>ENA-OQBL01000333-OQBL01000333.1-human-gut-metagenome-genome-assembly--contig:-NODE-333-length-26368-cov-4.262299_pt1 | contig 26368 bp, 30 predicted proteins | sample MGYA00242747_ERZ504553 | MGnify/ENA primary metagenome ERZ504553 (study PRJEB26092, sample SAMD00036240) | human gut metagenome | host: Homo sapiens | study: EMG produced TPA metagenomics assembly of...
CACTTCCGGTATCACAAAGGTTACGGTTCCTCTGTTTAATTATTATGGCATGCGAAACCTCAGGAATAAAACTACAAGGTCCCAGCCTGTGCATACGGACTCATGGTTGGAAATTCTTAAGTAAAAAAGTTGACCGTTTGCTCACAAAAAATCCACTGTCTGAGACGAATGTCTGAGTTTGTGGATTTTTGATGGCTGCTTTTAGGCCAATTTATTTGCTTTAGAATTTCCCCATGTTGGAGTCAGCAGCGGGACCTTGTAGTTTTATTCCGGTCGGTGACAGCCGCCATGATGCATTAAATAGAAAATTACTTCTTCGCTGTCTGTCTCTCCACCCAAAGCTTATCAGCCATCTTCGTCCAGGCCTCAGCGTAAGGCTTACATTTATCGCAAAGATGCTGTACATCTTCCGGTGACTGTGGATCGGTAGAGTGAGCACCGGTCTCTTTTACCATCTTTGGTAAGCATTCCGGATTCTCAAGCATTGGACATGGGCGCAGCATGTTGTCATTGAATGGCTGTCCTTTTCGGTATGCCTGGAAGATTGGACTCTTTAATGCATCCAGAAGGCTGACTTCATGGATATTGGCATTCGAATAATGGATGAATACACAAGGATCCACATCTCCGGCTGCATTGATGTGCAGGTAGTAACGTCCGCCCGCGATACATCCGCCGATGTATTCCGCATCATTCTGGAAGTCCAGACTGAAGATTGGTTTGGAGCTTCTGAAAGCACGGATACGTTCGTATACAGCTTTTCTCTGCTCTGGATTTGGCATAAGTTCCGGAGCGGCGTCATTTCCAACTGGCATATAGTGGAAGAACCAGATGAATAAAGCACCGGCTTCGATGATCATATCGTAGAATTCTTCACTTGTGATATCTTTGTAGTTCATACTTGTATAACAGGTTGAGATACCAAATGGAAGGTTGTGTTCTTTTAATAACTGCATAGCATGTTTTACTTTATCAAACACACCAGGACCACGGCGTCCGTCATTGGCAGTTTCAAATCCTTCCAGACTGATTGCAGGAACGAAGTTCTTAACTCTTAACATTTCCTGACAGAATTCTTCATCGATCAGTGTACCATTTGTGAAAGATAAGAATTCACAGTCAGGATGACGTTCGCAGATTGTGATGATATCTTTTTTACGTACCATTGGTTCCCCACCGGTATAGATATACATGTATGTACCAAGTTTCTTTCCCTGTGTTACGATGTCATCGATCGTTTCGAGAGAAAGATTCAGTTTATGTCCGTATTCTGCAGCCCAGCATCCGGTACAGTGCAGGTTACAGGCTGAAGTCGGATCTAATAAAATTGCCCAAGGAACATTACAGTCTTCTTTTTCCTCGGTTTCCTTCTGAAGAGCAGAACCCTTCAAAGAAGCGTTAACAATAAAGTTTGTAAAGAAAGTTTTTCGTACACCTGGATCCAGATCCCATACTTTCTGTGCAAGCTGATACCAATTACCTTTTTCGGCGATACCCTGACGGATCGCATTACGCTGACTTTCATACCAGCCTTCTGGTGCAGCCTTGTCAACGATACTCATAACCTTTGGAATATTAGTTTCAGGATCCTTATCCATGTAGTTAAGTGCTGCCTGAATAGCGGAAGCAAAGGCGGCGTTTTTTACTGTGTCTACAACATTCATAGTGTTACCTCCTCATTTTACTGCATTATATTCTCTTTGCAGTTACCTTATCTTAAAACTTTTGATTTTCAGATTCAAGCAAATGCGACATTAATCGTATATTGTCGTATTTTGGCAATTGCCATACAAAAAGAATCAGCGTTTATTCAGGCATTGGGCAAATGATAGTTCCTAATTTTTGCAGTTGGAATCTTCATTACCGGAATCTGATAGCGTATGTCCGTTTAAGGAAATATCTGTTGTTGTCTCGTCTCCATAGACCGGGGAAGCTGCGTAATGTTCAAGCTTTTCTACCAGTGCACGGGAGGTTTCATCAATGGAGTAATAAGTGCCGGATTCAAATCTGGCTGCAGCCGGAAAGCAGAAGAGCGGCCATAAGACAAGGTAGTGCGAGTACATGTAGATGTTTCATGAGAAATCCCCCTTTTCATAAAATAAATCTTGTTCTCCGAATTATAATATAGGTCGCTTTTGTGCTTCAAATTGTAAATTGTACTTATAAAAAACGAACTTTTTAATTATACTTATAAAAAGGGGTGGAAAATAAGAAGGTTTTATATATAATAGGGATAGAAACGTTCAAAACCACATAGGAAAAGGAGATGTATTCATGGAAATGTTATCAATCGAGAAGGAACTGCAGGGCAATTCTTACCCGGGACGTGGCATTATTATAGGAAAGAGTGCAGATGGGACCAAAGCTGTAACTGCTTACTTTATTATGGGAAGAAGTGAGAACAGCCGTAACCGTGTGTTTGTAGAAGAAGGGGAAGGCATCCGCACACAGGCATTTGATCCATCCAAACTGACTGATCCAAGCCTGATCATTTATGCACCGGTACGAGTACTTGGCAACAAGACAATCGTAACCAACGGAGATCAGACAGATACCATCTACGAGGGCATGGACAAGCAGCTTACATTTGAACAGTCACTCAGAAGCCGTGAATTCGAACCAGACGGACCGAACTACACACCTAGAATTTCTGGTGTTATGCATATTGAAAATGGAACATTTAACTACGCAATGTCAATCCTAAAGAGCAACAACGGCAATCCGGAAAGCTGCAACCGTTATACATTTGCATATGAGAATCCTGCAGCAGGAGAAGGACATTTCATCCATACATACAAATGTGACGGCAATCCGCTTCCGAGCTTTGAAGGAGAACCAAAACTGATCGCAATTCCGGATGATATGGATGCATTTGCCGACAGCTTATGGAACAGCCTGAATGCGGACAACAAAGTATCATTATTCGTACGCTATATTGATATCGCGACAGGTACATATGAGACAAAGATCATCAATAAGAACCAGTAAGAGGAATCGATAAGGAGAATAGATATGAACGAATTAGAACTGAAATATGGATGTAATCCGAACCAGAAACCTTCCAGAATCTATATGGAAGACGGAAGTGAACTGCCGATCAAGGTTCTGAATGGAAGACCGGGATATATCAATTTCCTGGATGCATTTAACGGATGGCAGCTTGTAAGTGAGTTAAAGAAAGCAACCGGACTTCCGGCAGCTACATCATTCAAGCATGTATCTCCTGCAGGTGCCGCAGTCGGACTTCCACTGAGTGATACGCTTGCAAAGATCTACTGGGTAGATGATCTTGGAGAATTATCTCCGCTTGCATCTGCATACGCAAGAGCAAGAGGCGCAGACCGTATGTCTTCTTTCGGAGATTTTATTTCTCTGTCTGATGTATGTGACGTGGATACTGCCAAACTGATCAAACGTGAAGTATCCGATGGTGTGATCGCTCCTGGATATGAACCGGAAGCGCTGGAAATCTTAAAAGCAAAGAAAAAAGGGAACTACAATGTAATCCAGATCGATCCGGATTATGTACCGGCTCCAATCGAACACAAGCAGGTATTCGGTGTTACATTTGAGCAGGGAAGAAATGAATTAAAGATTGACGGTGATTTCTTCTCAAATATCGTGACAGAGAACAAGGAACTCACAGAGCAGGCTAAGATTGATCTGGCAATATCTATGATTACATTAAAGTATACACAGTCCAACTCTGTATGTTTCGTAAAAGACGGACAGGCAATCGGTATCGGTGCAGGACAGCAGTCCAGAATCCATTGTACACGTCTTGCAGGAGGCAAAGCAGATAACTGGTGGCTCAGACAGTCACCGCAGGTTATGAATCTTCCATTCGTGGATGGAATCAGACGTGCAGACAGAGACAATGCGATCGATCTCTATATGGGAGACGATTACATGGACGTGCTTGCAGACGATGCATGGCCGGCAATCTTCAAAGAAAAACCGGAAGTATTCACAAGAGAAGCCAAGAGAGAATGGCTGGACAAACTGACCGATGTTGCACTTGGATCAGATGCATTCTTCCCATTTGGGGATAATATCGAGCGTGCGCATAAGAGTGGTGTAAAATACATTGCACAGCCGGGTGGATCCGTACGTGATGACAATGTAATTGCAACATGTAATAAATATGATATGGTGATGTCATTTACCGGAATCCGTTTATTCCATCACTAATCGGGATATAATATAAGAGACACATCCTAAAGTTATACTATATATGTCGCAGAAAGCGGGAAGGTTACGTAAGAGCGTAGCTTTCTCGTTTTTTAGATACCAAAGTATTCAGGAACAAAAGAGTTACGGGAGTTACTATATATCATATTTATATATCGAGTATATTTGGTTTTTATACAAATAGAGGAAAATGTAGTACGATTTCGGTATCTATATAGCATTTGTTTCTTCAAAAACGATTCTAAATAGGCTAAAATAGGAGAAAAGAAAGAAGGCGATGCAATTGTCAACGATGGAACTGTTGATTGTATCCGTTGGATTATCGATCGATGTATTTGTGGCGGCGGCCTATATGGGAGCCGGATTTTCAAAGATCAGATGGAAGAATCTGGTCCTCTTAAGCGTTCTGTTTGGCGGTATCCAGCTTGGGGTACTGGTACTTGGAAACCTGATCACATTGCTGCCGTTACTGTCTATTATCAGAACGAAGACGGCGGCTGACAGATGGGAAGGTCTGACAGTGCTGATCTTTGCGGCACTTGGCATCTATATGATCCTCAAAGGAATCCGTAAAAAGAAGGTGTTGGAACGCAGAAAAGATGAGATCGAATGGAAGAAAACAACGCTTCTTGCACTGGTAACGAGTGTCGATGCGTTCTTTGTCGGAATGGGACTTGGATTCCTGGATACAGCCATGATCGAAGAGTCATTGGTGTTATTCCCGGTAACAGTTCTGGAAGCGGTAATCGGTATATTTGCAGGATACAGACTGGGACTGAAAGAAAACAGACGTGCATACTGGGTCGGGGGAGCACTCCTTTTACTTGCCAGTTTCGACGTAATTCTCCATTATTATACGTAAAAAATGGAGCAATTTGACGGTAGATTTTGCCGGATAGCAGGGGTATAATAATTTACTACAAGTTATCTGAGAAAAATTAAGGTGATGAGATGGAGCGCAAAAGTGAATTAACAAAAGCACTATTGGGAGAAAAATTTAAAGAACTGGTGGCGAAAAAATGGATTTGAAAAACTGACGATCAAGATGATCACAGATGCAGCAGGGGTGATACGTCCGACGTTCTATAATTATTTTCAGGACAAATACGAAGTGATGGAATGGCTTCTGTGGGAAGACGTATTTAAAGAAGTCTCAGAACTTATGGAGCAGGAACATGGAATGGAGTCTCTGCAGCTTTTGTTCCAGAGATTTGGAGAAGACAAGACTTATTACGAAAAGGTATTTGAAGTAACAGGGCAGAATTCCTTTGAGGAGATGCTGTATGGACAGGTTTTCCATATGGAAGAAATTCTGGTAAAGCATCATCCGTTAAAACACTTAAGAAATATGCCACACGTCGACGAAAAGGTATTTCTGGAATTTCATGCAATATCATTGGTGAATGGACTGAAATACTGGCTTATCCGGGAAAGCAAAAATATTTCGGCGGAGATGCAATGGAATTTTATCAGTATATGATGTCACATTCAATCCTGGATCTGTTGGACATTGAGAATACGGAGAAAAAATTAAAGGGTTTCACTACACAGAGTGGAACCCTTTTCCTATAATCTCGCTGGTATTGGATATCAGTAAGAATGCACCAGTTGTATGAGCTTTTATGAAATTACGAAGCTTGATTGCTTCATTTGGACTAAGTACAGTCAGGATGATATATTTGTCATCGCCTGTGAAGGCACCTTGGGCGAGTACGATTGTTGCACCTCGTTTCAGGTCATTTTTGATAAATTCACAGATTGGTTCCGGCTCGCTGCATACCACGTGGAAATACTTCGAGCGGTTCAGACTTTCAATCAGACTGTCGATCAGTGTCGAACGCATCGTAAGACCGAGCAGTGAATAAAGACCCGTCTTAATATCAAATACGAAGAAACCGGCGATTGTGAATAAGATATCGGAAGCAAGCAAGCCTTTTCCGATGTCAACGCTGGTGTATTTCTTCAATATCATGGCAATAACATCCGTGCCCCCGCTGGATGCTCCGATATTGAACAGAATGGCCGAACCGATGGCAGGAAGTACAATCGCGAAGATCAGTTCCAGCAATGGTTCGTTGGTAAGCGGGTGGCTCATTGGATAGATACGTTCCAGTCCGGACAGCGTGACAGAAAGTAGGATACTACTGTATGCAGTCTGTGCAGCAAATTTTTTCCCGAGAACGAAAAGCCCTATGATCAGAAGGAGCATATTCGCAATGAAGGAAAAATCACTGGCCGAAAGAGGAGTGAACTTGGCAACGAGTACCGCAAAACCGGTGATACCGCCAAACGTGAAGTTGTTGGCGAACTTGAAAAAGTAGATACCCACTGCCATGATCAGTGTACTGCCAGTGAGTAGTGCAAAGTTTTTTAAATGTTCTTTCATTTGAAAAATTCCCCAGTTTTCCTTTTGCAATTATTTGGATATGAAAGAAATCTTTCATATCCTCAATGATTGTAACGCTCGTGTCTGGAAAAGTCAACGGATTGGTGGTATATTATTAAGAGACAAAATATTCAGAAAAATGACCGGGAGGATAAGAAAAAATTGAAACTTTTTTGGCAGAAGGCAGAAGTACAGAAATTTGAACACGCAAAAGATTTCGCAGAAGAATATAATATAGGTAAGAATGATTTTATTCTTGCAAGTAAAAGTACATATGAGACATATTTTGCACCACTTGGGCTGGAAGCACATGTGGAATTTAAAAGTAAATATGGAAAAGGTGAGCCTACAGATGTGATGATCGATGCATTGCTGGCAGATTTCCGTAAGACGGATTGTGACAGAATTATTGCAATCGGAGGAGGAGCTGTTATCGATATGGCGAAGATCCTGGTGCTTGAAGGAAATTACACCGCCGAAGAGATCTTTGGCAGGAAGGTACCGCTTAAAAGAGAGAAGACTCTGATCGCAGTGCCGACGACTTGTGGTGCCGGTTCGGAAGTTTCCAATGTATCAATTGCAGAGTTTACGAAGTTACATACAAAGATGGGACTTGCTGTCGATGAGATCTATGCAGATCGTGCAGTGCTGATTCCGGAGCTTCTGACCGGTCTTCCGTATTCAATTTTTTGCGACAAGTGCGATTGATGCGTTCATTCATGCGATTGAATCCTATGTATCGCCGAAAGCAACTTTATATACACAGATGTTCAGTATGAAGGCAATGGAGATGATCATTGAAGGATTCCAGAAGATTGCTGAACATGGGGAAGAATACAGAATGAATCTGCTGGATGATTTCCTGACAGCAAGCAATCTTGCCGGTATTGCATTCGGCAATGCAGGAACAGGAGCGGTGCACGCCATGTCTTATCCTCTGAGTGGCGTGTATCATGTCACACATGGAGAAGCGAACTATCAGTTCCTGACAGCTGTATTCGCAAAATATCAGGAATTAGATCCAAATGGCAGAATAAAGAAACTAAATAATTTCTTAAGCAATATATTAAAGTGCAAATCAGATGAAGTATATACCAAGATTGAGAAACTTCTGGATCAGATCATTGCAAGAAAACCGTTACATGAATATGGAATGAAGGAAGAAGAAATCGAGAGCTTTGCGAAGACAGTTGAAGAGACACAGCAGAGACTTCTGAATCAAAGCTATGTGAAACTGACCTGGCAGCAGATGGCAGAGATTTATAAAGAATTGTATTAATTTTTATATTAATAATACAAAAGAGCGTGATTCAGATTAAAAACTGAATGTTTTGCTTCGGATCGGAACATACTATCTTCTATAAAGAGGAGGATAGAAATAATGTATAAGTATTTACCCATTACGGATGTATACGCAAGAGAAATACTTGATTCGAGAGGAAATCCGACGATAGAGTGGAAGTACTTGCCGGAGATGAATTCTGCGGAAGAGCAAGTGTTCCGTCCGGTGCATCGACCGGAAAATATGAAGCAGTTGAATTACGGGATAAAGAAGAACGATATGGAGGACTGGGCGTGCAGCAGGCGGCAGATCATGTCAATGCAAGGATTGCGCCGGAAGTGATCGGCATGAATGTACTGGATCAGGCAGCGATCGATCAGGCGATGATCAGGCTTGACGGAACAAAGAACAAATCCAATCTTGGTGCCAATGCCATGCTTGGAGTCTCGCTGGCGGCTGCAAGAGCGGCGGCCGGGGCGTTGGGACTTCCGCTGTATTCGTATCTTGGCGGCACAAATGTGAAAAAACTTCCGGTTCCGATGATGAATATCATGAATGGCGGAAGACATGCGGATAATACGATTGATATTCAGGAATTTATGATCATGCCGGTAGGGGCAAAAGATTTTAAGACCGGACTTCAGATGTGTGCGGAAGTATATCATGAACTGAAGAGAGTTTTGAAAACGTTGGAATACAGTACTGCAGTAGGAGACGAAGGAGGATTTGCACCGGATCTTCACAATGCAGATGAGGTCCTGCGTCTGATGGTAAAAGCGGTGGAAAAGGCCGGATACCGGCCGGGCGAAGAGGTAGCTATCGCATTGGACGTAGCAGCATCCGAGTTATATGATAAGAATTTTCAAAAAAATACGTATTCGACGGTGAGGCAAAGCAAAAAAAGGATATAAGATCGTCCGTTCTGCAGAGGAACTGATCGATTATTACGAAGATATTATAGAAAAATATCCGATTGTATCCATTGAAGATCCATTGGATGAAGATGACTGGGAAGGATGGAAGACGCTGACGGACAGGCTCGGAGAGCGGGTGCAGCTGGTAGGAGACGATTTGTTTGTGACGAATACCAGAAGACTTGCCAAAGGGATCAGAAGAAAAGCGGCGAATGCGATACTGATCAAAGTGAATCAGATCGGGACACTGACGGAGAGCTTTGAAGCAGTAAAGATGGCGCAGAATGCCGGATATAAGACGGTAATCTCACACCGTTCGGGAGAGACTGCCGATTCTTTCATTGCAGATATTGCAGTGGCGGCAGATGCAGGGCAGATAAAAACAGGAGCCCATGCCGGTCGGAACGGGTGGAAAAGTATAATCAATTATTACGGATAGAGGAAAGATTGGGGGATGTGGCTGTATATCAGAACCCATTTGAAGAAAAAATAGAAAATGTACAGATTTAATCCTGCCTGAGATAAGATTTTGAATGAGATTAGCTTGCCTTATCGGCCATCCTGTGATAGAATATATGTGGTTTATCCGCAGGAGGTGTGAATAGTGGACATTTTGAAGATTGTATTAATGATAATATTTGCAATAGACTGTATCGCTTTAACAGTTATCGTACTGATGCAGGAAGGTAAGTCAGCAGGGCTTGGTGCCATTAGTGGTATCGCTGATACTTACTGGGGACAGAACAAGGGCCGTTCTATGGAAGGTGCACTGGTGAAGTCGACAAAATTCCTTGCGATTCTGTTTATTGTACTGGCAGCAGTGTTGAATTTAAAAGTATTTGCATAGGATAGAGCATATTTTTAGAAGATGAAAGGGACACTCCTGTATGGGAGTGTCCCTTTTTGGAACACAGAATATGCAGGGGAGCATAGAGATATGAGTAAGAAATTTGATAAAAGAAAAAAAGGTTGTCTATGATCTGATCTGTGATGATTTATATACACCGATGAAATTCAAGGAACTGGCAATGCTTCTTCGCGTGGCAAAAGAAGACAGAGATGAGTTAAGACAGATCCTGGAAGCGTTGGAGCAGGAAGGAAAGATATATCTTTCCAAGAGAGGAAAATACTGCAAGGGACATGCAAAGCGTCTGACCGGTGTGTTCCGGGCAAGTCTTAAGGGATTTGGCTTTGTGGTGCTGGACGAAGGAGATTCAGAGGATGTATTCATCGGTGCGGATGATACCTGTGGTGCATTTGATGGAGATCATGTTGAGATCGTACTTACAAAAGAACCGGAAGGAAGAAGCCGTGAAGGAAAGATCGTGAAGATTCTGGAGCGGGGGCTTTCAAAAGTAGTCGGACTTTACCGCATGAAGCCGGGAAAGAAGTTTGGATTCGTGATTCCGGATAACCAGAGACTGGATCAGGACATATTTGTACCGATTGAAAAATCAAGAGGGGCAGTGGATGGACACAAAGTTGTAGTGGAGCTGACCTCTTATGGAGAGAATGGAAAGAAACCAGAAGGAAAAATCGTGGAGATCATCGGTCATCTGAATGATCCGGGAACAGATATCATGTCGATCGTAAAAGGGTATGACCTCCCGGTAGAATTTCCGGATAAAGTATTAAGACAGGCAGAGCGTGTTGCAAAACCGGTCAGCGAAGCTGACATGAATGGAAGAAAGGATCTGCGTGACTGGCAGATGGTCACGATTGACGGAGAAGATGCAAAGGATCTGGATGATGCGGTATCCCTTGTAAAAGAGGGAGAAAATTATATTCTGGGCGTGCATATTGCAGATGTGACGAATTATGTGCAGGAGAACAGTGCACTTGATAGAGAGGCACTGGAAAGGGGGACAAGTGTATATCTGGTAGACCGTGTGATCCCGATGCTTCCACATACACTTTCGAATGGAATGTGTTCACTCAATGCAGGAGAGGACAGACTTGCACTCAGCTGCATCATGACAGTGGATCCGTCAGGTGATGTGATCGCACATGAGATCGCTGAGACAGTAATTCATGTGGATCGCAGAATGTCCTATACCAGCGTAAAGAAGATTTTAACGGATCATGATGAAGCGGAGACCGCAGAATACAAAGAACTGGTTCCGATGTTCGAACGGATGCAGGAGCTTTCGGGTATTTTAAGAGCCCGAAGGAAGAAACGCGGTTCCATTGATTTTGATTTCCCGGAGACGAAGATGATTCTGGATGAGAATGGAAAGCCGATCGATATTAAACCATATGACAGAAATGTTGCAACGAAGATCATCGAGGATTTCATGCTTTTGGCAAATGAGACGGTTGCAGAAGATTACTACTGGCAGGAGCTTCCATTTGTATACCGTACCCACGAAGCGCCGGATGAAGAAAAAATCCGTACACTGGCAACATTTATCAATAATTTTGGGTATTCAATGCATATTGGAGTTAATGAAATTAGACCAAAAGAAATACAAAAGTTACTAACGAAAGTGGAAGATACACCGGAAGAGGCAATGATCAGCCGTCTGGCACTTCGTTCGATGAAACAGGCAAAGTATACGGCAGAGAATGACGGACATTTTGGACTGGCGGCGAATTATTATACGCATTTTACTTCTCCGATCCGAAGATATCCGGATCTTCAGATCCATCGGATCATTAAGGATAACCTGCGGGGAAGAATGAATGAAAGTAAGATTGAACACTACCAGTCGATCCTTCCGGAAGTTGCAAAGCGTTCCAGTGAGATGGAACGTCGTGCGGATGAGGCAGAACGAGAGACAATCAAACTCAAGAAGACAGAATACATGCAGGCACATATCGGAGAGGAATTCGACGGTGTGATCTCTGGAATTACTAAATGGGGTATGTATGTAGAGCTTCCGAATACGATAGAAGGTCTGGTCCATGTAACAAATATGACCGATGATCATTATGAATACAATGAAGAACGTTATGAGATGATAGGAATGCATACACGGAAAGTGTACAAACTGGGAGAAGCCTTAAGAGTACAGGTGCTGGATGCAGATCGTCTGATGCGTACGATTGATTTTAAGATTGTGAATCAGGGAGGTGCCGGAGATGGCGAAGAGTAATGACAAGATGGTTGCAAATAATAAAAAGGCATATCATGATTATTTTATCCTGGATAAGATCGAGACAGGAATTGCTCTGCACGGAACAGAAGTAAAGTCACTCCGTATGGGAAAATGCAGTATCAAAGAATCCTTTATCCGTATTGAAAATGGAGAAGTCTTTATCTACGGTATGCATATCAGTCCATATGAAAAGGGAAATATCTTTAATAAAGACCCACTCAGAGTCAGAAAATTTACTCCTTCATAAATCAGAGATCAATAAACTGATCGGTAAAACGAAGGAAAAGGGAATGGCAATCGTTCCATTGAAAGTATATTTCAAAGGCAGCCTTGTAAAGGTGGAGATTGGTCTGGCAAAAGGTAAGAAATTATATGATAAACGTCAGGATATCGCCAAAAAAGGATCAGAGACGTGAAGCAGAACGTGATTTCAAGATGAAACTCAGATAGGAGAAAAGAATGGTACCTACAAAGAAAGAAGAATTAAGAAATCTGGTTACCCAGACGACATTAGAGACCTACGAGGAGCTGACACCACATCTGGTACAGCTTATTAATGAAACGAACAGAAATCCGGAACTGACGGAAGCTCAGAAGCAGGATGAGATCTCATTACATATGATGGGATTTGTAAAATCCTGCACCAATGAAATTATTATAGAAGTACTTGGAGAAATTCTTGGTCTGGAATAATGTAGAAAAAATATAAGAAAAATAAGATCGTGTTGTGATAATTAAACGAAATTGTGTGTGACGTCAGAAAAATGTCAGAAATTTCCTTGACAAAAAAAGTTCACGGCGTTAAACTACGGGACATAAAAGCAAGGGCGCTTCGAAAGAATCATTTCGAGGCGCTTTTTCTTTTATATAAAAGGATAGCACAAGGGTGTGTACATTTTCGTGAGTCGACCACGGAAGTGCACACTCTTTTTCGTTATCGGACATCTGAAGGATGAAGGAGGAGACATTATGACGAAAGAAGTATTATCGGCGATACAGGATGCCGTAGGCACACAGGTATTTGGAATCTGGTTCCTGATCGGTGCAGCATTTGTATTTTTCATGCAGGCTGGATTTGCAATGGTAGAGGCAGGATTCACCAGAGCGAAGAATGCCGGCAATATTATTATGAAGAACCTGATGGACTTTTGTATAGGAACTTGTGTATTTATCCCATTGGGATTTGGAATTTTGCTTGGTGAAGATGCACTTGGCGGATTTATCGGAACTCCGACACTTGGAATTTTTACCGATTATGCAAATTTTGACTGGTCCAATTTTGTATTTAACCTGGTGTTCTGTGCGACAACGGCAACCATCGTATCCGGAGCAATGGCAGAACGTACCAAATTCTTATCTTATTGTATTTATTCCGCAGTGATCTCCGCTGTTGTATATCCGATCGAGGCACACTGGATCTGGGGCGGTGGATGGCTTGCAAGTTTAGGATTCCATGATTTTGCAGGTTCCTGTGCAATCCACATGGTTGGTGGAACAACAGCATTTATCGGAGCCGCACTGGAAGGAGCCAGAATTGGTAAATTTACCAGAGATAAAGATGGAAAAGTAACAAAGGTACATGCATTCCCTGGACATAACATTGTAATCGGTGCACTTGGATGTTTCATCCTCTGGTTTGGATGGTATGGATTCAACGGAGCTGCCGCTACGACAGGTCCACAGTTTGCATCGATCTTTATGGCAACAACGATCGCACCGGCAATCGCAACGGTTGTATGTATGATATTTACATGGCTTAGATATGGCAAACCGGATGTATCGATGTGTCTGAATGCTTCACTTGCAGGTCTGGTAGCAATCACTGCACCTTGTGATGTCGTTGATGCAACAGGTGCGATCATCATCGGTGTGGTAGCCGGACTTCTGGTTGTATTTGGCGTATGGTTCTGTGACAATGTTGCTCATGTAGATGACCCGGTCGGAGCAGTTGCAGTTCATTGCTTAAATGGTATCTGGGGAACGATCGCAGTCGGTCTCTTTGCAACAAAAACAGCACCAGAGTGCACATTGAAAGGTCTGTTCTACGGCGGCGGATTCCACCAGCTTGGCTTACAGCTGCTTGGTGTAGTAACCGTAATGGCATGGACGATCATAACCATGACGATTGTATTTAAGATTATCGATAAGACGGTAGGTCTTCGAGTAACAGAAGAAGAAGAGATTGTAGGTCTGGATGTGAAAGAACATGGTCTGGCATCTGCATATGCAGGTTTCAGTCTGATGGATATCACAGAAGGAAGCATGAGTATCAATGAGAATACAGAGCTTGGAGAAAATGATTATGATGAAGCTTCAGAAGCACAGAGAGCTGCATCTGTCAAAGTAACTGCTCCTGTAGATCCTGAGACTGGAATACATAAAGTTGTTATCATTGCCAAACTTTCAAGATATGAAAAACTGAAAACTGCACTCAATGATCTTGGAGTAACAGGAATGACAGTCACACAGGTTATGGGATGTGGTGTTCAGAAAGGTGCCGGTGAGAAATACCGTGGAGTTGAGATGGATGTAACCGTACTTCCAAAGGTTAAAGTAGAAGTTATCGTAGGAAGCATTCCGGTAGACAAAGTGATTGAGACTGTGAAGAGAACTCTTTATACCGGACATGTCGGAGACGGAAAGATATTCGTTTACAATGTACAGAAGGTTGTCAAGGTTCGTACCGGCGAAGAAGATTATGATGCATTGAAAGATGTAGAGTAAGAAAAAAGTTTACAACAATATAGTGGTTTATTATGTATAGTGAGAAGAGGCATATAGAATAGAAGTTCGAATATGTCTCTTTTCACTGTCATGTATTCGGAAGGAGTTGCCAATTATCTGTATTATCTCAAATTTTATTAGGTGAGAGGCTTGACAAATGAAATTGATTAAGACTATAATTAAATTTACGTAAAGACAGTCTGCAAACCAGAAAAGCATTACAATCAGGGCTTGTACTGGTTTCGACGGGGGTCTGGAAGTTGGAGAAGCCATCCGTAGCGGGACACTACGTTAAAAGTTCCACTTAAATATAAACGCAGACAATACAGAATTAGCGTACGCAGCCTAATTAGGCCGCAGTCGGCCCCGGATCATCCGCTGTTCGGGTCACCGGCTTCAAACAGGCGGAGCACTTCGTTCCCAAAGCTTTGAGGGGATGGAAGAATTTATGAAGCTACTAAAGTGAGGAACCTGTCATTAGGTGCCGCATGGAGGGAATGTTAATATAATGACTGTGATGGGAGATGCTCGAATGGATGGGCTTTCGGACGCGGGTTCAACTCCCGCCAGGTCCACGATATCCTGAAATTTTTGAAAGAATCAAAGATTTCAGGATACTTTTTTGCGCATTTTTTGAAAAAATCAATAGCAAAATTAAATGATAATAAATATCAATATCAAAAAAGAATTGAAGCAGGAAAAAACATATGGTACATTTATTGAGTTAGAAGAGTGAAATTGAAAATAATACAGACTAACTATTGATAGATGAAAGTAACTATAGATATAGAGGATAAAGAATGAAAAGAAAGATTGTAATAGCCATTTTATGTGCGGCGGTGTCGATGGGAACCGTTGGATGTGGAAACAGTACGGCATCCGCCAAGACGACACAGACGCAGACAGATAAAAAGAAGATTCCAAAAATGAAAATTCCGAAAAATCCAGTGAAGAAAAGCAGAGTCGCGATATATTTGCGATGGATACGTATATGACGGTAACAGCATATGGAGAGCATGCATCTGAAGCAGTAGATAAAGCCGAGACAGAGATCAAACGACTGGATGGAATGTTGTCTACCGGAAATGAAAACAGTGAAGTGTACAAATTAAATCAAAACGGGGAAGCTGTTGTTTCGGATGACACGGCGTACTTGTATGAACGCTCTGAAAAAATATATAAACAGACAAAAGGAGTATTTGACATATCCATCTATCCGGTCATGGATGCATGGGGATTTACAACGGAGAATTATCGGATCCCTGCGGAGGATGAACTGAGTGCGTTACTGAAGAATGTAGATGCATCGAAGATCCAATACGACAAAAATGACAAAAAAAATTCACGCTGCCTAAGAATGTGAAAATTGATTTCGGAGGCATTGCGAAGGGATATACATCTTCAAGGATTATGCAGATTTATAAAAAGTGCGGTGTGACGAGCGGTCTGGTAAGTCTTGGAGGAAATGTACAGCTTCTTGGTGCAAAACCAGATGGAAGCGCATGGAAAGTTGCGGTAGAAAGTCCGGATGAAGACGGAAATTATCTTGGAATCCTGCAGGCAAAGGACAAGGCGGTTATCACATCGGGCGGATATGAGAGATACTTTGAAAAAAATGGGAAGAAATATCATCATATCATTGATCCGTCTACAGGCTATCCTGCAGAGAACGGACTGATTTCGGTGACGATCGTAAGTGATGACGGAACACTTGCGGATGGATTATCTACTTCACTTTTTATCATGGGAAAAGAGAAAGCGGAGAAATTCTGGAAGAAGTATAACGATAAATTTGATGTGATTCTGCTTACGGATGACGAACAATTATACGTATCAGAAGGGATCGCGGATGATTTTCAATCGGATTATAAGGTAAATGTAATGAAAAAGTAGAGGCGGAAGATATGGACAAAGAAAAAGTGATCAAAAAAATAAAACAGGGTGCACCGGCTACCTCGGCGATTGTAGTTGCAGCCTGTATCGGGGTGTCGTTAAGCGGCTATCAGGCACCGGTTTATGAAGCTCAGGCACAGACGAAAGAGACAAAGACAACGGATGCCGAGGAAGCGAAGAAGACAGAAAGCAAGGCAAAAGGTTCTTTTGATCTGGCAGACGGAATCTATAAAGGAACAGGAACCGGTTATGCCGGCGAGGTGACTGTTGCGGTAACGATCAAAGATAAACAGATTACGGCAATTGATATCTTAAGTTCTTCGGACGATGCGGCGTTCTTTAACCGTGCAAAAGCAGTGATAGACAGGATCATTGCAGGACAGACTCTGGATGTGGATGTGGTGTCTGGCGCAACATTTAGCTCTAATGGTATTATCAGTGCGGTGAAGAATGCATTGACAGGAGAAAAAGACAGTGGAGAGACGGGAGAATCCCAGTCCGGAAATGCAGCGGTACAGGGAAGTACACTGTCACTGGCTGACGTGCAGGATGCGGCAGCGTATAAAAATGGAACCTATTATGGAACAGGAACCGGATTCGGGGGAACTTTGAAAGTTAAGGTCGTGATCAGCAGAGGAAAGATTACGTCTATTGAGGTTGTGGAGAATCATGATGACAGCAGTTATCTGAATCGCGCAGAAGCATTGATCGGCAATATTATTTCATCGCAGAGTACAAATGTAGATGTAATCTCCGGGGCGACTTACAGTTCGAACGGAATTAAGAGTGCAGTAAGAGATGCACTCCGTCAGGCTGCAGTAAGCGGTAATTTACAGTCTGTGAATGCGAAGACGGAAGATACTTCTAAGACAGAAGATAATACGACTGTCAAAGGCAATTTTCCGTATAAAGAAGGTATTTATTACGGAACGGCAGAAGGGTATAACGGTGAGATAGAAGTAGCGGTGGTTCTTCAGGATAAATCAATCAAGGCAGTACTCGTAACAAAGAATTATGATGATGAAAAATTCTTTAATCGTGCAATGGATGTAGTAAAAAATATTATGAAAAAACAGAGTACGGATGTGGACGTAGTATCCGGAGCAACTTACAGTTCAAATGGTCTCATAAATGCAGTGAAGAATGCATTAAAAGAAGCAGAAAAGGTAACAAACGGACAGACAACGGAGCCGAATAAGGAAGAAGCTGATACTTCAGAACTTGAAAAAGCGATGAAAGAAGCAGAAGAACTGAAACAAGAGGATTATACAGAAGCAACCTATGCGGTTCTTAAGACCAGAATGGAAGACGCACAGAAGCTGCTTGATGCAGATAAGACAGAGATCAGTCAGGAAGATGTGGACCAGGCTCTTGAGAATCTGAATCAGGCACTGGCACTGCTGGAGAAAAAAGATGATGGCGAAGATGATACTACAGTATATAAAAATGGTATCTATGAAGGACGTGCGCTGTGCAGACCGGATGAAGATGAAGATTTCACGGCTTATAATCTGACATTGAAAGTGACAGTGCGGGGTGACAAGATTGTTGCTGTTACTGATGTAAAAGGGGACGGAGATTCATCGAATGACAGATATATCCTTCGCGCTGCAAACGGAACATCGAATAAAAAAGGGTGTGACAAGCCAGCTGATCGAGAAAGGTAATACAGAAGGAATTGATGCAGTATCGGGTGCAACCTGTACTTCAAAAGCAATCCTGGATGCATGTGAGAACGCCTTGCTTTCTGCAAAAAGACAGTAAAAAGAGACTGAGTTAAAGGAGAGAGAAGAATGAGAGAATTCTGGATGCGCCTGATGAGTGTTGTAGTGATCGTCGGGTTGATATTGGGATATAATTCTGTGCTGGAAGTCAGAGCAAAAGATGAGGAAATTACAAAACTGAATGCCAAAATCGAAAATACGGAAAGTTTAGAAGATGAGGATTCAAAAAACCGGTTCTTATAAAGACGGAACATATACCGGAGAAGCGGATGGATTTGGTGGAACTGTTAAAGTGGAAGTAATAGTAAAAAAGCAGAAGATTAAGGAAGTAAATATTGTCTCTGCTGATGGAGAAGATGGTTCTTATCTGACTATGGCGAAAGATATTATACCGAAGATTCTGGATGCGCAAAGTGCAGAAGTAGATACGATCAGTGGTGCGACTTTCAGTTCTACAGGAATTAAGAATGCGACAAAACAGGCATTAGATAAGGCGGTAAAATAAATGAATGCAAAACAATTGAAAAAGATACATATATGGATAAGGGCAATCATCCAATTGCTGTATTTTATCTTTATTCCGTCGGTATACACGGCAGCATTTGCAGGTGTGAAATATATATTTACACAGATTGGTGCAGGTGAAAAAGTGGCGCTGACATCATTTGTTACTGTACTTATTGTGGTGTGTGTATATACTGCTGTTTTCGGAAGATTCTTTTGTGGATTTGCCTGTGCATTTGGAAGTCTTGGCGATGGAGTGAATGCATTATACAGACTGATCTGCAAAAAGATGAAAAAGAAACCGGTGCAGATTCCGGACCGGATTGCAGACAGACTTGTATATCTGAAATATGTGATCCTGGTAATCATCGTATTTATGTGCTATGGCGGTGTATACAGTAAAGCACAGGGAACAAGTCCTTGGGATGTATTTTCCATGATACATGCAGGAAATTTTAAACTGAATGGATATCTCATAGGGCTGGTCATTCTGGTGCTTCTGATTGTCGGAATGTGTCTGGAGGAAAGATTTTTCTGCAGAAATTTCTGCCCGATGGGAGCTGTATTCTCACTGGTTCCGGTGTTACCGACATTTGCACTTCACAGAGACCGGGAATCCTGCATTCCAAAGTGCAGTGCATGTTCCAGAAAATGTCCGGCGAATATCGGACTTCCGACGGACGGTTCCTGGAAAGTAGAAGGTGACTGTTTCCAGTGCCAGAAATGTATAGATACATGTCCGAAGAAGAATATTCACTGCGGAGTGAAAAAGATCAGAGGCAATGAAATATGGTTTACAATCTTAAGAGCTTTGATATTACTTGGATTATGTATCTGGCTTGGCGTATAAAATAACATAACATGCAGACGTGTGTGGAAAACGCACATGTCTGATTAGTAAAATTTTTTTGATTATAAGTTAGAAAATACTAACTTAATAATAAATATTTTCATTAAGGAGGCTTTTATGAAAAAGAAAGAAATGAAGACAAAAGTAATGGCAGTTGCGATGTCGGCGACCATGGCAGCCAGCATTTGTCCGGCGGTACCGGCGATGGCGGTAACGAAAGATCAGGTGGCAAAAGATGGAACATATACGAAGACTGCACATGTCACAAGAACAGAGGATGATGATGAAGATGAATGGAATGAATATGATGTCCGAGTAGCCTTGACTGTAAAAGATGGAAAGTTTTCTGATATTGTAGTAACTCCGGAAAATGGCTATGAGTCTGGTAACGATTCATACTTTTAACAAAGCATATTCTAAATCAAAGGGAATAAAATCAAAATTAGCTGGTCAGTCAGCAACAGAAGATACAATTAATAGTTGGGATACCGTATCTACTGCAACAAGATCATCTGATGCCATCAAAAAAAGCGGCATTAGAAGCAATCCAGTCAGCACCAGAAGCAAGTACAGCAGCAACTGTAGATACAGCAGCTCTGGAAGCTTCAATTACGAAAGCAAAAGCATTAAAAGAAAGTGATTACACAGCTGAGACATGGAATACGTTAAAGACAGCACTTGCGTCTGCAGAGACAGCACTCGCTGAAAAGAAATCTCAGGATACAGTCGATGCAGCGAAAAAAAAGTCTTGATAGTGCAATTGATAACTTGAAAGCAGCAGTAAAAGAAGAATATAAATATGTCTATGCAGGACTTAGCTGGGCGGAATACTGGGCAGCAGAAGGAGTACAGGCAGCAGGAGACAGTTCATCATCAGGTGAAGCTGATAAAAAAGGAGAGCTGGATAAAGGAGCTTTTGATGTCGTAACACGTGCAACCGTGAATCATGGACTTCACAGAGGAAGTTATCAGTGCGCAGCAACCATAGAGGCTGAAAACGGGAAATCTTATGAGGTCTCATATTGGACAGCGTCAGATAAAGCTGTTCTGACAAATGGAAAGACGATTACATTTAATCGTGGAGCAATCACGGAAGAAGATGGAACAACAACGAAGATGGTAAAATATGATGTTACAGGTCTGAAATATGTACCGGTAAAAGTAGCATCAGAAGATTATGAAGCGTTCTGCAAGGCATATAAAGTTGTAGAAAATGGCGGAGAACTTGCAGGAGGATTTGCAGAAAATAAACTGCAGTCATACAGTGGTCTGAAAGCAAGAAGTTACAGCAGATACAAACGGACTTAAGACAGCAACCAGGAATGCAGATGGAACATTCAGTTTTTCTGCAAAAGAAGCCGGAACAGGTTCCGGTATTGAAGGACAGGAATTAAAAACAGCACCATCCGCAGAAGAAGCAGGACTTACAGTAAAAGAAGCAAATGGTTCTTATGGAGAATTCTTAAGGGTAGATCTGACAGGTAATTACGGAGATCTCGGAGCCAATATGCAGAGTGTAAAATGGACATACTATGGAGACGACAGTACATACACAAATGCAAAAGCAACATATGGAACAAAATTTGCAGCAGATAACTGGATGCATAAATCAATGGGGGTTCAGCTTGGCCTTACCAAATCACTTCGTTGTACATTGCCGGAAGGAACAGATGGAACAGGATACTGGACAATTACAATTTCAGCACTGGGGTATAAAGATGTAACATATAATTTCCAGGCAACAGATGAAAACATCGTAAAAGACGCAAAAGAAGAGATCAGTACAACAAATCTGGAAGCAGCAATTAAGAAAGCCGAAAGTCTGACGGAATCAGATTATACGGCCGACAGCTGGGCGGCAATGCAGACAGAGCTTCAGGAAGCAAAAGATGAATTAAAAACACCGCATTCACAGGCAACAGTAGATGAGGCAGCCAGTCATCTGAATGCAGCAATCGAGGCACTTGCAAAAGCAGAGAAAAAAGAGACTTATGTTCTCATGAACATCCCATACGCAGCATTCTACAGATCAGAGACAACAAACAATGATGTGGATGTTGACGTATTTACTTCAGCAACGAAGAACAAGACACGTACTACAGGACTTGCAGGTGGTTCTTATCATGAAAATGCAGATGGATCACAGATTGATGGTATTACATTTGCTGTGAAAGTAGATACTTCAGTAGATCTTACAAAATACAAAGAAGTAAAAGATACGGATAAAGTTGATATTACAGTAACGAACCGTGGACAGACATCTACCACAACATTAGAAGGAAAAGATACACTTTTTGAAAACGAGACATATGCATACTATCCATTGACAGAGGCTCCTGCAAATTACAAAGAAGTTTCTATGGACAAGGATGGAAAACTTGTATTCAGCGAGGTTAAAGGAAAGAAAGCAGAAGTTCTGACAGGTGTTACGGCAGAATTGTTAACACAGTCTTCTTATGGAGATTACCAGCTCAATCTGGACGGACTTCCGGAAGATAAGATTGCATCTTCTAATGTAAATGCAGTCGTTGTAAAGACAACAGATGGAACTGCCTATGGTATGCGTCATCTGGAGAACATCTGGAGAGGAAATGAGCTCGCTTGGAGTACCGGATATACAGAGTCAGTACATGGTTGCCCGACATCTTCAGCGCATTATGCATCTATGATGGGCAAGACGATTGACAGTATTGAATATTATACAACAAATGGTCTATATACAATTGATGTTAATGATCTTTATGTCCCTGTAAAATTTGCAAAAACAGAGGATGCTGTTAAGGTTGCAGATGCAGATATTTCTGCTGGTAAGACGGCGATAGAGCTGAATCTTAGGGATGATTTTGATCCGGAATACACCGTTGAAGGATTGAATGTGAAAGTAGAAGGCAATGTATTAACATTTAAAGCAGATTCTTCAATTAATCCGGGGAAATATACACTTACAGTAAAAGATAAAAATGGAAAATATGCAGATTTGAAAACAACATTCATTCTGTCAACAACAGATATGCCGGCAACATATGATGCAGATAACAAAAAGCTTACAGTGGCAGAAAACAGTAATGAGGAAGCATTCAATACTTATATCGGAAATATTACATCTGTAAATGTGAACGGCACCGATTATGCAGCAAGTGGAAGAGGTTCTGTAAAGATTATTGATAAAGACGGAACGCTGGTGACAGATGCAGCACCATTTAAAGATGCGGCGGTCGGAACAGAATTCCAGATCACGGTTACATCAACTGGTTATACAACACCTCTTACATTTACATACAAAGTTCCGGGAGAAACTCCGGCGCCATCTGAAGTAGATACAACGAAACTTGCAGCAGCAATTGAAAAGGCAGAAGGATTAAACGAATCAGATTATACAAAAGACAGCTGGAAAGCACTTCAGTCAGAGCTGACAAAAGCGAAATCTGCACTGGAAGCAAAAGAGAGCCAGGATACAGTTGATAAAGCAGCAGATAGCCTGAACAAAGCAATCGACGCACTGGAAGCAGCGACACCGGATGAGCCGACGAAAGAAGTATCAACAGATGCACTTGAAAAAGCAATTAAAGCAGCAGGTGCTTTAAAAGAATCAGATTATACAGCAGACAGCTGGAAAGCACTTCAGTCAGCACTGGCTGAGGCTGACACAGCACTGAAAGAAAAGAAAAATCAGGATACAGTTGATAAAGCAACTGAGAAGCTGAATAAAGCAATCAGTGCACTTGTGAAAAAGGATGCAGGAGAGAAAGCTAACGGTACAAATGGAACAACCGGTACATCAGGCAAATCCGGTAAGACAGGATCCACATTGAATACGAAGAGTGGAAAAGCTGCGAAGACCGGAGATCCATCAAGCATGTTTGCGTGGTTAGGACTTGCAGTAACATCTCTCGGAGCCGGAATCGGAGGATTCTCACTTAAGAGAAAGAAAAGAGAAGATGAAGAATAGTATGAGTTGTATAAAACAACAAATTACAGATTAGAGTAACTTAAGAAAAAGTACCCATGGTAACATAAGTAATATGACACTGTGGGTACTTTTTTTATTCTATATACCGGAAACTTCACAAAGGCTACATAGTTCTCTGCTATAATAATTAAGATCAAAGAAAAATATATCATGAAAATATAAATTTAAGAGGAGGGCCGGGTCTTATGGATAAGATCAAAATATTAGTAGTAGATGATGAAAGCAGAATGAGAAAACTGGTGAAAGATTTCCTGGGAAGAGAAGGATATCAGGTATTGGAAGCCGGCGACGGGATGGAAGCAATGGAAGTATTTTATGATGAAAAAGATATTGCACTGATCATTCTGGATGTGATGATGCCAAGAATGGATGGATGGCAGGTATGCCGTGAAGTACGCCAGTCATCAAAAGTGCCGATCATCATGCTAACTGCAAGGTCAGAGGAACGAGATGAATTACAGGGATTTGCTCTGGGGGTTGACGAATATATTTCCAAGCCATTCAGTCCGAAGATCCTGGTAGCCAGAGTCAATGCAATATTAAGAAGAGCCAATGTATTAGGCGGTGGTGACGAGATCGATGCAGGAGGAATTGTAATCGATAAAGCCGCACATCAGGTGAAGATTGATGGTAAAGAGATTGAATTAAGCTTCAAGGAATTCGAACTGCTGTCATACTTTGTAGAGAATCAGGGCATTGCATTATCGAGAGAGAAGATCTTGAATAATGTATGGGATTATGATTATTTCGGAGATGCAAGAACCATTGATACACACGTAAAGAAATTAAGAAGCAAACTCGGAGAAAAGGGAAATTACATTAAGACAATCTGGGGCATGGGATATAAATTTGAGGTTGATGAAGCATGAAGATCATAAGTAAAGATAAGAAACAGAAGATAAAAAGTGTACATCATTCGATTAAGACGCAGATGATCACATCCTTTGTAGGATTGTTGATCTGTCTGGTCGTGACATTGATGTTCATCAACGGAAAATTTCTGGAGCCGTATTATATAAGTAAGAAGGAATCCCGTTTCATAGAACTTTATGAGAAATTAAATGACGTATCAAATGAAGATAAATGGGACAGCACAAAGAAGAATAATTCACTCATTCATTTCGCTGAAAAGAATAATATTTCTTATCTGGTAATTGAAAAGGATAATGATGTGCATACGAATGTGCATGACAAGAATATGTTGAAGAATCAGATGATGGGATATTTTCTGAATCAGGCACAAAAAGAAAGCCGGACACTGGATTCTACGGATGTCTATCAGATCAACCAGTCATGGGATCCGTGGAATCAGAGTTATTATGTTGATATGTGGGGAAGTCTGGATGACGGCAGTCAGTTCCTGCTTCGAAGTCCGGTAGAAAGTATGCGTGAAAGTGCGTCGATATCCAATCGTTTCCTATTATATATAGGAAGTGTTCTGATCGTTGTATCCATTCTTCTGATCTGGTATTTCTCAAAAAGAATCACAGATCCGATCCGGGAGCTTGCGAGATTATCCGACCGGATGGCAGATATTGATTTTGATGCGAAATACACCAGCGGCGGAAGCAATGAGATCGGAGAACTGGGAGAGAACTTTAACCGGATGTCAGAGAAATTGGAGAGCACGATCTCTGAACTTAAGAAAGCTAACAACAGTCTGCAGAAAGACATCGAACAGAAAGACAAGCTGGAAAAGATGAGAAACGAATTCCTAGGAAACGTATCTCATGAGTTAAAGACACCGATCGCTCTGATCCAGGGCTATGCCGAAGGATTAAAAGAAGGAGTCAATGAAGATGCGGAGAGTCGGGAATTCTACTGTGATGTTATTATGGATGAGGCGTCCAAGATGAATCAGATGGTCAAGAATCTGCTGACATTGAACCAGCTGGAATTCGGTGATGAAGATATCGTGTTTGAACGATTTAATCTGACAGCACTGGTCAAAGGCGTTCTGCAGAGTATGGAGATCATGGCGGATCAGGCAGGTGCCAAGATTATGTTGCACACAGAAGAGGACATCTATGCGTGGGCAGATGAGTTTAAAGTAGAGCAGGTTGTAAGAAATTATGTAAGTAATGCATGTCATCATGTCAGCGGCGATATGGTGATCGAAGTGAAGATGGTGCAAAAAGACGGTAAAGTGAGAGTATCGGTATTTAATACCGGTAATCCGATCCCGGAAGCAGATGCACCTCATATCTGGGATAAATTCTATAAAGTAGATAAGGCCCATACAAGAGAATATGGAGGCAACGGAATCGGCCTTTCAATCGTAAAAGCAATTATGAAATCATTCAACCAGGAGTATGGTGTAAAGAATTATGACAATGGAGTTGAATTCTGGTTTGAACTTGATGTACAATAAACCATAACAGTTCACTTGACAAATAATATAAAGTGAATGTACGGGACAATATCCCTGATATACCACATATGAAAGGCAGGATAACAAGATGATTGCAATTATTGATTACGATGCAGGAAATATAAAGAGTGTGGAGAAAGCCATGCAGCTTCTGGGACAGGAAGTAATAATCACAAGAGACAGAGAGACGATCATGAATGCAGATAAAGTGATCCTTCCGGGAGTCGGAGCATTTGGAGATGCGATGAGTAAACTCAGACAATATGGGCTTGATGAGGTGATCAGGGATGTGACGGCAAAGGGAACTCCTTTCTTGGGAATCTGTCTTGGTTTACAGTTATTATTTGAACGAAGTGATGAGACGCCGGGCGTGGAAGGACTTGGAATTCTGAAAGGTGAGATACTAAGAATCCCGGATAAGGAAGGCCTTAAGATTCCACATATGGGATGGAACTCTTTGA
>ENA-OQBL01000334-OQBL01000334.1-human-gut-metagenome-genome-assembly--contig:-NODE-334-length-26354-cov-4.549358_pt1 | contig 26354 bp, 27 predicted proteins | sample MGYA00242747_ERZ504553 | MGnify/ENA primary metagenome ERZ504553 (study PRJEB26092, sample SAMD00036240) | human gut metagenome | host: Homo sapiens | study: EMG produced TPA metagenomics assembly of...
TGGCTGCTACTCTCTGTACGCTGCGCTTTCTCATACTTGTCTCCCCTCTCTTATCTCAGACGGAATGTTAAGATTCCTTTTGTAATCGATCACTTCAATCTCTTCATCCCGCTTCATCTGCTCTATCATCTCTTCTTTATTTTCTGTGCCGCGGCTTGTCCAGGAATCCATTTAATTCAAACTGATTCATCGGGTGCCGTCCAATGATGGATTTCACCGCCTCATAATCATCCTCAATTTCGCTGAAGAAGCTTCCTGAACTAAGCATTTCAATGGAAATTCCGCCCAGTTCTTTGACCGCATACTCCATTCTTTCATCGGATACTACATTGACGCCTTCCTCTGCCGGAGGGCGGACCGGCGTATTCAAATACAGACGGTCATACTTTAATTCCTTCAATAATTCTTTAAAATGTCCGATGGATTCCTTATCATCGTTGATCCCGTCCACCAGCATAATCTCCAGCCACAGTTCTCCCTGATACACGGCACAGAAATCTTTTAATCCCTGAAATTCTTCCTCAAATTTAATCGTGCCGTAAGGACGGTCAATCTTCTTTTGCGATTTCCTGATTGTAAGCGTCAAGGGATTGGAAGCACCATATCCGCATGGCAGAGCTCCTCCCGGACCTGAGGATCTGAAAGCAGAGCCCCATTTGGTAATAACCGCCACCGGTTTGTCTGTCATCTCCTTCAGCCCGCAGATCAATTTCTCCAAGATTTGCTTGCAGAGCGTTTGGTTTCTCCTTTCTCCCACGACGGTCACAATATCAAATTTGTCTGAATCTTTTTAAGTATTCCTTAAATTCCTTTTAAAATATCTTCTGTCTTATATAATTATGTTTATACCGGCTTTGGCGGAAATTTTACTGATAACTGGAATTGCATTTGGAGGCGGAGCCTGGCTGCCATATAAGATGAATGAGGGATTTGCAATGGAAGCGGAAATAGGTGGCTTCATCAATTTGGTGCAAAATATTATAGTTAAAGTGATATGGATGCATTTTTATGTTGGAATGTGTTATATGTTTTTAACGACAATGTACCCAAAAGCATATAGCTTTGTTTTTGAAAATACATATGTAGATAGTGTTTTGAAATATTTTGGAAAATACATAGAACAGTTATTTACATATATCATCAGCAAATAAAACAACATTTTTAAATTATAGAAAATGTAAAATGGTGAATGTGTGAAATAGTGATTCCAGAAATCCATACATTTAAGAAGTTAGAATCGTCGCAATCAATTTGCAACAAAAAACCAGAATCGTCGAAAATCGTTTGCAACGAAAATCAAAAATCGTTGCAAATCATTTGCGACGATTCTATTATATAAAATAAAGAAACTGCTTAAAGATATGAAACATGAGGTATACGAAAGACAGGAGGAATGAATAATGTATACACCTGCAAAAGAACGATACAATATCATGGAATATAACCGCTGTGGAAGAAGCGGATTACTGCTTCCCAAGATTTCGCTTGGCTTATGGCATAATTTTGGGGATGCATCCGATTATGAAAATATGAGGCAGCTTTGCTTCACAGCATTTGATAATGGTATCACACAGTTTGATCTTGCCAATAATTACGGTCCGGCTTACGGAAGTGCGGAGAAAAATTTCGGCAGAATATTAAAAGAAGATCTGATGCCATATCGTGATGAACTGATCATTACGACAAAGGCCGGATTTGATATGTGGGAAGGCCCTTACGGCAACTGGGGCAGCCGCAAATATCTGCTGGCGAGCCTGGATCAGAGCCTGAAACGTATGGGACTGGATTATGTGGATATTTTCTATCACCACAGAATGGATCTGGAGACACCGCTTGAGGAGACGATGGGAGCTCTGGCAACAGCTGTTTGTCAGGGAAAGGCACTCTATGTAGGACTTTCAAATTATGATGGAGAGACTTTGGAACAGGCAGCAGCGATCCTGAAAGATCTGAAATGCCCGTTTGTGATCAATCAGAACTGTTATTCTATATTTGACAGAACAGTAGAAAAGAATGGATTAAAGGATATGACCGGCAATCTGAAAAAAGGACTCATTACATTCAGTCCTCTGGCACAGGGACAGTTGACGGACCGTTATCTCAATGGGATCCCGGAAGACAGCCGTATTCGAAAGGACGGAAGATTTTTGAAAGAAAGTATTCTTACCGCAGAGCGTATGGAACAGATTCGTAAGTTAAATGAACTGGCGGCTCAGCGTGGTGAGAAGCTTGCGGATATGGCACTTGCCTGGCTTCTTCAGAAAAAAGAAGTTACCAGTGTCCTGATCGGTGCATCAAAAACGCAGCAGATCCTGGATAATATAAAAGCAATACACAGTGCGCCATTTACAGAGGAAGAATTGCAGAAGATTGATGAGTACAGTCTGTAGTCCTTGACATCCCGCCCGCTTATATGCTACGATTTAAATTACGAGTGGATATATGACAAACGCAGTGATGAAGAGAGTATGTAACAGGAAATCTTACAGAGAATCCCGTGAACTGCCGGTGAGGATGCCGCAGTGTGCTGCTGAGAGGGATAGGTGGAACGTTACAGAAGATGGCTTACTGAGCGGTGTGGATGAGCATTGATAAAGATAGATAAAGATGTAAGTTCACAAAGGGGCTCCGCCCTTTACAGCGGTGAGGTGGAGTGAACAGCTTCACCCGCAGAGACTATCAGTTGCGAGACTGGCAGTGAATGGAAGTGGTAACACGGATTTTCGTCTTCCCTGAGATTTATGAATTGTAACAGAAGTTATGAGGAGTGAATTCAGGGAAGATTTTTTGTTTATATAGAAAAGAAATCTGTTGGCAGCCAAAGCCTGCAGGCAGCAGGTTATGTAGATATTCAGATCCTGCGAAGAAAATATATCCGGTAAACATAAAAGGAGAGAAAAAGACATGTGTGAAAAATGTAATAAAGGAAAATATTATATTACAACAGCAATCGCTTATGCATCAGGCAAACCGCACATCGGTAACACATACGAGATCGTGCTGGCAGATGCCATCGCAAGATATAAAAGAAGTCAGGGATACGATGTATTCTTCCAGACAGGAACAGACGAACATGGACAGAAGATTGAGCTGAAAGCAGACGAAGCAGGTGTTACACCAAAGGAATTCGTTGACAATGCATCATGCGAGATCAAGAAGATCTGGGATCTGATGAACACTTCTTATGACAAATTCATCCGTACAACAGACGAAGATCATGAAGCACAGGTTAAAAAGATTTTCAAAAAATTGTACGATCAGGGAGATATTTACAAAGGAGCTTACGAAGGAATGTACTGTACTCCGTGTGAGTCTTTCTGGACAGAGTCTCAGTTAGTAGACGGCAAATGCCCGGACTGCGGACGTGAGTGTAAGCCTGCAAAAGAAGAAGCATATTTCTTCAAGATGAGCAAATACGCAGACAGACTGATCAACTACATCAATGAGCATCCAGAGTTCATTCAGCCTGTATCCCGTAAAAATGAGATGATGAACAACTTCCTGCTTCCGGGACTTCAGGATCTGTGTGTATCCAGAACATCCTTCAAGTGGGGAATCCCGGTAGACTTCGATCCAAAACACGTCGTATACGTATGGCTTGATGCGCTGACCAACTATATCACAGGAATCGGATATGACTGTGACGGCAACAGCACAGAGCTGTTCAACAAGAACTGGCCTGCAGACCTTCATCTGATCGGAAAAGATATCATTCGTTTCCACACGATTTACTGGCCAATCTTCCTGATGGCACTGGATCTTCCACTTCCAAAACAGGTATTCGGACATCCATGGCTTCTGCAGGGCGACGGCAAGATGAGTAAGTCCAAAGGAAATGTACTTTACGCAGATGAACTGGTAGATTTCTTTGGAGTAGATGCAGTACGTTACTTCGTACTTCACGAGATGCCATTTGAAAATGATGGTGTAATCTCATGGGAGCTGATGGTAGAGCGTATGAACTCTGACCTTGCAAATACACTTGGAAACCTGGTAAACAGAACTATTTCCATGACAAATAAATACTTCGGCGGTGTTGTAACAGATAAGGGGGTTGCCGAGACAGAAGAAGAAAAGGCTGTCGATGCAGATCTTAAGGCTGTCACAGAAGATACTCCGAAGAGAGTCGATGCGAAGATGGATGAACTGCGTGTCGCAGATGCAATCACAGAGATCTTCGTACTGTTCAAACGCTGCAACAAATACATCGATGAGACAATGCCATGGGCACTTGCAAAAGACGAGGCTAAGAAAGATCGTCTGGAGACAGTTCTCTACAACCTGATCGAGAGCATCAAAGCAGGAGCAAAACTTCTGGAATCCTTCATGCCAGAAACATCTGAGAAGATTCTTGCTCAGCTTGGTGATGGAAAAGTAACAGAGAAACCAGAAATCCTTTTCGCAAGACTGGACGTCAATGAAGTAATGAAGAAAGTAGAAGAACTTCATCCACATGTAGAAGAGAAGGAAGAGGCAAAAGAAGAAGTTGACGAAGAAGTGATCGACATCGAAGCAAAACCAGAGATCACATTCGATGACTTCGGAAAGATGCAGTTCCAGGTTGGTGAGATCATTGCTTGCGAAGAAGTGAAAAAATCTAAGAAACTTCTCTGCTCACAGGTTAAGATCGGAAGCGAAGTAAAACAGATCGTATCCGGAATTAAGAAACATTACTCAGCAGAAGAGATGGTTGGTAAGAAGGTTATGGTTCTTGTGAACTTAAAACCTGCAAAACTTGCCGGAGTATTATCTGAAGGTATGTTACTGTGTGCGGAAGACGCAGAAGGCAACCTGGCACTTATGACACCGGAGAAAAATATGCCGGCCGGTGCAGAAATCTGCTAATGTAAGTATAGAAAGATACAAAGAAACTGGTTGATAATAGTTGGCTTTGTATATGAAAGAATGAAAATGAGGACGGAGGATTTTTGGAATCACCGTCCTTGTTTGATATATATCTCCAATATCCGACATCTATATACAGTATCTGTCACACAAGTTATCCACATGATGTGGATAAGTATGTGGAAAACCTTGGGATAAGGGTGGGATAACCATGAAATTCCTTGGGATAACGTGTGGAAAAGATGGGATAAATATTGGGATACTGGGGACAGGACATTTTTGATTTGGGACGGAGGATTTAAGACATTATTTTTGAAAATCCTCCGTCCCCGGAGGGATATATGATATTTGATACACATGCACATTATGACGATGAGCAGTTTAATGAGGACAGAGTAGAATTGCTGAATTCTATGGAAGAGCAGGGCGTTGGCACAATTATAAATGTCAGTGCAACATACAATTCATGCAGAAAGGTTATCGCACTTGCAAAGGAGTATCCATTTGTATATGCGGCAGTCGGGATTCATCCGGATGAGGTAGGAAGCCTGAATGAAGAGACCTTTGCACAGATGAAAGAGCTGTTTAAAGAGGAGAAAGTGGTTGCGGTAGGCGAGATCGGTCTGGATTATTACTGGGACAATGAGCCGAGAGAAGTGCAGAAAAAATGGTTCATACGGCAGCTGGAACTGGCAAGAGAGTTGGATCTTCCGGTTCTGATCCACAGCCGGGAGGCAGCGGCAGATACCATGGAGATTATGAAGGGGCATGCGAAAGGACTAAGCGGCGTGATCCATTGTTATTCTTATTCAAAAGAAATGGCACAAGAATATATCAAGATGGGATTTTACATCGGCGTTGGCGGAGTGGTAACGTTCAAGAATGCGAAGAAGTTGAAGGAAGTAGTGGAAAATATTCCGCTGACATCAATCGTACTTGAAACGGACTGCCCGTACATGGCGCCGGAACCAAACCGTGGAAAGCGCAATAATTCTGCTTATATCCGTTATGTGGCAGAGAAGATTGCGGAATTAAAGGGCATTACGTATGAAGAAGTAGTCGAACAGACGGAGAAAAATGCCAGAGATATGTACCGTTTATAGCTGACAAAATACGCTAAAAACATACAAAATTATCATAGCGTGCTATGAAATGTGAAATCAACCAATTGATGATCTGGGCAATCTGGTTATAAAACTTAATGTTCCGTCATACAACGGATGAATTCCTGACAGATAGAGGAATTTATCCGGTTTTTTCGTGCCGGCAATTACGACAGGAAGCTTTACCGGAGGCGTAAGCGGCAGTGTCTTTACGTGCTCATGATGAAAGAGCTTGAAGTTACTGTATGGAAGGAGGCTTACGCCCTCCCCGATGGCAACGGCGCTGATGATCGATTCGACACGTCCGGTTCTTAAAATCTGTGGGTGGACCGGCACATTTGCGAACAATGCCTGACAGATCTGATAGACGGAGGTGTAGCGGTTCATCAGGATGAATGACTCGTCTGCAAGAGCGGAAAGTGATACGGGTCCGTCAAGCGGATGTCCAACGGGAAGGACGGTGACCAGTTCATCGTCCGCAAGATAGACGGAAGAAATGTCGCTCTGATCGGCTATCATCTGTTCCCGGCAGATAATAAGGTCATACTGACTGGATAGCAGTCCTTTTTTTTAAGTCATTTTCTTCGACTTCATCGAGAATGAGATGAATGTCCGGATGGGATTCGGTGAACTGACGGAAATGTGCGGTCAGTCCGTACTGTGTCAGGATCGGCAGCGTTCCGATACGGAGTTCATTTTTATTTCCCATGGGAATCTTGTACTTCTTCATATGTCCGGTCATGATCTCATATTGCCGGCGAAGGGCCAGGGCATCCTGGTAAAAGGTCTCTCCGGCGGGGGTAAGGGAAGCCTTCCGACGGGAGCGGTCGAGCAGAGTGACGCCAAGCTCTTTTTCTAATTTTATGATCTGTTTTGAAAGTGCTGACTGCGAGATATTCAGTTCTTCAGCAGCGTCAAAATAGGTATTGCATTCAGCGATGGCAATAAAATACTGAATCTGATCAAATGTCATATCTGAGGTCTCCTTGGGTTAGGTAAAAATATAAAACAATTCATTCCGTTTTGGAATCAATTATAGCATAAGTGGAATTGATTTTCTATTGAGAGATTATTAGAATGGGAGGAAAGAGGATAAGTAAATCCGCAGATTTGAAATGATAATATGAAATAGGAGGATTATTTTATGGCAGCAAAAGTCACAGATCTCAGAAGTGCGTTAAAAATGTTAGAAGATATGCCGGGACAGCTGATTGAAACAGATGTGGAAGTCGAGCCGATGGCAGAGCTTTCCGGTGTATACCGTCATGTCGGGGCAGGCGGAACCGTTATGCGTCCGACCAAAGAAGGACCGGCAATGATATTTAACAATGTAAAAGGACATCCGGGAGCAAGAGTTGCGATCGGCGTGCTTGCGAGCAGAACAAGAGTCGGTGCATTGCTGGAATGTGATCCGAAAGATCTCGGAAAGAAATTATATCACAGCGTGGATAACCCGATCCCGCCGGTGCTGACAGAAGAAGCAGCACCTTGTCAGGAAGTTGTACACAAAGCGACAGATCCGGATTTTGACTTATACAAATTAGTACCGGCACCGACGAATACGCCGGTAGATGCGGGTCCGTACATTACGCTTGGAATGTGCTACGCATCGCATCCGGATACCGGAGTAAGTGATGTGACGATCCACAGACTCTGCATCCAGGGGAAAGATGAATTATCGATCTTCTTTACACCGGGTGCACGCCACATCGGAGCAATGGCAGAAAGAGCAGAAGAGCTTGGACAGCGTCTGCCAATCTCGATCAGTATCGGAGTAGATCCTGCAATTGAGATCGGCTCTTGCTTTGAGCCGCCAACAACACCGATGGGATATGATGAACTTGCAGTTGCAGGTGCCCTCAGGGGTGAACCGGTCAGACTTTGCAAATGCCTGACGGTAAATGAACGTGCGATCGCCAATGCGGAGTATGTGATCGAAGGGGAAGTTGTTCCGAATGTAAGAGTACAGGAAGATCAGAACAGCCATACAGGATATGCTATGCCGGAATTCCCTGGATATACAGGACCGGCAAGTGACCAGTGCTGGATGATCAAAGTAACAGCTGTAACACACAGAAAGAACCCGATCATGCAGACTTGTATCGGACCGAGTGAGGAACATGTATCTATGGCCGGAATCCCGACGGAAGCAAGCATTTACGGAATGGTGGAAAAGGCAATGCCTGGAAGACTTCAGAACGTATATTGCGCTTCACCGGGCGGCGGAAAATATATGGCCGTTCTGCAGTTTAAGAAGCTTACGGCCAGTGATGAAGGAAGACAGAGACAGGCAGCACTTCTGGCATTCTCTGCATTCAGTGAGCTGAAACATGTATTCCTGGTTGATGAAGATGTAGACTGCTTTGATATGAACGATGTACTGTGGGCGATGAATACAAGATTCCAGGGAGATGCAGATATTATTACAATTCCGGGAGTCAGATGCCATCCGCTGGATCCGTCCAATGATCCGAGCTGCTCCGGCAGTATCCGCGATCACGGAATCGCATGCAAGACAATCTTCGACTGTACTGTTCCGTATGATCAGAAAGACAGATTCAAGCGTGCACAGTTCATGGATGTAGATCCGGAGCATTGGGTGAAATAAGATGTGCAGGGAGAGTAGAGAAGATAAGGAATGTCTTCTGACGAAAAGCAGAAAAGACAAAAAGGACAGAAAACGCATAGTTGTGGCGGCAACCGGCGCGAGCGGTCTTCCAATCCTGAAAATGTGTCTGCAGATCATCCGGGGGGATTCAGACTATGAATCCATTCTGATTTTAAGTGACAGTGCGAAAATCACATTACAGCAGGAAACAAAAGACACAGTAGAAGAAATCGAAGCACTTGCAGATCAGGTATGTGATACAAAAGATATCGGAGCCGGACCGGCAAGCGGATCCTTCCGTACGGAAGGAATGCTGATCGTTCCATGCAGTATGAAGACTGTGGCAGGTATCCACAGCGGCTATGCAGACAATCTGATCTTGCGAGCGGCAGATGTGACGATCAAGGAACAGCGGACACTGGTCCTTGCAGCAAGGGAGACTCCGCTTAGTGCGATACATCTCCGTAACCTTTCCGAACTTGCGACGATTCCGGGGGTCCGGATCATTCCGCCGATGATGACATTTTACCATCAGCCGGAGAATATCGAAGAGATGACATATCATATTGCGGCAAAGCTGGTGGAACCGTTCGGGATAGAGGCGAGAGAATACCGTCGATGGACCGGACTTGTGTAGAGAAGGGAGTGTCACAGTATGGAGACCGATAACTTCTGGGAAATAAAGAAAAAGCTGACATTTACTGAGATCTGTGTGGAAGTTCGCAGACTCGGCGATGATTACCACATATTAGTAAGCGGTGGGGAATGCCCACATATAGGCTGTACCGTCCTTGCGATTCCAAGACCGTCTCTTGACGGTAGCGGCAAGATGAGCAGCACGGCATCGGTACTGAACGTGACGGGCCATAAGGACGAGGAAGTATGTCGTTATCTTGCTGAGAAAGTATCGGCAGGAAAGAAAACGACCGTGGTGTGCACCGGAGGTATTCACATGGACGGGATCACGAAAGAACAGATTGCGGAAATTGTGGAAGCCATGCGGATAATTGCGGGGGAAATCGTGGACAAGTAATGGCCTCAAAAGGAGTAATATGTTTAATAATTACGAAATTGTAGAATACACACACAGCCTTCCATTCCAGATCCAGAACTTCACAGGCCGGACCATACAGGACGACCGGGGCGATATCAAAGACGTTCTGGAACACTGGCATCAGGAGCTAGAGATTGTATATACATTTGAAGGATATGCATTACATTACATCGATGGAAAAAGTTCACCGGGCAGCACCGGGAAAATTATTCGTTACCAATTCAGAGAGTATTCATAAAGTAATATCCGATGAAGGAACACTTGGAATACCAGAAGTAATTGCAGTAGTACTTCTGGTAAATGTAGACTTTGTAAAAAAGGCTGGTTCCGAACCTGGAAACAGATGTATTTCCTGCCGGAGGCAGATTCGGATATGGAGAAAATCGAACAGCTGATGAAAGAATTTTCTGGCTATGCCGGGAAAGAAAAAGAGCATGAACCGTATGAAAATCTAAGACTTATGTCTATGTTGTATGAGCTGATGTATCTTTTATGCCGGGATGATCTGGTGGTAAGGGAAACGGTATTTCCAATCAATAATCAGAAGAATCTGGAGCGTTTAAGAGGAATTATGCAGTACGTGGAGGTACATTATACAGAAGAGATCACGCAGTATGAGGTAGCAAAACGATTCTATTTTACCAAAGAATATTTTTCCAGATTTTTCAAAAAGAATACGGGCATGACATTTAAGGAATATGTCATGCATTACCGTCTGAAACAGGCATATGATCCGATTGTGTATACGGAACGATCAATTCTGGATATTGCGCTGGATTGCGGATTTGCGGATGCCAGAGGACTGATCAATGCGTTCAAACGGGTGTATGAGAGTACGCCGTATCAGTACCGGAAGATGCATATGCAAAAGAAAGAACATGAAACAAGATAATATGAAACATTGCCGGGGAAATTGTATTTTCCGGCTTGTTTTTTATGTAAATAAAAGAGAAGATGTGCAATTTTTTGTAATTTTAAAGCTAATAATTGTAAAGAAGACATTTGCAAAAAGAGGTAAGATAATACCGTCAACAAGATGCATGCATTTCGAAATGAAAAAATAATCAGAGATTTTGAGAAAGGGAATTTTTATGAATACGAAAGTTAGCGTAAAGGAAAAGATCTGTTATGGTATCGGTTCAGGAGGCGGAAATATCATTACACAGATCCTGGGAACATTTTTAACAGCTTACTATACGGATTCAGTCGGAATCGCAGCTGCGGCAGTTGGAACGATGATGCTGGTTGCAAGACTTCTGGATGGTATCAGCGATGTCATGATGGGTGGAATCGTTGATAAGACAAGAACAAAATGGGGAAAAGCAAGACCGTGGATCCTGATCAGTGCGCCGGTTATCTGTATCGGTCTGATCCTGACATTTAACGTGCCGGAATCACTTAGCAGCTCGGCAAAACTGATCTATGCGTATATTACATATGTATTTTTGAACTGTATTGCATTTACTGCATACATGATCTCACATACGGCACTTCTGTCACGTGTGACATTAGACGTCAATGACCGTCAGAGTATGACATCCATTAACCAGATCGTCAATAACATTGTACAGCTTATCGTTACCGGATTTACGATTAAGTTCGTAACGGCAGCCGGTTGGAGAAGCGTATCTATCGTGTACGGCCTGCTCACAGCGCTGATGCTTCTGATTTGCTTCTGGGGAGTCAGAGAACATCTGGATATGGATGCAGAGACAGAAGAAGTAAAAGTAGAGACGGTTCCGTTAAAAGAAGCAGTTCCGGCTATTTTAAAGAACAAATATTTCTACCTTGTAGCAGCATTATTTATCCTGGTACTGAGCATTGCGTCAGGCAACGGATCCATGACTGTATATTATTGTGGAAATATTTTAAAAGACATGAACATGATGACACCACTTTCTATGGCACTGACACTTCCGGTTATTATTGGAAACTGTTTTGTACCTGCAATCGTTAAGAAAATGGGACATCAGAAGACACTGATCCTCAGTTCGATCCTGATGCTGGCGGGTTTCCTGATCGTGGCAATTAATCCTTACAGCGGAACACTTGCTATTGTCGGAACAGTCGTAAGAGGATTTGGAAATGGAGCAATCTTCGCTTGTGGATTCGCATTATCGGCTCAGGTTGTTGACTATGGTGAGTGGAAATTCAATGTGCGTTCCGAGGGACTTGTAAACAGCTGTGTAAGCTTTGGACAGAAAGTAGGATTAGGACTTGGAGCAGCTATCGCAAGCTGGATCATCGCAGCCGGCGGATATGTGGGAACTGCAAAAGTACAGACAGCATCTGCCAACTCAGCCATCATCTTTGCATATGTATGGTTTGGAGTAATCCTTGCAGCACTGCTTCTGGTAGTCAGCCTGCTCCTGAACATCGATAAATATGAAGGACAGATCAAGAAAGATCTGGAGCAGAGACACAAAGCGTAAGCAATCATAAAAGAATACCTATAAAAATATTTGAACAAATCAAACAGGCAGGAGAAAAGGACAATGTGTAAATTAGTATTCGATCAAGAAAAATATACAGTAGAAACTGTCACAATGGAGGGACAGACACTTACTTACCGGGCATATGAGGATATTCCGTATGTAACTAATCCGGTTGATGACAAGATGGAGAGACTCAGCATATTTGTACCGGAAGTATTCTACGAAGGAAAATCTGTGAATGGATATAACCTGGAAAATGCACCGATTTTTCTGCCGAATACAATCGGCGGATATATGCCGGGACCACAGGAACGACCGGGAAAGAATATACATGGGAAGACAAATGCAACATTTTTCGCGTTGCTTCATGGATATGTTGTAGTATCTGCGGGAGCGCGTGGAAGAGAGATGGAAGATGCAGACGGAAAGTTCTTAGGCTGTGCACCAGCAGCACTTTGCGATCTGAAAGCAGCGATCCGTTTCCTGCGCCATAATGCAGAGACCATTCCGGGAGATGTGAATAAGATCATTTCCAACGGAACCAGTGCAGGCGGGGCAATGTCTTCTCTTCTTGGGAGCACAGGTGATCATCCGGACTATGAGCCATATTTAAAAGAGCTTGGAGCAGCAGAAGAAAGCGATGCGATCTATGCAGCATCCTGCTATTGTCCGATCACCAATCTGGATCATGCCGACATGGCATATGAGTGGGAATTCTGCGGATTAAATGATTATTCCAAGAAGATCGAGATCCCTCCGCAGGAAGGGGAGACGGATCCGACATTCATCGTGGATGAAGGAACGATGACCGAAGCACAGCAGAAGATGGCAGAAGAATTAAAGTCATTATTCCCGGCTTATGTGAATGGACTTGGTCTGAAAGACACGGCGGGAAATGCACTGGAACTGGATGAGAACGGAGACGGAAACTTCAAAGAATATGTTCTTTCTTATGTGAAGAAATGTGTACAGAAAGAGTATGAAAAAGGCACCGATCTGTCAGGCCTGGACTGGATGACGATCGAAAATGGTACCGTAACAAAAGTGGATTTTGACAAATACATCAGATTCCGTACACGTATGAAAGCGACACCGGCATTTGATAACGTATCTATGGGAACGCCGGAAAATGAGCTGTTCGGAACGCCGGATACAAAATATCGTCACTTCACTGCCTTCAGTAAAGAACACAGTGCAGTGAAAGGAGAACTTGCCGACGGCCAGCAGATCAAGATGATGAATCCGATGAATTATATCGCAGATAACAAAGCAGTAAAAGCAGAACATTTCCGCATCCGTCACGGAGCAGTCGACAGAGATACATCACTGGCAATCTCAGCAATGCTGACGGCCAGCCTTGAGAATCATGGAGTAGACGTAGAACTTCAGTATCCATGGGGCATGCCGCATGCCGGAGACTACGACCTGGAAGAGTTATTCGCATGGATCGATAAGATTTGTGGATAGTGTGAATATGAAAACAGGAAGGACGTATGAAAAAACGAAAGTTTTTTCATACGTCCTTTTGTCATACCATAGTATGCAAGAGATTAATCGGGTTCCAACTTATTAGTATTCCGCCAGCTTCTTGGCGAAGTCCCATAGACATTCTTAAATGCTCTGGAAAAATGTAACTGATTTGGATATCCTACAGCATTCCCGATATCAGCAATAGACAGAGATGTTAACTTCAAAAGTTCGGCAGCTTTTGTCATACGGTAACTAATCAGAAATTCCTGTGGCGATTTTCCGATGGTATCGTGAAATATTTTCCCAAAATAACTCCGGTTCAGACCGCAAAAGGCTGCAATATCTTCAATCGTAATATTGTTCTGGAAATTCTGTTCAATATAAGATAAAGCTTCTTTTATGTAAAAATCCCTGATCTTTCCACTCTGATTCATGCGCACGGTAGCAGCGGAACGCATGAAATAATCTAAAAACAGATATAAATGGCCGATCATATGAAATGGCGACTCGGAAGAAGAACCCGGATGCCGGGCAATATATAGCATTTCGTTCATCATTTCATTGCGAAGGTCTTTTGAACCGGCGTGATAGACCGGATGATCGGGACTGAGTCCGGCGGTAGAAACAATCTCTTTAGCGCGGAGTCCGTCAAATTCAACCCAGGTATATTCCCATGGCAGATCCTGATCTGCAATATAAGTATTGATCTGATTAGGAAATAACATAAAACCCTGTCCGCTTTTTATTTGATATTCTATCGTGTTACCAGAAGAATCATTGGCCATTAAGGTACCGGTGCCGGATATTACATAATGAAAGACATAATGATTTCTGGCAGCAGGTCCGAAAGAATGTGAAGGTTCACACTGTTCCCAGCCGTACTGATACAAACCGATATCTACAAAATTCTCATTTGGAAAAACAGAAAATAAAATGTCACTCATACGACACCTCCTTTTTCATCAGTATATACCAAAATGCTAGATGACTTCAATATATAACGGGAAAAGTTGCATTTTACTATAAAACATATAAAATCAAGATATTTATAGACGCATTATGATATGTTACAATTCATTTGTAATAGATGAAAAGCAAAAACCTGACGATGAAAACAGATAAATATCCCGGGAAAGGTTCAAAATCAGGAAGGAACGGAGTAAAAAGGAGTTTTGGAACATGCATAGGAAGTACAGGAAACTGGTAAGTGCCGGACTGGTTCTTACGATGGCTGGGGCTATGATGCTGCAAGGATGCGGACAGAAAAAAGAGACAGGAAAGACAGAAATAGAACTTGTGCAGTATAAACCGGAAGCAGTAAAAACTTTTGAGAAAATAGAAGAAGAATTCAACCGCACACATGATGATATTCATCTTACGATTGAATCTCCGAATGATGCAATGACTGTTTTGAAGACAAGATTTATTCGAGAGGATAACCCGGATATCATCGGAATCGGAGGAGAGGTAAGCTATTCGAACTTTATTGATTCGGACATGTTGATGGATATCTCAGACTACAAGGGACTGGATGATATCAAAGAAGCATACAAAGAAATTGATAAAAACCTGGAGTTTGTTCCGGAAAAGGGAACTTATGCAGTCCCGTATGCGGCAAATGCAGCAGGAATTCTTTACAACAAAGCAATGTTCGAAGAACATGGATGGAAGATTCCGACAACATGGAATGAACTCATGAGCCTGTGTCAGGAAATGCAGGATGAAGGAATCCAGCCATTTTATTTTGGATTTAAAGATACATGGACCTGCCTTGCACCATGGAATGCGATCGCGGTAGACCTTGCACCGGCAGATGTATGTGCACAGGTGAATCGTGGAAAGACAACATTTTCGAAAGAATATAAAGAAGTAGCGGAACGTATGCTGGAACTACTTCCGTATGGACCGGATGACCCGTTTGCATATGATTACAACGGAGCATGTACAGCATTTGCAAAAGGTGAATCTGCAATGTATACAATCGGAAGTTACGCAATTCCACAGATCCAGACGGTGAATCCGGATATGGAGATTGATTCGTTTGTAATGCCGGCAAGTAATAACACGGAAGAAAATCAGTTGAACTCAGGAATAGATCTTCAGTTCTGCGTCATGAAAGACTGCAAGAACAAAGAGGCAGCATATGAAGTGTTAGATTTTCTATTGAAAGATGAAAACGTACAGGCGTATCTGGACGATCAGAAAGCAGTCCCTTGTAAAGAAGGAGATTTTGAACTGGCATCAACACTTGATGGAATGAAAAAATACATAAAAGAAGGAAAGATGTCTGATTTCCAGGATCATTATTATCCATCGGAAATGGCGGTAGACGCACAGATCCAGACATTTCTGATGAAAAAAGATCCAAAAGCATTTCTTCAAAAAATTCGATACAGACTGGGTAAGATACAATCGTGATATTATCCGTAAAGTTGAGGATTACGAGAAATCTCATAATAACTAAGAGAAAAAAGTTACTGGTAATACGGAAATTCAAGGAGTTAGTACGATGAAAAAGAATAAATTAAATGATAGAAAGCGGACATTTCTTCTGATCACGATTCCGATTGTTGCATTATTTTTCTGCTTCAATACGCTGCCGCTGATCAAAGGAGTGATCTATAGTTTTACCAACTTTAAAGGTTATGGAAGTTATGACTGGGTAGGACTTCGGAATTATAAGGATCTGTTTACGGATTCCAGAGTCGGAGGCTCCTATATCTTTACATTTAAACTGGCAATTGCGGCGACAATCCTGACAAATGTACTGAGTCTTCTGATGGCACTCGGATTGAACAGTAAGATTAAGTTCAAAAGTGCACTAAGGGGTGCATATTTTATCCCGAATGTACTGGGAGCACTGGTGGTAGGATATATTTTCAACTACTTCTTTACTTATATTCTTCCGGCGTTTGGAAAAATGATCGGAAGTGAGACATTTAGCTCCAGTATGCTTTCGAATACAAAGCTTGCATGGATTGCAATCGTGATCGTGTGTGCATGGCAGTCGATCGCAATGAATACAATCATTTATATTTCGGGACTTCAGACGGTTCCGGAGGATGTGTATGAAGCAGGAGCCATTGACGGTGCCACAGGATGGAAGAAATTCAAGAACCTGACATTTCCACTTATCATTCCATTTTTCTCTATTAATATGGTTCTGAGTGTAAAAAACTTCCTGATGGTATTCGACCAGATCATGGCATTGACCAAAGGTGGTCCTGCCCAGAGTACAGAATCTATTTCGTACCTGATCTATAATAACGGAATGAGCGGCGGTCAGTTCGGATTCCAGAGTGCGAATGCAGTCATTTTCTTTATTGTGATCGTAGTGATCTCGGTAGTACAGATGACCATCACCGGTAAGAAGGAGGAACAGTTGTAATGAAAAAAGTTGGGAAAGAAAGAATAAACTGGCCTGTAACGATTCTTTTGATCGCAGGGGTGATCACTGTCATATTTCCGTTATATATGACCGTTGTCATTGCACTGAAGAAGCCTTCGGAGATGACAAATGATATTGCGGGAATATTATCGCTTCCAAAGCATTTCAGCCTGAGTAATTTTGCAGAGGCAATGAAAGTAACGGATTTCTGGAATTCACTGGGAAACAGCCTGCTGATCACGATCGTGACGGTAGTGTTTGCCATTCTGATCCACTCACTGCTTGGATATGCAATTGCACGAAATAAGGCACATAGCAAATTTTATAAATTCATTTATTTTTACGTTGTCAGCGGTATGTTCGTACCATTTGCAATCCTGATGATGCCGGTGGTAAAACAGACGGCGCAGATGGGACTTGCGAACAGAGCCGGAGTTATTATCTTATATCTGGTCTTTTATATGCCGATGAATGTGCTTTTGTATTCCGGATATCTGACGAATATTCCGATGGCACTGGAAGAAGCAGCATGTGTGGACGGAGCAAGTACATGGACAACTTATTGGAAAATTATCTTTCCAATTATGAAACCAATGCATGCGACAGTAGCGGTTCTGACAGCACTCGGAACATGGAATGATGTAATGACACCGTTGGTTATCATGTCAGGAACCGGAAAGAATACATTGCCGCTTGCACAGCTTAATTTCCAGACACAGTTTGGAACGAACTACAATCTGGCATTTGCTTCGTACCTGCTGGCACTTCTGCCAATCCTGATCTTTTATCTGATCTGTCAGAAACATATTCTGAATGGCGTGGTGAATGGAGCCGTAAAATAATCGGAATGCAAATAGAACTTGAGACATAAAAAGGAGACAAAGAAATGGGAATTGTTTACTGTGAAGCAGACAGGACATTTACAATACAGACAAAAAATACAACATATCAGATGCAGGTAGACCGTTTTGGATTCCTTCTTCATCTGTATTATGGAAAGAAGACAGATGGAAGCTGTATGGATTATCTTCTGACATATTATGACAGAGGATTTTCAGGCAATCCGTATGATGCCGGAAGTGACAGAACCTATTCGATGGATGCACTCCCTCAGGAGTATCCGTGTTACGGAACCGGGGATTACAGAAGTGCGGCTCTGATAATTGAAAATGCAGACGGAAGTACAGCGTGTGATCTTCGATACCGTTCACATCAGATTTCTAATGGGAAATATAAGATTCCGGGACTTCCGGCAGTCTATGCGGAAGAGACAGAAAGTCAGACACTTGAGATTACAATGGAAGATGTGGTTACAGGAGTAGAAGTAACACTTCTGTATGGTGTACTTCCGGACTATGATGTGATCACCAGAAGTGCAAAGATTGCTTATCATGGTGATGGAAAGATTTTTATCCAGAAAGCACAGTCTGCGTGTCTTGATTTTCTTTATGGTAAATATGATCTTCTGACATTTTACGGAAGACATGCGATGGAAAGAAGGATGCAGAGAGAACCAGTTACGCATGGAAGCCATGTGATCGGAAGTGTAAGAGGAACTTCAAGCCATCAGTATAATCCGATGATGATCCTTGCAGATGAACATACAACAGACAGCTGCGGAAACTGCTATGTAATGTCATTTGTGTATAGTGGGAATTTTAAGGGAGAGGCATTGAAAGACCAGTTCGGTCAGACACGTGCACTTCTTGGCCTACAGGATGAGATGTTTTCTTATCCGCTTGAAACAGGATCGGTGTTTTATACACCGGAAGTGCTCCTGTCATTCTCGGGAAGTGGAATGAACCAGCTTTCGCAGAATCTGCACCGCTGTATCAGACAGCATATCTGCAGAGGAAAGTATAAAGAAAGTATCCGTCCGATTCTGGTGAACAGCTGGGAAGCAGCGTACTTTGATTTTGACGGCAATACCTTATATGAACTGGCAAAAGAAGCAAAGAATGTAGGCATTGATATGCTGGTGCTGGATGACGGATGGTTTGGAAAACGTGATGATGATAACAGCGGTCTTGGTGACTGGTTTGTTAATGAGAAGAAGCTTGGCGGAACACTGGGAAGTCTGATACAGAAGATCAATGATCTTAGGGTAAAATTCGGAATCTGGATAGAGCCGGAGATGATCTCAGAAGACAGTGATCTGTACAGAGAACATCCGGATTGGGCACTTACGATCCCGGGAAGAAATCCGGTTCATGCAAGAAACCAACTGGTGTTGGATTTCTCCAGAAAGGAAGTTGTAGACCATATATTTGATCAGATCTGCAAAGTATTGGACCAGGGAAATATTGAGTATGTGAAATGGGATATGAACCGTAGTCTGATGGATGTATTTTCGAGGGGAACGAAAGATCAGGGCAGGGTTATGTATGATTATGTTATTGGTCTGTATGACTTTCTGGAAAGAATCGTAACCAGATATCCAGATCTGCTCATCGAAGGATGCAGTGGCGGCGGCGGAAGATTTGACGCCGGAATGATGTATTATACGTCACAGATCTGGTGCAGTGATAATACAGATGCATTGGACAGATTACAGATCCAGTATGGTACATCGTTTGGCTATCCGATATCCGCTGTAGGTTCACATGTATCGGCAGTACCGAATCATCAGACAGGAAGAATTACATCTCTGCATACCAGAGGAGTAGTGGCAATGGCTGGAACATTTGGATATGAACTGAATCTCGGAAAACTTTCTGAAGAAGAAAAAGAAGAGATCCGGTCACAGGTAGAAGAATATCGGAAGTTCGCACCGCTGATCCAGACGGGACTTTATTACCGTTTGTCTGATCCGTCGAAGGAAGAATATGCAGCATGGGCATTCGTATCAGAAGATCAGAAAGAAGTACTGCTGAATGTAGTGATGCAGGAGATTCATGGAAATATGACTGTGAATTATGTAAACCTTCAGGGATTGAAATGCAGTGCGGTTTATCGTGATACGGAAACAGGAAAGACTTATAATGGCGCAGCACTTATGGAAGCAGGAATCCCGATGCCTGTAGAGATGGGAGAATTCAAGGCGTACCAGATGCATCTGGTGGGAGAAGAATAGAATACAAGAACCTGTAAATGCAGGAGAAGCTGCTGACAAGCAGTTTCTTCTGCATTTTTACAGGAAAATAGTACATAGGAAGATTCTTTAGAGGAAGGAACAAAAGAAAATGGAAAAAAGAGAAAAGAAAAATGACAGTATCTTTCAACATAGATTAGAGAGACATCATGATGAACTCAGATGGCTTTACATGGAACTTTATCAGAATGGTGATATGTTTGCAGAATTGTGTTCGCAGATGTATGAGTATTACAACTGCCGCAGTAAAAAATTAAAAGAACGAGATCTAAAAAGAGAGAAAGGACCAGATTGGTATCACGGAAAAGATATGCTTGGCATGATGCTTTATACAGATAATTTCGCAGGGAATATGAAAGGTGTAAAAGAAAAAATTCCGTATCTGAAAGAATGTAACATCAACTGCCTGCATCTGATGCCGTTCTTGGATACACCAAAAGGCAGATCAGATGGAGGTTATGCGGTGGCAGATTTTTGTAAGGTACGTCCGGATCTGGGGACGATGAAGGATCTTGCAGAGTTGACAGAAAAGTGTCATGAAGAAGACATCAATGTATGTATGGACTTTGTCATGAATCATACTTCGGAAGATCATGAGTGGGCGAGGCGCGCCAGAGCCGGCGAAGGGGAGTATATGAGCCGGTATTTCTTTTATGATAATGAAGAGATACCGGAGAAATACGAAAAGACGGTGCCGCAGGTGTTTCCGACAACAGCACCGGGGAATTTTACTTATCTTCCGGAAACCGGTCATTATGTGATGACAACATTTTATCCGTATCAGTGGGATCTGAATTATCGTAATCCGAGAGTATTTAATGAGATGATATATAACTTTCTGTATCTGACAAATCAGGGGATAGATATTGTACGAATCGATGCGGTGCCGTATATCTGGAAAGAACTTGGAACTACATGTAGAAATCTGAAACAGGTGCATACAATTGTCCGTATGATGCGCATGATAGCAGAAATTGTATGCCCGGGTGTTTTACTTCTGGGAGAGGTTGTAATGGAACCCGAAAAAGTTGTGCCGTATTTTGGAACGGTTGAAAAGCCGGAATGTCATATGCTTTATAATGTGACGACTATGGCAACGACCTGGAACAGTATAGCAACAGGTGATATCCGGCTGCTGAAAAAACAGATGGATATTGTGAACCAGCTGCCAAAGCAATATGTATTCTTAAATTATCTGCGCTGCCATGACGATATCGGATGGGGACTGGATTATGAGACGATGAGGCCATGGGGAATAAAAGAAATTCCGCATAAACGTTATCTGAATGATTATTTCACGGGAAAAAGCCGGATTTGAACACGATGAAGAAGCAATGAACGCAGCAGTCAGAGAAGATATCATGCTGCATGCATATATGTTGACCCAGTCAGGGATCCCAATGTTATATAGTGGTGACGAACTGGGACAGGTGAACGATTATAGTTATAAGAACGATCCGGAAAAATGTGCTGATTCAAGATATATCCACCGGGGAAAGTTACCGTGGGAACTCGCTGAGGATAAGGAAGATGTCACAACGGTTCAGGGAAACATATTTCAGACACTTGACCGGTTGGAAAAGATTCGCAGACAGGAGATAACATTTGATAAAGATGCAGATGTGTATACATATGATGTACATGACGACAGTATCCTGTGTGTATTGCGGGAATATAAAGGGAGAAGATTCTTTGGAATATTCAACTTCAGCAATCAGGAGAAGACAGCATGGATGCAGGAAAAAGGGATGTACCGTAATCTGTTGACGGGTGAAAAGACAGAATTGAAAGATATAAGATTAAGTGGATATGAGTTCCTTTGGTATGGAAACTAAAATTGTGTGTGTTTCCATTTATATATTTATACATATTTCATTTTTTATTGCTATTAATCTCCGTAAAATTATTGTATAATGAGGAATAATCGCTACAGTTTACACACCAGAGTATGTCTGAAAAGACCTGAATTGTAGTGGAAAGTTAGGAAATAAGTTCATACGTGGGAGGAATCATGAAAGAACCAACGTTAGGTAATCCGCAGAACACGATAGAAGTTCTGCAGAAATATAATTTTTCATTTCAGAAAAAGTTCGGTCAGAATTTCCTGATCGATACGCATGTATTAGATAAGATCATACAGTCGGCAAATATCACGAAGGATGATATGGTACTGGAGATCGGACCGGGAATCGGTACGATGACGCAGTATCTGGCGCAGGCGGCGGGCAAAGTGATTGCAGTGGAGATCGATAAGAACCTGATCCCGATCCTGGAGGATACATTAAGCGGATATGACAATGTACGTGTCATCAATGAAGATGTATTGAAGCTGGATCTTAAGAAGCTTGCAGACGAAGAGAACAACGGAAAGCCGGTCAAAGTGGTGGCGAACCTGCCATATTATATTACGACGCCGATCATCATGGGACTTTTTGAAAATGAGGTTCCGGTAGAGAGTATCACTGTCATGGTGCAGAAAGAAGTTGCGGACCGTATGCAGACCGGACCGGGTAATAAGGACTATGGCGCACTGTCATTAGCAGTACAGTATTATGCCGACCCGTATATTGTGGCAAATGTTCCGCCGAATTGTTTCATGCCGAGACCGAAGGTAGGATCAGCGGTTATACGCTTGACCTGTCATCAGGAGAAACCGGTACAGGTGCAGGATGAGAAGCTGATGTTCAACATCATCCGTGCATCTTTCAACCAGAGAAGGAAGACACTGGCGAACGGTCTGAAGAATGCGGCGACATTAGATTTTACAAAAGAAGAAGTGGAAGCAGCGATTGATGCACTTGGAAAGGGTGCAAGTGTGAGAGGTGAGACACTGACACTGGAAGAATTCGCAAGATTGAGTGATTTATTATCTCCATATAAGAAAGGATGATGACGATGGACAGAAAAGAAGGGCAGACACTATTTGAGGTAACACCGGAAATCAGCCATTTTGCAGAACTTTGCGAGAAGAATAATGCGATAGACAAAGAGCTGTATACGAAGTACGAAGTCAAACGGGGACTCCGTGACCTGAACGGAAAAGGTGTCCTTGCGGGACTTACGAACATTTCCGATGTATGTGCGAAGAAGATCGTGAACGGAGAGGAAGTGCCATGTGCAGGAAATCTTTACTATCGCGGCTACAATATCAAAGATCTGGTGCAGGGGTTTCTGAAAGATAAGCACTATGGATTTGAGGAAATCGCCTATCTGCTGTTATTCGGTGAACTTCCGGATAAGACGCAGCTGCAGACATTTCATGAGACACTGGTGGAAAGACGGACATTGCCGCCGACATTTGTCCGTGATGTGATCATGAAAGCGCCAAGCCGTGACATGATGAACAGCCTGTCGAGATCGATCTTAAGCCTGTACACGTATGATCCTCATGCAGACGATACGTCGATTCCAAATGTACTGCGTCAGTGCCTGAATCTGATCAGTCAGTTCCCGATGCTGATGGTCTATGGTTATCATGCATATAATTACCGTATGGGAGAAGATCTCTTCATCTATGCACCGTCACCGGAATTATCAACAGCAGAGAATATACTGATGATGCTGCGTGAGAATAAGAAATATACGAAATTAGAGGCAAAGATCCTGGATATGGCACTTGTCCTTCATATGGATCACGGCGGCGGTAACAATTCTACATTTACAACGCATGTGGTAACATCATCCGGAACGGATACGTATTCGACGATCGTGGCTGCTATGGCATCCTTAAAAGGACCAAAGCACGGGGGAGCAAATGTCAAAGTAACCCAGATGTTTGACGATATGATGGAAAAAGTCAGTGACTGGGAAGATGATGATGAGGTACGCCGGTATCTGACCGATTTATTGGATAAGAAGGCATTTGACCGGAAAGGACTGATCTACGGAATGGGGCATGCAATCTATTCTGTATCTGACCCGAGAGCCGATATTTTTAAGAAGTTCGTTAAGCAGCTTGCAAGAGAAAAGGGCTGTGAGAAGGAATATGCACTGTATGAAAAGGTAGAGCACATGGCACCGGAGGTCATCGCAGAAAAGCGTAAGATATACAAAGGTGTAAATGCGAATGTCGATTTCTACAGCGGACTTGTATATAGTATGTTGGATCTTCCACCGTCACTTTATACACCGATCTTTGCGGCAGCGCGTATCGTCGGATGGAGTGCACACCGTCTGGAAGAGCTTAAGAATGTAGATAAGATCATTCGTCCGGCGTACAAACCGTTGGCCGAATACAAAGAGTATGTCAGAATGGATGAAAGATGATGAAGCATGAATTTTATTATACATCCAGAGATTCCGTGACAAAGATCCATGCGATCGAATGGCTTCCGGATAGAGATATAAAAGGTGTCTTACAGATATGTCATGGAATGGTGGAGTATATTGACCGTTATGATGAATTTGCCGAATTTATGTCGGAGCACGGATATTATGTAGTCGGACATGATCATCTGGGACATGGGAAATCCATACAGACAGAAGCTGATCTGGGATATTTTGATGAACGGAAAGGTAATCAGTATGTGATCGGAGATATTTATCAGCTGCAGGAGATGACACGGAAAAAATATCCGGATGTGCCGTATTTTATGCTGGGGCACAGTATGGGGTCATTCCTGTTGAGACAGTATCTGACGATGTATGCGGAAGGCCTTGCGGGAGTTGTCATTATGGGAACCGGTCATCAGGGAATGCTGACGCTTTGTGCGGGAAGGATGATCTGCAGGATCATCGCAGCGTTCAAAGGATGGAAATACAGAAGTACATTTGTGGATAATCTGAGCTTTGGAGGTTTCAATAAGAAATTTGAACCTGGTGAGACATCGAAGGAATGGATCACATCCGACAAGAAGAAAAGGGATGAATATGTGCGGGATCCGCTGTGTTCCTATACATTTACACTGGGAGCCTATTATCAGATGTTTGCCGGTATGAAGGTTCTGGTACGGAAAGGAAGTATGAAACGGATTCCGAAGACGCTTCCGGTGCTCTTTACGGCAGGATCCGATGACCCGGTAGGGGCTTTCGGAAAGAATGTGATCAGAGTCTATGAGAAATATAAAGATGCCGGGATAAAAGATGTGTCGATCCATCTGTATAAGGGCGACCGTCATGAGATATTGAATGAAGTAGACCGTCAGAATGTGTATCAGGATATCCTGGCGTGGATCGAGGAAAAAAAATCGCAGATAAAACTGTTAAATGAATAAAATGTGGAAGAAAAATCCGCACAAATTGAGGAAATGTTAAGATTTTCAGTGTCTGTGCGGATTTTTTATACCAAAGTATGCAAGATATGAAATCTGAAATTCCAATTTACCTCCAGCTCCGCAACCAGATCGTAAAGGGTATTGGAAAAGGAGAATTTGAAGAAGGCGAACTTCTTCCAACCGTCCGACAGATGGCAGCAGTTTTAAGATCACATCCGGTTACACCAATACGGAGAAAAAGAGGATATAAAATCCGTAAAATTATTAAAAATGGGCTTCCGAAGGAACATTTTAGTAAAACCAATGGTTCGGCTGATGAAAAACAGTTGCTTGGAAAATTTGACGGAGCAGAATCGGGAAAATGCCGGATGTATGTGTGGCTGGAACAATCAGAAGTCATACAGATTAAGACAAAGAAATATACGGTATTCATGAATAATAAGGATAAAGACCAGACGACTGCCTGGTATGAACAATTAAAAAAGCGGAGCCATAAAAGCATCCGCAGAAATTACCGGTAAAATGGACCGCCAGAAGTGACCTTCTGGTGGCCTTTACTTTATGAGGGGGGCGATAGTTGTTATCCAACTATCTTTTTCTATTATAATCAAAAATGTGTACAAAGTATGTTCATTTTATAAAAATGTGATATTTGTTGTTAAAACCACATTTTAGAACGAAAAAATGTATTATAGTAAGAGACAAGGGAAAAATGTTATTGAGGAATACAATAACAAATAGGATAAAAGAAAGGACTAATAGATATGAGTATGATCAAAAATATCAGTAAAGCAGAAGTATTAGTATTAAAAGATCAGGTAGCTTACCAGGAAGGACAGGTAGTCAGCAAAACACTGGCGCAGAACGATGCATTAAGTGTTACATTATTCTCTTTTGACAAAGGAGAAGAGATCAGTACACATGAATCAGGCGGGGATGCATTTGTAACCTGTCTTGACGGAGTAGGTGAGATTACGATCAATGGCGAAAAAGTATGAGTTACATGAAGGGGAAATCAATTATATGCCGGCAAAGCATCCGCATGCAGTGCACGGAAAAGAGCAGTTTAAGATGTTGCTTGTCGTTGTATTTTAACAAGAATATGTAAACAGTGTGGCTTGTGATCTGTTTTATTAAAAAGCGCAAC
>ENA-OQBL01000336-OQBL01000336.1-human-gut-metagenome-genome-assembly--contig:-NODE-336-length-26319-cov-6.439943_pt1 | contig 26319 bp, 17 predicted proteins | sample MGYA00242747_ERZ504553 | MGnify/ENA primary metagenome ERZ504553 (study PRJEB26092, sample SAMD00036240) | human gut metagenome | host: Homo sapiens | study: EMG produced TPA metagenomics assembly of...
ATTTTTACTGCCCGGTTTATCTTTCTCACCCTGACTCTCTATATACTGATGGATTGTTTCAACAGGTGCTATATTTCAAAGATTTCTTTTGTTCTCTCTGACATCTTATCGTCCAGCATCTTTCTGCTATATTTCATAACTATGATCAAACAAAAACACTGAATGAGAATTATTATCTAAACTCATTATGTACACTCACTTATTGCTTATTTCGACCGTCCAAATTCCAAGAGCATATTGTTCTTTTCTCTATTATAATATATTTATTGTGTCAGAACAAGTGTTTTGTGATTTTTTATAAATTTGAGCAGACATGCTCGAATGTGCAATTCATCCCATCACCTATAGGACGCCGCTGAAAAACTGTTTTTTCATACTATATACAGTGTCTCAAAGTTGATTGATGTACTTTATTTTGTGTTAATTTATACGCAAAAAGGACTTTTTCAGTGGCCTTCCTATAGAGGTGAGGGAATTCTTGCTACGGTTGTTAAACAAAAGAATACCGCTGTGTAATGTAACAAAAAAGACCCTGAAGAACTGTATTTCTACAATTCTCCAAGGTCAAATTTTACGTTTGGACACTTTAGGGCTGGTTGGCTATTTTACCTCTTTAGAGGATATTTCGCTTTGCCCCTTAACAATATGCTAATTATGCATTCTTCTCTGCGATAGCTGCCTGTGCTGCTGCAAGACGAGCGATCGGTACACGGAATGGTGAGCAGGATACATAGTTAAGACCGATCTTGTGGCAGAATTCTACAGAAGACGGATCTCCACCATGCTCGCCGCAGATACCTACGTGAAGGTTCGGGTTAACCGGTTTGCCGAGTTCGATAGCCATCTTCATCAGCTTGCCAACGCCAACCTGATCCAGTTTTGCAAATGGATCGTTCTCGAAGATCTTAGCGTCATAGTATGCATTGAGGAATTTACCTGCATCATCACGGGAGAAGCCGTATGTCATCTGAGTAAGGTCGTTTGTACCGAAGCAGAAGAAGTCTGCTTCTTTAGCGATCTCATCAGCTGTAAGAGCAGCTCTCGGGATCTCGATCATTGTACCAACTTCATACTGAAGGTCAGAACCAGCGGCTTTGATCTCAGCATCAGCTGTCTCAACTACGAATTTCTTAACATATTTAAGCTCTTTTACATCGCCAACAAGTGGGATCATGATTTCCGGTTTGATTGTCCAGTCCGGATGAGCTTTCTTAACTTCGATTGCTGCGCGGATAACTGCTGTTGTCTGCATCTTAGCGATTTCAGGATAAGTAACAGCAAGACGGCATCCACGATGTCCCATCATCGGGTTGAACTCATGAAGAGAAGCGATGATAGTCTTGATCTGCTCTACAGTTTTGCCCTGAGCATCTGCAAGTTTCTTGATGTCAGCTTCATCTGTAGGAACGAACTCATGAAGAGGCGGATCCAGGAAACGGATAGTAACAGGGTTACCTTCCAGAGCTTCAAAGAGACCTTTGAAGTCATCCTGCTGATATGGAAGAACTTTTGCAAGTGCTTTCTCTCTCTCTTCTGCTGTTTCGGAGCAGATCATTTCACGGAATGCATCGATACGTCCCTCACCGAAGAACATATGCTCTGTACGGCAAAGACCGATACCTTCTGCACCAAGCTCTACAGCTTTCTTAGCATCTGCAGGAGTATCTGCGTTTGTACGAACTTTCATTGTTCTGTACTTGTCAGCCCATGCCATGATGCGTCCGAACTCACCAGCGATTGTAGCGTCTACAGTCGGGATGATTCCGTCGTAGATGTTACCGGTTGTACCATCGATGGAGATGAAGTCTCCTTCGTGGAATTCTTTACCAGCAAGTGTGAATTTCTTGTTTTCTTCGTCCATAGCGATATCACCGCATCCGGATACACAGCACTCACCCATACCACGGGCAACAACTGCTGCGTGAGATGTCATACCACCACGAACTGTCAGGATACCCTGAGCAGATTTCATACCTGTGATGTCTTCCGGAGATGTCTCAAGACGTACAAGTACAACTTTCTCTCCTCTTTCAGCCCATTCAACAGCGTCATCAGCTGTGAATACGATCTTACCGCAAGCAGCTCCAGGAGAAGCGCCAAGGCCTTTACCCATTGGTGTAGCAGCTTTCAGAGCAGCAGCATCAAACTGTGGGTGAAGAAGAGTATCAAGGTTACGTGGGTCGATCATAGCTACAGCTTCTTCTTCTGTTCTCATTCCCTCATCAACAAGGTCACAAGCGATCTTTAAAGCAGCCTGAGCTGTTCTCTTACCGTTACGTGTCTGAAGCATATACAGTTTACCATGCTCTACAGTAAACTCCATATCCTGCATGTCTCTGTAGTGTTTTTCAAGTGTTTCGCAAACCTGTTTGAACTGTACGAATGCTTCCGGGAATTTCTGTTCCATTTCGGAGATGTGCATAGGTGTACGAACACCGGCAACAACGTCTTCACCCTGAGCATTTGTAAGGAATTCACCAAACAGACCGTTAGCTCCTGTAGCAGGGTCACGTGTGAAGGCAACACCTGTACCACAGTCATCACCCATGTTACCAAATGCCATCATCTGTACGTTAACTGCTGTACCCCAGGAATACGGGATATCGTTGTCACGACGATATACGTTCGCACGTGGGTTGTCCCAGGAACGGAATACGGCTTTGATAGCACCCATTAACTGTTCCTTAGGATCAGTTGGGAAATCAGCACCGATTTTTGCTTTATATTCAGCTTTGAACTGTTCAGCTAATTCATGAAGGTCTTCTGCAGTAAGTTCAACATCCTGCTTAACACCTCTTTTAGCTTTCATCTCATCGATAAGTTCTTCGAAATATTTCTTTCCGACTTCCATAACTACATCAGAGTACATCTGGATGAATCTTCTGTAGCAGTCCCATGCCCAACGAGCATTGCCGGATTTTTCAGCAAGTACGTTAACAACGTCTTCATTTAAACCAAGGTTCAGGATAGTATCCATCATACCTGGCATAGAAGCTCTCGCACCAGAACGAACGGAAACAAGCAGAGGATTTTCTTTGTCACCGAATTTCTTTCCGGTAACTCCTTCCATTTTGGTGATTGCTTCCATGATCTGAGCCATGATCTCATCATTGATCTGTCTTCCGTCTTCATAGTACTGAGTACAAGCTTCTGTTGTGATTGTGAAGCCCTGAGGTACAGGAAGACCAAGGTTTGTCATTTCAGCAAGGTTGGCACCTTTACCACCCAGAAGGTTTCTCATATTAGCGTTACCTTCTGTAAACATGTAAACCCATTTTGCCATTTTACATTTTCCTCCTAAATTATTGTTCTTTTGTAACTATTCAGCATTCTGTTGTGAAGTAACTGAACAGCCACACCTTTCGCACATAAGTAAATATATGTTTCTTATACGCACATAATTATTTTATAGAATTTGTGTCATTTCGTCAAGGTTATTCTGCTAAAATTAGCTAAAATTTTTATACATTCTGCATAAAGTGATTTATTTTATTATTCTTATTATTGTTAAGGTTTTCTCAGTCCTTTATTCTGGTCTTTATCTATATTTTTCTCTCACATCTCATATATTATATAACAGGAAAAAACGGGAAGCAAAACAGATAAGTTGATCTGCCCGGCTGCCCGTTTATAATTTTTATCAATTATTTCTTTCTGCCTTTTTTCATGTTCAGTACCAGATGTCTCGGCATACCATTTACCATAATAGGCTGATAATCTCCCTGGATCAGAGGTTTAATATAGTCTACAAAATCCTTAGTTACGTTTGTAGCATCTTTATTCATCCATTCTCTCGGAACAAGTTTCTCCTCATTTGCGATTCTGTGTACATCGTAGATACCTGTAGCTGCCATGTAGGGATCATCGGAAACACGGTCGATAACAACCATCTTACCTGTGTCACCTTCATCTGCAGCTTTAACTGCAGCACCACCTACCATGAATGCTTCATCAATATCCACTCTGGATGCCATATGGGAAGCACTTCTCTGTAATGTGGAAAGTTCAACAGCTCTTGTCTTGCATCCGCACTCCGCTGCCAGGAAGTTTGCCAGATAAGTGGCTGTTCCCTGAAGCTGTTTGTGTCCAAATGCATCCACATAGTCTCCCACGCTTCCAAGCTCACATACATATCTTCCGTCTGCCAGCTTGATTCCCTCGGAAACTGCGATTACAATAGATGCTTTTTTATTCAGAAGATCTTTTACTTTTGCAAGGAATTTCTCAACATCAAAAGGCACTTCCGGCAGATAGATCAAATCCGGTCCGTCGCAGTCCTCAGATTTTGCCAGTGCTGTGGCACCTGTAAGCCATCCGGCATTACGTCCCATGATCTCCATGATCGTAATCATATTTTTCTTATAAGTAAGTCCCAATGCATCGCGGATCACTTCTTTTGTGGATGCGCCGATATATTTTGCAGCACTTCCGAATCCGGGTGTATGGTCTGTCAGCGCCAGGTCATTGTCGATTGTTTTCGGAACACCAAGGAACTTCTGAGTCTGTCCTGTAAGAATCGCATAATCAGACAGTTTCTTGATCGTATCCATGGAATCATTTCCGCCAATGTAGATAAACGCATAGATATCCAGTTTATTTAAGATCTCAAAAATTTTCTCATAAATTGCTTTATCTTCGTGAATCTCAGGAAGCTTGTAACGACAGGAACCTAAAAATGCAGATGGTGTTCTCTTGAGTAATTCGATATCCAGTTCTGAATGAATCTGTGTTGACAGATCAATATACTGTTCATCCAACAGTCCCTGAATGCCGTGAAGCATTCCGTATACTTTGTCAAATCCTCGTTCAATGGCATTCTTATAAACTCCGGCAAGACTGGAATTGATTACTGCAGTAGGTCCTCCTGATTGTCCAACAATGATATTTCTTTTTTTCGCCATAGCAATGACCTCCTTGTTTTCACGTTTTGTTCATTATGTCTTAGAGTGTGTCTGAAAAATGCTTTACGCAAGATGTGCGTCACAATTTTTCAGACGCGCTCTGGTCCCGCAGGACTCGTTGAGGTAAATTGTAACAAATATTTTTTTATTCGTCAATCATTTATTGTGGTTTTTACACATATGATTTCTGTGTTTCGTCACTATATCAGTGTATTTTTCAATTTACCACGACATTTCAGATCTATTTTTGTATATTTATAACTATAATTAATCCGGCCCATGTGTTATACTTATAGACAGATTGATTCCGGCATCAACTTATAGCAATCAAAACCCTTTTTTAAAATTGCCGGACATCAATGTCCGTGACTATTCGGTACCTTCGCAGTTACGAACCAAAATGCATTTCAAATCACCTTCGGTGATTTGCAGGATACTGCCAGCTGAACAGTTACACAATATTTATCGATCAAGGAGGATTCATTTATGATCCATACAATTGAAAACGACTATCTTAGAGTATCTGTAGACGATCATGGTGCTGAGCTTTGCAGCATTTTTGATAAAGTACATAACAGAGAAGTGATCTGGCAGGCAGATCCGGCTTACTGGAAACGCCACGCCCCTGTTCTTTTTCCTAATGTGGGACGTCATTTTGAGGATCACTATCGTATTAATGGAGTCGAATATCCCTCCAGTCAGCATGGGTTTGCCAGGGACAGCGAATTTACCTGCGTGGATATGACTGCTGATTCCATCACCCATAGGCTGAAATCTTCTGATGCCACAAGAGAAAATTATCCATATGATTTTGAGCTGAAGATCAAGCATGTTCTGGAGAAGAACCAGGTCAGTGTATGCTGGGAAGTGATCAGCCTTAATGATGAAACCATGTATTTTACAATTGGCGGCCATCCTGCATTCAATGTACCTGCCGGAGGAATTGGCTCCCAGGAGCAATATCATCTTACTTTCGACGGCCGGGATTCCCTCTCCTATCTGCTGATCGACATGTCATCAGGCACCGCGGTCGCAGATAAAGCTTATACACTGGAGCTTGAGAATGGTTCCTGCCTTATTGATGCTCACATGTTTGACAAAGATGCCCTTATTTTTGATGACCAGATTGAAAAGGCCGGCATCGCTTTCCCTGACGGAACTCCTTATGTGGAACTGATCTGTCATGGATTTCCAAGCTTTGGCATCTGGTCCGTCCCGGGTTCTCCTTTTGTATGTCTTGAACCATGGATGGGACGCTGTGATGATTTTGGATTTAAGGGCGAGCTTCCGGAAAAGAAATATATCAACACTCTGGACAAGGATGAAATTTTTACTGCATCATATGAAATAAAAATTTATTAATTTTCTCCATTTATCCTGAAAGCTGTGCTATAATGTCACAGTATATGAAAGTCATCCTGTCCGGTATCCACGAATTTACCCATGCAGACATGACTGATTCATGGCAGCCACTCAGGACTTTCATAGAAAAACACAGGAGGAAATTTCCATGACTAGAGAAGAATTTCAGAAGCTGACACAGGATGTTGTACTGCTCGACGGTGCTACCGGTTCCAATCTTATGGCCGCCGGAATGCCAAGAGGAATCTGTACAGAAGCATGGATCATGGAGCACAAAGAAGTTCTGCAGAATCTGCAAAAGGCTTATGTTGAAGCAGGAAGCCAGATCGTATACGCACCTACTTTCGGCGGAAACCGTTACAGTCTCGGACTTCACGGACTGCAGGATAAGCTTGCGGAAATGAACCATGCACTTGTAAATATTTCCAGAGAGGCAGTAGGACATAAGGTCTATGTTGCCGGTGATATTACCACAACAGGCAAGATGATGGAGCCTGCCGGTGATCTCACCTATGAGATGGCATATGAAACATACTGTGAACAGATTAAGGTTCTTGAGGATGCAGGTGTTGATCTGATTGCTGCGGAAACCATGATCAATATCGAGGAAACACTTGCTGCACTGGATGCTGCTGCATCCGTAAGTTCTCTTCCTGTAATGTGTACAATGACCGTAGAAGCTGACGGAAGCATTTTCAGCGGAGGAAATGCTGTGGAGGCTGCGATTGCCCTTGAGGGTGCAGGTGCTGTGGCAGTTGGGATCAACTGTTCTGTAGGACCTGACCAGCTGGTATCCGTTGTCCGCAATATCAAAGAGAACGTATCCATTCCTGTCATTGCCAAACCTAATGCCGGTATGCCGACGATTGATGATCAGGGAAATGCCATTTACAGTATGGACGCCAAAAGCTTTGCTGAACATATGAAGGTTCTGATCGAAAATGGTGCGTCTGTTGTTGGAGGATGCTGTGGTACTACTCCGGAATTCATCCGCGAGATAAGCAGAAGCCTCGGAAGATAGATTTTGTATCTTCGACAGCCATAGTCAGACGAATAACGAATATTCGCAGCCAAAGCAGGGAACTTTCCTGATTCGGTTAAAGAGGGATATGACTCAAAAAAGCACATAACTTAGGATAGAATCTGTCTCAATCCGAGATATTCTCATCCTCTGTTATGTGCTTTTTGGTAATTGTCCGGCTTTCCTCTGTCCTGATTCTGCGAAAATACCATGGCAATTCTATAAACAATTGCGCTTTTTATTATCTGCTTTTCATCTACTTCACTTTGATTGCCTTCTTCGGACACATCTCCTGGCAGCAGAAACAGCGGATACACTTTCTGTAATCATATACCGGCGGCTTTCCTTTGCCTTTTCTGAAATCCACAGCTTTCCCCGGAACCGGACAGCTCTGCACACAGATCCCGCAGCGGACACATTTATCAGCTTCTATATATGGTTTTTTCTGAAAAATGTTTAACGCTCCCGCCATTCTTGTCCAGATATTCTTTCGCACTTCTGTGCGGTCTACATTAAAAGCCGGATTTCCGTATTTTTTCACTGCCTCTGCCATGGAAATCTCCCCGTCTGGTGTCAGAAGGGTAATCTCCTCTTCTTTCCATGTACCAAGTCCCATTTTCTCGCCATGATAGTTCGTCGGAACCATCTCCGGTTTCAGATAAACCAGACGGCTGAATACACTGTCCAGTGCAACCGGATCTGTGGACATCAGCAGTACATTCATAGGAACCGGATCTCCCGAACCCGGTCCGTTGCCCTCCATGGCCACGATCCCATCCATCACATACAGCTTCGGTGCCACACATTTATTCAGATCAATAAGCATTCTGGCAAAGCTGTCTGCACTCGGGTACTGCGTGTGCCCCTTCGCTTTATGGAATCCATATACAAACCCATAGCTGTTCTTAACCGCACCGGTGATACGTTCTAATGCATGTGTTTTCATCTTGCTCAGGGAAATCACACAGTCCTGCTCCAACAGTTCTTTTGGCAGGATAAATTCCTTTGCCTGGACTCCCTGCGGATAAGCAGTTTTCACGCCCTCAGAATAATCAACAGCCGGAATATGATATTTCTCCAGATAAGTATCCATTCCTGTTCCGCGAATCACTGCCTGAGTGGTTCCATGACCGCAGGAATCTGCAAGCACAATATTCTCATACCCACTTTCACGCAGGATTCCCGCAAAAACTCCTACTACAACCGGATGTGTGATCACTGCTTTCTCTACCTCTGCTTTTTTCAGCAGATTCGGCTTCAGCAGGATCTTCGCATCCTTTGGAATCAGAGTCTCCACTCCACCCAGAAAATCCAGCCCCTGTTTCAGCAGCATATAGATTTTTTCTTCATCATATTCCCGGCAGGGAAGTAATACCACTTTACTTTTCACCAAATTCACGCACCTTTATCATCTCCGGACAGATCCACCTGTCTCAGTGCTTTTCTTACCGGCAAAATACATGCCGGCACTACAGAGAGACAGTCCACACCCATCCTCAGAAATTCTTCTGTCAGGGCAGTGTCTGCTGCAAGTTCCCCGCAGATACAGACACGTCTATTTTCTGCATGTCCCGCTTCGATCACCATTTGAATCATACGCAGCACTGCCGGGTGATGGTCATTATATTTCTTGCGCAGAAGCGGATTCTGTCTGTCCATCGCCAGTGTATACTGACTCAGGTCATTGGTTCCAAGACTCAGGAAATCCACTCTTCTGGCAAGCTCCCGGCTGATCATGACTGCTGCCGGAGTCTCGATCATGATTCCTGTCTTAATATGTTTATACGGAATTCCTTTTTCATCCAGCCCGATCTTTACTTCCCGGATAATTTCTTCAATCTCATCCATTTCCTCTTCTGAGCTGATCATCGGATACATCAGCGCCAGGTTTCCATATGCACTCGCCCTGAAAATTGCCCGAAGCTGTGCCTTGAACATTCTTTTTCTGTCAAGGCAGAGACGGATTCCTCTGTTCCCCATGATCGGATTTGTCTCGTCCGGGATATTCAGATATTCTGCCTGCTTGTCTGCTCCGAGATCTGCCGTACGGATCACAGTGAGCTTTTCTCCCATGGTCTCCGCAATCTTTTTGTATGCAAGAAACAGCTCATTTTCACGAGGATAATTTTCTCTTCCAAGATACTGGAATTCACTGCGCAGAAGACCAATCCCGGCAGCTCCGTAATACAGCACACTGTTCAGGTCGTCCATATTTCCGATATTGGCATAGATTTCAATTTCTCTGCCATCTTTTGTGATATCCGGTTCTCTCCTTAATTTCAGAAGTTCTTCTCTTTCTTCTTTATCAGCCTGCCTGCGGATCTCATATTCTTTTTTTACCTCTTCATCCGGATCAATATACAAAGTTCCGGTATATCCGTCCACAATAGCCTGCCGTCCGTCCCACTCCGAATCTGTGTCAATTTCCAGCAGAGCCGGTATATTCATTGTTTTTGCCATAATGGCAGCATGAGACATGTCGGAACCATGATGGGTAACAATAGCCATCAGTTTATCCTTATCCATCTCCATCAGTTCTGTTGGCGTGATACTCTCCGTCACAACGATCACAGGCTCATCCCCAAGATCTATCCTGGGAGAGATACCTCCCAGTTCACCGATCAGGCGGTCGGAAATCTCCCGCATATTATCCAGCCGTTCTTTAATCGCAGGCTCTTCCAGAGTTCTGAAAGTCTTAAGCATCTCATCCCTTGTAGTCATTACCGCATAGGCAGAATTTACTTTTTCACTCTGTATGACACTCTCAATGGCACGTTGAAAGCTTTTTCCCTCCAGCAGATTCTTCTGTCTGAGAAAAATCTCTGCCTGGGTTCCCTGAATTATGCAGTTTTTTTCATATAAATCCTCCAGCTGTTCCATGACTCTGGTGCGCGCCTGCCGGAAAATATTCAGCTCTGTTTTCACATCTGTGATCTCGTACTGGCGCATCTGATATTCGCTTTTATGATAATACAGTATCTTACCGATGGCAATTCCGGAAAAGGCACCGGTTCCCTTGTAAACATCCATATTAACTCCTTAGTTGATTAACCCCTTAGTCGCAGGCAGCCTTAAATTCAGTCCAGTTCTTCTGATACTGTGCGTCTGCGTCCTGGCTTACATTCTGGACGATCTCGCCCTTTGTAACATCATCCGGAACTACCAGATCCGGATTTACCAGCTCATCTGCTGCTTTATTTGTGCTGTAATAGCCGATATAGTCTGTGCATTTCGCTGCAACCTCCGGCTGCATGATGTAATCCATGAAAGAATATGCCGCATCTTTATCCGGCGCTTCACTTGGAATAAACATACCCATAATACCAAATCCAAGTCCTTCTTCCGGATATACCACCTTCAGATCAGGATTCTCAGCCAGAGCAGCTGTTACCTGAGAGGTATAAAGAAATGCAACACTTGCTTCTCCGTTGAGAAGTGCATTCTGTGTATTGTCATCCTGGATCAGACGTACATTCGGAGCAAGTTCCAGAAGCTTCTCTCCTGTCTTCTTGATCACGTCAACGTCCTCTTCATTCATGCTCTCGCCCATGGAAAGCTGGGTGATACCATTGATCACACGATAGTTTGCAGTCAGTGCAATGCTGTCCTCAAGAGACGGATCCCAGAGGTCTTTATATCCTTTGATATCAATATCCACCTGTTCCGGATCATAAACGATCAGCGGGATGCCTGCTCCGTAAGGAACTGTGTATTCGTCATCCGGATCATAGAACTGTCCCTGATATAATGGGTTGATATTTTTGATATTCTCCAGAGAATCCTTGTCAAGCTTCTCTGCAAGTCCTTCCTGGATCGCAGTTTCCAGAATATAATCATCTGCGATCACGATATCATAGTCACCGCCCTTTGCCATGGAAAGCTTCTCAAGCATGGTTTCATCTGTATCGAAGTTTGAATAAACAACCTTAACTCCTGTCTCTTTTTCAAAATCATCCAGAACTTCCTGCGGGAACATTCCCTCCCATGTAAAAAGTACAAGTTCTTTATCATCTCCTGCATCCTTGAATCCGGTGAATGCTGTTCCTGCCATTAATGCACACATCACTACTGCAAGTACTCTTTTTTTTCATAAATGATCTCCCTTCTTATGCTCTGCATTGTTGTCTATATCAGTCACTGTCCGCCTTCCACCGTATCGGCAGACAGCGGCTATCCTTTTTTACTTTGCTTTTACTTTTGTCCAGAGTTCCGCAAATTTCTGCTTGATCTTTGGCTGCTGATAAGCAAAGATTTCGTTATTCGGGTTGGTTGTATCCGGAATATAAGAACTGATCCCGGCATAGTCCCCCTCCTTCATGGTTTCAAAAGCACTCTTCACTGTAGAAGTATACCCTACTTCTTCCGTATTGGAAAGAGCAGATTTATCACTGATCATAAAATCAATAAATTCATGGGCAAGCTGTACTTCGCTGCAGTCCTTTGTGATAACCATTGCATCATACCATCTGTTGGTTCCCTGTTCCGGTGTAAAGTAGTCCAGATTCGGATTTTCACTGATAATGTAAGATGCATCTCCGGAGTACACAACTGCCAGCGCTTTGTTTCCTGAAATCATGTTGTCGATCACATCATCGCCTGCATAGATCGGATCCATAGTGTCACGCTGATCGATCAGCCACTGATAAGCCTCCTCGATCTCAGACTCATTTGTAGTATTCATGGAATACCCAAGTGCTTTTAATGCTATCATAAAGGAATCTCTCTCAGAATCATACATGTAAATATTTCCTTTATATTTCGGATTACACAGAAGATTCCAGCCATCTTTCAGATCAGCCTCATCTACTACTGTCTTATCATAAAGGATTCCTACTGTTCCCCAGAAATACGGACAGGAATAACGGTTGCCCGGATCATAGCTCTGGTTCATGACATCATTCAGCAGATTTTTCTTATTCGGAATTTCTTTCCAGTCAAGTGCCTGCAGATATTCTTCTTTGATCAGTCTCTCAATCATGTAATCAGACGGGATCAGCACATCATAAGTCTCACCGCTTGAAAGCTTGGTGTACATCATCTCATTTGACTCAAAAGTCTCGTATACGATGGTACAATCATATTCTTTTTCAAAATCCTCCAGCAGGGAAAGATCCATGTACTCTCCTGCATTGTAAACTTTCAGCACATGAGTGGACTGTGCCACGAATCCCCATTTGATCAGCCCTGCCGTAACAGCAACAACCAGAACTACAGAGACAATTTTTACTGCTTTCCTGTTCAGCTTTCTGGCTTTATTCTTAAACTTCGGAAGCAGATTGGACAAAAGCAGTACCACGATGATGACTACGATCACGATGGTTGACAAAGCATTGATCGTCGGATTGATACGCTTTGTCATATTATATACAACAATAGAGATATTCTTTACACCATTTCCTGATACGAAATAGGAAATAACGAAATCATCAAATGACATGGTAAATGCAAGCAGCGCGCCTGCGAAAATACCCTCTTTGATCATCGGCACGATAACCTTTGTCAAAGCCTGAAAAGGTGTTGCCCCAAGGTCCATGGCAGCATTTGCCATATTCGGATCCAGAGCCCTTACCTTCGGATAAACGCTGGTAATTACATACGGGGTACAGAACGCAATATGTGCCAGCAGCATAGTCAGATACCCTTTTCGAAATCCCAGAGAAGAGAACAACAGCATCAGGCTGATGGCAGTTACGATCTCAGGATTCAGGATAGGGATATTATTAATATTCAAAAGCAGTTCCTTGATTACCTTCTTTGATTTGGATAAACCGATCGCTGTAATGGTTCCAAGTATTGTAGAAACAATGGTCGCAATGATCGCAATGGTAACAGATACATAAACTGCCTTAATTACTTCCCCGTTACCGAGAAGTTCCTGATACCAGCGCAGGGAAAAGCCTGTAAATCTGGTCAGTGACTTGGATGAGTTAAAGGAAAAGATCATCGTCACCAGGATCGGCAGGTAAAAGAAAGCAAGGCAGAGTACTACATATAACATTGAGAAAAATTTATTATTACGTTTCATGCCGTCCTCCCTTATTCATCTTTATCCATCTTCTTCATCAGGCTCATAAAGATCAGAATGAGCACAGCCAGAATCAGAGAAATCGCACTTCCGAAGTTCCAGTCGCCAACAGAGATAAACTGAGACTCGATCAGGTTACCAATCAGCATGTACTGTCCGCCTCCGAGAAGTTTCGGAATAACGAATGTGGAAATAGACAGCAGGAATACCATCATGATTCCATTAAGCACACCGGGGATGGACAATTTCCAGATAACCTTTGTAAAGGTCTGAAATTTATTTGCCCCCAGATCATAGGCAGCCTCGATAAAGGATTTATCCATCTTGCTCAGGGATGTGTGGATCGGGATGATCATAAATGGCATAAAGTTACAGACCAGACCAACCACTACGGAAAAGTCCGTATACATCATTGTCACCGGGGAAATCCCCAGTAATCCAAGCAAATGGTTGATGATACCATTGTCTGACAGCAGGTTCATCCATGCATAGGTACGCAGAAGCATATTGATCCATTCCGGAATAGTTACCAGCAGGATCAGAAGACTCTGGGATTTCTCCGGACATTTGGAAATAATATATGCCAGCGGATAGCCAAGCCCCAGACAGATAACCGTCGTCAGGATTCCAAGCTTAAAGGACTTGAAAATAACGCTCATATACGTAGCTTCCAGGAATTTGCGGAAATTCTCCAGGGTAAAGGAGAACGTCAGCACCTCGTTTCCGTCTTCTGTAAATGCATATAATGCGATCAGTATCAGCGGGATGACAATGACCACAAATGCCCACACAAGATATGGTTTGATAAGATTTCTGTACTGTTTCATCAGTAGCTTCCCATCTTACACATAACATGGATGTCTTCAGGCCCGAATTTCAGTCCCACTTCCCTTCCGACTTCCGCATAATCTGTGGTATGAACCATATAAGTACGAAGCTCTGTCTCAATCAGGATCTCATAATGCACGCCCTTGAAGGTAATATTGCGCACGATTCCCCTGATCTTTGCCTGACCGGGATCTACGATATCCAGATCCTCAGGTCTTAATACAACTTCAATCTCTTCATTATCTTCAAATCCCTTATCCACACATTCAAACTCAAATCCGTCAAAAGCAACCAGATAATCACGGATCATGGTTCCCTCGATAATATTAGATTCACCGATAAAGCCTGCAACAAAACGGTTTTCCGGCTCATTGTAGATGTCTGTAGGCGAACCGATCTGCTGAATCTCACCGTTATTCATAACAACAACCGTATCTGACATGGACAGGGCTTCTTCCTGGTCATGGGTAACATAAATGAAAGTGATGCCGACTTCCTGCTGAATCTTCTTTAATTCTACCTGCATCTGTTTACGGATCTTTGCATCCAGTGCACCCAGGGGCTCATCTAAAAGCAGAACCTTCGGCTCATTTACCAGGGCTCTGGCAATGGCCACTCGCTGCTGCTGTCCACCGGAGAGCAGAGTTACATCTCTTTTCCCAAAGCCTTCCAGACCAACCATCTTCAGCATACGCTCCACCTTCTGGGCGATGACAGTTTTATCGACCTTCTTCAGATTCAGCCCGAAACCGATGTTCTCCGCCACATTTAAATGAGGAAAAAGAGCATACTTCTGAAACACAGTGTTAACCTCTCTCTTGTACGGGGGAAGCTTGGAAATCTCAATCCCGTTAAACAGTACTTCTCCGTCACTTGGTTCTTCAAAGCCTGCAATGATTCGAAGGGTGGTTGTCTTTCCACATCCGCTGGGTCCCAAAAGCGTCAGGAATTCCTTTTCGTAAATATCCAGATTGATGCCGCGCAAAACCTGCTGATCATCAAAATTCTTGGTCAGATTTTTTAACTCAATCAGTTTGTTCATCATCTTTTCCTTCCTCTAAATGTATTTTTCTCTGTTTTTTTATAATCCGGCTGTTCCAAAGCATTGACCGGCTGTTCAGAATGTTCCTAAAAGCTATATCATTTATTTTTTCTTCTTTGTTATCAGTGAATAAACAATAAAAATAACCAGTGTAGCTGCCAGCAGAATGGTACACAACGCATTGATCTCCGGCGTCACTCCCGTTTTCAGCTGTGTGTACACCTTGATCGGCAGCGTAGACAGACGCGGTCCGTTTACAAAAATACTTATTACCACATCATCCATAGACATGGCAAACGCAAGCAGCGAACCTGAAATTACCGCCGGCATAATTAAGGGCAGCGTAATATCCCGGAAAGCCCGGAAAGGTCCTGCCCCCAGATCTCTGGCTGCCTCTTCCAGTGCCGGATCCATGCCTGCCAGTCTTGCCTTCACTTCCATCAGAATATAAGGCACACAGAATACCGTATGACCTATTAACAGTGTCAGCATGCCAAAGGGCAGGTTCAGCATATAAAAGAACGCCATCAGCACCATACCAAGGATGATCTCCGGTATCATTAACGGCAATATGGAAATGTATTCCAGCGCCCCTTTTGACTTCCAGTGAATCCTTGATAACCCAACTGCACCCAGAGTACCGATCACTGCACTAACCAGACAGCTTAATACCCCAAGGATCAGACTGTTCACCAACGCTTCCAGCATTGCCCTGTCATGGAAAAGTTCCTGATACCATTTCAGGGTAAAGCCTGTAAATTTCACCGGCAGTTTGGATTCATTAAATGAGAAAACGATCACTACTGCAATAGGGAGATACATCAGGAAGAAAATCAGCCCCATATAAAATCCGGCAAATCTTGAATTCTTTTTCATCCGATTCCCTCCAGTTCTCTGGCATTTGTCACTTTCCTGTAAATCATGATCAGTACAGTTGTAAGTACCATCATCACCACAGCAAGTGCTGCTGCAAATGGCCAGTTACTTCCTCTTGTCATCTGATCCTGGATCAGGCTTCCAACAAGTACCACTTTATTTCCGCCCAGGATATCTGCAATAAAGAACAGTCCCATGGATGGCACGAAAGTCAGGATCACACCCGAAAGCAGCCCGGGTAGTGTAAGCTTCAGTATTATGGTAAAAAATGCCTGCAGTCTGGATGCCCCAAGGTCTCTGGCAGCCTCCACATAAGACCAGTCCAGCTTCTCTGCGCTGGAGTATACAGACATGATCATAAACGGGAGAAGCACATAAATCATACCGATCACAATTGCCGGATAGCTGTACAGGATGGACAGCGGTTTCTCAATGATCCCGAGTTTTATCAATACAAAATTCAAAAAGTCCTTTTTTTCTGCAGAATAATGATCCAGCCATACAGACGGATCAGGGAATTTACCCAGAACGGCGTAGACAACAGAAGCTGCGCCTTTTTCTTTCTGTGCTCCGGCAGCCTCGCCATGAAATACCCGAACGGATAGCCGATCAAAGCGATCACTATCGTACTGGTAAATGCCAGGTTCAGTGATTCCACAAATGTATTCAGGTATACAGGTTCCAGAATATTTCTGTAATTGTCCAGCGTAAATTTCCAGGTCACCCCAAATCCTCTGGACGGCGTAGCAAAACTCAGCGCCACCATATAGATAAGGGGGCATACCACAAATACAATAGTAAAAATGTACAGTGGAAGTGCCATCCATGCAGAACTGTCAGAACGGTTTCTACGCTTCTTCATGAATGTCCTCCCTGTCTACCAGTACTGCATCTGTCGGCAGAAAACTGCATCTTACTGTCTGGCCTTCTGCGACGGATGCGTCGATTCCGTATCTGCTGGCGATCAACTGTGTACCATCACTCAGCTTCAGAGTTACACGAAGCTGACCTCCTGCGAAATTCTTCTCTGTAACAGTCGCCTGTAAACCCGATATACTATTCGTATCATGTATATCCGAAATCCCGCCTGCCACACTTATATCAACAGTGTCTCCGTTATCTGTACCGGTATCACCGATTGCGGCAGCTTCCTGCAACAATATATTTTCACTTCTCACAGCCAGAGTTACGTTCTCTCCTGCTGTAAGGTGCTGTTTTGCCCCTGTATTCTGCTGACTTGTTTCAAGCTTTACAATTACCTTGTCATTTCCAATTTTTACGATTGCATTCTCTCCCTGAATACTCTCTGCAACTCCATGCAGGATATTCGCATTTCCTACAAATGTTGCCACATAACTGGTCTTTGGATGATTATAGATTTCATCCGGTGTTCCGATCTGCTCAATACGTCCGTCCCTCATCACCGCAATCCTGTCAGACATGTTGATAGCTTCTTCCTGATCATGAGTGATATAGATAAATGTAATTCCCAGTTTCTTCTGCAGATGCTTCAGTTCTATCTGCATCGCGCGGCGAAGCTGCAGATCCAGTGCTCCCAGCGGCTCATCCAGAAGCAGAACTTTGGGATTATTCACCAGTGCTCTCGCAATGGCAACTCTCTGTTTCTGACCGCCCGAGAGTTCGGAAGGCTTTCTTTTTTCATATCCTTCAAGCTGCACCAGTTCCAGCATCTGAGAAACTTTTTTCCTGATCTCACTCTTAGGAACTTTTTTCAGTTTCAGACCATAGCCAATATTCTCCGCAACATTCATATGTGGAAAGAGGGCATAATTCTGAAATACTGTATTCACATCCCTCTGGTTCGGCTCCAGACCTGTCACTTCCCTGCCATCCAGCCAGACACTTCCTGCATCGGGCTGTTCCAGACCGGCAATGATTCGCAATGTTGTCGTCTTGCCGCATCCCGAAGATCCCAGCAAAGTAATAAACTCCCCTTTACTGATCTCAAGACTGATATTATCCAGAACTGCTTCGCCTTCTGTAAAACTTTTCTTTATCTCCTTCAGTTCAAGTGAAACCTCTGCCAACTATACTCAGCTCCTTTCATATAAAAAAGATACCTCTTTATACTAAAAAAGATACGAAACCACGCGTAAAAGCTCTCGCCCCTACATCGGTTTATGCCAATGCTGACGCCTGTTACAGTGCCAGTCTCTGCATGGTTTCGCATCTGTATATGTCCATTTTTCCAATTATAGATATATCCGGTCCGTCCTGTTCCATCCAGTCTGCGTGCACTCCTGACCATGATGTCCACATAAGAAAACCGGAAATCAACCATTCTTCTTGATAGATTCCCGGTCATTATTTATTTGGTATAATCCAAAAGTTATATTAAAGGATAGGCCCGAGATTGTCAAGTAAATTTGTTACTGTTCACTCCGTTCACAGTAACTTAGCCAAAATTCATTCCAGATTGCCTGCGGCAATGGAATTTTGGCTTGTATGTCTCGGGATTTTTGCATATTCATGCCAAAACACCTCGCGGGATAGTGGCGTGTGGACAGTAACGTAAATTTCTCTTTACAATCATTTCAATTCCTACCGGCAATTTTAAGGTACTCACCATACGAACCTCCATAAAAACATAAAAAATCCACTATACTCTGCTTTTCAGTATAGCGGATTTTCTATAAAATTACAATTGCCCAATATCTTTCAAGCTGAAAATGAGACTCGAACTCACGACCCCTTCATTACGAGTGAAGTGCTCTACCGACTGAGCTATTTCAGCTTATGCTGTAATCTGTCAGAAATTGATAATTCTGACAGCCACAGCATTTAGTTTATAATATTATTTCTTCTCTGTCAAGTCCTTTTTGACCGGTATTTTCTCCTCCGTTTTATTCACTATTTGGGGTGCTTCTTTTGTCACCTTTTTCGTCACCGGTTTCACTGCAGTTTTTACAGCTGCTTTTGTTTTCCCGGCAGCCTTTCGTACAGTTCTTGTCTTGGTGATGGATTTCTTGATCTGGCTGTGCTCGGCAGCAGGCTTTTTCTCAATTTCTTCCGGAGTGCAGGTAAAGACTGCCACGCCAAGTGCCGGAAGCTTTACTGTGATGGAATACTCTCTCTCATCACACTCAGCCTTCTTCGCTGCTTTAACTCTCGTATTTACTACACCATTACCACCGTACTTTTTATCATCACTGTTAAAGATTTCTTTATATTTGCCGGCAAAAGGAACTCCCACATTGTAGTTTTCATATGGGATTGCCGCGAAATTGCAGACAGCCAGAACAGTTTCTTCCGGTTTCTCTGTCTTTCTCATGAATGCGATCACATTCTCCTCATACTTCATCAGCTGAACCCATTCAAATCCATCATATTCATCATCCAGCTGATAAAGTGCAGGATGAGCAAGATACATATTATTGAGGTCTTTGACAAATACTTCCAGTTCCTTTGGCATATCTTTATCCGGTGCCATCATCTTGCATCCCGGATGAAGCATCATATAAGCATAAGCCTCTCTGATCTGCGCATTCTTCTGTTCTTCACTTCCCGGCAGCTTATCCGCGAAATCCTTCAATGTACCAACATCCCTGCTGCCAAGCGTCAGAATATAATGTTCGCAGTATGCATAGAGCATGGACATAGTCAGCTGATCATGGTAATTCTTTCTCTCAATAGGATCCTTGCTCAGATATTCAAGCAGATCTTTTGTCCATCCGCCACTCCACTTATAGTCAAATCCCAGATGGTCATTCTCCACACTGTCTGTCAGCTCCGGCCAGAGTCCGTTCTCCTGAGCAACTAAAAGCAATCCGGGATTTCTCTCCTTTATCACAGAATTCAGATGCTTCAGAAATTCCAGAGCATCCAGATTTTCATTGGTTCCGTAAATATTAGGTGTCCACTCTCCCGGATTTCTGCCATAATCCAGATACAGCATGGCATCCACATCGTCCATACGCAGACCGTCAGCATGGTAGACCTCAGCCCAGAAGCAGGCATTGGAGATCAGGAAGTCCTTCACCATCGGGCTTCCGTAATTATAGAGCAATGTCCCCCAGAACGGATGAATGGCCTCTGCCGGATTCTGTCTCTCATAAAGAGGTGTTCCGTCAAATTTCTCCAGACCGGAGGCATAACGCGGGAACTGTGCAGGTGTCCAGTCCAGGATCACACCGATCCCCGCCTGATGCAGTTCATCTACCAGCTTCTGAAAATCCGCCACGCTTCCAAATCTGGAAGTAGGTGCATAATATGCATATGTAGAATAACCACCTGTAATATCATCCAGATATTCCATCACAGGATGGAGTTCCACATGGGTAAAATCTTCCTCTGCCAGAAATTCCACCAGTTCCTCAGCGGATTTCCATTCCTCCAGAGATGTTTCATATATAGAAACCGGCTGTTTCCTGTCATCAAATCTGTGACGCTCTTTCATCCAGTCTCCGTCATTCCACTGAAAAGCACTTACATCTGCTACCACAGATGCTCCCTCAGGATCATGGTCTGCACTGTTCCCATAAGGATCAGCCTTTAACAGAACTTCGCCGCCTTTGACTTTAATTTCATATTTATAGTGTGTTCCTGCCTCTACCCCGGGTACAAACAGCTCAAAGATACCGGACATAGGCATACGATGCATAATAGTTGCACGTCCGATCCATCCATTAAAATCACCTGCGATATTTACACTTACTGCATTCGGAGCCCAGACAGCAAAAAGAGTACCTTTCACTCCTTTAATCTCCACAGGATGCGCACCCAGCTTCTTATATGCCTCATATAAACACCTGCGCAGAAAGCCTTCTCCTCTTCCTCTGTGATCTGGCATGGAAAAGCATAGGGATCATAACATTCTGTCCTGTCTCTCCCATTTTTTATAAGAAAATCTGTATTCCGGCACCTTGCGTACAGGAAGCAATACTGCAAAATATCCGGCCTCATCCTCTTTCTCGCAGACATAGGTTTTCTTTCCGCTGATCACACTTACTTCCTCTGCATCAGGAAAAAATCCCTGAATAAGAACTCCGTCCTGTGTGATCCTTGGTCCCATCACATCTCTGGGAGCAGTTTCCTCTCCATACACAATAGCTTCAATCCTCGGCCAGTCCATATAGCCGTATACTTTTTCGTCCATAGCTGCGTTACCTCCCCGATTGTCAGAAATACGATGATCGGTTACCCTTACCGGCAGCGTATTTATGGTACATTAAACGTCACCTGTAAACAATAACAAATCAAGTTATGTTTATTTTAGCATCTTTGCACAAAAAAATAAAGAAAATTGTTTGACAAATTCCCTTTCCTGCGCTAAATTTATGTTATTAACTATGGAAAGAATCTTGTTCCGGATACTATGCTTCTTTCCATCACAACAAGGAGGATATAAAATGGGAAACAAAGCCTTTGACGTAACCGCATTAGGCGAATTATTGATTGACTTTACTGAAAACGGAAGCAGCGCACAGGGGAATCCGATGCTGGAAGCCAATCCGGGCGGTGCTCCATGCAACGTGCTTGCAATGCTTGAAAAGCTTGGCAAAAAAACTGCATTCATCGGCAAAGTCGGAAACGACATGTTCGGAACCCAGCTTAAGAATGCCGTAGAGGAAGTAGGGATCGATACCCGCAACCTTGTGATCGACAACGAGGTACACACAACACTTGCCTTTGTACATACTTATCCTGACGGAGACAGAGATTTCTCCTTCTACCGTAACCCGGGTGCAGATATGATGCTTACCAAAGACGAAATCCAGGAAGACCTGATCAGAGATTCCAGAATCTTCCACTTCGGAACACTTTCTTCCACTCACGAAGGAGTACGCGAGGCAACCCGCTATGCCATCGACGTTGCAAAAGAAGCCGGATGTATCATCAGCTTCGACCCGAACCTTCGCCCGCCATTATGGAAATCTCTGGATGACGCAAAGGCAGAGATCGAATACGGTCTTGGCAAATGCGATATTCTGAAAATCTCAGATAACGAAGTTGAATTCCTGTTCGGAACTACAGACTATGACAAGGGTGCCGCACTTCTGAAAGAGAAATATAACATTCCGCTTATCCTTATCACACTTGGAAAAGACGGAAGCCGCGCTTACTACAAAGACATGAAAGTGGAGGCTGCTCCTTTCCTTCAGGAAAAGACTATCGAGACAACAGGTGCAGGCGATACCTTCTGCGCAAGTTCCTTAAACTATGTTCTGGAACATGGTCTGGACAATCTGACAGAAGAGAACTTAAAAGAACTGCTCACATTCGCAAATGCGGCAGCTTCTCTGATCACCACACGCAAGGGTGCTCTTCGCGTTATGTCCACCAAAGAAGAGGTTCTTGACTTTATGAAATCAAGAGGATGTTAATTTTATTTCCTTAACAGACAATAATGAAGCCCGCTGCACTGCCAGACAGGGCTTCATTTTAATTCCCATATTTACACCGGACTGTTTACGCTGATACCGGTTCCGGTTTGTTACTATTATATAAGGATGTGTTTTTATAATGAATTCATCAGATAATTTTCAGGATTCTGCTCTTTCCCGTCTTATGCCCTTGATGAACAGTTCTTTTACTCCCGGACAGGCACAGGCTACTGTGGATAATTTTCAGGATTTGGATCAACGGCAGATTGCACAGGCTGAATTATATTATTTCTCGGGACGTGCAGAAGAATGCAGAAATATTGCGGAACTTTACCTCCAGGACAAAGATCTCTGTCTGCGCCTGTCCGCAGCACTTTTATATTCTTTTTCCAATCTTACTCTGGGCAATCCATCTGCTTCCAGAATGGGATTCAGAAATATCCAGGAATGTCTTCTTCTCGCAAAAGACAGTTCTGCACCAAAAGGAATCATGGCTTCCTGTGTTTTCGCCAACTATCTGGCCATGGTACTGATGCATCTTCCCACAGACGGACTTCCTCCTCTTCAGGATTTTCTGTCATCTTTACCTTCAGGGCTTCGCGCTTATGCTGTTTATGTCCTCGCTCATAACGCTTATCTTCACAAAGAATATAAACGGGCACTGGGATTATGTCAGTCTGTCTTTCTGATGCTTGACGGCTGTTATCCTGTTGCCATGGAATATCTCTACTGTGTGATCATTATGTGTCTGATTAACCTGAAGCAGCAGGATGAGGCCAGAGAAGCTCTGATAAAAGCATGGAACATGGCAAAACCGGATGGATTTCTGGAACCGTTTATCGAACATCATGGTTTGATGCTTGGACAAATTGAAGCCTGCATCAAACCTGCAGAACCGGAGAGTTACAGACAGCTTTCCCAGGCAGTTATTGCCTTCAGTCGTGGTTGGATGGCTATTCATAATCCACAGCTTCAGTCCTCTGTTACAGATAAACTGACGCCTATGGAATACTCCATAGCCATGCTCGCAAGCAAAGGCTGGACCAATCAGGAAATCGCAAAACAACTGTCTCTGTCCCCCAATACGATCAAACATTATCTTTCCCGCATTTTCCATCTGTTGGATATAGAAAAACGTGAAGAATTGAAACCGTTTGTAAATAAATAATAGCAAAAAGGCACTTTTTTGCCTTCTAACGGGCATTATATAATTTCATTCCATGATGTATAATATCCCTATAAACATATATTTTATAACAGGGAGGCGATCTTTATGAGAAAGAAATTATTAGCCGGGGTTATGGCACTTGCACTGTGTTCCACAAACATGCTCCCCCAGACTATATTTGCGGGGGAATTTACTTCCGGGAATCTGGAAGAGGTAACTGAAGAAACTCCTGAAATCTTCACCGATGATGATCAGGAAGTAATAGAAAAAACAGAAGAAGAATTATCTGTGTTCAGTTCGGAGAACGTACCCGAATTTAGCAGTGAAGCAAATGTTATGTCGGCTACTGCAGATGGAACGGAACCTATAAAAGAGATTAATATAAACGATACTAAAAGTAGCGATCTCTATGATAACAACGAGAACAAATGGAAAATAGCCTCTGCTGGTTCGTACAAATTTAACGGTACTGGAACTACTACCAATATTCCCATCATAATTGAGAGTATTACTTCAGGAACAGTTAATATTTATCTGAATAACGTAAACATCGAAACAGCTTCTGGACCAGCATTGCAAATTAAATCTGATGTTAAAGCTCAAGTCTGCATATATTTAGAAAACGAAAATAAACTTATATCAAAGCACCGGGATTCCGCAGCCTTACAGAAAGATAATAATGCCAACCTTACAATAGATAACGCTACAAACACTACACCAGGAACATTAACTGTCCAGACTTATTTTACTGATTATAGCAAGAGTGGTTGGGGTGCCGGCATTGGCAGTGGCTTTGGCGGCTCTTGCAGTAACATTACCATTAATGGCGGTTCTGTAAATGCTAGTTCTTATTTTGGTGCCGGCATTGGCAGTGGCTTTGGCGATGACCCCAGCGGTTCTTGTAGTAACATTACCATTAATGGCGGTTCTGTAAATGCTAGTTCTACTTGTGGTGCTGGCATTGGCAGTGGCTATGGCGGTAAATCCAGCGGCTCTTGTAGTAATATTACCATTAATGGCGGTTCTGTAAATGCTAGTTCTACTGAGGGTGCCGGCATTGGCAGTGGCTATAGCAATGAGCGCAACGGCTCTTGTAGTAATATTACCATTATCAATGGTTCTGTAAATGCTAGTTCTACTAAGGGCGCCGACATTGGCAGTAGTTGTGCCGCCTTGCTTACAGGCCACAAAGGCTCTTGCAGTAACATTACCATTAATGGCGGTTCTGTAAATGCCAAAAACATTGGTTGCATTCCTCACCAGACTTTAGATAGCGCTGGTAACTACAACCCAGATAGCCCAGAAGTGTATCTCTGTGTTATTCCTAATGAAGGAAACAATCCAATAACTATAGATGGTACTCCTATAGCTGTTGCCCCTAATGAAAAAAAGCTGTATGCATGGCTGACTGGTGAAACACATACTATTTCTGTCGGAATACAACACAAACCTATTATTTTGACAAAATAATATATAAGGAATTCAAACCTATTACAAATCAGGACTTTACTTTTTTCCTCAGCAGATTTAACATATGATGGAACAGCGCAAAAAGCCCCTTTAGAATGTAATATTAAAGATATAAAAGATGAAATTAAACTGTCCTATTATAATAAAGATGATGGTCAGCAATCAAATGAGGCTATCAATGCAGGAACTTATACCGTAACGGCAAATATAGCAGGAAACAGTTTTACAGATAAGTCTTGGACTTTCACGATTAAGCCTCGAAATCTTACTATTTTAATTGATAATAAAAAAAGGAAATATGGAGAAAATAATCCTGAATTAACCTATTTAGTATCTGAACAAACACCTCTAGCTGCTAATGATACTGACGACATTTTAGGCATAACACTTACAACTAATGCAACAAAATTTTCACCAATTACAGATGCCAATACCCCTTGGTCAATCACGATGGCTTCATATACAAATAAAAATTATAATATACAGGCAACTCCCGGAACACTTACGATTAATCCGGCAACCTTTGATGAAAATTCCATCAAAATTACAGCATATAGTGGAACATATGATGGCAGTGAGCACCCAGTTATAAAAGAAATTTCAGTCTATCCAGCTGGCAGTACAGTCGAATATTCAACAGAAACCGGAAGTTCTAACTGGAATACAACCTGTCCGAAAGTAAAAAATGTATCTGATTCTAAAAAAACAAAAGTACGGATACGTATCAGCAAAGATAATTATGAGCCATGGGTTTCTGATGAAATTCAAGCAACAATCTTTCCAGCAAAGATAGCAAATCTTCCTTTGAACCCCCAGATGGCAGTTCCATGGACTTGTAAGAAAGTTGCAGATATAACCACTAACTTACCCACAAACTGGAACTGGCAAGATTCTTCTAAGGATTTACAGGAAGGAAGGAATTCTGTTATCGCAGTTTATACCGGTTCTGATGCAGACAAAGGCAATTATGAAAGAGAAACTGTTACTTACACAATTATCAGAGGTAAATGTACACACGAACACACCGCAGGACGCTACTACTCCTCTCCCTCCTGTACTTCCAGTGGATACAGTGGAGATACCTACTGTAAAGACTGTAATGAAACACTTTCCTATGGCTATACGATTTCCGCATATGGCCATGACTATGACAGTGGCGTTATCACTACAGAACCAACTGCAGAAACTGACGGAATCATAACTTACACCTGTAAGCGCTGCAAACATCAGGATACAAAACCCCTAGGTAAACTTGGTGACGGGGAACCTTATATTGAGGGAA
>ENA-OQBL01000337-OQBL01000337.1-human-gut-metagenome-genome-assembly--contig:-NODE-337-length-26281-cov-4.901774_pt1 | contig 26281 bp, 30 predicted proteins | sample MGYA00242747_ERZ504553 | MGnify/ENA primary metagenome ERZ504553 (study PRJEB26092, sample SAMD00036240) | human gut metagenome | host: Homo sapiens | study: EMG produced TPA metagenomics assembly of...
CAGCGAGAGGCCGCCTGCCAGAATGACCACCAGATACATCAGGCCGTCGAACAGGCGGGTGGAGGTGTTGAAGGCACCCATGGCGTAGTAGCCGAGGGTCTTGATCTGCTCAAAATCCCTGTTGCCCTTGGCAAACTTCTCGCGTTCCTCATCCTCGGCGGCAAAGGCCTTCACGACACCCTGCCCCAGCAGGCTGTCCTCGATGGTGGAGTTCAGCTCGCCGATCTGCACGCGCTGCTGGCGGAACCGCGCCCGCAGCCGTCCGTTCAGGTATACTGACACCACGCCCATCAGCGGCACGCAGGCGAACACCGCCAGCGTCAGCGGCACACTGGCCCGGCACAGGATAATAAAGGACACCACGATCTTGATGGCCGCAATGAAAAATTCCTCCGGGCAGTGGTGGGCGAACTCGGTCACATCGAACAGGTCGTTGGTGATGCGGCCCATGATGGTGCCTACCTTGGTGTTGTTGTAGTAGGTGTGGTCCAGCTTGAGCAGGTGGTCAAAGGCATCGCGGCGCATATCCGTCTCGATGTGCACGCCCATGATATGACCGATGCTGGACATGTAATAGCTGGCTGCACCGTCGATGATGCGCAGCACAAAATAGAGTGCTGCCAGCCGCAGCACGATGCCCACCGTCAGAGTGATGCCCACGCCCATGGCGGCGTTGGTGATAGTGCTCATGATCTTGGGCAGCACGATATCGCACAGGGTGGTCAGCGCTGCACAGAACAGGTCCAGAAACAGGGTCATTTTATACTTTGCCAGATAGGGCAGAAACCGCCGGATCAGCGCACCGCTGCCTGCGTGGTGCGCCCCGGGGTCGTTGATCTTGGTTTTTGACATGGTTCCTCCGTTTTTTGGTTTCTTTAGGCCTTTACGATTCAGGATGTTTCAGATACTTTCAGTGGGCTCGCCCTCTCAGTCAAATCCTTCGGATTTGCCAGCTCTCCCAAAGGGAGAGCCCTTGGCAAAGAGATGAAGTTGCGTGGACTGCCAAAGGCTCCCACTTTGAGGAAAGACTTCCCCCTGCCGGGGGAAGATGTCACCGCAGGTGACAGAAAGGGATCTGGCATTGCGCAGCAATGCCGGAGAGGGTTCGTTCTCTTACTTTTACTGTAATCCCGCTCGCCGTAGATGGCGGTGCCGATGCGCACAAGGGTGGCACCCTCCCGGATGGCGTTTTCAAAGTCGCCGCTCATGCCCATGGAGAGGGTCTCCATGGACACGTTGGAATAGCCGCGCTCTCCGGCCTGCACAAACAGCTTGTACACCTCGGCCAGATAGCGGCGGTTGCGGGCATCGTCGTCGTTCACGGGCGGAATGGCCATCAGGCCCTTGACCCGGATGTGCTCCTGTGCGGCAGCAGCATCCAGCAGCGGCCAGAGCGCTTCCGGTGCCACGCCGGTCTTGCTCTCCTCGCCGCCGATGTTCACCTCCAGCAGCACGTTCTGCACGATGCCGGCCTTGGCTGCTTCCTTCTCGATGGCGTTCAGCAGATGCTCACTGTCCACGCTTTGGATGAGGCTGGCACGGCCCAGCACTTTTTTAATTTTGTTCGTCTGCAGATGGCCGATAAAGTGGCTGGGCTTGCCGCAGTAAGCACCTGCGTCAAAGTTTGCGCACAGCTCCTGCACATGGTTCTCACCGAACACATCAATGGGCAGGGCTGCGCTTGCAGCCACGGTCTGTGCCGTGCGGGTCTTGCAGGCGGCGCACAGCTGCACCGCTGCCGGGTCGCGGCCTGCTTCACGGGCCGCGGCTGCCATCTTTTCCCGGATCTCTGCCACGGCCTCCTGCATCTGTTCCAGATTCTTTTCTGCCATGATGCTCAGTCCTCCTCGGTATACTTGGCGCGTTCGCCGCCGATGAGCTTCGGGCGGGTGCGGGCGCACAGGATGTTCGCTACACCAATTTTGGAAAGGCTCAGCCGCACCGGCACTGCCACCCGCTTCAGGTGCATCCCGATCAGGGTGCCGCCGATATCAATGCCTGCATGGGCACGGATCTCTTCCACGGCCACCGGCTCCCGGAACTTCTTCCAGCAGGTAGTGGCCCAGCTGCCGCCTGCGTGGGGGCGCGGCACCACGCACACCTCTTCCCAGCCGTATTTTTCGGCGGCTTCGCGCTCGATGATAATAGCGCGGTTCAGATGCTCACAGCACTGCGCGGCCAGCCAGATGCCGTTTTCGGCCAGCACTGGGGCAATGCCCGCGTACACGGCCTGCGCGGCTTCCAGACTGGAATCCTTGCCAATGTGCCCGCCCACGATCTCGCTGGACGAGCAGCCCACCACGAACACATCGCCCTTTTTCAGCTTTTGCTTCGGCCAGCAGTTCGGTCACTGCCTGCCGGGCCTGCATCTCGATTTGTTTTTTGAATTCTTCTGTCATAAAAAACACCTCGGTTTTTATCAAAGATCAAAGATTTGCACTGCGCACCTTTTCGCTGCCTGCAAGGCCGAGATACAGCCTGCTCTCCACCGGGCACAGAGCTGTCACACCGCCTGCACCCTTGCTGGAGACCGTCCGCTTCCAGCTGCCGTCTGCCGTATCCACAGCTTCCGCGCAGGGCGCATCGGCAGGCAGGCTGAACAGCTTTTCCTGCAGATTCCGGCCTGCACGCAGGGCAATGCCCCGCAGCAGGGTGCTGTCGGCGTTCTTTTCCAGCCAGCTGCTGCGCGCCCACCGGTAGCCGATGTACAGGGTGCCGTCTTCATCCATAGCAAGCGCACCGGGATACCCCGGCAGGCCGGAAACAAAGCTCTGGCAGTTTTTACCGCCCGCCGTCAGGTCGCGGGCATCGGCGGCAGCGCTCCACACACAGCGGTTCCCAAGGTCAGCCACGAACAGCGTGCTGCCGTCCCGGCTCAGGGCCAGCCCGGAAGCACCGGCCACACCGCCCAGCACCTTCTGCACCGTGCGTGCTGCCGGGTCGTATACATACACGCAGCCCGTGCCGGTGTGGGCCAGCAGTTCGGTGCGCAGAGTGCTCTCCAGTCCGTCCGCGGCACTGGCACTGGCAGCAACCGCAAAGTAGATCCTGCCGTCCGGCGCGGCTTCCACCGCTGAGACAGCCCCCCAGCGGTGCACCGTCGATCTGGGTCACTACCTGCTCCACCGCCGTGCCCCAGCTGCTCGTGGGCGGCGCGGCACAGGCTGCCGCTGCCGGGCGTGAGGATGCTCAGCCACAGGTCCCCGCTGCCGTCAAAGGCAAAACCGGTCAGCTCACCGTCCACGGAAAGGATGGCCGCATCGTGTCCGCCGTCGGTGCGTACAAGGTCGCTCGTGCGCTTTTTAAGGCTGCGCCGTCGTATGCTGCGGCATACACAAGGCCGTCCTGTGTGCGGATGCAGTCCACACCCTGATATTCGCCCAGATCCAGCGTTCCCTTATGATCGGTGGCAAGGGCCGTCTGTGCTGCACCGGTATCCTGCCGGACATCTGGCGCGGTGTAGCCTTGCGGCGGTGTATCGATGGGCCGGAACACCAGTGCATACACCAGCGCCAGCAGGATGCACACGCCAAACACCGTGCTGGCCGTGCGGAACCGCTTGAGCAGCGCGTCCCGCTCCACCGCCATCTGGGCCGCATACTCGGCACGGCGGCGGGCAGCGCGGGCATTGGCGCGGTTTGCCCGGCGCATCCAGCGATCCACGAACAATGCCACCTGCGGCCCGATGGTGAGCGACGCAATGGCAAGGATGAGCAGAATTCAATAAGTCCGATCCTCATAGGGCTTTTTCCTTTATCTTCAGAGCTTTTTACAGGGGGGTATCCCCTTATCGTTTCAGTATAGCATCTGTGGCGCGGCAGTTCAAGCACCCAACTCTGTCTCCCGGCTTTTGCCGCCGCCTGCCGCCTTTTTCTCCATCTTTCCTGCCAAAGCCTTTTTTGCCGTGCTGAAATATGCTATACTGATTATAAATATGGCATTCTGCACCGGAATGCCGCGTGTCAGTGTAAAAGAGGATAACATGGAAGCATTCAAATATAATGTGCAGCCGGGCCGCTACCGGCATTTCAAGGGCAACGAATACGAAGTGCTGGGCATGGCCCGCCACAGCGAGACCGAAGAGGAAATGGTGGTGTACCGCGCCCTGTACGGGGAACGCGGGCTTTGGGTGCGTCCTGCCGCCATGTGGTGCGAGACCGTGGAGCGGGACGGCAAAGTGCAGCCGCGCTTTGTGCGCATTGAGGAGTGAACCGGCAGTTTTTGCCGATGGGATAAAACGGAGGGTGATACTTTTGTACAGTGAACAGAAACAGGCGCTTGCCGCCGAACTGAGCTTCAAGCATCCGGCAGTGCTGGCTGTCAGCGGTTCCGCAGGCAGCGGCAAGACCGCTCTGCTGGCCGCGCTGCTGCCGGTGCTCAAGAGCCGCGGGCTGAAGGTGGGCGTGATCCGCGAGGCTGACGATCTGCGCCTGCCCGCCGAGACCGACCGCCTGCATGAGGCCGGTGCCGAGGGTGTGGCCGTGTTTACTGCCGGGCGCTATCTGCTTACCGAGCAGTTCCGCCTGAACGAGCAGGACCTGCTGGCTTTGTTCGAGCGCCACGGCTACGACCTTGTACTGCTGGAAGGCTTTGGCGACAGCGGCTGGGCCAAGATCGAGGTGGTGCGCAGCTCGGTCAGCCCGGTGGGCACCGCGTTCCAGCCCATGGCCATCGTGGGCGATGTGCCGGGCGCTGATTTCGCACTGGACGATCCTGCTGCTCTGGCAGACTGGATCGAGAACCAGATGCCGTCCCTGTAACGGAGGTTCTGCATGAAACTCATCCGTACCGAAGACGCTGTCGGGCAGGTGCTCTGCCACGACATCACACAGATCATTCCCGGCCAGTTCAAGGGAGCACGCTTCCGCAAAGGGCACATCGTCCAGCCGGAGGATATCCCCGTGTTGCTCTCCATTGGCAAAGAGAATCTCTATGTCTGGGAGAAGCGCCCCGGCATCCTGCACGAGGACGAAGCCGCTGCCCTTTTGTACAAGGCAGCGGCGGGCCGCAACATCCACGGCACTGAGCCGAAGGAAGGCAAGATCGAACTGGTTGCCGACTGCGACGGTCTTTTGAAGATCGACCGCGCCGCCCTGCTGGCCGTGAACCGCACACCCCAAATGATGATCGCTACCATCCACGGCGACCTGCCCGTGAAAAAGGGCCAGAAGCTGGCCGGCACCCGCATCATCCCGCTGGTGATCGAGCAGGAGAAGATGGATGCCATGCAGGCTGCGGCAGGCAGCGAGCCCATCCTGAACGTGCTGCCATTCCACCCGAAAAAGTTTGCGGTCATCACCACCGGCAGCGAGGTATTCAAGGGACGCATCGAGGACAAATTCACCCCCATTCTGGTGGGCAAGCTGGCCGAATACGGCTGCGAAATGACCTATCACAAAACCTGCGACGATGACCCCGCCGGGATCACCGCCGCCATTCTGGAAGCAAAGGCCGCAGGCTGCGAGCTGATCTTTACCACCGGCGGCATGAGCGTAGACCCCGACGACCGCACGCCGCTTGCCATCAAGAACACCGGTGCCGAGATCATCACCTATGGCGCACCGGTGCTGCCGGGTGCCATGTTCCTTGTGAGCTATCTGGACGGTGTGCCGGTGTGCGGCCTGCCCGGCTGCGTGATGTACGCCAAGCGCACCATTTTTGACCTGCTGCTGCCGCGCCTGCTGGCCGACGACCCCATCACTGCCGAGGACATTGCCCGGCTGGGCGAGGGCGGGCTGTGCTTAGGCTGCGCCGAATGCCACTGGCCCAACTGCGGCTTCGGGCATTGCTGAAACCCTCTCAGTCAAAGCCTTACGGCTTTGCCAGCTCTCCCAAAGGGGAGAGCTTTATCAAGGTAAAAATTATGAGCGAAACAAAACTTTCTCATTTTGATGCGTCCGGCAGCGCTGTGATGGTGGATGTGAGCGAAAAGCCCGTCACTGCACGGCAGGCTGTGGCCCGCGGCATCATCACTATGAATGCGGCAGCCTTTGCCGCTGTTCGGGACGGCACCGCCCAGAAGGGCGACGTGCTTGGCGTGGCCCGCATTGCAGGCATCATGGCGGCCAAGCGCACCAGTGAGCTGATCCCCCTGTGCCATCCGCTGCCGCTGAGCAAGCTGACTGTGGATTTTCACCTTCTGCCCGAACAGCAGGCCGTAGAGGCCGTGTGCACCGCCAGGACCATCGGTGTGACCGGCGTGGAAATGGAAGCTCTGACCGGCGTTTCTGCCGCGCTGCTCACCATCTACGATATGTGCAAGGCCGTGGATAAGGGCATGGAGCTGGGCGAGATCCACTTGGTCGAGAAGACCGGCGGCAAGAGCGGGCACTATGTGCGGGCCGAGGGCGGCTATGTTTGATGCATACGGCCGCAATATCCACTATCTGCGCCTTTCGGTCACCGACCTGTGCAACCTGCGCTGCCGCTACTGTATGCCGGACGGCGTGCCAAAGCTGGCCCACGAAGATATTCTGACCTATGAGGAATTTCTGCGGCTGGCTGCGCTGTTTGCCCAGTGCGGCATCGACACGGTGCGCATCACCGGCGGTGAACCGCTGGTGCGCCGGGGCGTGGAACAACTGACGGCGGGCCTGAAAGCCATTCCCGGCATCCGCCGCGTTGCCCTTACCACCAACGGCGTGCTGCTGGCCCAGAAGCTGCCCGCCCTGCTGGCGGCGGGCCTTGACAGCGTGAACATCAGCCTTGACACCTTGTACCCGGAGACCTTCCGGCGCATCACCGGCAAAGACGAGCTTGCCGCCGTGCAAAACGGCATCCGGGCGGCCCTTGCCAGCGGCATTCCGGTCAAGCTGAACTGTGTGCCGCAGCCCGGCGTGAACGAGGGCGAGCTGGAAAGCCTTGCTGCCCTCGCACAGGAGCATCCGCTGCAGGTGCGCTTTATTGAGATGATGCCCATTGGCTTTGGTGCCGGGCTGCCCGGCCTTTCCGGCCCGGAACTGCTGGAGCGCTTTTACCGCCGCTGGCCGCGGCTGCAGCCGGTGACCGGTGCGGCCTTTGGCGATGGGCCGGCGGTGTATTATTCTGCGCCCGGCTGGCGCGGCAGCATCGGGTTGATCGCTGCCGTGCACGGCAAATTCTGCGCTTCCTGCAACCGGGTGCGGCTGACAAGTCAGGGCTTTCTGCGTCCGTGCCTTGCCAGCGAATCCGGCACCGACCTGCGTGCTCTGCTGCGCAGCGGCGCGGACGACGCGGCCCTTTTACAGGCCATTCAAAACACGATTCTGGCAAAACCCCGGGAACATCACTTCGGCCAAGGCTCTATGCCCGCCACACGAGGGATGTACCGGATCGGAGGATAACACAAATTTATGGGTAAAATTCTGGCTATCTGCACAAGCCCCCGGCGCGGCACCTTGAAAACGCCGGTGCCGTCCGCTGTTCTCACCCCGGAGTGGGGTATTGTGGGCGATGCCCACGGCGGAAGCTGGCACCGGCAGGTCAGCCTGCTGAGCGCGGAAAAAATTGAAGCTTTCCGTCAAAAGCTCTGGGTGGACTACGGTGCCTTTGGCGAAAATCTGGTAGTGGAAGGGTTCGATCTTGCCACCCTGCCGGTGCCCAGCTTTTTTGCCATTGGGGATGCCGTGCTGGAAATGACCCAGATCGGCAAGGAGTGCCACAGCGACTGCGCCATCCGCCGGCAGACCGGCGACTGCATCATGCCGCGGGAGGGCGTGTTCGCACGGGTGGTAAAAGGCGGCACCATCCACACCGGCGACGAGATGAAGCTGCTGCCCACCCCGGGCAGACCTGCCCCTGCGCGCGGCAGTGATCACCCTTTTCCGATAAGGGCAGCCGCGGCGAACGGGAGGACAAAAGCGGCCCGCTCATTGTGGAAATGCTCACCGCCACAGGCTACAAGGTGGAGGAAGCGCTGCTTCTGCCGGACGATGCCGCCCAGCTCAAAACCCAGCTGCTGCGCCTTGCGGATGCCCGTCAGGTGAACCTGATCCTCACCACCGGCGGCACCGGCTTTGCACCCCGGGATATCACCCCGGAGGTGACTTTGAGCGTAGCCGAACGCAACGCGCCCGGCATTGCCGAGGCCATGCGGTACCATAGCCTTACCATCACACCGCGCGGGATGCTGAGCCGTGCCGCCAGTGTGCTGCGCGGCAAGACCCTGATCGTGAACCTGCCGGGCAGCCCTAAGGCCGTAAAAGAAAACCTCGAGTACATCCTGCCAAGCCTTGCGCACGGCATCCGCCTTGCCGCCGGGCTGGACGGCGAATGTGCCCGGAAGTAAAAAAGTATCCCGGTGGGCGGCACCGCATCCTGTACCGTATCAAATGCAAAGATTCATTTTAAAAACAGGAGCGCTTATCATGAACAACATTAAAATTTCCCGCCGCAGCTTTCTGGCTGCTGCCGGTATCGCCGGTGCCGCTGCGGCCCTGACCGCCTGCGTCTCCTCCGCTTCCAGCACTGCATCTTCCGTGGCAGGCTCTGCCGCTGCTTCTTCTGAAGCTACCGGTGGATTCATGGAGCTGATCGTGTTTGCCGCCGCATCCCTCACCGAGACCCTCACCGCCATCGGCGAGACCTATTCTGCCGAGAACCCCGGCGTGACCTTCAGCTTCAACTTCGACTCCTCCGGCACCCTCAAGACCCAGATCCAGGAAGGCGCGGACTGCGACCTGTTCATCTCCGCCGGTCAGAAGCAGATGAACCAGCTGGACAGCACCGCTTCCGCCGATGTGAACACCGAAGGACTGGACTTCGTGGACAGCGATTCCCGCGTGGACCTGCTGGAGAACAAGGTCATTCTGTGCGTGCCCGAGAACGGCAATAAGGGCATCGACAGCTTCGATTCTCTGGCCGAGCACCTCAAGGCCGGGGACATTCTGTTCTGCATGGGCAACAGCGATGTGCCCGTGGGCCAGTACACCCAGAAGATCCTTGCCTACTACGCTCTGGACGAGGAAGCACTGGCCGCAGCCGGTGTCATCACCTACGGCTCCAACGTCAAGGAGGTCACCACCCAGATCACCGAAGCCAGCGTGGATGCCGGTGTCGTGTACTGCACCGATGCCTGCAGCGCAGGCCTGACCCCCGTGGATGAGGCCACCAAGGAGATGTGCGGTCAGGTCATCTATCCTGCCGCCGTGCTGAAGGCCGCCCCCAACGCCGAGGCTGCCAGGGAGTTTCTGGCCTATCTGCAGACCGACCGCGCCGCGACCGTGTTCGAGAGCGTGGGCTTCACCGCACTGTAAATCCGTTGTTTTTCAGAGCTTCCCCCTCCGGGGGGAAAGCCCTTTTTTGATTCGGAGGTACATTTATGGACTGGTATCCCCTTTGGAACAGCCTGCGCATCGCCCTCGTCAGCTGCGCGGCGGTGTTCTTCCTTGGCATTTTTGCCGCCTACTATATTGCCAAGCTGCCGCGCACTGTCAAAGGCGCGCTGGACGTGGTGCTCACCCTGCCCATGGTGCTGCCACCCACGGTGGTGGGCTATTTTCTGCTGCTTTTATTCGGCGCAAAGCGGCCGCTGGGTGCCTTTTTCATGGAGCATTTCGGCGTGAAGCTGGTCATGAACTGGTACAGTGCCATCTTTGCATCCATCGTGGTGGCCTTTCCGCTGATGTACCGCACGGCGCGCGGCGCGTTTGAAAGCTTTGACGAAACGCTGGCATGGTCGGCGCAAACGCTGGGCCAGTCGGACGTGTGGATCTTCTGGCGGGTGCGGATGCCCTGCTGCCGTCAGGGCATTCTGGCCGGCACGGTGCTGGCCTTTGCCCGCGCGCTGGGCGAGTACGGTGCCACCAGCATGATCGCAGGCTACACCCCCGGCAAGACCGCCACCATTGCCACCACCGTGTACCAGCTGTGGCGCACCAACGACGAAGCCGGTGCCATGCGCTGGGTGCTGGTGGATATCGTGATCTCGGCAGTGGTGCTGCTGGCCGTGAATCTGCTGGAGAAAAAACAGAAAGCAGGTGGCCGCGCATGAGTCTTGAAGTGAACATCACCAAAAAGCTGGATGGCTTTACCCTTCACGCCAACTTTGCCGCGCGCAGCACCGCCACGGCCATTCTGGGCGCGTCCGGCTGCGGCAAAAGCATGACCCTGCGCTGCATTGCCGGTATCGTAAAGCCGGATGCGGGCCGCATCGTACTGGACGGCCGGGTGCTGTTTGACAGCGCCCAGCACATCGACCTGCCGCCGCAGCAGCGCGGCGTGGGCCTGCTGTTCCAGAACTACGCACTGTTCCCCAACATGACCGTAGAGCAGAACGTGCTCTGCGGCCTGAAAGCCGAAAAAGACAAGGCCGCCCGCAAGGCCCGCTGCGCCGAAATGCTGCAGGCCATGCGGCTGGAATCCCTTGCCAAGCGCTACCCGGCCCAGCTTTCCGGCGGACAGCAGCAGCGCACCGCGCTGGCACGCATCCTTGTGGGCAGGCCCAAAATTCTGATGCTGGACGAGCCGTTCAGTGCGCTGGACAGCTACCTGCGCGAGGAAGTGGAGGGCGAAGTGGGCAGCCTGCTGGCCGGGTTTGGCGGCACGGCGCTGCTGGTCACCCACAACCGTGACGAAGCCTACCGCCTGTGCCGGGATATGATCGTGATGGATGGCGGGCAGGTGCTGCGCACCGGCGGCACCAAAGAGGTGTTTGCAGACCCGCAGAGCACCACCGCTGCACGGCTGACCGGCTGCAAGAACATTCTGTCCTGCACCCGCGTGGATGCCCACACCGTGCGCCTGACTGGCTGGGATGCGCCCCTTCACCTTGCCGCCGAGGTGCCGGAAACCTGCACCGCCGTGGGCATCCGCGCCCACGACTTTGCCCCCTGCGCACCAGCTGCGCCGAACGCTCTTCCGGTGCAGCTGAACTCCACCAGCGAGAATCCCTTTGACTGGAACCTGATCTTTACCGCGCCGGACGGCACCACCCGCCTGTGGTGGAAGGTGAGCAAGACGAACCTGACCGCTGCGTCGCCGGAGACACCGGCGTTTCTGGGCACTGCACCGCAGAACATCATGCCGCTGGGGTGACGGACAGCACGCCGGGGATTTTCTTCAGCACTTCCTGATTGGCCTTGTTCAGGTCCTTGACCGCGAACCTCAGTCGGATCATGCAGTGTGCCACGCTGGAAATGTTCTCGGTGCCGTCCACCAGCTGAACCACTCCCGCAGCAGGTTCTGCTTGGCCTGCTCGGTGGGCGCGAAGTTGTATCTTGCCAGCACGCCCACCGCCTGCCGGTTGAACTCCTCCGGATAGGGGGAATCCAGATCGCAGGTGCGCAGTCCGGCTTCCACATGGCCCACCGGGATGCGCAGATAAAAGCAGGCCAGCGCCGCCGCACCTTATCCACAAGCTCACTATTATATGCGCCAAACTCGGAATTGTGCAGGTCGGAAAGCACCACCATCCGGCTGGGCCTGCGGTCTGCCCCGCAAACTCCGGCTGTGCAGGGCCGTTTTTCTGTGGTATACTGGTACTGGAAGCAGCCCGCCGCTGCGGGCACTTTTTTTGAAAAGCATTCACGCAAACTTCACAGCTTTTTTTTATTCTTGCTGTATGATATTCTGGTCAAGAAGTCTATTATTGAGGAAGGTGTCTGTATTATGGCTAAGATCCTGATCGTTGACGATGAGCCGCGCATCCGCGAGCTGATCCGCGAACATTTACAATATTCCGGTTATATCTGTGAAGAGGCCGCTGACGGCACAGCTGCGCTGACCCAGCTTTCCGGCGGGGCCTTCGATCTGGTCATTCTGGACCTGATGATGCCGTTCATGGACGGTATGACCTGCCTGCGGGAGATGCGCGCCCGCCACATCAACACGCCGGTCATCATCCTGACCGCCCGCGGCGAGGAATACGACAAGCTGGCCGGCCTGGAGAGCGGTGCCGACGACTACGTTGTCAAGCCCTTCTCTCCCCGTGAGCTGGTAGCCCGCGTCAAGGCCGTGCTGAACCGCACCATGCCCAAGCCCGCCGCTGCCTCCGACACCATGACCTTTGGTGAGCTGACCATCGACACGGCCAGCCACACGGTGCGCGTTTCCGGCGAGGAGGTGGCCCTGACCCCCAAGGAGTTCGACCTGCTGGTGTTCCTTGCTTCCAACAAGGGCATCGCCCTCAGCCGTGAAAAGATCCTGCAGAAGGTGTGGAACTACGACTACTTTGGCGAGGACCGCACCGTGGATACCCATGTCAAAATGCTGCGGGGCCATCTGGGCAAGTGCCGCAGCTACATTGCTACCGTGTGGGGCATCGGCTACAAATTCGACCCCGACGCAACGCGCTGATAAAGGAGCGGAGGATTCATGCGGCACCATCACTCCCCCGGCATCCGCGGCCAGCTGATGTGGTTTTTGTGTTGTATCTGTCTGTTCCTGCTGGCACTGGTGTGGTTTCTGTCCACCCAGCTGCTGGAACCGCTGTACACCAAGCACATTGAAAAACAGCTGACCACTCAGGCAGAAAGCATCACCGCCGAGCTGGACAAGGCTATTGCAAACGGCGAAGCCCTTTCGGCATGGTCTTTTGGCCATCTTACGGTCAACACCGCGTTTTTTGACCGGCTTGCCACCCAGCTGTACGCCAGCGGTTCGCTGAACAGCTTCTGTGTGGATATTTCCGATACCACCATGCGCACGATCTATAAGATCGAGAACCAGTCCTACTGCAACCTGCACGAAACGCTGCTCTCGGATTCCGCCAACAACGATATGATCGTTTCCACCGCTGTGGCCATGCGCAAGAAATGCCGCACCACCGGCGGCTTTGTGCAGACCCTGAATCCGCCGCGGCTCTCCGGCTCGGCACAGCTGCTGGTAGGGCGCAACACCTCCGGCGGTGAGTACACCGTTCTGGTCACTACCAGCCTTGTGCATGTGGCTGAAGCCGGCAAGGTGCTAAGCACCGTGCTGCCCATGGCAGCGGCGCTGATCTTTGCCTTTGCCATGACGGCGGCATGGCTGTTCAGTGAGTGGTTCACAAAGCCGCTGCGCCAGCTTTCCAGCGCTGCCCGCCAGATGGCCATGGGCAACTATGCCGTGCAGGTGGATACCCGCCGCAGCGATGAGCTGGGCGATCTGGCCCGGGACTTCAACCACATGGCAAGCGAGGTGCAGCATTCTTCGCAGATGCAGCGCGATCTGCTGGCCAACGTCTCCCACGACCTGCGCACCCCGCTGACCCTTATCAAGGGCTATGCCGAGACGGTGCGCGACATTACCGGCGACGACAAGGCCCACCGCGATGAGCAGATGAACATTATCGTGGACGAGACCGACCGCCTGACCGCACTGGTCTCCAGCGTGATGGAGCTGAGCAAGGTGACCAGCGGTGCCGACAAATGCGAGCGCGTGCACTTTGATATGGGCCAGCTGTGCGACGAGGTGAGCGAACGGTACGATGCCATCTGCGCCCAGAACGGCTGGCAGCTCCAGCTGGAGCTGCCGGACGAGGAACTGCCCGTTTACGCAGACCCCAACATGATGCAGCGCGCACTGCATAACCTGCTGGGCAACGCCATGCACCACATCGGCAAAGACGGCATCTTCATCCTGCGGGCCCAGCGCTGCACCGAGGGCGTGCGGGTAGAGGTGGAGGACCACGGCCCCGGCATCTCTGCCGACGACCTGCCCTATATCTTTGATCGGTACTACCGCTCCCGTTCGGATGCCGGCAAGCAGGGCACCGGTCTGGGCCTTTCCATCACCAAGGCCATCTTCCAGCAGCACGGCTTCCGCTTTGGTGTGCAGAGCGCCATTGGCATGGGCACTACGTTCTGGTTCATCATGAACGACCTGCCCGCCAATGCAGCCGAGATGGCCGGGCAGGATAATCAGGAATAATTTTAAAGCCGGGATGACCGTGTGGTCGTCCCGGCTTTTGCTTTTTCTATAGAGCATCGTTTCTGCCCGCAATGCTGCGGCCATTTCAAATGATTTACTGGCTGGAATCTGCTGTGCGATAAATTCCGAATGTATTATCCGGTGCGGGCATTTCCACCCGGGAGGCACGATCATTCACAGCCCACATCATCCAGCCCATTGCAGCCAGTGCCGCCAGAATGATGATCCATTTGACAAAATTCGGCAGTTTTTTCATAGAAGATCCTTCAAATCCGTTTTATACTTTATTTTATATTTTCCGTTTTTATTCCGGTCTGCAAAGCTTCCGTGCACATCTGAGCAGCTCTTCGGCCTGCTGGCTGTCCAGCTGCTTCACCCATGCACCGCGCGCTGCTGCGCCCTCGCCGGTGCTGCCCGCTTCCACAAAGCAGGCAAGGTCGGAGTCGGTGCGGCTCTGCCAGGGCGAAAAGCCTTCCGGTGCAATGTGGGCTCCCAGACGGCAGTCCAGCACAGCCGTTTTACCGGTGGGCCGCCACGGCCTGCCCAGAAACACCGTGCCCGCCGGGCAGTTGTCCGAGACAAAATCGCAGTCCCAGAACACAAAGCCAAGGCCGTTCGCACCGCCGGACGGCGCTGTGACGTAGCTTGCAGGCAGGTGGTTGTTCACGGTGCGGATGGTGCACTGCTCAAACAGAGCGTCCGCGCCGCCAAAAATAAAATCGATATCTCCCGCGATCTCGCAGTGCCGGTAATACTGGGCCGTCGGGCGGCAGGGCGCAAAGCGGCCCGGGCCAAGGAAGCCATCCTTCTCCCGCTCCTTCTCCGGCAGAGGGGCGCAGAACAGCGTATCCTGATTGCTCAGCAGCCGCACATTCTCAAAGAGGGTGTGAGAGCAGTCCACATAAGCCGCCACGGCCTGCCCCACCTTTGCCCCGGGGCCGGCATCGTTTTCAATGGTCAGGTCCCGCACCCGCAGTTCTATCCCCCGGAAAAACGCGGTATAGCTGCGGAAGGTGTGGGTGGGCCTGCCGTCCGGGTGCGGCAGCCTGCCGCCGTCGCCCCACACGATGCGGGTGCTTTCCATGCCCGCGCCGATCAGGGTGATATCCTGTTTTTCGCACACCAGCTTTTCGCGGTAAACGCCCGGGCCAATGCGGATCTCTGCTGCGCAGGCATAAGGCACGGCCAGCACCGCTTCGGACACCGAAGCAAAATCGCCGCTGCCATCCTGCGCTACGGTTATGGTAAGCATGTTTCTGTCCTCCCGTTTTGTTTCTATGCTTCCATAGTATACCTTCTCCTCCGTCGAAAATCAACGAAGATTGTATGAACATCAAACGCATTTTTCCAGCCGCAGCACCGCCGCCGTAATGTCATCCGGCCTGCCGGTCTTCTGGGCGCGCACGCGGGCCGTTTCCACCAGCGTCTTTGCAACTTTTTCCGGCGCTTCTCCTGCCGCAGCGGAAAGCTCCAGTTGCTTTGCCACCCAGCCCGGACCGTCCACCAGCAGCCCGTCCGAGACCAGCACCGCATAATCGCCCACCGTCAAATGCACCACCCGGCTCTGGCCGTTCACTCCGCCCAGAATGCCCACCGGCAGGCTGGTGTCGCCCACAGCACGCACCCGCCCGCCGTGCACAAGGAAGCCCGGTGCCGCACCGGCCTTGAACAGCCTTGCCGTGCCGGTGTAAAGATCCACGCTGATGAGGTCCAGCGTGGCACCGCTCTCATCCTCACTTTTCAGGGCAAGGGCCACGTTGACCAGCCTTGCCGCCAGCTCTGCGGTAAAGCCCGCCTTGAGCAGCCGGGCCGTCAGCTCGGCGGCAAGGTTGCCATCCACGGCTGCAGGCCTGCCGGTGCCCATGCCGTCGCACAGGATCATCTGCGCTGCCGCCGGGCTGCAGAACTGCTGCACCGCATCGCCGGAAATACTGCCCCGCGCCGCCGCGCCCGCCATGCCGAACACGGCCCGCAGCACAGGCTTTTCGCTGAACAGCAGGGTGGTCATTCCCTTGCAGGAAAGCACCTGCGGCACTTCCAGCGTGCGGCGGCAGATGCGGCCCACCTCCCCGGCCAGCGCGGCCAGCTCCTGCGCCGAGAAGCGGGTGCGCGGCAGCGTGACCGCCGCATGAGTGCGGCCCAGATCATCCAGCGTGACGGCACACTCCTGCGGCGGAGTGCCAAGCTGCGCAAAAAAGTCCGCCACCCGGCCGGATTTATAGGGTTCCGGGTCGCCCGGACGGCCCAGCTGTTCTCCCAACACGCCCAGCGCTTCGGCCACGGCGCTGTACTGCTCGGTCAGGGCAGTGCGCATGGCTTCGGCATGAAGGCGGGCCTCCTTGCGGCTGCGGTACAGCGCAAAGGAGCGGTTTGCCGCTGCGCACAGTGCTGCCGGGTGGATGCACCGGGATAATTGCCCGGGCAATTGAGCCGTTTCCAGCCCGCCGCTGCTTTCCAGCAGAGGGCGCAGTGCTTCCATGCCCTCCAGCGTGGCGGCATACTCCTGCTTCCAGCAGGTATCCCGCCGCCCGCAGTTAAAACAAAGGGTATCATGTGTGTTGTCAATTACCCAATGGAAATCCTCACGCCGGTGCGGCAGCGTTTCGTAGACATCGTTCACGGTTTCTGCCAGCGATGCAAGGCTCTGGGACACCTGTTCCAGCCGGGTGGCCGCTGCACTGTACTGCTGCGGCTGGGCCTGCCCTGCCTGCGGCTTTTCTTCCGGCTCCGGCACAAGCCATGCTGCGGGCATGGCCGCTACGGCCGTGATGCCGATGCAGACGTTCAGCAGATATTGGAACGCGCTCCCGGGCGGCTGCACACAGAGTGCACCGGTCACGCAGCCGCCCGCGTAGGCGGCTACCGTTTCCATGCGCCGTCCGGGTGCCAGCACTGCCGCTGCCACCGTGGCACAGGCAAGGCCGGATGCTGCAAAGCTGAGGGCCGGGTCTGCCGCGCACAGCGCAGCGCCCAGCACCGCGCAGGCCGCAAGCGCGGCTTTGGCCTGCCCTTTGCTGCATAAATACAGTTCCAGCGCCGCGCAGACGATCACGCCCGGCAGCAGCTGCCACAGCTGCACACTGCCCAGCGCCGCCGCTGCGGCCGCACCACCAGAAGCATCCCGGCACCCGGCTTTTCGGGCGCGAACTGCCGCAGACAAAAGCCCATGGCTGCGGCCAGCAGGGCATCTGCCGCACTGTAAACGCACCAGCTCTGCCCCGCCGCCGCCAAAGGCAAAGCACAGCGCCACGCCCACCAGCGTGCCGCAGCCCGCCAGTGCCGCCGGGGTCAGTGTTCTGGCACCCATCCACCGCGCTGCCACTGCAGCACCCAGTGCGCACAGCATACAGACACTGCGCAGCGAGAGCGCGCCAAACCCGTGCAGCAGTACACCCAGCGCCGCACCCGCCGCACAGGGGGCAAAGCAGTCCTCTGCAAAGCCCAGCACAAAGCCCAGACCAAAAGGCATCAGCGCCCCGTACAGAACGGCCCAGCCACCTGCAAATCCCACTGCCACCGCCGCCAGCCTGCGCGCTGCCGGGCGCAGCTCTGCCCGCCGTGCCAGTGCTGCCCGCTGTCTGTTCTGCCGCCCGGCCGCTGCCAGACCCATCCGCTCTGTCATAAAAACTCCCCGCTTTCCGGCGGGGCGTTGTGGTTCTGTTCCCCGCGCTTTCTGCATATACTGTAGCGCGGGCGCGCGGCGATTTTTGGCGCGGTGCAGTGTTCTGCCGCAAACCGGGCCCAAAGACGCAAAAAAGCCCTGCAGCGTTCAAAAATGCTGCAGAGCTTTGTGATTTTATGGCAAAAATCAGCCGTTCAGCTTTTCAATTGCCGCTTTTACGCGGGCAAGGGTGGTTTCGCGGCCCATCATGCAGGCAAGGTCGGTGCCGCCGCCGGGGGTGCGCTGCTTGCCAGAAAGGGCAATGCCCAGCGGGTACAGCAGCCAGCCGTTCTTCTTGCCCAGCTCCTCAGCCTTGGCCTTGCAGGCATCGAAGACGGCATCGCGATTGCCAAAATCCAGTGCTTCGTCGCTGAGCACAGGCAGCAGGGCTTCCAGTGCCTCCTTGGCGGTCTCCGGGGTGGTCTTCTGCTTCTTGTTGGCGTACATGCTCACATCGTACTCGGGCATCGCATCAAAGAAATCCAGCTGCTCCGGGATCTCGCCCAGCACTTCGCAGCGGGGCTGCAGGTTTGCGCACAGAAGCTTCTTGTCGATAGAGGTGTGCACAGCCTTGTCGATCCACGGCTCCGCCTTCTTCTGGAACTCTTCCGGGGACAGGCGGCGGATATATTCCGCGTTGATGGCCCGCAGCTTGAGGGGATCGAAGATGGCCGGAGACTTGGAGATGCCGTCCGGAGACCAGATCTTGACCAGCTCCGGCAGGGAGAAGATCTCCTGCTCGGCATACTCGCCCTTGGGGCTCCAGCCCAGCAGGCAGATGTAGTTCAGCACGGCCTCGGTCAGGTAGCCCTTTGCCACCAGATCCTGATAGCTGGCATCGCCGTTGCGCTTGGAAAGCTTATTCTGCGCATCCTTCATGACCGGCGGGCAGTGGATGTAGGTGGGGATCTCCCAGCCGAACGCCTGATACAGCAGGTTGTACTTAGGGGTAGAGGACAGATACTCGCTGCCGCGGATCACGTGGGTGATGCCCATGAGGTGATCGTCCACCACATTTGCAAAGTTGTAGGTTGGCATGCCGTCGGTCTTGATGAGGATCTGGTCGTCCATCTCGCTGTTGTTCACCTCGATGTGGCCGTACACCACATCGTCGAAGCCGGTCACGCCCTCGCGGGGGATCTTCTGGCGGATAACATAGGGTTCTCCGGCAGCAAGACGCTTTTCCACTTCGTCCTTGGGCAGGTCGCGGCAGCATCCGTCATAGTGGGTCATCTCACCGTTGGCGCGCTGCTCGGCGTGCAGGGCTTCCAAACGCTCCTCGGTGCAGAAGCAATAATATGCCTTGCCCTCAGCCACCAGCTGCTCGGCATACTGCTTGAACATGCCCATGCGCTCGCTCTGCACATAGGGGCCCACGGGGCCGCCGATGTCCGGGCCTTCGTCCCACAGCAGGCCGGTCTCCCGCAGGGTGTTGTAGATGACATCCACAGCGCCCTCCACATAGCGGCCCTGATCGGTATCCTCGATGCGCAGGATGAAGGTGCCATCCTCGTGCTTTGCCATCAGGTAGGTGTACAGGGCAGTGCGCAGGTTGCCAACGTGCATATAACCCGTGGGCGACGGCGCAAAACGGGTGCGGACTTTATTGCTCGGCATAGAAAAACGCTCCTTTATTCTCATGCAAAAAATTTGCGGATAGCTATGTTTTATTGTACTGATTCTGTGCAATTTTGTCAATGCAGGATAACATCATGCACCCCCGCAAAAAGGGCTGCTGCATCAAATGCTGTGCAGCAGCCCCTTTTTATAATATTATTCTCCGTCCTTCGGGTCATCCAGATGCTCGCGCCGTTTGCGTGTCAATGCGGCGCACAGCTGCAGCAATGCAAAGCACAGGATGCCGGTAAAAACACCGGTAAAAGCGGCACCGACCCAGTATCCACGGGAAAACCCGATGATCAGCGTAACCGCCACCGCAGCCACCAGAGACCACACGGCATTGGCCGGGGGCGTATCCGAAAAGTGGCGATCCCACAGACCATTGCGCAGACACGCGACACCCGTATAGATGCAGCCGATCATGAATACGACCCACTCTCCGGCGGCCTTGTCCGCAGCCCCGAACACCGTCTGCACGATCCACGCCGCCAGAAGGCTGCCCCACAGCAGCCAGAAGCCATGGCTTTCAATTTTGCGCATGGTCTGCTCCTGCATCTCGTCCAACTGGTTTTTCTTGCTGTATAGTGAAAATTTCATAGTTCATTCCTCCCAGAACAGTTCATCCAGTGTCTTATCCAGAATTTTACAGATACTGCGGCAAAGGTTGATGGTGGGGTTGTACTCCCCTTTTTCAATGGCGTTGATGGTCTGGCGCGAAACCCCTGCCGCCTCGGCAAGCGCGCCTTGCGTCATATCCTTTTCCGCACGGGCGGCCTTTAATTTCAGGTTCTTCGGCATTGATACGCTCCTTTCCTGCCGGGTCGGCATTTGTTTTATCCTCTGGACATATAGTAGCATTTACCATTCTAAATGTCAAGTATATATTACAAAAAAGTTTTTATGAGCAGACAAAAAGCACCCCAGCTGTTTTCAGCCGGGGTGCTTTGCGGTTATGATTATTTCAGCACGACTTCGCCGTTTTCACCAGCATCCACCACAAGGGTGCCGCCGGATGCCAGCGTGCCGTCGATCAGGCGCTCGGCGGCGGGGTCTTCCACGGCTTTGCGAATGACGCGGCGCAAATCGCGCGCACCAAACTTGCCACCCTGACTCTTTTGCACCAGCGCCTTGAGTGCTGCCGGGGTGTAGCTGTAGGCGATACCCTTGGCCTCCATGCCGGGCTTGTACTCGTCCAGCATCAGGGCCGCGATGCCCTCCAGCGTCTGCTGGCTCAGCGGCTTGAAGGCGATCACTTCATCCACGCGGCCAAGGAACTCCGGGCGCAGGAACTGGGCCAGCGCCTTGCGGGTCTTTTCCTCGCTAAGCTGTTCCTCGCTCTTGTTGAAACCAAGCCCGCCGGTGCTCTGATCACTGCTGCCGGCGTTGGAGGTCATGCAGATGACCGTGTTGGAAAAATCCACCGTGCGGCCCTGCGCATCGTTGATCTTGCCCTCGTCCAAAATCTGCAGCAGAATGTTCATGACATCCGGGTGCGCCTTTTCGATCTCGTCGAACAGCACCACGCTGTAGGGGCGGCGGCGCACCTTTTCGGTGAGCTGGCCGGCTTCTTCGTAGCCCACATAGCCCGGAGGCGAACCGATCATGCGGGACACCGCGTATTTTCCATATACTCGCTCATGTCCAGACGGATGAGCGGGTCGGGGCCGTCGAAGAGCTGGTTTGCCAGCTGCTTGACCAGCTCGGTCTTGCCCACGCCGGTGGGGCCCACAAAGATAAAGCTTGCGGGACGGCGGCGGCCGGAAAGGTCGGCGCGGCTGCGCTTGATGGCCTGCGCCACCAGATGCACGGCCTCGTCCTGCCCGATGATCTTCTTTTTCAGCTCGCCCTCAAGGTTTGCCAGCTTTGCGAACTCGGTCTCCCGAATTTTCACCGCCGGAATGCCGGTCCACAGCTCGATGACCTTGGCCACATCGTCCATGGTCACCTGGATCTCGCTGGCAGCAGCCTGCTTTGCGGGCAGGTCGGCTTCGAGCTTTGCAATGCGGGTCTTGCGCTCGGCCACGCGCTCGTAGTCGATGGGCTCGTTCACATCCGCATTCTCCATCTCGGCTTCTTCCTGCTTGAGGGCATCCAGCTCCTTCTGCATCCCAAGATACTCGGAAATGACCGGGTGGGCCAGATTGCAGCAGGCGCAGGCTTCGTCCAGCAGGTCGATGGCCTTATCGGGCAGGAAGCGGTCGGTGATATAGCGCTCACTCAGGGTGACAGTGGCAGAAAGCACATCGGCAGGCACCTGCACATGATGGTGCTGCTCGTAGTAGTGCTTGATGCCGTTCATCACAGCAAGGGTATCGGCCACGCTGGGCTCTTCCACCCGCACGGGCTGGAAACGGCGTTCCAGCGCCTGATCCTTCTCGATATACTTGCGGTACTCGTTGAAGGTGGTGGCACCGATGACCTGAATTTCACCACGGGAGAGGGCGGGCTTCAGGATATTGCCCGCGTTCATGGCACCCTCGCTCTCACCGGCAGAGGTGATGGTGTGGATCTCGTCGATGAACAGAATCACGTTGCCTGCGGCCTTCACCTCGCTCAGCAGGCCCTTGACCCGCTGCTCGAACTGGCCGCGGAACTGGGTGCCTGCCACAAGGCTGGTGAGGTCCAGCAGATAGATCTCCTTATCCTTCAGGCCGATGGGCACATCCCCCTTGGCAATGCGCTCCGCAATGCCCTCGGCAATGGCGGTCTTGCCCACACCGGCTTCGCCGATGAGGCAGGGGTTGTTCTTCTGGCGGCGGCTCAAAATCTGGATGGTGCGGTAAATTTCGCGGTCGCGGCCAATGATATCGTCCAGTTTGCCTTCCCGGGCCTTGCGGGTCAGATTCTCGCAATAGGTATCCAAAAATTTGCGCTTAGGCGGCTTTTTGCCGTTCTTGCGGTCGGCCTTCTTGTCGCCATCCTTCTTCTCGCTGCTGGTAAAGCCCAGCGGGAAGGTGGCATTGCTGCCGGGGATCAGATCTTCGTCCATGCTGTCCGGGTCAGCATCCTCGCCGCCGTTCGCCATGTTCATCATCATGGAGAGCGGGTTTGCATCGCCCATCTCCTCCATCATGCTTTCCATGCGGTTCTCCATGTTATCAAGATCCTGATCCGACATGCCGAACTGCTTCATCAGATCGTCCACCGGCTTGATGTGCAGCTCACGGGCGCAGTGCAGGCAGTAGCCCTCCTGCTTCATCTGACCATTGTCCATCCGCTGGATGAAGATGATCGCCGGACGTTTCTGGCATCGAATACAGACCATAGTTCCTCCTTTATGCAAAACCCTTTACAGGAAAGGGTTGAAGAGATTGAAGATTTTGTAGTAAAGACTGCTGCTCATCACCGTATCGTTGAGCACATTCAGGTTTCCGCCTGTGATGACGATGATGCCCCACAGGATGCACAGCACCAGATAGACATCCAGCAGTGCCGTACCGGCTCCCACCAGCCAGCCAAGGCCGCGGTTCACCGTGCCGATGACCGGCAGCTTGTTCACAAGGCCCAGCACCGTGACCAGCATACTCACCAGCAGGCGCAGAAGTGCGTAGAACAGGAAGAACAGCACCAGTGTGATCACCGGTGTGAGCAGCGGCTGCAGCACGTTTTCCACAATGGAATCGGCCAGCACCACCGCGTTATCGGCCAGCACAGCGCCAATGGAGCGCTCGCAGGCTGCCACGATGGACGCGCGGAAAGAAGCAGGCAGGAAGCCCGCATACTTTTCCGCAATGCCGGAAAGGTCTACTGCACCGCCCGCAGCAATGTTTGCTGCGATCTGGGTGCGGAAGCCGCCTGCCAGCATGTGCTCGAACACCCAGCCGGCGCAGGCAGCGGAAAGCTCCTTGGCCCCCAGCAGACTGAACAGGTTGCCCACCAGCTGCACAATGGACGAAAGAAAGCCCTTGCGCGCATAGCGCACCACCAGAATGATCCACGCTGCCGTGCATATGATATCAAAAAGAAATGACGGATTCTTGAACATACCTTGTTTTCCCTGTTATTTTTATCACTTTCCCCGCAAGAGTGCTATTTACGCATGATCTTCTCACCCAAAAATCACTGTCCGCTGGAAGCTGTCTGCTCCGGCGGTGTGACCACCTGCACCGTGTTGCCGGTGAACACCAAGATCTGCCTGCCCTCGACCAGTGCCCGGGGCCGGGCCGAAAGCGGCTGGCTCCACTGGAACTCGCCCACACCGTTGAAGCGCTCCACTGTGCTGTCGGTGAGCAGGTAGAAGCCGTCGTTCTTTGCCCGGATGATCTGGCTGGCCGAGAGCACGCTGCCGCTGTAACCCACGGTCAGCTCCCCGTCCAGCAGCACCGCCGTGCTGGTCTGGCCATTGCTCAGCAGCAGGGCCGCACCGTTACTGGTGTTGGACACGCTGACGAGGGTGCCGCCGCCAAAATCGTAGCTGGCGCGTTCGCCTGCGCTGCCGCCGCTCGTGTTGTACAGCACGGCGCGGTTCTCATAAAGCACCAGCAAAAAGCCGTTGGACATCCAGCCCATCCACTGGGGCACACTGTTCTCGGAGCCAAGGCATACCGGGGTCGCCCTGCGAGAGGGGCAGTACATAAAGGTTCGTGGTCAGCTGGCCGCCCACCGCCGATACAGCGGCCACGGCAAGGCGGCGGCTGTCCGGCGCAAAGGCCATGCGCAGCGGGGTGCCCTGCTCACTGGTCAGGTTCCACACCAGCTGCTGCTGCATACTGGAATTGTAAACGGTCAGCTTTGCCACGCTGTCGGTGCTGTCGGTCACAACAGCCACCTGTCCGGCATCTGCCACGGCGCACAGCGAGATGGTGCTGTCCATGGTTTTGGTATAAAGGTTCTGGGTGCGGCTTTCCACCCGAAGCTCATTGCCGGAGCGGTTGTACAGCACAAAGCGGGTCTTGCCTGCAGCAATGGCCGGGCGGGCATAGCCGCTCTGGATGCTGTTCAGGCGGGTGCCGCCAAGACTGTATACCACGCAGCTGTCGCCGCCCATCTCCACAAAGCTGCCAGACATCTGCGCCACCGCATCCGGGTCGGTGATGCCGGTCTGCTGCGGCCAGCCTGCGGCTGGTGCCAGCGCGATGACGGCAGTATCCACAAGGTCTTTTGCGCGTGCAATGGAAGACCCCACTGCGCCGGTGGCAAACAGGACAAGGATGGTCAGCACCGCTACGATGACGACGGTGCGGCGGATGCGCCGTGTGCGCACCCGGGCCCGGGCGGCTTCCAGATATTCGACGCGTCCGGCAGAAAGCGTCTCCCCTTCGGCGGAATGTCCGCCGCGGCGAATTTTGCTCATGAATGGTTCTCCTTACAGATCATACTCCACACACTTCAAAAACAGGCCCTTGGCGGGCAGGGTCGGCCCGGCGCGGCTGCGGTCACGGCTTTCCAGAATGGCGGGAATTTCCGCCGGGTCCAGCCGGCCTGCGCCCGCTTCGCACAAAGTGCCCGCCAGAATGCGCACCATGTTGTACAGGTAGCCGTCGGCGGTCACTTCAATGTCGATCTCGTCCCCCTTGCGGGTAACATGACAGTCCGTGATGGTGCGCACGGTATCGCCATGGGCTGCAGCGGAAGAGCCCGCCGCGCACAGGGCCAGAAAATCGTGCCTGCCCACGAACTGCTGCGCCGCCGCCTGCATTCTGGCTTCGTCCAGATGCCGGGGCACCCGGGTGTAATAAGCCGCGTCAAAAGGCGAGTCGATGGGGTGGTTGTGGATGCGGTAGAGATAGGTTTTGGTATGGGCCGCGTACCGGGCATGGAAATCCTCCGGCACCACCTGCGCGTCCAGCACCCGGATGTCCGGCGGCAGATGTTGGTTGAGCGCCAGCGGGAGCTTTGCCGCCGGGATGCGGGTATCGGCGTGGAAGTTGAGCTTGAAGCCCAGCGCGTGCACCCCTGCATCGGTGCGGCTGCAGCCCTTGATATCGGGGCGGCTACCCAGCACGGCCTGCAGCGCATCCTGAAAGGTTTGGGCCACGCTGCGGCCATTGGGCTGCACCTGAAAGCCGCAGTAGTTCGTGCCGTCGTAGGCAAGGGTAAGTAAAAAATTCATAAAGTTTGTTCCAAATGATATACAGGCTTGCCTCTCCGTCATGCTCCGCAATGCCACCTCCCCCAGAGTGGGAGGCCTTGGCATTCCACGCAAGCTTTCTGGTTTTGCCAAGGGCTCTCCTTTCGGAGAGCTGTCACCGAAGGTGACTGAGAGGGCGAACCCGCTAACCGCCGCACATTTTCAATGCTCATCCCAGTAGGAAAGGAGGTTTTTCCATGTACGAAGCCTTACTCAAGGCCACCCCGGAATATCAGAAGGTCGCCGCAAGCTTTGGCTCTGCAGGGCCGGCGGCGCTGTTCGGTCTGCCGCCCGCAGGCAGGGCGCTGCTGTATGCCGCACTGCAAAAAGACCTTGACCGGGTGCTCTGCATCGTGACCCCCGGCGAAGCGAGGCCACCCATTTTGCGGACGACCTCAAGGCGCTGGGGCTTACCGCAGCGGTGTTCCCGCCCCGGGACTTTATGCTGCGCCCGGTGGAGGGTGCAGGCCGCGAGTACGAGTACCGCCGCCTTTCGGTGCTGGGCGCACTGGCGGGCGGGCGGCTGCAGGCCGTCTGCGTGCCCGCCGAAGCCCTTTTGCAGTACACCGTGCCCCGGGCAGAGTTCATCCAGAATACCCTCACCCTGAAGCCCGGCATGGTGTATAACCGCGAGGCGCTGGTGGCGCGGCTGTTTGCCGCCGGGTATGTGCGCCGCAGTCAGGTGGACGGCCCGGGACAGTTCAGCGTGCGCGGCGATATCGTGGATATCTACGCGCCGGATATGCGTCAGCCCGCCCGCGTGGAGTACTGGGACGACGAGATCGACTCCATGTCCTCCTTTGACCTGCTGACCCAGCGGCGGGACGGCGCACTGGAACAAATCTACTTCCCCTGCCCGCGAGGTGCTGTTCGGCAGCACCGCCGAGACTGCCGAGGCGCTGCGCAGCGCCATCAAAAAAGGCGCGCGGCAAGCACCGCACCGCGCTGGAAAAGGCCACCGAAGCCGATCTTTCCCAGCTGGATTCCGGCCTGATGCCGGAGGCCATGGATAAATATTACGGCATCCGCTACCCCGCCCCCGCCACGCTGCTGGACCATCTGGACGCGCCGCTGTTCATTCTGGACGAAGTGGGCGGCATCCG
>ENA-OQBL01000338-OQBL01000338.1-human-gut-metagenome-genome-assembly--contig:-NODE-338-length-26240-cov-5.074254_pt1 | contig 26240 bp, 35 predicted proteins | sample MGYA00242747_ERZ504553 | MGnify/ENA primary metagenome ERZ504553 (study PRJEB26092, sample SAMD00036240) | human gut metagenome | host: Homo sapiens | study: EMG produced TPA metagenomics assembly of...
GTAAATAATAACATCATATCCATAATTAGGGAATCGGGCAATTTGTAATCCCGTTTCTAACATTGGGGTTGTTATATCTGCCAATACACGGGTAAATTTATAATCATACAATCGAACCCATACAATACTATTTGTACGGGTTGGACGTATAATTTGGAACGGCAATAATTTATTGATAGGCGTAAACAACGGGTAAACGTCGCCATACGCATACGATTTTTTATAATCTTGATATTGTATGCCTTCATAAAACGGCAATACAGACAAATTGTTATTCGGTGTCATACTTCAAAGTTGTTTTAATTGAACGACTACACAAATTTACGCTTAATTTATCAACTTGACCGTTACCAATATAAGTTTTTATTAGTTGCATCGGGTTTGGGTCGTCATTTGCCGGAAAACTAAACGTTTGTTTCTTCTTTCTCTCAATACCGTATGCGTAAACCTCGGAACCGTTTATTGATACACGACGGGCGGGTAAATCTACATCCAATAAGGCGATTGCAGATTGATAAACGCCAAATATCCGTTTTGCAAATAGTATTCAACCCCGTTGACGGTTCGTTTGGTAAACGGTAATATCCATTGCGACCCGGACGTTGGCGGAACGGCGGCAAACAAGGCGAACCCGTCGGAACTCATATTGCCGGGGTTTAATAACATCATATCAATATCGGACGTGAAATTTGATATATTAATTTCCTCAACCTTTCCGGGCGTTACATATTTGCTAATTACTTGTATCGGCAATCCCTCAAAAGCCGCCGTAACGTCGTCCATCCATTCAAATTGGTAACGTTCGGGCAAATCGACCTTATCAAACGAATATTCCGACGTGTTGAATGCCCACGGTTTCCCGTTGCGCAAATTCAATTCCTTTGTCAAATCGTGGCTTAATATAGCCCCGCCGGAATAGGAACCGCCATTGCGGAAATATTGGATATGTTCGATTTTAAATTTGCCGTCCTCAATGAACCAATAACATTTAAAACAATCCCGTAACATATTGGTAAATTGTTGTAAGGTCGTCGGGGCTTTTTGTGCGGGTTGCTGATATTCCCCGTTTATAATATTGGTTTTCTGTGATACAAGCAAACGGAAATTCAACCCGGATATTGGATTGTTACCGCTGTATAAAAATTGGCTGTATTCCGCCGTGGCTGCGTGGGTAATACCGGGCGCAATCTGATTAAGCAAAACAGATATACAAGACGCAACCGGGAACGCATCCCGCAAAGTATATGCTTTTCGGGCTTTTTCCTCTAATATCCAATCCATCAAATAAAATCCAAACCATAACGACGCATAACGCCACGTTGACCGGGCGATTGGATAAAACGTTTGTCCGAAAATGGAATAGGGCGGCGCAAAATACTTTCCGTTGTCCGCTAATCCCCACTCGGTCGGGGTGTCTGAAAAGTTGTTTGAAATAAACGCCACGTCGATTGCGTAACCAATCGCACGCCTATAATTACGGTTATTATCAACTATATCATCGGCGGGCAATGGATATGTATTAAGGTCGTCGATTTTCTCCACGTCGCACAAATACCGGGCGTATATATTATAACTTTTCATATCGGCGTGCATTGTTCTGGTTGCCCCGGAACCCTCGACGGCGGTTAAATCAAACTCCAACGTATCAAACGGGGACGTTGTAAGTTTTTGGTAACGGAACATTGCCACATCGTCCGATTGTCGGCGTATTTCAACTAAAGCAATACCAAACGGCAAACCGCCGTTTATTCGTTGTTGTGCAATACAGATATAATAATTAACGTTCAATTCCGGGTATAATTTCCCCTCGAATGTGTCCGCACTTGCACCCGTCGCCATTCGTCCGGTATAAAGCCCGGATATTACCGCCGGGGAACCGTTGGACGTAATTTGTATTTCTTTCAATATATTGCACAAAGCAAAATGATAGGTTTGTACTAATGCGTTTTGGTCGGTCGTGGCGTTTGCGTCTTGTTCCCAATTCGTACCGCCCAAAAAACAAGAAACAACACTATCCCCCGGAACGTATATTTGAATTAATGGACGCTTGTTTATCGTTATCCGTTGGATTGTCGGGGCTAACGTTATTAAATTGTATTCCTTTTCCAATCCCGCCAACACGTCGTTATAATCGTCGATTGCGTCCGGTTGTACAACAACCTTTTTATCGTAATCCGTAAACGTACAATCGGTTTTCATAAACTTGCCTTGAAAGTATTGGAACCATGTACGCCCGCCGTCGTCGCTCTTTTCAATGCAATACAAAAATTCATTGTCGAACGATTGACGGTTTATATAGTCGTAATCATCCCGGACAAAGGTAATTTTGCCGGATAATTTGGCACGATAAAACCGTTGGTTGGTTTCTAATTCGTACTCCTTTGCCAAATCGTCCTTATAAATCGGATGCACGGTTTGACCTTGTAAGACGTTCGGGGCGTCCAACGTTCCCAATCTCAACCATGCCGTCCCGTTGGCGTATTGCGCTTTGCTTACATTAAACCGGATATATGCGGCATTGCTTGGTATGTCAAATTCCGTATTTGTGGCGGTCGGGTCGCTTCCCCAACCGCCGATAATCTTTTTATTGCTATCGTAAAATGCGCCCCCGGCTTGCGGGGTGTAATTCTGAAACAATTTGCGGGGGTACACATTCCCAACCGGGACAAAAGTACGGGTATAATAGAAATTTGTATTATTCCCGTTTATGTTCCCGGTTGTGTTACTTATCGCCCCGTTCGCTAAAAACGCATTTACAAATGAATGTCTATAAATCGGGTTCATATCAATTTTTAATTTTACGTGTCAAATTCTTGTAAACCTCAATAACATTGCCGTTGCCATCGACGTAACGACGGCGGCGGTTTTGTTCCTTAATCTCCCTTACATCGTCTTTTAAATCCCGCAAATCCGGTGCGTTATTTTGTTGAACCGTTACATTAATGCCGTCGGTATTGTAGGCATTAAGGTACTTTTGGGGGAATGTTCCCCGGTTCAAACTATTTATTACGTCCGGGATTAAACGACGGAAACGGCGGGAATTACGTTTATTGATAACGGCGAAAAATTCCCCGCCCTCGGCACGCCTCCGGGTTCCATCCGGTTTGGTTCCTAAATCCACGTCGTCGCCGGATTGGTGGGAACCGCCCTCCAAAAGTTCAACGGTACCGTCGCCGTATGTTTCCGTTCCTCCGTTTTCTCCGGTCTGTTTTGCCAATTGCGCCGCCTTGATTTTAGACGCTGCAAAACTCGCCCACATTACGGCAATTGCAGGTATTGCAAACGGGAAACCTAATTGCGACCATATCAGCGCCGTTGCTGTTACCATGTTTCCGATTTGCTGCAATGTTTGTATTGCTGCCTGCTGTTTTTGCGCTTTCTGTTGTTCTTTCAACGCTTTTTCTTGGTTTTTCTTTGCCAAATCCAACTCCTTTTGCGCTTGTACAACATTATTGGCGTACCCGTTTGCCCTTGCTTCCAATTCTGCATCCAACGCCGATTGTGCGGCGGAAACCTCTTTATCCGCTTGCTCAACGGCTGCATCTGCTGCGGCAACACGTGCCGCCGTGAATGTATTTAACGCATCCAATGCGTATTGCATAGACGTATTAATTGCCTCTTTTGGTCGTCGTCCAAATTAAGCCAAACAAACCGTAAATGTCTGTTCCTCGTTCCTCCCTTTGGATTGCTCAATTTCTTGGTCTATTTTTTAATAGTGTTTTGAATTGTTTGTACCTCAACATCAGACAATTTATTGGCGGCTTGCTGATTTAATTCTAAAACCTTTTGCAAACGTTCCTTTTCTGCTTGCAAACGGAATTGAGTTTTCCGGGCTTCTGAATTTCTCAACAAATCAAACTCCGATTGTGCCAACGCTTGTTGTTGGTCGAATATCTGTAATTGCGCTTGCAAATATTCGTCCGCAATTCTGGCTCCCTTTGCGTCAAAACTTGCATTAATCGCCGCGGCGTCCTGCTGTTGCCCGGTCGGTTTCTGTTGGTTCTGTAATAATGCGGTTTGTCTTTCGTTTTCCAACAACTGCATCCGCAATTGTTTTTCCTGCTCGCTTCCCTCTTTGACTGCTTGCAAACGTAATTCAATGCTTTCTTTCTGTAACGCTAATTCCTGCAATTGTCGGTCTTGTTCGATTTTCAATAACGCCTCGGTTTGTTGCTGTTCCAACGCCGTAATTGTGGCGTTTATCGCTTGACGTCCGGTTTCGTTCAAATCCTTTTCGGTCTGCAATTGGTGTTGTAAATCCTCAATTTGGCGGGAATACTGATATTGCGTTTGCTGCCTACGCTTTGCCCATTCGTCGGTCTCCAACTGCAATTGTACATCCTGCAATTTCCGGGTTGCCTCCAAATTCTTTTTATAAGCCGCTTCAATTTGCTTTGCTTGTTGTTCTGCTGCCTTTTCCGCATCGCTTTTACCCCTTGGCGTTACGGTTGGGTTCTGTGTCGTTACGGGCTTATTGTCTGTTTGTGGCGTCGGGGTATCTCCAACAGAAACCGGGATTGTTAACGGTTTTATTTTCTTTTGCATACCCTCCAAACCCTCTTGGAAATTTTCTGTTATGTCTTTAACTTGGGCTTTAACCAAATTTCCGTACGCTGTTGCATAATCTGCCAATCCTTTTTTTACGTCGTCAAAATCTAACGTAAACGCCCCTTTAATGCGGTTCCGGTTGCTTTGACTATATCAATAAAGAATCCAAACAAATTTCCCAACGTATCAAATGTTGTTTTGAATCCGGCAACAATCCCATTCCAAATTGCACGTATCAAAACACTTTCATTGTATAACTCAATCAAGTAATTGACAACATCAATAACCCCTTTTATTATCGCCGTCAATCCTTGGTTAACAAAAACTTTTTGCCTGCGTTGTCAACGTTTCAAAATTTCCTCCGGTTGCGTCAAACAACCCGGATAATGCGTTTTGCAACTCAATTTGGCTTTGCAATTGTTCCTCCTGCAATTGCGCCAAAACTCCGGCTTTCCCTTTTACTTCATCCATGTTTGTTGAAATATCTTTCAACGTGCGCAAATACTGCAATCCGGCGTCCTCTCCGGGACCCCCGAATATATCTGCAATTGCAGCCCCGACCGTTGCCGCATTATCCGGCAATTCTGCCAATTTTGCGGAAACGTCTTGTATAACATCGAACGTTGTTTTGGTTCCGGTCTGCAAATCTTTTTGAACTTGTTCCGACGAAATACCGATACCGTCCAAAGCCGCCGCCGTCGCCGTCGTCATTTCACGCAAACGCAAATTTGCCTCCTTAATTGCGTCAACGCCTTTGTCCGAAAAGATACCCATTTTGTTTGTTTGGGCTACAATCGCAACAAATTGGTCTGCTGATATTCCAGCCTCTTTGAAATATGCCGGGTATTCTTTCAGCGTGTCTAAAAATTCCCCGTTCGCATCGGCTCCGGACAAAAAACCATCTTTAACCAACTGCAACGCTTCGTTTGCTGATATTCCAAATTGCTTTGACAACGCATTTGTTGCAATCAATGTTTCTTTAAAATCGGCGTCGAACGAATCGGCGACGGCTTGCACCTCGTTTCTAAACTCTTTCAAATCATCGCCACTTTTCCCGGTAAACTGTTGCGTCAACCTTGTTGCCTCAACCAACCCGGCGTTGTAATCATACCACCATTTGAAAGCAACCCCCGCCGCCGCAATGCCCGCTATTGCTAAAAATACCGGATTTGACAACAACCCCAACAATGTTTTCCCCAACGCTTTTGCGCCATCGCCCATTGCTGTAAAAACTGCTTTGCTTTCGGCTCCGCCACGACCCAACGCCAAAAGGCTTTCCCCAAAAGAACTATTCAAACCCAACGTTTCTTTCAGTTTGTCGCCATAAGCAATAATTGCGTCGGACGCTTCGGTATAATTACCAACGTTCAATTGAAATTTCCCGGTCGCCTCCTGCAAACGTTTCATTTCCTCGTATATCTCTTTTGTTTGCGCAACTAATTTTCGCCCCTCCTCGGTATTTTCCCGTTCGGCTTTCGTCATGTTGTTTAAATAAATCTTATTCAATGAATATTGCGCCGATAATCTGTTATAACTACCCTCGGCGGATTGATTTATTTTCACAATCAATTTATTTATTTGGTTGGCTTCCTGCTGCGCCAATTTCAACTCTGCCAACTTCTTTGCGTTTTCGCTTTCTGCAAAAGCCAAATCACGTTGCGCACGTGCCAAACGTTCCGCATCGTCGGCGGCTTTTTTCGTTGTTTTCCTGCCATCCTCTGTTGCTCCGGAAACCTTTTGCAAAATCGCCGCCAATTGAATAGCTTCCGCCTTAATGTTTTTTAGCGCATTTGTATATGCGTCTGATAGGTCGTCCAACTGTTTAATCAAATCAGTAATTGAATTGTCCGGGCTTACCAAATCAGAATATTTAATTGGGTTGTTGTTGTCTGCCATATATCCGACTAATTTATTTTGTTATTTACGGGCAATTTGCCCCACAATCAATTTTCTTTTCTCAAATGTATAATTTACCGCCTTGAAATAAAAACGCCTTAAATCGCCTTATTTTGGCGTTTTTTGCCTGCTTGCCTTTTTTGCCTGCTCTTTTATATACTCAAATGCGTTGTAATACTCCAAAACTGTAAATCTTTTCGGATCAACGTGCAAATTCTGTGACAATATCAGACACATATTTTCAAACTGTCTGTCGTGCTTAATCTCTACGCCATCCGAACCGCTATAAACTTGCGGGTTGAAATACGTTATCAATTCCGCCGTAATACTGTCAATCTCTTTTGCGTCTGCCTCGGTTGCCCGACCATCTATAATTGTGCGTAATACAACAATCGTTCTTTTTTTCAACTTGTCGTAATACTCTTTTAACGCTGCATCATCGAACAACCGGGGAAAATACAAACGCAATTCATCGTCTATTTTTTTTTCGACCGCTTCCAAATGGGCGGTTATCTCTGAATTTGGGACGTCTGAAAAAAGATTTATTGTTTTCTGCAATCCATCGTCGGACAAATCATTGCACGGTGTTCCATTTACAGATTTGACCAATACCGCAAATGCCAAATACCGTGGGGAAATCTCCGATTGAACGAAATACACGTTTTGGCGCAAATTCTGCAACTCCGCAATCGCCAAATTTGGCGTCGGGCTTGCCGCATACCTTATTGCCTTTTCAATATGTCGGTCAAAGTCTGCCAAATCAGAACCAACCCCGGCATCAACCAACAACATTTTATTGTACTTATGGAATCGCAAAATTGGCAAATCCTCTATTGAATCGTATATTTCAACGTTCATTCCTTTTATCTGTACCGTTTTCATAACAAAGTACGTGTTATCATTGTACTACAAAATGGAACGCCCAAATATACGGGGTTCCCGGTTATCAATAACGCAACAAAGCAAATCAGAACGCACGCCCACCACGACAAACAAAAATCACAATTGAACATCTTTGCAAAAAAATTCGTTTCCGTGAACTTGCACACACTCAATAACGCCCCATTTACGTAACAAAGTCAATACAAACGCCGCTATCAATGCGACAACAATAATGATACAAACAAATTCTTTCATAATAACTACAATTTACACGTTTCTCCAATACTCAATTCGCCCTCAAACCGGAACCCGCCGAACGGGTGCATTAAAAATTGGTTGTCTATTTCATCCAATGAAAACCCCCGGTAAATGTTTTCCGCCAATTCATATACTTTGTTGATTTTATAATTGCCATTTCGCAACCAAAAACCGCCGTTCAAAACGTCCAATATTTGCCGCTTCAAATCCTCTTTGTTCCTTTTGCTGTCACTGTTGTATATCTTTCTGTAATCAAACCAAAATATAATCGAAAATGTCGTTTTTATACCAATATCAACGCCGGGTTCCCAACTTACATTTTGCGGATCATCAACCCAAAAGAAACAAAAGTTACCAATATTTGCATCGGGCGTTACTTCCATGTAATCGTTTTGCCCGGTATATACGTTTGGCGTGTAATATCGTTTTTGATTTGCGCTTGCCTTAACAAGTCTTTCCGCCCTGCCAAACGCATAATCCAACCACGGTAAATTATCAACCAATCCGTTTTGTATGTTTCCAATTATCCGGTCTAACAATTCCGGGTTGTCAATAACCGGGGCTTTTGTCCTATTTGCCATAAATTTGTTTTTTAGCTTCGTTCATTAAATCCGGATAAATGTATTGCCATATAAGTATTGCAATATTTTCGTCCGTTAATCCCAATATCTGCCGACCGTATTTTTTTATTAATTCCTCCGTTTTCCAATCGGACGCCTTTATTTCAAACTGTTTTGTACCAACTTCCAAAAAAAAGCTACTTTCAAAATCGCCCTCATCCCTTAATGTAACCCGGTTTGTTGGCTGTCCCTTTGCCTCCTTAATCTCTATTGTTACCGGGCTATATGGCGCATAATCCGAAATTTCGACGCCCAAACGGTTAATACCTTGTTCAAACAATTGTTCCTCTGCGTTCATATCAACTATATACGCCTCGTTTTCCCAAATAATATTTTGTATCAGCCGCCCGGACGTCAAAGCCTCGTTGAAATCCGCAACCCTCTTTCGCAAATCGGTTATCACTTTCATACTGTCCTATATTTAACGCCTCTATTGTTACAACTCAAACAAATACGGTCTAATCCCTGCGTATCAATTCGTAATGCCTCATACGCTTTTTTAAGGTCATAACCCAACCCGCCGGGACGAACCCCGGACGTGTTGCCGTCCAATTCATACAAAATCTCTGTCCGGCTTGCGTTTGATTGATTGCGGTTAACTCTTACATTTGGGTTCATCGCCAACGTTCGTAATGCTATCGCCGCAACTTGTCTTTGAATAACTGTTTGGAACAAATTCCTTTGGGAAATAACAAAATCGGTCAAATCGCAACCAACAGTTATTTCGCAATTCAAACCATAATTCCGGGTATTGGTGTACATCGTATATGCAATGTCCCACAATTCGGGATAATCGGCGAACATTTCCGGTGCATTGTACATAAACGGCGTAATCTGCAAATATTTCGTCAACTCTCGCCATACCTCAACGGAACCAATGTTGCACGTTCCGCACGGTTCCCGGCTCCAATCCTTTGACACGTTTATTGCTTCCATCCCTGCGGGCAATTCGTCTTGATTGTAACAAAGGAACCACGACCCGCCGGAATTGTTTTTGTCGCTCATATAAGGCAAATAACAATCCTCAACCGGGAACCACTGAAAACCGCCATTTGTAACGGTAAAATTCAAATCAAACGTCTTTATCGGGTCTATTTGCGACGAATGAAAAAGATACATTCTAACAACCCCGGTTCCCCCGGTCATTTGCAAACCTATCTTTTCAATTTTCGCCGTCACTCCCATTGCACGAACCGGGACAATTTCAAATCCTACCAACTTATGATTGTTTTGCAACGTCGCCCGTATGCGTCCGGCACCATCAAAAAACGTTCTACGCTCCAACAAATTACGTGTTTCTTTATCCAATTGTTTAATCTGCGTAAACGTCTGTATTGCCGTTGCAATTCCGTTACGTGTCAATCTTTCCAAATAATCGGATAATATGTTGTATTTGCCCCAATACAACGAACCGTCCGTTGGTTCCTCGCCTACATTATCCAATTTTGCGACCAAATACAGTTTTTTTCCGTCGTTGTCCGTCCCATATTGAACAACTTTATTTGCTTTCCATTCTGTTATTGCGTCCCATACCGGGTATTGAAACCCCCATTCATCCGGCATAATTGACGCCACGTTTGCCAACGTCAAAAGCGGGTGCGCACCTTGAAAGTACAACCCGCTTTCGGTTTGTGTCAACGCTTCATCAATTGCCGTTGCCGGGTTATATGATTGTTCCCAACCTACGACGTGCAATAATGCGTCTTGTATTTCCTTAATCCTATACATAATTATTCGTTTTCTACGGCAAAACTAATGCGTGTTATACTGTCAATTTTGACAACCAAATTACTATCAGCAAACGACGTTACCGCCTTTAATTGATAACCCTTACCAACTGCCAAACTTGCATCATCTGCAATTGTCATTAATTCAATTGTAAATTGTCCCTCTGTTTTATTGCTTGGCAACGTTATTTGGTCGGTAACATAAAAATCCACTGTCCGGGTTTACCAACAGAAATTGCAATTCTCCGTTATTCCCCTGCGCTTTGTTCTCATAACTTCCGATAATTCGCCAACGGTGCGTTTGACCGGGAACATTGTTTTCACGCAATCGCATTGTTGTTGGCGGATTATCTCCCGGAATAAACATTGCAGGATCATACGTTGTTTCGCTTCCTACCGGATATTGCGTTGTTGGCGAACCAACGACCGTTGGCGTTGCCGTATGCAATGGCAAAACGTACTGTTGATTTGCTTCTACATTTGAAATCTGCAAACCATTGTAATTTACTTTGATTTGCCCGGCGTTGTTGTATATTACCGGGATTGCGCCGCCCCCTGCTTAAAATTTCCGATATTCGCCAAATGCTGCATACATTCCGTTTCGGTCTGATACGTCGCCCCGTCAATTGTAACGGTGTTAAACGGTGCCGAAAAACGTTTTTGCGTTGTAACGGAATTAATCAATATCAAATTCCCGTCCTCAATTCTCGCACTATATACGGCGTGTTCCGGCTTTCCTCCGGTTGCTTCGTTAATTGTTACGGTCTTGTTTGCTGCGTCTGTTTTAATTGATACCAACGTTTCCATATCTCTATAAATTAAAAAAGGGACGGGGATTTTCCCCGCCCCCTCATTGTTAATACTGAAACCGATTTTAAACGGTCTGCGTGTAAATCGGTGTTTCTTCGCCGTTCGTAACGTAAACGGGCATACCCAAAGGAACATTTTCCGCACGGGCTGCAATCTGCGCTTTGATAACCGGATTTGCAACGGTTTCCAGATCGCTGTTGTACGCAACAATAAATGCTACGTCAACGCTGAATCCGAAATACTCCTTAACATTGCAAGTCATATCCGCACTCGCTGCGCCTGCAATCTGCGATTGATCGCCAACCGCTGTGTAATAATGGGAACCAACGGGCAAATCAATATACGGCAAACGTACAACGTCCCATTCATGCCAATTTGCACGGGTGCGGCGCAATGCTTCACGGTCAACACGGGTTAATACTCCAACGTTGCCATCCTCAACGGCAAAGAACGTTCCGTTTTTGCTTGTCTCGTTTACAACGTTGTTTGTGTAATGGAACACTTTGTTTTCGTACTCCATTCGCTTGTTTACGTCGTTGTAAATGCCGTGTTGTGCCAATTTTCTAATAAGGCTATCAACGCCCGCATTACCTACAACGTGGATCATGCCCGGATAACAGTTTGCACGCATAATTGGGTTAATATCTCCCATGATCTCGGTTGCCATCTGCGTTGGAACCTCAATAACATTTGCGGCAAAATTATAATTCAATTTGTCTTTCAACAATTTGGTTTTTCCTAGCCTCCAATGCTGCAACCGTCCGCTTGGTCTAATGAATTTGCCAAAGCCCGGCAAATCTTTTCCATTTTGCGGTTAAAATCGTGTTCATACGAAATTTCGTTGTTCATGTACAACGTTGGAACCATCGTGAAACCTACTGAATAGGTAGCCCAAACGACCGTATATAATGCGGACGTGTTTTCATCATCCGGGATAATGCACGAACGTACATTTCCAACAGTTACGTCCCCGTCGTAATTGATAACCGGAACTTGTACCGTGTTGCCGATTGAGGCAAACGCACGTTCACGTAAATTTGGGGACAAAATAGAATTTCCGGCGTTGGTCTGTTCAATGAAAAAATCCAATGCGCCATACTCGCAGGGGCGGGTCATATTACGGTCTAACTCCGGGTTCTCAACTCGCCAATTTTGTAATCTCGTTGCAATTAAACTCATAGTTTTTTGTTTTTAAATTGTTATTAATGCGGGTTTACCCATTACCCGGTTATCTTTCCGGCAATTTTCCAATATTGTTTTCTTGCCAAACTTTCCTCATAGCTTCATCAAATTGCTTTGACCCAACCGTCATGCCCTGCGCCATCAGATTGTTTGCGATAATATCGTATGCCTCTGATTGTGTTTTGGCTCCGGTCGTGTCTAAAACAATACTTCCGCCGCCTCCGGCACCTCCTGCGGGCGGATTTGTACCGCCTCCGGGCTGCTGTCTTTGTACCTCCAAAACGCCCATTGTTTCCAATTCCTTTGTCAACAACTCTTTTGGCGTGAACGGGTTCAACTGATTATTCGGGTTTCTCATAATCGCACCGTCGGCACCTTTGAAAGCCAAAATTTTACCGCCCTTTCCGTCGTCTGTATATTCCGGGTTCATGCCTTTTATTTTCTCGGTTGCCTGCGCCAAAATTACTTTTGTCACGCTTTCCGGGAATCCGGCTTTGAATTTAAGCCCGGCGGCGGCTGTCTGCAATGCGTTGTCAATCTTTACTCCGAACAACTCTTTTTCGTGGTTTGCCTTTTCTGCCTCATATTTGGTTGTCAATTCGGTAAACTGCGTTGTTACGTTCTGCAAATCTGCCTTTGCCTGCTTCAATGCTTTCACGGTTTCCGCATCTGCCGCACCGTCGGCAATAGCCTTTTCCAAACGGGCTTTTTCTTTGGTCAATGAATCAATCTGCGATTGCAACCCGGTTGCGCCATCCGCTTTTGTTTTCATTTCCCCCATTACACGTTTTGCGTAATCATACGTTTTTTCGGTGCCGTTTTTGGCTATTCCGGAAACCTCCAAAATATCGGCGTCCAAAGCCCCGTAAATTTCGCCCGTTTTCTTGGCAATAACACTGTTTTCGTCGTTCTGCGATAATGTTGTTATCTCTGTAATTTGTTCGTCCGTCAAACCGGACAAAGCCGCATTTGCAACTAAAATTTCTCTCGTTAACATAATATTCTTACCCTTTGAATTAATTAAGTTCGATTGCTGCTACTTCTCCGCTGTTTGCGTTAATAATATCAATTGTGTATTTTGGGGAATCCCCGGTTGTGTCAACCAACCAACTAACAACACGTGCATGGCTGATTTTCTTTTCAACCTCTTTTGTTACCAAAATGACGTCGGCAATTGTGCCGCCCTCAATACAAGCAATCAACTTGTTTTTGGTGTCGCCATCCAATGTGGCGGCGGTTGTTGTTACTTCAATAACCAAATTGTCCTGCTGTGCAATCTGTGCCATAATCGTATTTTTAATGGTTAAACATTTTCGTTGTTTTCCGGGCTTTCGCTTTCCGTTTCCTCTGCTGCCTTTTCTGCTTTCGGTTTTCGTCCGCCTTTCTTTGGCTCTGCCGGGATAACTCCGGCGGCTGTCAACTCTGCAATAATTTCGGCTTTCATTTTCTCACGTTCTGCGGCTTTTGCCTCTGCTGCTGCTTTTGCTTCCGCCTCTGCCTTTGCTCGCTTGTTTGCCTCAATCTTTTCTCTGTTTTCAGCCTCCCAAACGTTCGGGTCGTGCATTACAACAACTTTATAACCCTGCTTTTTCAATTGGTGCAACCCGTATGTTTCAAAGAATTTTTTCCCGAAAACCTGCATACGTGGTTTTGAAATTCGTTCGCCCGTTTCTGAATTGAATTTTTCAATTTCAATACGGCAATGGTAATAATTTTCCTCGCCTTTCGGAACAATGAAATTTTCCGGGGTAACGTCCAACAATCCGACGTCCTTTGTTTTACCCTCTTGGTCTGCTTTCACTCGCATAATCATAAAATTTATTGGTTATTACTTCTATTTTCTTGGAAAATGGTATTTGGTTTCCAAATTCCAATATGTTTGTATTCTCTCTTTCAAACCTCCGCACAAAATTAGCGAAATTCAATTTAATGAGCAATTCATCCTCCGTAATTAGCTGTTTCCCGTACAACTCCATTACCTCGGATCTTGTTAAATGTCGGTACGGTTCCAACTCTGCCAATACCAACATTCGTTGCATCTGCGTTGGATCGTTCCGATATTCCGTTTGTATAATCTCACTTTGCAACGCATCCAATTCCGCCTCACTTGCCCCGCTTTCCTTTGCCGTTTTATAACGTTCTCTTAATTGGGTAACATCGTACAAATAAAACTCGGTACCGAAATTGATTTTTGCAGAAACAAACAAATCGCCGTATCTCAAACGGCAAATCGTTTCGTCAACAAATTGTTGTGCTGCTTCAAATCCTTTCTTTACTCTGTTTAATACTGTGCTTTGGCTCTCAAAATTAGCCCTAATTTGCTGTTCATTCAATGCGTCCCGTGTTGTTATTTCCTCGTTTGTACCAACGACCGCCGTAATTATATTTGTTCGCAATCTCTCTTCCTCGCTAACATTATAATCCAAACTATTACGGTCAACGGTCAACACTTGCACCGGGTTTCGCAAATCCGGCTGTTTGTCGCCGTCCGGAATAGGTATTTCCACGAACGAACCAACGCCGACAATACGTTTGTCGCCACATTTCGGGCAACGCATCAATAAACCCGCTTGGTCTAACTTATAAAAACCTTGTTTGTCTTTCAAAAATCCGCCGTCGCAATAATCGCCGTTTTCGCTATTTGTAAAATCGCAACTTTGTTCATATCCGGAATAAATGGGATATGCGCCGTACATATCCAAATTGCGTTTTGACAAATGATAAAACAGAAACCAATCTAAACTTTCCAATTCGTCGGTTAACGGCGACGCCTTAACATCGGGTTCCCTCAAACTTAACGGCTCATTCCAAAAGAACCGGGCGGGGCAATAACCCAAATCGTGCGGGCTATCAATCAGCAATTCCCCAATGTTCCCTTTTACTTTGGCAAATACTCGGTAACGTTCATCGTCAATTACTGCAATTTTATCGTCGTCCTGCTTGAATATAATCCATTTCATAACGCCCGTTGTTTTGTCGGCGTCATAAGATATTACACTTTCAATCGGCAACCAATAAAGTACGGTTCCGGGTATTTATCCATTGTTGATTGTTCTTTCGGCAAATCAACAATTAAAACGCTGTTAATTTCGGTTTTGAAAACTCCCATCCCTTTGTACTCCAAATTTCGGGTTCCCCCAAAACGTGTTGTCTGTAATACTCCCAATCGTCCCGTTGCTCGCTTGTCATAAACTGATAATTGAACGCCGGGTTACGACCGTCAAAAATCCGGCTCAACTTATCAAAACAAACGCCCGTTACCTCGTTGGTCTTAACGGGGTAACGGAACAATGTTTTGAATACTTTGAATTTGTCTGCGGGTATAAGTTTGAAACATAAGCCAAAAAATCGGTCACGGGCTGCGTAATGTATGGCGTCAACGCTTTTTCAGCGTGAAACCTTATGCGGTTTTGGTGGTAAATCGCTTTACTTATCGCCGCTTGCTTCCGTGGCTCCGCTATCTGCTTTTTTATTTCTCTTATATCTAATCCCATCGTCTTTGCTAAATTCAAATTTTGATTTTTCCGGTAATCGCCATCCGCCGTTATTTTGCATTTTCAACAATCTTTCGGCATGGGCAATTTCAAATTCACGTGTTGTTTTCAACGTCGTACATTCCAACAACACTTTTGTTGTTTTAGCCTGCTGCATTCCGCAAATCGGTTAATGGGTTGAAATCTTTCGGGGTCAAAATAACCAAATCGTCCGACCAATTAGGCAAGAACGACCATTGAATTGCGTTGCTATCCGGTGCCTCAAATCCGCCCAAAGTTTTATCCCCGATAAACAAAGAACGAATTGGAATTGGATAATGCGTTGTTGCTGTTGTCGGGTCTTGCAATGCTCCAATTGAACCGTTTTCGTCAAACAGATAAACGCCCAAATTCTGCGAATCGCTTTCGCACTGCAATTCTTTCAATGCTTTAATCAATAATTGCGGCATTTTTCGCATAACTCCGGTAAATGGTGTTGGTTCACGTCCTATAATTTCCTCAATACCTCCCAACGTTTCGTTACCGCCGCCAAATGTACGGGGTGCGCCCGCCTCTGCTGTCGGTGCTTGGATATACGGGGAAACAACAACCTTTGTGTCGTCCTCTGCCGATAACAACGGCGTCCACGACGCTTTTTTTTTCCAAATACCTGCATCCGTGGTAAATGAATTGCGTTCGCCCGTACTCTTATAAAGACGTTGGAACGCTACTTTCTGAATCTGTCCGAAACTCTCGGCACAAGTAAAGTTTGGAATGTTGGGCAACGCTGCGGCTGCCGGGCATTTACAAATAGCCATAATCTTAAATTTTTTTAACGTTAAAACTTATGTTATTTATCCGGGGTTTCCCTTTCCCCTCATATTCATTTACAAAGTTACAATATTTTTCGTGTAAACACTTGCAAATATAAAATATTTTGTTAGTTACGTCTTTTTACGCCCCGTGTTGCCTGCGTGTACGGTCTTGTATCGCCGTCCGCCAATTCTTTTTCATATATCCCGGTCAAACCGTCCTCCGGGTCGTCGTGTTCATTTGCCGGGAAATCCCGCAAAAATCCGGTTATGTGTTCATATACCTTTGGAAAACGTTCTTCCCAACCCAACGGCATAATAATTTGGGCGTTTACGCTTGCGGAATTGGTAATTATTCGGCTTTCCTTATTGGCACCTTGAAAGAATGGTTCTGAAATTGCTTTTATCTTTTTCCTTATCAACTTTTCAAATCCCGAACCTCCGTTGTTACTTTCAATCCATGCTTTTTGCGTGCCGTTTCGGTTGATCATGTCCGGAACGGTAACGGCTGTTACGTCTGTGTTTTCCTGCGTGTAAACCATATCGGTAATTAAGGCATACAATATTGGCTCAAACCTTTTCTTTTGTTCGTTCCATGCCTCATTGCCGGATTTATACACGTCATAACACGCCGAAAACGTATAATCGTCGCCCTCATCCGCCACATCGGTATAATTACCACTACGCACATACGTTCCCCATTCTGATTTGTCAACGTATGTTCGGAATGGGTTCCGGTACAATCTACCCTCTGCGCTTCCGGGGTTTCCTTGGTCTAAGCATTGAAATTGTATTGGGTCTAACGCTCTTTCACGCTCCAATTTTGCCCGGCTGTGCATACTCTCCCATAAAGCCGCCCCCGGTTCTCTTGGGTCAATCTCGTTTGGTTCCCCGGTTTTCAACGCTTCAAAGTTTATGCGAACCCATGCACCATCCGGAATACTTTTAATGCTGTCCCAACTTTTAATATCAATAATCTTTTCGCCTCCCTTTTCAATCTTACCAATCAAATCTTCCTCATGCCATCGGGTAAATACAATCAGTTCTTGCGATTTGTTGTGCAAACGCTTTTTTACAACGGTCGTGTACCATTTCCACGCTGCATTACGTACAATCGGGCTGTTTCCCTCGGAATAATCTTTGTAAACGTCGTCCATAATCATAACGTCAACGGTCTTTGACGTCAACGCACCACCACGACCAACAACACGTAATGAACCCTTATGCCCGACCATTTCGATAACATCAGAATTGCGTAAATACGTGTTTGCCATCGTCACTACATTTGAACCGTTCAAAAATGTTTTTGGAAATATTTCCCTATATTTCTGCGTGTCAATTATTCGTTGGACGTCCCGGTTAAAATCCCTTGCAATTGTTGCGGCATACGAACCAATGCAAATTTTTGTGTCCGGGTTCAATCCCAACATAAATGCGGGTAATTTGCGGCTTGACCCCTCCGATTTTCCGTGTTGTGGCGGCATTTGCACAATCATTTTTTTTCATTTCTCCATGCGCAAATTTATCCAATAGGGTATAATAAACGACGTGAAACGGTTCTAACGTCAAATCCGGTTGCATATACCGGGCAAAGTTTATCAGCCTATGGCGTGCCGCCTCTCTTACTATCTCGCCCGGATTGCTTTTAATGGCGGCGTACATTTTCAACAATTCATCATTATTCATTGCTTTTCTCCTTTCTCTTTACAAAATGTTGGCACGCTCTACGACCACGTACAATAAAATATTGCTCATGGGGACACGTTAAACAAATTGGTTTTCCGGCATGGTCAAAATGTTGGTGCAAATGCGTTACCCATTTGGATAACTCGCAATTGTCGCATATTTCGTTTTTGTACTCCGGTTCCTTTGCCGGATTTGCCGTTTTCTTACGTGTTGACATCTGTTTTCTCCCTTTCCTTTTGTATTCTTTCATACTCTCCTGCTTGCAATTTGTCAGCAATATCAAAAAGAATATCTTCCGGTAAATCTTTAAAACAATATTCGTGCGTTTTATCGCCCGTTGCTTTCGTTTCCTGCGTTTCGACCTTTTGTTTATTTACCCATTTTTCCGGGGCAACATTCGTCAAAGCAAAAATTAATGCCCCGGTATCGGGCTGTATATGCTTTACTTTGGTTTTCTGACTTTTAATTTTCGGTTTCCCCTCCGCATCGCTTACATACTCGGTTTCCGTTTCCGTTACTTCATATCCCATCGCACGTTTCCACAATGTAGCCTCCAACTTTCCTGTTATCGTTGCTTGAAACTCTGCCTTTGCTTTTTTAATGCGTTCCGAAAATTCCTGCTTCGCCTTTATCCAATCGTGGAACGTACTATCTCCAATCCCTGCTTTCTTGCAAGCTAATTTCTGACTATCTCCGTCCCTAATATACGCACATATCGCTTCAACGGTCTGTTTGTTATACTTTGCCATAGTTTTAAGTATTATTTTGGGTTATGTTTATTAATGCATCTAAAGAGGGGTTTTACTCCCCGCTTATTTTTTTAGCTTTCTTCCCGGTAAACTGCTCCCACCTTGCAAGTATAACATCGCAATAATGCGGGTCTAACTCCATCATGTAGCATTTACGGTTTACTTGCTCGCAAGCAATAATGCTTGTACCGCTTCCACCAAATGAATCCAATACTATATCTCCCTTCTGACTGCTGTTCTGTATCTGATAGGCAAACAACTCAATAGGCTTCATTGTAGGATGCTCTGCGTTCCGGTTTGGTTTGTTGAATTCCAACACTGTTGTTTGCTTTCTGTCTGAATACCAATTATGACTCGCTCCGGCTTTCCATCCGTACAAACAAGGCTCATGCTTCCATTGGTAATCTTGGCGACCCATTACCATAGCATTTTTGCTCCATATCAAACATTGCTTCATTAACCAACCGCAATGCTTAACTGCATATCTAAAATTGTACCCCTCACTATCGGCGTGCCAAATGTAAAAGGATGCACCTTCTTTCAATACCGAATCAGCTGCCATAAACGCATTTACTAAGAAATCTCTAAAGCTGTCATCATCCATTTCGTCATTCTGTATAGTTAGTGAATCTTTTGTCTTACCTTCGTATGCTACATTATACGGTGGGTCGGTAATATACAAATCTACTTTCTCTCCGGAAAGCAGTTCTTGAATCATGGATGCTTTTGTACTATCTCCGCACATCAAGCGGTGGTCGCCAACTGCCATATATCTCCCAGATGACATCTTTGCTTTGCTTTTACCTTGCTGATGTCGTCTTCTTGAATATTCCTTTTCGGTGGTTCGTTAAACCATCCCTTTGGGGTTTCAATGTTCCATGCCCTTATTTCGTCTTTGCTCCAATCCTTTGCAAGTTTTTCCCAATCGGTAACTCCGGTGCTTTCGTTATCCAACAACGCTATACGGCGTAATTTCTCAACCGGGGTATCTTCCGGCAAAGCAATAATTGGCACCTCCTTACGTTTCAACGCCCTTTGCGCCTCTAAACGTCTGTTCCCGCCAATAACGACAAGTCTCCCATTATACGGGAAACATAACGCCGCACGTGCAATAGTCATTTCCGGCAATTCCTCAATACTCTTTTCCAAATTGCGCTGCTTTGCGTCCTCCCTCGTTCTTGGGTTCTCTGGAACGCCGGGTATTTGTCCGTTGTTATATTCCAACAATTCAATCGGTACAAACTGAATCTGTATTTCATTGTTATTTTTCATAAATTTCCTTTCTACGGGGTTTTTATTCCCCGTTTTATACTTTTATTGTCTTTTGAATTATCGTTACTCTACAGGGCAAATTTACGGCTTTTTCGCCGCATTGCCAACCGTTTGTTCTCTCTCACATATAAACGGCAAAACCCCGGCTTTGTTTCCGGGGCTGATTGCCTAATTGCTTATGCCTATTTCGTACCTCCCATTTGAGCAACGAAAATAATGTTGCGTTCCACGGGGGTTGCTGTATTCCGTTCCCCCTTTCATTTCTTTTATTGCCAAACATACCGGGGCGGGCTTTCCATTTACCGGAAATTCCGGGTTAAAATATCGACACGTTCCGCATATCTTTTCGGGCTTCGATTGTCCGGGGCAATTACTTTTTCCCATTGTTGCCCCCTTTCCTTTTGTTCTTTGCCCGGCGTTTATCCCGTGGGTTCCTTTTCGGCATTTCGACCCGGTCTATTTCTACTTTGGAACCGGGGAACATCTTGCCGAAAAATTCCGCCACTGCTCGCACCTCCTTTGGGACATCGAACGCCTCCGGCTTCTTATGCTCCGGGCAAATCCCCCGAACCGGGCAATTGTCGCAATCCTCATTCCGCACAACCTCGCCCGGCTTATCGGCTTCTTTGAACCCGTGCCAATTGCCCCTCCGTGCGGACGCTTCGGCGAAATTCTCCATTGCTACAACTGCGACTTTCGCCAATATGTAATCCGGGGTATCGTTAAAATACGCCTCCATCGAATTACGGTTGATAACCTCGGCAATCTCTTTCAAAAATTTTTCTCTTTTGTTCATCGCTTTATTGATTTTTAGGTTTGTACTCTTGGCACGGCATAACGCCGCACGATTGTTCGCATTTGAACGCCTCGCAATAACCGTTCCCGTTGACATCCTCGTTTGTAAAGTTGGCGCAATTCCCGCATCCCTTATCGCCGGGTTCTTTCGGTACGCTTACGCCTTTCGGCTCAAACTCCCGGTTAAACTCTCTTTCCGGGCGGGTTGTCAATCGTCCGTCCGGCTCAACTAACCGGGTGCGGATTTGTTCCGGGTATTCCGTCGGGTCGTACTCGACGTTGAAAACAACGGCGGCGTCTAACGTGTGGGTAACTAACAAGCGTTTCCCCAATCGTCCGGCGACTGCCTGTTTTAGTGCTTCAATGCTTTTTCCCTGCATCTCGGTTGTGTCAACCGTGATTTCGTAACGGTCGGGTTTTTCCTCGACCTCCAGTTGGCTTTTGGCTATATCGCCAATCATAACCAACAATTCCGCATCAAACGGGTTTAACTTACTTTCTGTCATCGCTCTAATTTTTTATTCGTTCTTACTGTTTTCGGATATGCCAACCGCCAAAATATCGTTTTTCGGTCGGTTCTGTTGTACTTATCGCATTGCCTACCAATTCCGGGGCAATCTTCCCTTTTGATTTTGCAGCGAACGCAACGTTGCGCAAACATTGTGGAATTGTTGTTGGCTAATCGTGCATCCGCCGCCGTCCATATCTCGGCAATCAATACCATACCCCGGTAAACGCAACGTTCGCCGGGGCGGTATTCTCTGTTTGGGTCGAACGGTTCGGGTTGCTTTACTCTCATTCTTTGCCCGCTTCGTTTACATAGTCAAACAATGCGTCCAAATCTTCCTTTGCGCCTTTTACGCAAATTCGTACCCTATCGCCCCCGGCTAATGCGGTTTCGACAATCTCACAATTATACCGGGGGGCGTTTATCTGTATCATTGCCGCCGTGGTATTCGTTACAAACTCGTTTCTTTCTTCCATGCTCTCGGATTTTAGAAGTAAATTAAATGCCTCCGTTGGTTCGTTCTCGCTTTGACACGCCCCCAACAAAAGCGTTGCCAAAGATAACAATAAAATCTTTGCTTTCATCGTTTTACCTTTCTTTTAATCCATATAAACCGTATGCCAATGCCGACAAACAATATTTTCGCCTCAATATCAACATAACGGTCGTAACCGTTTATTGCATCAATGGATACCCCAAATTGCCAACTATGATATTGCCAATACTCACGGGCGTAAACATAGACGCCGACCCGTCCGATATGAAACCCAATTTGCGCCGTATGTACGTCGCCATTGTTGCGGATAATTCCAACCTGTTTTTTACTCATATCTCCAAATATATTTTTTATAATGTTTTAAACGTCCCTTACAGCAACTAATAATATTTCCATGATTAAAACCGCATCTTTGCGCATCAATGTATGCAATCCCATTTCTTTATAAAATTACCCTCTAAATCATATTGATTAAACGGGTTTTGCATTGTGATTATCTTTTCCGGTTTTCTTAAACCATGTAATTTACTTTCTTCATGGTTTTCACGTTTATTATTAATTGCATTTTTGATAATTCAAATTTTGCTTTCTCGTACACCAACGTAAATTAGTCGCATCGTTATTGGCTCGGTTGCCGTCGATATGGTCTATTTCCGGCAAATTGTCCGGGTTCGGAATAAAAGCCGCCGCAACTAATCTATGAACGAAATATGTTTGTTTTTACCATTATCTGATAGTATTACCCGCATATATCCGTTTTTACTAATAGATTGCTTTCGTATCGCACTTTTACCCGTTCCCCGATAATTTACAGACTTTATATTACCTTTGTCTGAAACTTCATAATTAGCGTTTATAAACTTCCAATTTTCCATCTTTTTTTGCAAAGATAATATTAAACCATAATACAACAAACTAATACGTTTCTTTTATTTTATTGTATGCCTCTTTATCCAATACCATAACTTTAGGATATTCGACAATACAACCTTTTGTATATACGAGATTATAGATACCCAATTGCCCCTTAATTGGCATTTCAATAACACGTCTTGGATTGCGCATCAACCACCCGTACCCCTTTGTATTTTCGCCCTCTTTTCCTTTGGAATCCGGGTGTTTTCCCAATCCTCCGGCGTAAACTCTTTTATCGGCTTCACGTCGTACAACTCAACCAAACCCAATGTTACCCCGCTTTCCATTCCCGGATAAACCGGGGACGCTGCGGAACATATCAGAACGTCGCCACGGTACGACGTGTTTTTGCTCCTAACCTCTATTGATTTTTGACCATAAACAACCCCGTTTTCGTCTTTGTACGCCGCCGTTACCAAATCATTTGCGTATGGCTGTTTTACTGTCAAAGCACGCCAACGGTCGTGTTTTTCCGGGTCATACTCTTTGTTACTGTATTGCATATCATTCATTGTTTTTATCTCCGGCGGGTCTGTCATAGTTTAAATACCCAATCGGTCGCCGTTGCTTTTGGGGTTCCGGTAATTTTTGAACAACATATTCGCAAACTGCAATTACTTTATCCCCCTTTGTCCAGGTTCCAATCAGACGGGAACCCGCCGGAATTTTTAGTTCAATTTCAAATCTCATTTTTTAAAACGGCAAATCATCATCCGGCGTTGGCGGGGGCGGTATCGGTGCGCCTGCTGTTTGCGCCGTATTTTGTCCGTCCTTTTTCGGTGTCAACATTTCCATTTCATACCCGTATATTTCCGTTATGTAATGTTTAACGCCGTTTGCATCGTCATAACTTCTTGTTCTCAATTCTCCCTCAATATACAGTTTATCCCCCCTTTTTAACGTACTGTTGTGCAATTTTTTCGCCAAACCATTTTGCAAAACTACGTTGTGCCATTCTGTACGTTCGGGAATCTGTCTGCCATCCCTTGTTGTAAACCCTCGCTTTGTTGTTGCCAACGGGAATTGTGCGACAACGCCGCCATTATCAAACGTCTTTACGTCCGGGTCTTTTCCTATATGCCCCAACAATGTAACTTTGTTAATACTCATATCAAAATGCTTTAATTATCCAACGAATAATACTGTATAACGTCCATAAATAAGACGCAACCGTTAACGTCACGAACGTATAAAAAATTATCATGTACCCGGTTTTTGATTTTATTTTCATGTCATTTAAACTTTACGCAATCCAACAAATATTGTTTTTTTACTGTCCGACCATCCGGCGGCTGCGTTAATCGCCTTTCTGTCGTCGTCATGTACAAACTCACAAATCCAACCGCCCATGCTTGATTGTTCTATCAGCCTAACCAATTTTCCAACTATAAAAGAACGCAATTTGTAATACCCGGAATTTTCCCCGACAAACAAAACACGTCTTTCTGCATTTATTTCGGGCGGATTTTCGATTTGCGGGCGTTTTTCCTCTGCCGGGTATGTTTGTACCCTTTTAAAGTCATTTTTGATTGAACGGCGGGAAATTGCCCCAAAATCGGGTTGTCTTTGTTTTGTTCTCATGTTATCAAACTTCTATATTCATTTTTAAGTAACTCAATAATCCGGACGTTTCCCGGATATATTCGCATATTTTCACGGTCGCCATTTTCCCAACGGTTGTGCATTTCAAAACAAAGTATATTAATATTCCGGGGATCGTGCGCCATTTCCGGATATGCCCCACGTGTCATAATATGGGAACAATATGTTGCGGAATAATTATACAATGGTCGCAATGTTTCCTCGCATCTATGCGGTTTGTGTTCCCAAACCCACCGGAAAAACCTTTGGTTTGCAACGGGAATGTCGCCACGCCCAAACAAGCAATGCCCGAACAATTCCCGTTGTATTTCAATTCTCAACCGTATATCCAACCTAAAATTGCGAATATCCAACAATGGCTCATATCCACGTGCAACGCAATAATCATATTCGCAACGCTCGGTCAACAATATAGGATCCATTACATATTTTCCGTTTCGTCCGCCGGGTCGTTTACCTCCGGAAACATATCGCTTTCGCTGCATCCGTTTGCATCGTCAACAAAAACCAAATCGTTTGAATTTCCGTTTGCATCAAACAATGATAATTGCGCCTTTTTACCCTCAAACAAAAATTCGTAAACCTCGTTTTCTATGTCGCAAACTATGTTTTCCAATTCTTCCTCAAAACCGAACGTTTCAACATTATATTTCAGACGTGGCGAATTAATCGCCGTTTTCTGATTGTTTGATACCGTAAACAATCCCGTCAATACAACCCCAACGTTATCGTCTTGACCGGACAACGAAACGCCCCGAACGTCTATGTTTCCCAAACATTCCTGCGCAAATGCTTCTGCAATATCCAATTGCTTTTTCGTCGCTTTGAAATCGGGCGTTGCCATCATTGATTTAAACGACGTAATGTTGAATATCCGCCCCATGATCGGGCAAAGGTCTTTGAACAAATTGCGCAAATCCGGGTGTATGTTTTTTGCGCTCAATACATGATACTTGTTTGTGTAACTTTCGTTTCCTACAACTTCCGTTACTTCATAATGCACATCAATTCCGCCATCTTTCAACAACTTAACTTTTGAAAGTGAAAACTTTTCTTTTGTCGGAATCGGCATAACTGTTTGTTTTTTTTCGCTCATAAAAGATAATTTATTTATTCCCCGGTTCCTCCGGGTCGGTTTCTTCTTGGAAATACTCGCACGGTTCATCATCAGCACAACGACCGGACAAACAACATACCGGATAATCCACGCAATCAATGCACATTTTTTTTTCGTTCATAATTTAAAAGTCTGTTTCATTTAACAATTTTGCAACCTTGTTTTCCGGCTCTGCATCCGGTGCATATATCGGTTTCGGGTCGTGAACTAAAACTTCCCTTTTTACCTTTTTGGTCTTTGCGGGTTCCGGTTCCGGGTTAAACTTCAATTGTTCCGCCGGATATTCTTTTGGTTTCAGTTCTATAATACCATTTTCCACCAAAACCGGAATACAACGTTTGCAGGCTTTCACGTCCTCCAACGCATCATGCGCCGGGAATGTTTCGCCGGGGAAACATTTATTATAAAGTTCTTCCAACGTCGGGAATTTTCCGGGGCGTCCATTTGCAAACATTGCGCCGACAAATTTAATTGTTTTCATCATGGTATCAATTCGTTTTCCCTTAAACAATGCGTCCTCGGCTTTTTCGTCGTAATACTCACGCCCCATAATTCTCAATATCATTGCTTTTACAATTGACGTATCAAAGTAAATGTTGTGTCCTACCAACAAACGGGCTTTTTCGCAATCCTCCAAAAATTCGTCTATAATATCAGCAAATGGGACGCCCTCGGCGTTTGCTCTCTCTGCTGTAATTCCGTGAACTTCTGTTGACGCTTCCGGTATTTCCCATCCCTCCGGCTTAATAATGTAGGAACGTTCCTTTTCGTTTACCGCCCATGCCAATTGCACAATATTTGGAAATTCCGCAAAATTAACGTCCCATTTTGCGCCCTTTGGAGGCAACCCGGTTGTTTCACAATCGAACGTCAAAACATCTTTCATAATGTC
>ENA-OQBL01000340-OQBL01000340.1-human-gut-metagenome-genome-assembly--contig:-NODE-340-length-26204-cov-4.373087_pt1 | contig 26204 bp, 29 predicted proteins | sample MGYA00242747_ERZ504553 | MGnify/ENA primary metagenome ERZ504553 (study PRJEB26092, sample SAMD00036240) | human gut metagenome | host: Homo sapiens | study: EMG produced TPA metagenomics assembly of...
ATTATTCCATTTGAAAGAATACGCAAATAGCTGAGTATAAAGCCAAGTGCCATTGCAAAAATTATTTGTCCAATTGTGGAAACGAGTGGCTGATGGAATAAATTAATCAAATGAAACAATCCAAATAGCACTGAACAAATTACTGATGTCCAAAAAAATGTTGTATTTATTCATTACGCAAAGCCACTGTAAAAATGTTGAACAAAATGCCTCTAAACAAGAATTCTTCACAAATTGCAGCAGATAAGGCAATCAATGCAATAGATACAATTTTATGTCCTGGTAATTTGAAACCCTGCTATGGGTGAAGATATTCATTACTACCATTAATTCCAGAAGCACAAAGTAAACAGCCGTCAGAACTTTAACAGCCCTATGTGTGATTTTTACTCGTTTATCAAATACCTTAGTTGTGAGTCCAAAATGCAATGCAGCCATTGTAAAAACAATTAAGTAAATAGCTACAAATACATCCTTCAGTACCCTATTTCCAATAAGATATTTGGTCACAAATGGATAAGCTTGATAGCAGATTTGCAAAATAATTTCGAGCCAGATCATTTTAACTAAAACAGTTTTAGTCTGCTTTTGATCATTAAAATCAATTTGATAGGCCAAGGCTAAATAGTGGCGTTTTTCATATCTTCCCTCTTTTTGTTTTTCTTTCTCCAATTAAATCCAAATCATTGTATCAAAAAAGAATCTGCCATCATAGCAGATCCTTCATTTTTTATTTTTCTAACTTTAAATCATACCTGTCAGTAATCCCGTAATGTACAAGAACACACAGCAGACTACCAAGTACAAACTGCCCCATTTGACAGTTTCCTTCAAGATTTCACCTTCATCACCTTCGCGGTGAATTGCACCGGTCGCTACCGCAATGTTCTGTGGTGAAAGCATCCCTGCTGTCGCACCAGTCATGTTTGAAGCAACAACCCAGTACTTATTTACGCCCAAGTCAGTCGCTGCCGATAGTTGCAAGTTACCAAACAATACGTTGGCAGAAGTTGCAGAACCAGTAAGGAATGTTCCAAGAGCACCAATAAGTGGCGCAAACAATGGGTAAACTGGGCCAAGCAAGCTAACCAAAGCTACAGCTAAAGCATCAGTCATACCAGCGTAAACCATCACCTTGGCAAGACCAACAATCGCACAAACCGTAACTGTGGTCATGCCTACGGCCTTGATTGATTTACCTAAGATTTGCATCATGCGTTTGAAGCTAACGCCTTGAATCGTGCCACCAATAAGAGTAGCAATCAAAATCAATGTACCTGGTGATGAAAGCCAGCTAATTGAAAGTGTGTTAGGGTTCTTACCAGTGTAAACAACCAAGTTTGTGGTTGCCTTGTTCAATAAGTTGTTAACTGGTGGAACAAGCGAAGATGCCAAAATTACGAAGATAAAGATCAAAATAAAAGTAGAGCATGCTTTAAGCAATGTCTTATTATCAGGTCTTTCAACCTCTGACTCTTTTTCATCCTTATGCCACTTAGTTAACCAAATAGTTACGGCAGTAGAGCAGATTGAACCGGCGATTGCAGGAAGTTCCGCACCAACGAATCTAGCCGCAATTACCTGGGGAATAGCCATGCCCAATCCTGACATCAAGGTAATAAAGCCAACGCCTTTAATTGCTTTTAAACCACCACCGGTTAAAATTACCAAGATAAATGGCACAAGTACTACTAAGATGCATAACTGCAGTGAAACAAGGAAAGATAATGACACTTGATTCAAATTGGTTACTTCACCTAATGTCAAAATAGGCAAACCAATTGCACCGTAGGCAGTAGCTGTCGTGTTGGCAATTAAACTGATGACAGAAGCCTGAATTGGTTCTAAGCCGAACGAAATTAAAATCCCCGCAGAAATTGCAACAGCGGTACCAAAGCCAGCGATTGACTCCAAGAAACCACCAAAGCCCCAAGCAATGATCAAGACAATGATTCGCTTGTCAGTAGAAATAGCGGCTAACATGTCCTGGATGGTCTTCATCCCGCCTGATTCAGTCGTCACATTGTACGCAAATAACGCTGCCACGATTACGAACATGATCGGCCAGATACCCATGATGATTCCTTCTAGGGCTGCCGTCAGCGTATTCGGTACAGACAACTTAAAGCTAAAGATTGCCAATAAAACCGTTAAAACAAGTCCAATTATACAAGCACGAGCCGCAGACATACGCATTACGCCCAGCGAAATGATCAGCCAGATAATTGGTATCAATGCTATTGCAAATTTAATCCACATCTTATATCTCCATCAAAAAATTCTCTAATAATATATTTAATCATTTTTGGACAAAAATAAAAATTTGAAACTCATTTTGACGAATTATTGCAATTTATAAAAGTTTTGCTTGCAAGTTTAGCTCACAAAATATATAACATTTAATGGAAAGTAAAATTTCTCACATCATTTTTGAAACTGCTCCTCGGAATAGAGCAGTTTTTTTAATGCGTTTTCATAGACTTTCTGTATGCATCTTTCTATAATACAGATTATTGATAGAGAAAATTGCTTTTTCTTGACCTATGTCAATTCTTTTATTTTAAATTGCTCTTATACTATAGGCAATAAGTCAAATACAGGAGGCACAACATGAAAAAATTAGACGCAACTAAACTTACTGACGAACAAATCGAATTCTTCAAGACCCACTTAGCTTACCTTTCAACCGTTGACAAGAACGGTGAACCACAAATTGGTCCTAAGCAATCAATGAAGGTGCTTGATAACGGTCACTTACAATACCTTGAAAAGACCAAGGCACATGCATACGAAAACTTGAAGAACGGTTCTAAGGCTGCTGTTGTGGTTGCTGACGTTCCATCACACACCAACGTTCGTATCAAGGGTACTGCTCACATTCACGAAGATGACGATTACCAAAAGAGGATCGCAACTGAAGGCGGCGCACCTGCTGCTTACGTTGTAGATATTGATATCGAAGAAATCTACGAATAATTTTCCCAATCTTAAATTAAAATAACCAGGCTGGAGATTCAGTCTGGTTATTTTTTGTATTTTCTATTTTTTAATTATTGCCTTCAAAATATTAGCAATGCGGTTCTAACTTCTTGGTTGGCTGTTCCCTTGACCATGCAGTCAGAACCATTAGTGGTTTGATCAACTAAAGTAACTGGTTGGCCATCATGAACGCTGAACAAATAAGTAATATGTTATTCAGGATTGCCAACATTGCAGTTGAAGATCGAAACGACGTGGTAATCATAGTCCTTCTTCAAAGATGGATCCCAGCCGATGTTGATTGTCTCTGTCTTCTTGCTATTATCGGAATACATCTTAAAAGTCCGGTTATTAAAGTCGTCCGGATATTTTTCACCAGCTAAAGTTTCAATTGATTCTTTGGCCGTTATATTCCTTGTATTTTTGCTTCATTTTGGTACCAAATCGGTTCATGAAGCTTGCAAGTTGGGCTTCTTGATCACTGCTCCAACCTGATTGCGCAAATTTACTGCTTTGATCATCACTGCTGCTTTCTTCGCTACTTGATGATTGTGATAAAGATGAAGAACTAGTGCTTGAACCTTTATGCTTATTTTTACTTGTGGCAACTTCAGAAGCAGAGTTCGATGATTTTCCACTTTGAACAGTGAGATATACCACGACTCCTGCTGCAATCACTAAAACGCAAGCAACTATGATTAGACAGATTTTTCTTACTTTATTCATTTTACTTGTTGGTTTCCTCTTCTGCTTGTTTATTCAATTTTTTAGAAATTTGTTTCATTTGTGCCTTGTTGTATTCCAAGCCTTGCAAAATTTGGTCAACGTCATTCTTGTAAGGTGCATACTTTTTAATCAATTCGGCCTTAGACTTATATTTCTTAGGACCATCTAACCCTAAGTTGGCACCACCTGGTTGAACCCCAATTTTATCCGTATTGTTGATGTAGTAGCTCGTGTAAGCAGAAGTACTGAAGCTTCCCGCGATACTTGCTACAATTATCGCAATCCACTTTTTCATTCAAGATCTCCCCTTATCAAACAGTTTCGATTTTAGCACCAAAAAACGCATCAAGGAAAATCGTTCCTTAATGCGTTTTGATAATTTTGATTCTATTTTTTAACGGTGCTTAATGACGTGAACCATGTAAGCAACCAAGTAAATCACAACTTCAATCGTAGCAATGAAGAAGGTAACTGGCCAATTAGTAATAAAGCCCAAGTAAAGTCCGGCCCATACACCGATTAATGCAAAGCCGATTGACCAGCCGATCATTGCGGGGATCGTTTTACCGATATAACGCGCCGTCGATGATGGCAGTGTTAACAAAATGAATACTAGCAATGAACCAACGATCTGCGCACCAATTGCAACAGACATAGCCATTGCAACCAAGAAGACGATGCCAACAAAACCGGTATGAATACCGTGCGCAGCAGCGCCGATATGGTCAAAGGAATCGAAGTTCAAACTCCGTTGCAACAAAAGGATCATCAACAAAACGATGACGGACAAGATAACCAATTGGGTTACACCTTGTCGATCTACACCGATGATACTACCGAACAAGATGTTCGTAGCGTAACGGCTATTGGAACCAGAAATCGCCAGGAATAAAACGCCTAGTCCAATAAATAGTGCTGAAATCGCACTAATTGATGATTCCTTTTGATCGCTGTGCATGGACAATTCGCCAACACTGATCGCACCAAGCAAGGTGAACAAAAGCATCCCCCATAACGGCGCAATACCGATAAACACCGCAAAGGCAGCACCGGCAAAACCGATTTCTGACAAGGTGTGAGCTAAGAACGCATAACTACGCGCTACAACGTACACGCCAACCACACCACAGGTGATCGCAATAAAAGTACTTGCTAAGAAGGCATAACGCATGAATTCATATTGAAACATCATTCAAAATCCTCCTTAAAGTCTTTCATCTTTCCTTGTCTGATCGTCCCCTTGTTTAAGTACAGATAATCGCTCATGTACTTTTTAGCCAGCGGTATATCGTGCGTTACAAATAGCACAGTAATCTTGTGTTCCTGATTCAAGTGTTTGATCAGGCCCATTAATTCTTCCTTAGCAGCCGGATCCAGGCTCGCTGTCGCTTCATCCAGGATAATCATGTTAGGACGGTCGAGTAGCGCTTGCGCCAAGTAGGCACGTTGTTTTTGCCCACCTGAAGCTTCACCCATGCGCGTATTTTGAATTTTGTCCAAATGCGTCTCAGTAATTTGACGATCGATTTGCTCTTTTACTTTTTTAGTCTTAAAAAGTGGAGCGTTCAATTCGATAAAGGCACGAATTGAAAGAGGATATTCTGAGTCAATATTTCTAAATTGTGGAACATAGCCAAGCTTGACGTCTGATGAGAATTTATAGCTACCGCCTGTTGGTGTAAGCATCCCCATCAAAATCTTAATCAAAGTAGTTTTTCCTGTTCCGTTTGGACCAAGCAGAGCAGTCATTGAACCATCTTCAAGCTTGAAATTCAAATCTTGAAAGACGGTCTTTGTATCAAATCTCATTGAAAGGTCATTCACATCTAAGATCAATTTAGCATCCCCTTTACTCGCTAAATTAGCTCATTTATTGCTTACTAATATTAGCTAAATTCTGATAATTTTCTTTCATCCAATCCAAGTAAGTTGTGTTGTTCGGAATTGTTTCGCGCACGCTGAGCACTGGCACATTGTTCTTTTTGGCCAATTTAACAAAAGTCTTCACAGTTGAACTGCTTGCTTGCGTGTTATTAACGAAGAAAGCGATCTTCTTATCTTCAATTTCTTTAGTCATTTTGTTGATAGTCTTAGGACTGGGATCAGTACCATTTTGCACGGCTTTTTCAAAGTCCTTGTCACCGATCTTGTAGCCGGCTTCTTGCAAAGCATAGTCAAAGACAGGCTCACTAACGTAAACTGGCTTGCCGTCCTTTTTGCCTGATTTAGCAATCTGCTTAATTTGCGCAATCTTTGCTAGGTATTTTTTACCATTAGCCTTAAAGTAAGCCGCATGACTTGGTTGCAACTTGGACAAGCGCTTAACTAAATAGTTCACGTACTTAGTTGGCATATCTAAATTGTACCAAATATGGGGGTTGTCACCCTTCTTAAGGTGCATCAAATCTTCACCCACTAAAACTGGCTTTTTGTTAACTGAACTAGCTAATTTATTCATCCAGTCATCGTAGCCTAGGCCGTTTGCCACAATAATGTTGGCCTTGGATAATTCCTTGGCATCAGCCGTAGTTGGTTCAAAATCGTGCGGATCAGTTGCGCTGTTCTTGATCACAGCTTGCACGTTTCCGTACTTGCCTGCCACATTTTTGGCAATATCGGCATAAACGTTAGTAGACGCAACGATCGATACCTTATCACTACTTGTAGACTTTTGGCTACTTGAGCATGCAGAAAGCAGTAGCATCACTACACTCAGTAAGCCCAAAATAAAAATATGTTTTGTAATTCTAGATTTTTGCATAAAACCTCCATAACAAAAAAGCATTTAAATCAGAATTTCAGCAAGTTTTCTGATTTAAAGTAAGCATAAGCTAGATTTTATGGTGTGTCAATATATTTACAGATAGACAAATAGCACCAAGGTTCATTAACCCTGATGCTATCGCTTTTATTTAAGTCTTTAAAAAATTTGCTGAAATAATTTAAATGCTTTTTCTAGAATTACATCATTATATAAACATATTTTTATATGCTTGTCAAACTAAAACTCGCCATTTGCGTGTTGTCTCAAAACATCCAGAATTTTAATGATGTGGTTGTCAAATAATTGGTAGTACTTCTCTTGCTTGACGCGCTTGCTTTTTACCAATCTTGCTTCTTCTAAAATTCTTAGATGCCGTGAAATTGCCGGCTGGCTGACGTCGAATTGTTTGACTAAGTTATTCACGCTGCTTTCCTTGTGGTCATTCAAATAATAAAGAATTTGAATACGAATTGGATGATTCAGCGCTCTAGTAATTCGAATAATCTGATCGTTCAATTTCTTTTCCACCTATCGTTAGTCTTAATCTATTATAATCTTTATTTTACCGATTATCTGCCCTTTTCAACCGATAACCTTGGAAAACAAGTAATCTATCGTCAATTACCGTATACTTCTTAGTGAAAGGAAGCGATAAAGATGAAATTCAAACTACTAATCAATCCCCAAAAAAGATGAATTTGTCCAAGCACAAGTTCATCAAGAAAATGACTTTACCAAAGAACTTAAAGACTTCGTCTTAACCAACGGCAATTCCAATCAATTACTCGTTTACGACGATAAGGACGCAATTACTTTATCGCTTGACGACATAGCCCTGATCACGATTATCGACGATAAAACTTACGCTATTTGCAATAATCAGAAGCAATACCGTATCAAAAAGAGAATTTATCAATTAGTTAATGAATTACCAAAACATTTTTGGCGGATTAATAAGTCAAGCATCGCCAATCGCTATCAAATTAGCCGTTTTGCGGAAACACAAATGGCTGGCATAAACATCATCATGAAAAATGGTCTAACCGACTATGTCTCACGCAGATGCTTCGCCAAAATCAGAAAGGAGCTTGATGATCTATGAAAAAGTTTGTTAAAGACTTCGCCCTCCGTGGTATGATCGCCGCTGGCTTTGGCCCATTAATTTTGGTTTCAATTTATCTGGGCTTGCAGCTTTCAGGCATAATTATTAGCATTCCCACATCGCAAGTAAATCTCAACATCATTTCAAGTTTGATCCTAGCTTTTATTGCCGGGGGAATAAGTGCTATTTTCAACGTAGAAAAAATTTCATTAGGCGTCGCCACATTAATTGATGCAATCGTCATCTACTTGGACTACCTAATCATTTACCTAATTAACAATTGGATAAAAGCGCAGTTCATTCCTCTACTCATTTTTACATTCGTTTATATAATTGGTTATTTAATTATTTGGGCAATTATCTACCACAAAGTTAAATCACAAGTATCTAGTATTAATCAGAAATTATAAAGGAAAGGACGCTCTCGCACGAGGGTGTCCTTTTAGATTTGACAACGAAAAAAACGCTACCCACTCGGGTAGCGCAAAACATAACAGAGTATCCTGATTTAAGTAGAGATCATCAAGATGCTTTTATTATAATACGCTTTTTTTACACCTTTTGTTAAAAAATATATATAATAACTTAGATTATTTAACTATTTATTTTATATACTTTTTTCTAATAATATTATTCGTTAGGATCTTCTTTAATGTTCTTCTTCCAGAAACTCATGATTAAAACCTGCTACGATTGAGACCAATGATAGTTGCTAAGAAGTATAACAAGATATGGCTTGGACCACCGATGTTACCAGCAAGTGGTGATACCCACAGACCACCGTGAGGAGCTGGGACACCAACGTGCCACAAACCAACTAAGGCACCACCAACGGCTGAACCGATGATACATGATGGAATTACACGACCTGGGTCAGCTGCGGCAAATGGAATAGCACCTTCAGTAATGAATGAGAATCCTAATACCCAGTTAGATACACCTGCACGACGTTCTTCTTGAGTGTACTTGTTCTTGAAGAATGTAGTACCAATAGCAGTAGCAAATGGAGGAACCATACCACCAACCATTACGGCAGCCATTAAGATAGCAGCAGTAGTTGAGTGTGGGTCGTTAGCAAATGCACCTGATGCAAAGACATATGCAGCCTTATTGAAAGGACCACCCATATCGATTGACATCATACCTGCCAAGATAGTAGTAAGAAGTACTAAGTTACCAGTACCCATGCTGTTCAAGAAGTGGGTAATTGCAAAGTTGATCCCACTGAAGATTGGGTTAATGATGTAGAACATAATTGCTGCAATGAAGAGCAATCCCAAAATTGGGTAGAACAACATTGGCTTCATACCTTCAACTGAGTGAGGTAAGTTAGCAAATAACTTCTTCAAGCCAACCATTAAGTAACCAGCGATGAAACCAGCGGCAATACCACCTAAGAATCCAGCTGGTGAAGTTGCGTGAGCTTGAACGTTAACTTGGAATTGACCGTTAGCAATAGAAGCCATGTAACCACCAACGAAACCTGGCATCAATGCTGGCAAGTCACCGATTGATTCAGCGATGTAAGCTGAAAGAACTGGAACCATGAAGGCGAAGGCTAAGTTACCTGCGTTGTTCAAGAAGATAAATGCAGGAGTCTTTGCACCACCACCGTAGTTTTCTACGATGAAGGAGATAGCCATTAAGATACCACCACCGATAACGAATGGAAGCATGTGGCTAATACCGTTCATTAAGTTCTTGTAAATACCTGCCCATACGCCTGGCTTTTCAGTGCTTGATGATGATTCTTCTGACTTGTCAGATGCACTTGCGTGGTAAACATCTGCCTTGCCATCCATAATGTCATCGATCAATTCGTCTGGCTTGTTGATACCATCAACAACTGGACGGTTGACTAAAGGCTTGCCGTCAAAACGTGGCATGTCAACTTTCTTATCAGAAGCAATGATGACACCTTTAGCACGCTTGATTTCATCAGGAGTTAACTTGTCCTTAACACCTTCTGAACCGTTGGTTTCGATTCTAACTTCGATGCCGCGCTTCTTACCTTCCTTAATCAAGGCTTCTTGAGCCATGTAAGTGTGGGCAATACCGTTAATACATGCAGTAACACCAACGATTAATGGCTTGTTGTCGTCATCGTCGTTCTTACCTTCTGCCTTAGCAGCTTCCTTAGCCTTCTTAGCTTCAGCTGCCTTCTTGTCTTCTTCGTCCTTCTTAGCTTCAGCCTTTTCGAAAAGATCGATAACTTCTTCAGGAGTCTTAGTAGCCTTAAGTTTTTCAACTAAGTCTGGATCAATTAACAAACCTGAAAGTTTTGCTAAAGCTTGAAGGTGAGTGTTATCAGCACCAGCTGGTGCAGTGATCATGAAGAATAAGTGAACTGGTTGACCATCAAGTGAGTTGTAGTCAATACCTTCCTTACTCTTGGCAAATAATACACGAGCCTTGTTGATTGACTTGTTACGTGCGTGTGGCATCGCAATTCCGCCGCCGATACCAGTAGTTGATTCATTTTCACGGTCCCAGATGGACTTGATAAATGCATCTTCGTCATTAACGATATCGGTTGCAACTTCAAGGTCTGCCATTTCTTTAATGGCATCTTCTTTGTTGGTAGCCTTAAGCTCCATAATCATGGATTCAGGGCTTAAAATGTCCTTAATTCTCATATTTCATTCCTCTCATTTAAAAATTAAGAAATTTGTTCAACCTTAATTTGTGGCAATACTGCATCGATTTGGCTCTTAACTGCGATGTCCTTAGTAAAGGCAGTAGCAGCACCACAAGCCATACCAATTCTGAAGCCTTCCTTAGGATCGCCAGTCTTGTAGTAAGTACCAACGAAACCAGCAATCATTGAGTCGCCGGCACCAACTGAGTTAACAGCAGTACCAACAGCACCCTTGGCGTGGTATACGTGGTCTTGAGTCAAGAGAAAGCCACCTTCGCCGGCCATTGAAACCATTACGTTTTGAGCACCCTTGTCAAGCAACTTTTGTGCGTATTCAAGCATTACATCGCTTGAATCAAAAGTTACGCCGAACAAGTCAGCTAATTCGTGGTGGTTTGGTTTAATTACTAATGGCTTGTATTCCAAGGTATCAAGAAGAGCTTGACCAGTAGTATCAACTACGAAGTCAGCACCAGCTTCCTTAATAGTTGGAAGAAGTGATTGGTAGAAATCAGTTGGAAGACTTGGAGTAAGTGAACCACTCATTACTACGATGTCACCCTTCTTCAAGTCGTTCAAACGATCCTTGAAAGCAGTGATTTCTTGGTCAGTAATGTTTGGACCAGCTGCGTTAATTTCAGTTTCCTTTTCTGCGTGGATCTTAACATTCACACGAGTGTTGTCTGAAATAGTAACGAAGTCACTTTCGATTCTCTTTTGGTTCAATTGACGAACCAATTCCTTACCGGTGAAGCCACCAACAAAGCCCCATGCAGTATTGTCAACGTTCAATTGGTTAAGGATTTGAGAAACGTTAATTCCTTTACCCCCTGCTAAAAATGAATCATTGTTAGTTCTGTTAACTTCCCCGCGGTTGACTTTTTCTAATTGAAGAACATAGTCAAGAGCTGGGTTAACAGTTACTGTGTAAATCATCCTATTTTGCCTCCTCTAGGTTTATATCGGCAGGTAATGCCTTTTTTTGACTTGGTTTAAGCTTATTTGTTACCACAACAACGTCTTTAGTATTAGCGAATACGGCAAAGTTCCGTTCGCCAATCTTAGTGTTATCGGTTAAAACATAAGCATGTCTAGCTTGCTTAATCTCGGCTGTCTTGACTGTGGCTTCTTCGGGATCTGGCGTGGTTAAATTGCCGTTGGCTTCGATTCCGTTAGCTCCGACAAAACTAGCTGAGAAATTCATCGCCTTAATTTGACTCAAAGCAGTTTGACCAATCACGGCATGCGTGTCGTCTTTGACCTCGCCGCCGATTAGGAAAGTCTTGATTCCATGATTTAAACTGCATAACGCCGTTTCAACTCCGTTGGTGATGATCTTTACGTTAGGAATATCAGCTAGAAATGGAACCATCTCATAGGTTGTTGTTCCTGCATCGATAAAGACGTTATCACCTTGGTGAACGAAGTGTTCTGCTGCGTATTTAGCAATAGAAATCTTCACTTCATGATTCAAACTAAAGCGGACGTTCTGGGAAACATCACGCGAGAAATTCTTTACTGATTGGGCACCGCCATGAACTCGCTTGAGGATGCCATTCTTCTCCATTTGAATCAGATCACGACGGATAGTTGATTCAGATGTATCAGTTAAATCGCATAACTCGCTAACGCGGCACAATTCGTGCTGATTAACGTAATCTTCAATTAAGCTTTGGCGTTCTTGTGTCAGCATCATTTCTCACCTCGATAAATATTGTATTCGCTTTCTCCTCCAAAATCAATCATTTTTCTTCAAAAAATGTCATTTTTATTTATTATCGTTCAATAAAATTCATTTATATGCAAAAAAGATGCCGTTTTTTGATTGAAACGACATCTTTTCTTCGTCATTTGGAATTATTCTTAGTCATTTTACCCTATTTGACTAAGAATTTGCAAAGATGACTAAGAAAGAGAACCAAAGATCTATTAACCTTGCAAAAGCAAAACATGCCGAATCATTATTGATTCAGCGCGTTTTACTATTAAATATATTTTGTCTAGCCTCTCAAGCTACGCTTAAAGTTTTGCCATGGGCCGACATCATCTGTTTGCAAAATCAAGTTTGGATAGATTTTTCTAATCCAGATAAATGACGCTACTGTAGCGGCTAAAGCAATTAAAGCAGAGATAGCTGCCTCTAAATTAGTTGCGTTACCCATAATTACTCTAGCTGGCATTACAAATGATGATAGAAATGGGGTGTACGATAATACTTTAGCCAAAATCGTATCCCCACCTGATTGCATATTGACTGTGAACAAGAACCCGATCAACATCAATGTAGATAGTGGTCCCACCGCTTTGTTGGCATTCTCGCTTTTAGCAACCAAAGCGCCACAGAAAGCTGCAAAGATAATAAACAATACCAAGCCGATTATCGTAAACACCAATCCCCAAGAAGCCAGATTGCCAATTGCTTGATCAATCATCGGCTTATACTGTCTAAATAAATCGCTAAAGCCATCGATGTATGGGGCCGCGCAATAAACTGCCACAAAACCAACAACATAAATTAACACTTGGGTAATAATTTCACCAAAAATACCTAAAATCTTCCCAGTGAAATAATCGCCACCTGGCATACTCGAAAAGATTACTTCCATTATCTTGGTACCCTTCTCCGTAGCGATATCTTGTGCTGTTACTTGCGTATAAGTGATCACAAGCATGTACAAGATAATCAGTAAAACCCAGAAGGAAATTCGCTTAACAGGATCATTGTCAAAGCTCTTCTTCTCAACATGCTTAACTTGTTGCTTAAATTGCGCCCGCGTAGCTAAAGACTGAGTCTGTTTTGTCGTTAGCTTGGCCTTACTTAAATTCAATTGTTGCTGGGCGGTGTTTAGGCTCGTTAGCAGCTCTGATTTTAGATCACTGTCCATTTTTTCATCACTATAGTAAGTTGCAGCTAATTGATTATTCTTCTGTTCAATTAAAACATAGCCATCGATATCTTCATCTTTATACGCCTTTTTAGCCTTAGCTTCAGTGCTATAGTTGTCAAAATCTTCTGACTTTTTAATTGCTTGCTTTAAGGCAGAATTAGAAGTAACTACCCCGACATAGTTGTCATCACTACCGCCAGCTGATACCATTCCGATAACAAATGAAAAGAAGACGAGCAGAAACGGTGCTAAAATCATCAGCAAATATGACCAGGTTTTCACTTCTCTACGATAGGTTTCTTTTGCGACAAGCCAGATCTTATTCATGACGCGCACCTGCTTTCATTTTGAAAATCTCGTCTAAAGTTGGAGGTTCCTGGTCAAAAGTCTGGATATATTGACCGGCCGAAAGTTGGTTAAAAATATCCTTACCATATTTTTCGTCTGCAAGAATAAGCAGCTTCATTCCATTGTTTTGCAAAATTATATCTTTTACACCTAGTAAGGCTGATAATTCAGTAGCATTTTTGTCTGTCCTGACAAAAATTCGAGTTAGGCCAAAGCTGTTCTTAATTTCATTTACTGGGCCATTCAAGACGATATGCCCATCATTGATCATTACGACGTCATCGCACAATTCTTCCACGTTACGCATATCATGATCAGAAAAAATGATTGTAGCGCCTTTTCTTTTTTCTTCCAAAATCAGCTGCTTCATTAGATCAACATTAACAGGATCTAGTCCACTGAATGGTTCATCTAAAATAATCAATTTAGGTTGATGAATTAAAGTCGCAATCATCTGTACTTTTTGTTGGTTACCTTTAGACAAAGACTTAATCTTATCCATGGGGATCCCTTTAACAGCCAAACGTGATAACCAATCAGGCAATTCTTCTTTTACCTTTTTAGCTGGCATCCCTTTAAGACTAGCTAAAAACACTACCTGATCTGAAATAGTTAACTTAGGCATCAAACTTCGCTCTTCAGGCAGATAGCCAATATTGTCATAATCTTTAGCGTTGAAAGAATGTCCATCAATACTAATCTGACCGTCATAATCAACGAATTTCAAAATACTATGAAAGATCGTCGACTTACCCGACCCATTTTTACCAACCAGTCCAAGAATACGCCCATCTGACACATTGAAGCTAACATCAAACAAAACCTGTGTTGACCCGAAGCTTTTATTTAGGTGTTCTATTTTTAACATAATTTTTCCCTCAACTTTTTTGATATGATTGAATATCTAAGAATAATTATCGCCAAAGAATGCAAGCACATCCAAAATGTTCAGCAGTGCTTGCCGCCAATATACTTGCCAAAATGAGGATATACCTTAGTAGATTTTCTGGTAAATTTTATCAGTTGATAACCATCTGATGTTTTGTTCCGCATTACCTGGGGAATAGTAACTAACCAACATAGTGCAATTACTATAACAATTATCATAATTATAGAAATAACAGTATTTTTCATGGCATTCATTTCTTTTTAACTTCTGCTATGGGAATTATGTGGTACATATACTAATAATTGTCGCTATCATTTTCTGCTTTAAGCTTAAAATATCTGATAATTGTATAGCCTACCCAGATCAACAAGATAACAATAACGGTACATAATTTTCAAGTTGTACCATTACCAGTAATACTAAAAATTGCGACAATTAGTGCAATAACAGAAAAAATCGCAGCTCCAGTAAACTTTTTTAGCATTTTTCCAACATTATCTATCCCCTCGGCTTTTTATCTAATGGTTATTAGACCTAGAAGTACACCGTCAAAGAACTGCCATAAAGTATCGGTTGAAAAAATTGTTTTTACAATATCAACTGACCCCCAATTGGTTACTAAAGTAATCACTACACCAGCAGCAGCAACCACTACTCCTGTACCAATAACTTGAGGGGCAAGTTTCAACACTTTCTTCTGCCATGGAATCTTTGATGCGACCGTTTTGTTAAGGACTAAGCTTGCGGACATGATGCCACCAAACATTAGACCGAAAGCCAATCCAGCTCCCATCGACATAATAATTTGAAAAGGTTGAGGCGAACCAGCGGTCTTAACATACATCATCACAAGAGCTAATATTGGTCCAACAAATGCTCCAATTCCCATACCTTCAATAATTCGTTTGTTTTCACGAGCAAATTTTTCATTATTCATTGTTCTTACCTCAAGGAAATTTTCAGCTAATTAAACAAATCCGAAAACTTAGTCGGAATGTTGTTGTTCTTGGCGAAGTATTTCTTGAATGCATCCCCAAGCTTAATTGATCTCTATCCCTATTCTCTAGCCAATCATGCACAGCAAAGAATGCTGTAACGGCATAATTAACGGCTAAAACGATCAATAAGCCAAGTACAATATAAATTAAGTACAGCATTGACCTTTCCTCCAATTTAGTGATTATTTCCCTGGAAATAATCTTTCATCTTTCTAAATCAATCATATCCCTATCATTTATTTAAAAGGCAAAACTGTCCAATTCTGTCATTTATCGGACCGATTTGGCATTTTATTCTTCATCTTTTTTATAAACTAATAAATCCCCTGGCTGGCAATCCAAGACTTCACAGATCTTGCTCAATGTGTCAAAACGAACGCCGTGCGCCTTCCTTGTCTTTAGAATTGACAGGTTAGCCGGCGTTATGCCAACTTTCTCTGCCAGCTCTTTTGAAGACATCTTTCGCTTCAAGAGCATAAAATTTAGAGTTACCTCAATCATCCTTACCAACCTTTCTAAATAATCGAATCTGCATCCTCTTGAACTTTTATTCCGTATTTGAATACCAAGTAGACTACGTATAGTACTGCTAGGAAAAGTAATCCAGTTGTCACACTACTTGGGTAAAGTACATTATTCGAGTATTTAATGAACCAAGCGCGATGTGTCATAAGCATAATAAAATCTACTATTAAAAAATGGTATATCCAGCAACTGAAATTAGTAATTTCTTGAGTAAATTCGAATTACTAATAGCAAAGTAAACTTCTTGTTTGATATTCTTAACAATTAATCTAGCATATCGACAGATCAAAAAAGCCGTAATGCTCATCATAATCATTAAGAGTAACATAACTATTAATACTCCAACATAGCTATCAACTGATATATCGTAATACAGTAAAAAAGGCCGTGCATCCCTGCACGGTCTTCTCATCTTATCTCAACTATTTTATAACGTATTTGCCGTTCTTGTACTTAAATACAACCTTCTTGTTAGGCAATTGAACCGTAATTCTGCGATATACAGGACCAAAGCCGTGCTTTTCAAGCTTAACTTTCACACTACCGTCCTTATTTACCTTAACTTCGTACAAGTTGTATTCGCCCTTTTGGTACTTGAAGTCAGTTCCGTTATCTTGATAGTGAACGTACTTACCCCTTTTACCAAATAATCTAAAGGTCATGCTTTCGTCTGGTTCATCAGAGATGTGACTAACTTCCTTACCCCATGGCAAGATAGTGTTCTTCTTGATAAACAGTGGCAACTTATCAATTGGTGCATCAACCAAAATTCGTGGTCTTTCCAGCATGTTCAACGCCGTTCCAGAAGTCAATCCATTTTCCTTTTGGCAAATATACGGCGCGCTTAGTTTGACCTTCTTGAACAACTGGGGCTGCCAAAATGTCCTCGCCCACCATATATTCATCATTCAAGTTATACACCTGTGTATCATTTTCATAATTCAATACAAGTGGACGCATAATTGGCAAACCTGTCTTAGTTTCACGATAAAATTCATCGTAAAGATATGGAATGAAGCGGTAACGAAGCTTCAAGTATTTACGGTAAATTGACAAAGTTGGTTCGCCAAATACCCATGGCTCTTGTGAACGAGTACCTAAAGCCGCATGGTTTCTGTACAATGGGCTAAATAATGCACCTTCAATCCAACGGGTAAGCAATTCTGGAGTTGTATCTGCGCCAAAACCACCGATGTCAGTTCCGGCAAAGCTAAAGCCGCTCATCCCTAAGTTACATAATTGCGGAATCATCATCTGCACATGTGTCCATAAACATTTGGTTGTCACCTGTCCACACTGTGGAAAACTTTTGCGTTCCAGCATAAGCTGCACGAGTAATCACAAATGGACGCTTGCCTGAATACTTCTTCAAGCCTTCATAAGTTGCCTTAGCCATATTGTGACCATAAACATTGTGCATCTTCTTATGAGTCGAAGCTTCTTCCTCGTTATGGAAGACGATATTGTCTGGAATTTCACCCTTGAAAGATGCAGGTTCGTTCATGTCATCCCAGATACCTGAAACGCCGAGGTCGACTAGGTACTTGCAGTTTCTAGCCCACCACTTACGTACTTCTTTACGGCCAAAGTCTGGGAAGACAGAATCGCCAGGCCAAACTTGGTTTACATAGACAGTGCCATCTGGAGCCTTTACAAAGTAGCCCTTTTCAATACCTTCCTTGTAAATCTTATAGTCATCATCTTTCTTAACGCCTGGGTCAATAATCGTGATGATTCGGAAGCCCAATTTACGCATCTTAGCGACGAATTTCTCTGATGACTCATAGTTATCCGTCCTCCAGGTAAATACGCGATAGCCGCGCATATAGTCGATATCCAGGTGCAAAACGTCGCATGGCAAGTCATACTTACGCAAGTTTTCCGCAATCTTCTCAACTTGCTTTTGGCTGACACTATAGCCCCAACGTGATTGTTGGTAGCCTAAAGTCCACTTTTGTGGCATTGGCACACGGCCCGTCAAATAAGTGTAGTTGGTAATAACTTCCTTGAGTGAATCACCACCGATGATGTAGTAGTCGATGTTGCCGTCAACTGCAGAGTAGTAGTAATAGTCGTTGCTTTCCTTACCTAAGTCGATGTGGTTGCGGTAAGTATTGTCAAAGAAAATTCCGTATGGGTGCTTATTTTTCAGACCAAGCAAGATCGGAATTGACTTGTACAAACGCGTAAAGCTTTCGACTTGTGGGTCTGGATTATCGGTGTTCCAGTTGTCATAAGCATAGTGACGCTTGTTAATAAAGCCCGTCTTGTCGCCCAAGCCGTAGAATTGTTCATCGTCTGCAAGTGACTTAACAATTTCGTAGTAATCCTTGTCGTGTGCACCAAGCAAATTCTTAACGTCATGGCCTTCGGATTCCGCCAATTTCAGATGTTCCTCGTCCATTTGACGATCGATTGGCGTACGCTTCTTACGATAATCGAGAATTAATGGATTGCCCTTTTCATCGTAGACATCGATCTTCTCGTCATCGTAGATCTTAACGGTAAGTTTAGCCGTTGATAATTCGACGTGGCCATCTTTTTCCTTAACTTTAAAGTCAGTCTTGATTGATTTATCGCCATCAATAGCATAAGAGTTGCTGGCGTTGCCGCGATCTTGAAAGATACGCACGATTTCTGGCGTGATCACCGTCAAAATCAACGGCTTGTTGTCATAATTTACAGTAAGTTTTTGTCCGTCTTGAGTAAAATTGATAAGTTTGTTAACCATAATTTACCTCTATTTAAATCAAAGCTATGTATTCGTTTTCAATTTTAACACAATAAGTTTATACAACTGTCTTTCAAGCAACGAAAAAAGCTAGCAAATTTGCTAGCTGATAAGTCTAATTGAATATGTCTGACATTTTTGTCGGAATATTATTATTTTTGGCAAAATACTTTGTCAACTACCCTAGACTGAAGTCTAGGGCTTAGTGGCTCGTTAGCTTGCGCTAACCAGAACACCAACTTGCTTAGATACGGACTTGACTTACCAGCAATAGTCTTTTGACTATTGCCGATAGAGGCCGTCTAATTACCAAAGCCTTTTAAGTCCGCGAGTTGCTAACGGACTGCAGCCTTTCTAGGCTGCTTTTTTTATTTTAGGATTTTGCCACTTGCTTAATCCTTTTTCTAAGATGTTCACTGCCGCATTCCAATCACGAATATGGGGCATTCGACAAATTGGACAAGTCCACTTCCGATCCTTAAGGGTTAATTTCTTATAACCATTTTGACCCATAATACTGCCACAAGCATGACAGCGTTGAGTGGTATATTTAGGATCAATTGTTAGAAATTCTTTACCATATAGATCTGCCTTATAAGCCAGCATATTCAGGAAACTACGCCAGCCGACATCAGAAATTGATTGCGACAAGGCATGATTCTTTAACAGGTTTCTGTTTCTTAATTCCTCGGCAACTACTAAATCGTGGTTTTTGATTAGTGCAGTTGAGAGTACTTGTAAAAAGTCATTACGCTGTCTTCTGATCTTATCGTGCAGTTTAGCGACTATTAGACGCTGTTTTTGATAGTTTTTTGCTAGCCACAAATTGCGTCCTTCTTTTTTAGCCCGGCGCTGCCTGCGAGACAAGACACGTTGGGCATGGGCCAGCTTCTTTTTGGTTTTGCGATAAAATCGTGGATTAGCAACCATTGCTCCGTTAGATGCTGTTAGGAAGTTATCTAAATTGAGGTCAATGCCAATTTGACTTTGTGTTTTAGGTAATTCCTTAACAAAAGCAGTATCGCTGCCTAATTGCATAGACAGGTAGAACTGGTCATCAGCGGTCTTTTTTATCGTGACTGTGCCAATTCTAGTTGGAATCTGCTTAAGCAAGCGCTCTTTAATCAGTTTTCTAAAACCAGCAATGCGGACAATTCCCAGCTTAGGCAATTTAATATGTTTAGCATCAATAAATCTAGCTGTCCCGTTATCAAGATAGGCTTCTGACTGCTTAGGATATTGACAGTTAGTCTGATATGACCAGTCGCTGCGTTTTTTGTGAAAAGTCGGAATTCCATGACCAATCTTGCGATAGTTGTTCCAAGCTTTCTGATAATTTTGAATGGCGTTGGCAAGAGCGAGGCTATCAATTTCTTTAACACGCAAAAAGCTATAAGTATCACGAATATTCCTTGGCTTATCCAATAGTTCGCTATTAGTGACTACTTCTTCTGCCAACCTAGTCTCATAATTATTAAGAATAGAAAAGGCAAAAGGCATTGCTTGATATTGTCTAACAGCTAAGTAGTGCTTAGCATGATAATTGCTTCGATTGCGTCCTACATAAGAGTTGTAGACAAAGCGCTGCGCATCATAGTTTAGTTTAATGATTTTCTTTTGCTTAGAACTAGGATAAAAGCGAAGCTTAACGCCAAAATGATAGGCTAAACTGCTCATTCTTTTCATGTATTTCACCTCCTCATAGATTAGATATTTATATTTTACAGGATAAGCGAACATATGTCTCTATTTTTAGAATAAAAAAAATGCTGACTGCTAGGTCAGCTTGGCCCTATCCATCCCCGCATTAAAATACGGGGATTTTCGGGCGTTTTTCATTAAATCAGAAGTTGAGTATTCAGACATGTTGTTACGCATCGTTTCAGTCGTTTGCAACGCGTTATAGATAGTGTGATAAGTACGCTTATCAATGTGCGACAAAAGCATAACGGCAGCGACCATGAATAAAACGTCTTGTGTGATTCTAGCAGTTCGGTAAGATAACTTCGTTCTTTGCGTGATAATTGGTGCAATAGCATCATATGGCACCGCACCAAGGTCCGGTGCCATGTAAAGCGATGCACCCAGCGTGAACAAAATCAAACCGATCAAGGTGTCAGCTGCCACAATCAAGAACGTAGTTCGGTAGCCAAATAATTGGTGGTAAATCGTAGTAAACCATTGAATTTCAAATCCGACCAGAACCATGTTTAAGATAGTACCGATTCCGATTTGCTTACGGTCCAGCCACAAAATAAAAATGAAAATCACCAAGTTCACTGCTAATTGGTAAACACCAAGTCCGATTCCTAATTTGTTAGAAATACCGGTGTTCACGGCAGTAAATGAATCTAGACCACCACGCAAAAACGTGGTTCCCATTGATAAAATAGCCACACCAATGAATGATATCAACGTTTTATAGGCGATATTCGCTCAATTAATTTTCTACTTTTTCAGTAGGATTATTTTTCAACTAGTGTACGCCTTCCATTAAGACGTTAATTTTTTTAACTAAAGCAAACATAATAATGCCGAAGATTGCACTCACTATACCAACAGCCAAGAAGTATTGAACTTCAGTACCAGAAGAATAGAATTTAACAATTTGGGCGTTAACTGCCTGACCGGTTGCATCAGCCATGAACCACATACTCATCATTTGTGAACGGAAAGCATTTGGCGCAAGCTTAGTCGTAATTGACAAACCAATTGGTGAAATCAGCATTTCCGCAATTTCAACCAAGAACCATGAACCGACAAGCCATAATGGACTAACTCTGCCACTGGTACCAAAGAGCATCCCTGGCAAAGCCATCCACATGTATGAAAGGCCTGCAAATACAAGACCTGCAGCGAATTTACCTGGTGCACTTGGTTGCTTTTTCCAGTGTTCCCAAAGCCAAACGAATACTGGCGTCAAGATCATGATAAACAATGGGTTAAGTGACTGAAAGTTAGCTGCCGCAAAGTGCCAGCTGCCAACATGAAGCACAGTTCTTTGTTCCGCAAAAAGTGCTAAAACAACTGAACCGGATTCTTCTATTCCCCAGAAAATAGCTGCGGCGAAGAATAATGGAATATAAGCTTTAACACGTGAACGTTCAATCTTAGTAACCTTAGGGCTCCGGAGCATCATGACGAAGTAGTAGATTGGCAACGCAATAGCCAAAATAGTAAGCAAAGTAATAACGTTATTAACGTTTAATTGACCTACACCAGCCATTGCAGCTAATACAATAGCGATTGCGAAAATACCAATAACTACCCATTTAATAATGTTGAGCAAATCGCCTTTATCAATTGGGTCATTTGGCGTCAAACTATCAGTTGAAAGATATTTTCTACCACCAAGAGTGTATTGCACTAAACCCAAGAACATACCAATAGCGGCAAGTGAAAAGCCGGCATGGAAGTTCCATTCGGTGCCAAACACGTTAAAGCCGAAGCCTTGTGCTGCCCATGGTACAAGGAGTGGTGCAAGGAATGAACCAATATTAATACCAAAAACAAAAATACTAAAACCAGCGTCTCGACGACGATCTTCTACAGAGTAAAGACCACCAACCATTGAAGATACGTTAGGTTTAAGCAAACCCGTACCAACCACGATCAAAGCGATTGAGGCATACAATGCACTAACACCAGCTGGCAAAGCCAAAACAATGTGACCGAGCATGATCAAGACACCACCATAAAAGACGGTCTTTCTTGAACCCCATACTCTATCTGAGAGCCAACCACCAACTAAGGTAGATAAATAAACAAGCGAACCATAAATTGACATGATTGAAGCAGCGGTAGTTTGGTCCATACCAAGACCACCCTTGGTAACTGCGTAATACATGTAGAAAAGTAAGATGGCACGCATGCCGTAGTAACTGAAACGCTCCCACATTTCAGTGAAGAATAAAGTGGACAAACCCTTTGGTTGTCCGAAAAATGCTGTATCTGAATCTCGTTTACCCAAAGAAAAACTCCCCTCTTATCTAAGGTAAGCAATAAAGGATATTATACCACGAAAAATAAGGATCCACTTCTTACATAGTGGATCCTTATTTCTTTAGCTATTTATTTTTTAGTCAATTGCCTTAGCAACTGCACTGTTTACAGCATCTTTTTCGTCTTCGATCAAGTTAACCTTGCCTTCGATGACCTTAATGTCCATCTTAATTTCACGACTAAGAAGTGGAATATTTACCTTAGGTTCAAAGAATTCCTTGAATTCCTTAAGTCTTTCAGGAGTATGGAAGACACCGGTAGTAACTGTGATAAATGTAGCGAATTCCATGTCGCCACCAACAGTCTTATCAAGCCAGTCCCAATCTTCTCTGATCCAGTCCCAAGCAGCTTGTTGACCATGGTGGTTTGCAAGAAGTCCACGGTACCAACCACGAAGGTCTTGTGGCTTAATGACGTCAGCATCTTCAAACTTGTCAACGATTGAGTTAACTTCAGCCTTGTCAATGGTGCTGGTTACAGCTGCACGTAAGTCAGCCTTGTATGAAGCATCTGCAGTTCTTTGGTATTCCTTGATCAACTTAGCAACTAAGTCGTGACTGCCATAGTTCTTAACTTCATTGATCAAAACATATGGACGAACATCAGCATTCATTGCTTCCAAATTTTCTTCATTTTCAGTGAAGATCTTATGAGCTGCCTTAATTGAGTCAGCATTTTCTGCGTAAAGACTAGCAGCTAATTCATATGGACGAATTTGAATATCTTCATCGCTTTCGCCAGCCTTAACCTTCCAGCCTAAGCGAGCAACTTGATCCTTAGATAAGAGATCGTAAAGCTTCTTCAAGTTCTTTTCTGCGGCAGAATCTGGTTCAACGAATTGACGCAATTTAGCAGCAGTAGTGTACAATGCGTTGATTACCAAGCTTGACTTAGAATCTGCAAACTTAGTAAGAAGTGGCACGATTGAAGCGTATGAAATTTGCTTACCTTCTGCCAAAAGTCTAAGGTCTTGCAATAATTGCAACTTATCAATTGGTTCAAGTTCGTCAACCTCTGACAATATATCATCAAGCAAAGTCTTGTCGTACTTAACGATGAAGTGTGAGTTGTTGCCAATGTTAAGTCTAAGTGGGTGACCTGCTTCTTCACGGATAACCTTGTAGTTACCTAAGTCTAATTCTTTTTCAGACATAATCTTAGGAGCGTCGAAGTTTGCGTTCAATGGAATTTGCCATTGTCTACCCTTGTCTTCACCTTCGCCAACGAAGAATTGCTTTTGAGTAAGCTTCAAGTGACCATCTTCATCGATAAATGCGTTAACTACAGGGTAACCTGGTTGCTTAAGCCATGAGTGCATAATCTTACCGATATCAAGATCAGTAGCAGTTGAAAGTGCATCCCAAAAGATCGTCACCAGTGGCATTGCCAAACTTGTGGTGATCGAAGTAGTACTTAAGGCCCTTTCTCAAAGCATCGTCGCCAAGAAGTGAACGAACCATAACTAACATTCTTGAACCCTTAGCGTAAACGATGGCACCGTCAAAGACAGAGTCAATATCAGCTGGGTCGTTAATTTCCATTTGAATTGGTTGAACACCGTCTGTAGCATCACGTGATAATGCGGCAGCAGCTTCACTAGTTTGGAACATTTCCCAGATGTGCCAGTCAGGTTCCAAAGCGTCAACTGACAAGTATTCCATCATGTTAGCGAAACTTTCGTTAAGCCATAAGTTGTCCCACCACTTCATGGTTACCAAGTCACCGAACCATTGGTGAGCCAATTCGTGAGTAATAACAGTGGCAACAAGCTTCTTCATTTCAAGACTAGTGTTGTCTGGGTCAAGCAATAAGTAAGCTTCACGGTAAGTTACAAGACCCCAGTTTTCCATGGCACCAGCACTGAAGTCTGGCAAAGCAAGTTGTAATGATTGTGGAAGTGGGTACTTAGTTTGGTAAAGTCTTCGTAAAATTCAATTGCGCGTTAGCAATATCTAGGCCAAAGTCCAATTCCTTAGGTTTGTGAGCCTTAGTTGCGTAAACACCAATCAAAACGCCATCCTTGGTGTGAGTAGTCTTTGATTGTAAGTCACCAAAGGCAAATGCAACAAGGTAGCTTGACATACGAACAGTTTCTTCAAAGTGGTGGTAGCCATCTTGGTCAACTTCAACTTCTGGCATGTTGGCAAGTGCAACTTCGCCGTCTTCTTCATCCCACTTAAGGGCAAGGGTGAAGGTAGCCTTAGCTTCTGGTTCATCAACACATGGAAATGCTTGACGAGCAAAAGTAGTTTCAAATTGCGTACCGATAATTTGCTTCTTCTTGCCTTCTAATTCGTAGTATGAAGGGTAAATACCCATCATAGTGTCGGTAAGTGGTGCGCTATAAGCAATTTCGATTACGGCTCTGCCAGTTACGCCAGTTTCAATCTTGATTGCTTCGTCTTTTTCAACTACTTCAAATCAACGTCCTTGCCATCAACCTTAACGCTGTCGATGGTCATAAACTTTTGATTAATGAATACTGGTTTTCAATTTACGTCACCAGTAATAGTAGAAGTACCGTTAATCTCTTTATTCTTACGGTTTACATTGATGCGCAAATCGTAATGTTCTGGGTGAAAAATTTTCATAAAACGTTTTACAGCCATTTTGACCTCCTAAATAATACATATTTCCCTTAAATTTTACCAAACATAAGGACGTAAACGTTTTAAAAAAGGCTAATTATTCTTGATTGTAAGAGTGACGTTGTCATTTTGTAACACTGCTGTCACATTGACCTTGTACTATATAATCATAGTCATTAAGAAATAAATAACTTTTTTTAAGTTTTAAATAAGGAATGAATAAATTGAATAAACACGTTAAATCTACTTTAGTAAAAATCTTAGCTGCATTAGCACTTGCCTTTGCATGTGTCGCAGTTGCCGAAACTTTTTCTACCAACTCAGGCAATCAAACTGTACAAGCCGCAACCAGAAAGCTTTCAAAGAAAGAAAAGGCTGCTAAGAACTGGATCGCAATGCGCGAATCAGGTGGTAGCTACACTGCTAGAAACGGTGTTTGTTACGGTAAGTACCAATTAAATATCAGTTACTTACGTGGCGACTTATCACCAAAGAACCAAGAACGTACAGCTGATAATTACGTTTATGGTCGTTACGGTTCATGGGTTAATGCCAAGAGATTTTGGTTAGCACATAATTGGTATTAATTCATTCTTTTAATTTTCAATCATAAAAAAAAACTCATCTAGTCCAATTGACTAGGTGATTTTTTTAATGTCGTCAAATCTTATTTTGGCAAAAATAAAAGTGCTGGACGAAGATTCACCTCCATCTAGCACTGGGTTAAAAATATTTATCTTTATTCAAAAATTATCTTGTTTAACAAAAACGATAAAATTGCAATAATCAAAAACCATAATTGAGCACCCCATACCAACATACGCCATGGTACCAAATATGAACCGCATTGTTGGCTGCTTCTCTTGCCAATTTGATTTTCCATTGCATAACCTACTACCCATCTTCTCATTAAAAACAGGAGTTAATACAAAAACTTACCGTAGTGATCAAATGAAGTAACTAAATGTTGCATTTCTTGAAATATGGCTCTTTAAAAGAACTGTGCCAAACACACAAAAATGCTGG
>ENA-OQBL01000342-OQBL01000342.1-human-gut-metagenome-genome-assembly--contig:-NODE-342-length-26112-cov-3.416740_pt1 | contig 26112 bp, 22 predicted proteins | sample MGYA00242747_ERZ504553 | MGnify/ENA primary metagenome ERZ504553 (study PRJEB26092, sample SAMD00036240) | human gut metagenome | host: Homo sapiens | study: EMG produced TPA metagenomics assembly of...
GCCAAATTCCCCTTAGGAAGTACACTTCCCAATTTGATGTATTTGTCAGGATCGGTAATGGTTTCCGTAGCAACTGCTCCGTTCTGGTCTACAAAAAATCTGTCCATTGGCATCACGCTTCATATCTCTCAGAGAGTAAAGGTCCCCATGCTTCCTCCCTCTTTCAGCAAGAAGCGGGCATCACCTAAACCACCCATATTCAACGTGCTCAAAGAGAACAACTCACCGGTAACGGGGTTGATGGCTTTGTCTGCCAGTGTCAAAATCTTATTCTTGTTGCTGGAAAAACGTTATACCAGTATCCCATGTAAAGTCCTTCCAAGTATTCTTATAGTTCAGTGACAACTCAATACCGGAGTTACGTACGGCACCGGTCTGGATATACAAAGCCGACCAACCGCTGACAGGCAACTGCGGATTGAATGTCTGATTCATAGTCTTGGCATTGTAATATGTCACATCCAATTCACAATTTTTTGGAGGAAACGCATGTTCAAACCGATTTCCCAAGAATTGGTACGCTCAGGCTTCAGATTATACAACGGATATTGAGTCGTGATACTCCATTGACCGGAACTTGAATTCCATTCGTAGTGAGGATTAGCCAAGTATCTGGAGAAAGCACTACCAACAGATGCCCATGAACCACGAACCTTTATAAAAGAAAGATAATCTTTGTTCAAGTTAGGCATCAGTTCAGACAGTACAACAGAACCACCGACTGAAGGATAAAAGAATGATTTACTGTTGGAGTTGGGACCTGCCAACTGTGAAGGCCAGTCGTTACGTCCGGTCAGCGTCAAGAAGTAAGTATTCTTGTAACCAAGCTCAGCCGAAGCGAAGAGAGACTGAGTCTGTTCACGCCATCCCTCCTGCAAGCGCTGTGTCTTGCTGGCACTCAGGTTCTGGATAGCAAAGTAGTTGGTTAGACCTACCGGTTCACCACCGAAAGCATCACCACCGTCAGCAATCGGACCACGTGTTTTCATTGCATCCGAACGTATATCGGAGAATGAACCACCGACGTTGGCCTGGAGTGACCAGTCTTCACCGAAATATTTGTTGATACTCACCAGGAAGTCAGCATACAACTGTTTGTCCTGCGTCTTAGTAATACCATAAAGACCTCGTGAAGAACTCTCGGTGAGCTGAGTATTGGTAGAAGCATAAAACTTTTCTGTATAGTCATTATTGGAGTTATCCAAACGTACACGTCCTGAAACAGTCAGCCAGTCCAGAATCTTATAGCTCAAACCGGCATTCAGCATATAGCGATCCTTCTTGTTCTGGCGCAAATTGCGGTAGTTAATCCAATAAGGATTCTGCATTACCATACCTTCGTCCCCTACCGGCCAATATTGCGTATAAATCTTACGGGCAGCGTCATAGCGCTCATACATGCTGATATCCGACCAGTCGTTGCTGCGCGGGAACAAATAAGCACCCACCAACGGGTTATTGTAGGTACCCTGGTTCGTCATGTTCTGGTCATTCTGCAGAATATAGCTTGCACCGAAGTCCAAAGTCATCTTGTCGTCCAAGAAAGTAGTGGTATTACGTACCGTGAAGTTGTAACGGTTGTATTTGTTGTTGGGAACAATACCCTTAGAGTTTACGGCAGCAGCCGATGCATACGTCTGGTTTTTTTCTGTACCAGTTGACAAAGAGATGCTTTCCGTCCCTACAATACCCGTCTGGAAATAATCATCTTTCGGACTGTAATTGTAATTATTGGCTGCAGACAAAGGAGCTCCCCAGCTCATGGCTCCTGAAGTGCTCATCACACCACCGGTTCCCGTACCATACCGGTTTTGGAAGCTCGGCATCACAAACGGATTGGTGAATTCAGTATTGCTGCTGACAGTAAGACTCACCTTACCTTCTTTACCTTTCTTTGTAGTGATGACAATGGCACCGTTGGCAGCTTCCGAACCGTACAAGGCAGCAGCGGCGGCGCCAGTCAAGACCGACATTGACTCGATGTCTTCCGGGTTGATGTCAGCAATCGGTTCTGAAGATCCCTGGGAGTCGAACTCCTTACCTCCGGCAGTACCACGGCCAGAGAAAATAGGCACACCGTCAATTACATAAAGTGCATTGGAAGACTGCATGATGGATTTCGTACCACGCATCACTACCTTTGACACGCCACCCACACCGGATGAAGAAGCATTGATATTCACACCTGCTACTTTACCACTCAATGAGTTCACAAAGTTGGCGTCTTTATTGGAAGTAATGGCATCTGTATTCACCTGCTGTACATTGTAGGACAATGCCTTTTCCGAACGCTTGATACCTAGGGCAGTAACCACAACTTCTTCAAGCTGTTGGGTATCTCCGGCCATCATCACATTAATCGGTGCATTACCTTTCACGGGAATTTCCTGCGTAGTATAACCGATATAAGAGAATACGATCACCGGATTCGCTTCCGTAGTGGTCAACGTAAAGTTACCGTCGAGGTCGGTAATGCACCCGTTGCTGGTACCTTTTATCAATACATTCACACCAATCAGAGGTCCCATGTCATCTGACACGACTCCGGTAATCGTCCGTTCTTTCCCTTGTTGGTTGCCCTCTTGAGGAGCAGCAGACTTTTCAGAAAGATAAACGATGTTATCCTCCACTTTATAGGAAATGTCTTTCCCTTTGAGAATAACATTCAAAGCATCTTCTATAGACGCATTGTTCACTTTGACGTTTTCTACCGGCAACGCAGCCAGTTTGTCGTCATAAAAAAATTGATACTTGGATTGAGACTTGATTTGTTCAATGACTGTCCTCAATGTGCCGCGAGACACATTCAGGTTTAATTGGGCAAAGCCCCACTGGATAGAAACTGCCATGAACAACAAAACTAATAAAGCCCGCATGAACGTCGAACTCCGAAAAGCATAATTGTCTTTCATAAACACAATTTATAGGTTATACAATAAATTACTTCGAGAGATTCATTCTCTCGCATTCCTATATAAAACAACAGACAATGAAAATACACTTACTGAAAAAGTATCTTTTTTATCATTAATCCTAAAAAAAAGGAGTTACCCCGAAAATAAGTTGATATATCATTTTGCTCAATATTACTAACGAAGTAAATAATTATTTCCACCTGATTCAAGAAAAACACCTATAATACAGATAGTAAATAACAAAATGATATATCAACTTATTTTCGAGGCAACCCTTTTCTTACTATATTATTACTATTCTTTACTTCTTCAGTTCATTCGAGAAAGAATAAGGATAATCTTCCGGCTGCGTACCTCTCTTCATATTAGGCTGGCTGCCCATATCAAACCTCAAGGTACCGCCATTCTGCAAATTGCCATGCGTCAGATAATTCCTGGAATAATCCACGCCGTTCACCTTGAGAGACTCGATATACATGTTCTCCGGTGAGTTATCCGGAGCGTCAATTGTCAGGGACTTACCGTTCTCGAAATGGAGGGTAGCCTTACGGAACAGAGGGGCGCCCAGTACATACTCGTCCGTACCAGGGCAAACCGGATAGAAACCAAGTGCAGAGAAGACATACCACGCGGAAGTCTGACCGTTGTCCTCGTCACCGCAATAACCGTCGGGACCGGCAGTGTACATGCGGTTCATTACCTGACGAAGCCAATATTGGGCCTTCCAAGGCTCCCCGGCATAATTATAAAGGTAAATCATGTGCTGGATGGGCTGGTTGCCATGGGCATAGTTACCCATATTCATCACTGTCATCTCACGGATTTCATGGATTACCTGGCCGTAATAGCTGTCATCGAACAAGGGTGGAACAATAAATACAGAGTCAAGCATCTCCACGAAAGATTCCTTGCCACCCATCAAGTCTATCAGACCTTGAGGGTCGTGGAATACAGACCAGGAATAGTGCCAACTGTTACCTTCAGTAAAGGCATCACCCCACTTCAATGGAGAGAAAGGAGCCTGGAACTGGCCGTCTTGATTACGACCACGCATCAGCTTGCTTTCCTTATCAAACACATTCCTATAGTTCATGGCACGTTCCGCAAAGAGTTTCTGCTCCTTCTTCGGACGGTTCAACTCTTTTGCCATGCGGTAGATGCACCAGTCATTATAAGCATACTCCAAAGTACGGGCAGTGTTCTCGTTGATTTTCACATCGTAGGGAACATAACCAAGCTTATTGTAATACTCATAGCCGAGGCGACCCGTAGAAGAGACCTCGGGATGGACATTCTTTGTACCGTTGATGAGACCTTCGTACAGCGTCTGCACATCCTCCACCTTCACACCTTTCAGATAGGCATCTGCCAGTACGGAAGCAGAGTTGTTGCCAATCATACAGCCACGGTGACCCGGACTTGCCCATTCGGGGAAGAAACCGCTTTCCTTATAGGTGTTGACAAGACCTTCCTGAATCTGCCTGTTCACTGACGGATACATCAGATTAAGGAATGGAAAGAGACAGCGGAAAGTATCCCAGAAACCGGTATCCGTATACATATAACCGGGCAGCACCTGACCATTGTAAGGGCTGTAATGAATAGGACTTCCCGCCTCATCCAGTTCATAGAATGCACGGGGGAATAACAAGGAACGATACAAACATGAGTAGAAAGTACGGTACTGGTCAAGGGTTCCGCCTTCCACATCAATACGGCCCAGCACCTTGTTCCAGGCATCCTGACCTTTCTGAACCAATGTTTCCAAATTGTCATTGCCAAGCTCCTTCAAGTTACGGTCAGCCTGCTCAAAACTGATGAAAGAAGAGGCTACACGGGCATGTACCACTTCACCCTTGCGGGTTTTGAAGCCGATAACAGCACCGGCGTGTCCGGCTTCCTGCTCAACCTTATTCTCGGTCAAGACGCCATCGGCTACAGACGCCTTATAAGTAAAAGGCTTGTCGAACTCTATCACGAAATAGTTCTTGAAGTTCTCGGGAACACCGCCGCTGTTACGGGTAGTATAACCGATAATACGATTCTGTTCCGGAAGTATCTTCACATAAGAGCCCTTGTCAAAGGCATCAACAACAACGTATGAATGATCATTTTCAGGGAAAGTGAAACGGAACAATACGGCACGGTCGGTAGGGGTGAACTCGGTAACCACATCGTGTTCGGCAAGATATACCTTATAATAATGAGGAAGTGCCACTTCGCCCTTGTGGGAGAACCAGCTTGCACGCTTCTCCTCATCAAACTCGGGCTTGCCAACCACCGGCATGATGGAGAACTGCCCGTAGTCGTTAATCCAGGGACTGGGCTGGTGTGTCTGCTTGAAACCACGGATCTTGTTCGCGGTATAGACGTATTGCCAGCCGTCACCCATCTTACCAGTCTGAGGAGTCCAGAAGTTCATACCCCAGGGACGTGCGATCGCAGGATAGGTATTACCGGTGGAAAGCTCGAAAGTAGACTGCGTGCCGACAAGAGGACTGACATACTGGGTAAAGTCCTTGGCATGCAGCCACAAGGAACTGCTCACAAAAAGAAACAATAGGATTAATTTTCGCATAATATTAGAAAGTTGTTAGTATTAAATAAATTCTTCTCGTCATATCTCGGATTTGTGCGGCCTTCCTACTTCATTGAGGAGAGGAAAACACTGTTCCCCACAATTTTATACTCCAATGGAATGGCATTCTTTATCAGATTCAGCACAGCCCCCCACACTCTCTTTTTTTCTTCAGTGTACCCGAGTAGGTCTTGCTTACATCTATGTTCGGTGCCAGAATTATCCTCACCCCATACGAATTCTCCAATGTACGCGCAATGGTGTATAGGTCAGCCTTCTCAAAGACAAACTCATTATTGTGCCAGTTTTCGATTCCCGTATCCACCTGCTTCACCACCAGACGCCTAGTCATTCCGTTCAGCTCGGCTTTCTGTCCGGGGGCAAGGATAATCATACCCTCGCCATGATTGCCTTTCACCTCTACTTCGCCTTTCAGAAGGGTAGCTACTGCAGACATCTTAGCCTTGTCAGACTTGAGGTTGAAAACAGTTCCCAATACTCTGACCTGCATGGCCTCACTCTGTACGACAAACGGTTTTTCCGGATTCCTCATTACCTCAAAATATCCTTCTCCTTCCAGATAAACCTTTCTTCCCTTCCCTGCAAACTCATACGGATATTTCAAGGTAGTATTTTTATTCAGCCAGACTTTTGTGCCATCCGGCAGTTTCAATTCCTTAATCTTATCATGAGTGGTGACAGCCAGTAATGTTTCCGGCTGGCTATAAGTCTGATAAAAAATGATAGCCGAAAGTACCCAAAAGGAAGAAGCCCACAAATACGGCCGCATACCGCATCCATCCAACCATCCTCCGTACCTTGTATTGTTTCGTCTTCTCTTGTTCCAACCTTTTAAACAATCGCTTTTCGACCTTTTCTATGTCTTGTGCATTCGAAGTATCCCCCAGTCTCCCCAAGTGGTAAATCTCCTCCAGCCTGAACAATTCGCGTGCATTCTCACCCGACCCTTCCAGCCAGGCGTTCACCTCACGAAGTTCATCTTCCGTACATTCACCCATAAGGAACTTGGCCAATATCTCCTCATTCAACTTATTCATTCTTTCCTTCATTATGATAATAAAACAACGCTGCTCGCAAAAACACTTACTTTCCCGATGAAAAAACAGAGCCAACATCAGGTTCAGATACCCCAGTTTATCGCGCAGCAACTTCAAAGCTTTGTACATGTGAGCCTCCACCGTACGCAATGACACTCCCATCGTATCAGCTATCTCCTTATTCTTCATATCATGCAGATAGCTGAGTTTGAATACCATCCGGCACTTGTCCGGCAATTCATTGATGGCATCGGACAGCTTCCTTCTGAGTTCGGCATCCTCTATCCGTTTCACCACATCATTGCTGTCGGGTTGATAGAACTCAACCCTCTTTTTATGGATTTCGAGCATGACAGCCTCATAGCCACTTACAATGTCCCGATGCTTCAGAACGTTCAATGGCACGGGTATACACCGCCCTATACAAAAAATGCCTGAATCTGCTCTCCCACCTTCATGGCATCTTTCCGCTTCCACAGCTCCACGAAAACATCCTGCACCACATCTTCCGCATCTTCTTCCCCCACAATGCGTGTGGCGTAGAACAGCAGATTGGTATAATACCTGCGGAAAAGGGATTTATATGTCAAGTCGAAATGTTCATCCATATTTTTAGCCGGTTATCGGGGGCTGTACCATGCATCACCTGGCTTATCCCCCATTTCAAATTCGAAAACACTTCCATCCATTATCTGTTCATGCGTAATATAACTTTTGTCATAGCTCTTACCGTTGAGTTTGACAGATTGAATGTAGCAATTTTCCTTGCTCACCGCCGGTGCCAGTACCTTAAAGGTCTTTCCACCAGGCAGGTGCATCTTCATTTCCGGATATAGGGGGTACCGATTTCATATTTTCCGCCAACCGGGTCTACCGGATAAAAGCCCATCGCACTGAACACATACCAAGCAGACATCTGTCCGCAATCCTCGTTGCCACACAAACCGGCAGGAGTGTTCAGGTAGAGTTCATGCATCACCCGGGCTGCATATTTCTGGGTTTTCCAAGGTTGATCCACAGCATTGAACAGATAAATGACGTGATGGCTAGGCTCATTTCCATGCGCATACTGGCCAATCATTCCGGTGCTGAAAATAGGCAGCTCATCATCTGCAGAAGGATTATAGGTAAACATACTGTCCAGCTTCTGGGCAAACCGTTCCTTACCTCCGGTCAAAGCTATCAAGCCGTCAATATCCTGCTGTACAGACCAGAAGTACTGCCAGCCGTTGCTCTCGCAGATGTGCGGAGTATAGTCGTCCGGCGAGAAGTTCCGGATAAACTCTCCCTTGTCATCACGGGGCTGCATGAAAGAACTTACCGGATTGTAAACATTCCGGTAATTACGGGAACGCTTATAAAACTCGTCCGCTACCTCCTTATCGCCCAGTTTCTCTGCCATACGGGCTATACAATAGTCATCGTATGCATATTCCAGTGTTTTAGAAAGTGACCAGTTTTCCGAATTATACTGATCCGTCACATTATAAGGAACATAAGCATATTTCTTATATAACCCAATGCCACGATAAGAATCGATATTGGCAGTAGCTACACAAGCCTCCAAGGCCTTTTTCGCATCGAAGTCCCCAATACCTTTCAGATAGGCATCTACAATAACTGGTACAGAGTGGTAACCTATCATCATATCTGTCTCGCTCCCCTGAAAATTCCATACGGGAAGGCGACCGTTCTGTTCGAAGAAGGCGAGGAAGGACTTCACCATATCGTTCACCCGTTCCGGCTCAATAAAGGTATAGAGAGGATGAGCCGCACGGTAAGTGTCCCACAAGGAGAAAGTACTGTAAATTTGTCCAGCTCTCCGCACGGTGCACTTGCTTGTCGGGACCGTAATAAGCACCGTCCACATCACTGTAAATGGTAGGAGCAATCATCGAATGATACAAAGCCGTATAGAACTTGACTTTCTCATCACGGTCATCGCATTTTATTTCTATCCGGGACAATTGTTTGTTCCAATCATCCTGCACAGCTGCCAGGTATTTGTCGAAATCATCATCGGGTACTTCGGCTGCCAAATTACGTGCCGCCCCTTCCATACTCACACCGGAGATGGCAGTACTAACAAGAATCTGTTCTCCTTCCTTAGTCTGAAAGTCGAATCGTGCAATGACGGATGTCCCTATCCGCTTGCCATCTTTCTCTATGGCAGCTGTATCGAGCTGCATCACAACAAACGGTTTGGAGAAACGGGTACGGAAGTAGAGGCGCTGGTCGCGTGCCCAACCGTCAGAGTAACGGTAACCTTGCACCGTTACCGAATCGACGACTTCTATGTGAGAATCATTGGTAAAATCCCAATTCATGGCTTTCCGCAAATTCAGGAAAACGGCAGCATCGGCTTTGGGGAAAGTATACCGCTGAATGCCACAACGCTCGGTGGCCGTCAACTCTACATTGATATTATAATCTTTCAGACGCACCTGGTAATATCCGGCGCTTGCCGACTCTTCCGAATGAGAGAACAAAGAGTGAATGCCGAGCGGAGCTTCCGCCTCCTTATAAGGCAATGTCACCGGCATAAAAGAGATATCATACAAGTCACCAGCGCCGGTTCCGGAGAGATGGGTATGGCTGAAGCCTGCAATGGTACTGTCTGGATAAAAATATCCGGAAATACGGTCCCAGCCCGGCAGTCCGTTGTCAGGACTGAGTTGCACCATGCCAAACGGTGCCTGGGCACCCGGATAGGTGTTTCCAGTAAAATCTGTACCGATAAAGGGGTTCACGAACTCTGTATAAGACATACTCTTCACATCCGACACTTGTGGGGTACATGCCAGAAAGGATGAAAAGACCACAAACAAACAACAAGATTTTATCAAATTCATAACATTATAGGGTTAACGTGTATAGTATAACAACCTAACCGGATAAAACACTTACACATCTTGTCACTTTTTCAACAGAATTCATGCAAACAAAAGTAATACAAAATTCCGATTAATCCTCTTTTTTATTTTGTAAAAATATACTTTACACTATCTTTGCCACAAAAAGTCACAATGAATTACACGACCTATCTTTTCGACTTTGACTATACGCTTGCTGATTCTTCCCGCGGAATCGTCACTTGTTTCCGCAACGTACTGACCCATCACGGATATACAGAGGTTACAGATGACGACATCAAACGTACCATCGGCAAGACTCTGGAAAACTCTTTTTCCATCCTCACCGGCGTGACAGATGCCGGACAACTGGCAGGATTCAAGGCAGAATACCGAAAAGAGGCCGATACGCATATGACTGTCAATACGGTGCTTTTCCTGGAAACCAAGTCTGTACTGACTGCACTAAAGGACTCTGGCGCCCGCATCGGAATCATCTCGACCAAATACCGATTCCGCATCAAGGAACTCCTCGACCAGCATTTTCCTGAAGATTTTATAGACATCATCGTGGGTGGTGAAGACGTGAAAACCGCCAAGCCATCTCCCGAAGGGCTACTCCTTGCCATTAAGCGGCTACATGTCAGCAAAACCGATACCCTCTATATAGGCGACAGCACGATAGATGCGGAAACAGCCCAAGCGGCCGGAGTAGACTTTGCCGGGGTCACCCACGGAGTAACCACTGCCAAAGAATTGGAAAAGTACCCACACCGGAAAATAATGAGCACTTTGGAAGAACTGCTGGCAGTTCAGGAGGAGCATCCCTCCATATTCAAGATTGAAAGCCCCATCCGACCGGAAAATATGTATGCCACTTCTCCCCGGAAACAGAAAAGGATAAATGCCTGGCAAATCCTCCTTCTATTGACACTCTTTTGGTTGGCTATTGAAGAGCTGGACATGACCGACGACAGCAACTTCTTCCCGGTTGTCTTCATACTGACATTGTGGGGCATCCTCCAAAAAAGAAGGATACTGCCCAACAAAGCAAGAACTTTCATCGACTCATGGTGGCACCCCTACGCAGTACGCCTGCGTGCATTCCACATCAAGCTGATACAAGGAAGGAAAACTCCTCCTGCGAGTACCGAAACCTGCACTTGCCTGAATTGTGGCACCACCTATACCGGCAACTACTGTAACCGTTGCGGACAAAGCCGAAACACTCCACGTTACCGGCTAAGCAACGCCCTTAAAAACATTGCCGGAGGCTTCTTCAATATAGACAATGGTTTTGGACGTACCCTTCTGGAACTCCTCTACCGTCCGGGATACATGATTAGAGACTTCATCGGTGGTAAGCGTATAGAGTATTTTCGCCCGTTCCAGACACTCTTCATTCTTGCAGCTCTTTATATCATGGCTGTGCAACTGGTAGACCCGGAAGCTCTGAGCAAAAAAGCAAAGACGGAAAAGACAGAGCAGACAGACAAAGAAGAAATCATTGCCGCTAAAGAGAAGCTTACCCAAAAGATGGAGAAAACCTATAGCAAAGAGGAAAAGCGAGCCCTCGCCATCACTATAAAAAGCCTGGAGAAAAGCCTGAACAAACTGGAAGAGAAGAACGACTCCACTTCTGCCACACAGGTATCCGAATCGAACAGCGATGATGGCGACCTCATCGATGAGTTTGTAAACGACACCTCGGAGGTGGGAGACAGACTGGAAAAAGTCTTCCAGAACTCTCCTTTCCTAATGAAAGTATGGAATCTGATGAAGAGCTGGGGACACGGAAACAAAGCATTCCGCATCATTGCCACACTGCCTCTGTTTGCACTTGCTACCCAACTTGCCTTCCGATGCCGGAAATATAAGTTAAACTACAATACCACGGAGCATGTATTCATACAAGCCTACATAGCTTGCCAGATACTCCTGCTAAGCATCATCGTGCTGCCTTTCAACGGGTGTGCAAAGGTAGACGATTTGTATGAGCTGCCTTTATGGCTTATTTTCGTCCTATTCTGTTGCGATTACAAACAATTGTACCGCTGCACCTGGTGGAGAAGCTTTTGGCGCACTATCCTCATGCTGACTTACAGTCTTGTGCTACTCGTCATATTTGCATGCCTCGTCATGGCACTAATGCTGGCCGGTATCTATGTACTGAAATTCATCTTGTAACAACAACCATCCCTACATAAATTGTCTCTTCTTGATGAAACAGTTTTTCTCCAATAGGCCAAAAGTACAATCTGCACTAAAAGAATAAAAAAGCAAAAGAACATTTGCCCATTTAGAATAAAAAGAGTACTTTTGTGCCCGATTATTCCGCACCGGGTTCGACCAAGTGCTTTCTAAGTGATTAGAGACCACCCGACGGAGCTAACTTATACATTAATATAAGAAATGTACGCAATTGTAGAAATTAACGGTCAGCAATTCAAAGCAGAAGCTGGCAAAAAACTGTTTGTACACCACATCCAGAATGCAGAAAACGGTGCAACAGTAGAGTTTGACAAGGTTCTTTTGGTAGACAAAGACGGCAACATCACCGTAGGTGCTCCCACTGTAGAGGGTGCAAAGGTTGTTTGCCAGGTCGTATCAAACATGGTAAAAGGCGATAAAGTTCTCGTTTTCCATAAGAAAAGAAGAAAAGGTTATCGTAAGTTGAACGGTCACCGTCAACAATTCACAGAGTTAACAATTACAGAAGTAGTAGCTTAATCAATTAAAACAGTAAGAAAAAATGGCACATAAAAAAGGTGTAGGTAGTTCTAAGAACGGCCGCGAATCACAGAGCAAGAGATTAGGCGTTAAGATATTTGGTGGCGAAGCTTGCAAGGCAGGTAACATCATCGTTCGTCAAAGAGGTACTGAATTCCACCCGGGTGAGAACATCGGCATGGGAAAAGACCACACTCTTTTCGCTTTAGTAGACGGAACTGTAAAGTTCAAAGTAGGCAAGGAAGACAGACGTTCAGTTTCTGTTATCCCCGCAGAAAACGCAGAAGCATAAGTTTCCGAACAAGAAATAAGGAAAAGGGATGTAATCCGAATGGATTGCATCCCTTTCTTTCATGTCAAAAGCAACACTTTATTTGTTTTTTCCATATCTTTGCACTCACAAAACCGAATAACATAAAAACAAGTATAAGATATGCTTACCATCAAACAAATTACAGAAAATACCGACGCGGTTCTCCGCGGACTGGAAAAGAAGCACTTCAAGAATGCGAAAGAAACCATTGCACAAGTGCTGGACTTCAATGACAAAAGAAAAGCCAATCAAACCATCTTAGATAAAAACTTGGCAGAAGCCAACTCACTCTCCAAATCCATCGGACAACTGATGAAGGAGGGTAAGAAAGAAGAAGCAGAAGCCGCCAAAAGCCGCGTGGCCGAGCTGAAAGAAGTCAACAAAGACTTGCAAGCCAATATGGAGCAGGCTGCCAACGATTTGCAGACTTTACTTTACACCATCCCCAACGTTCCCTATGACAGTGTGCCCGAAGGCGTCGGTGCCGACGACAATGTGGTAGAGAAGATGGGCGGCATGGAAACCGAATTGCCCAAAGATGCCCTGCCCCACTGGGAACTGGCCAAGAAATATGACTTGATAGACTTTGACCTGGGCGTTAAGATTACCGGTGCCGGATTCCCCGTATACAAAGGCAAAGGTGCACAACTGCAACGCGCGCTCATCAACTTCTTCCTGGACGAGGCACGCAAATCCGGCTATACAGAAGTAATGCCGCCGACAGTGGTGAACGTCGCTTCTGGCTATGGCACGGGGCAACTTCCCGATAAAGAAGGACAAATGTACCATTGCGAAGTGGACGACTTATATCTGATTCCTACAGCCGAAGTTCCGGTAACAAACATCTACCGCGATGTGATTCTGGACGAAAAACAGTTGCCCATCAAGAATTGCGCCTATACTCAATGTTTCCGTCGCGAAGCCGGCTCATACGGAAAAGATGTACGTGGTCTGAACCGTCTGCACGAATTCTCCAAAGTAGAACTGGTGCGCATCGACAAGCCGGAACACTCCAAACAGTCTCATCAGGAAATGCTGGACCATGTAGAAGGTTTGCTTCAAAAACTGGAACTCCCCTACCGCATCCTGCGCCTTTGCGGTGGCGATATGAGCTTCACGGCTGCCCTCTGTTTTGACTTTGAGGTGTATTCCGAAGCACAGAAACGCTGGCTGGAAGTAAGTTCCGTCTCTAATTTTGACACTTATCAAGCCAACCGTCTGAAATGCCGCTACCGTACGGCAGAAAAGAAAACAGAGCTTTGCCATACGCTGAACGGTTCCGCACTCGCTCTGCCACGCATCGTTGCCGCCTTGCTGGAAAACAACCAGACTCCAGAAGGAATCCGCATACCAAAGGCATTGGTTCCGTATACGGGATTTGAAATAATAGACTAAGGCCATAATAGTCACGTGCAGCAATACGCCTTTGACACTTTCTTTCGGGCACGAATTACATGGATTTCACGTTTTTTGCTAACCGCAACTGTGAAATTCATGTAATTCGTGCCCAGAGTTTTATCATGACAAGCTTCTCCTGCGCAACTACAAAGTATTCTTCAAAATACGTGCAAACACCTCCTCGCGGAAATTACGTGCCACCGGAACAGTATGCCTCCCAACTATAATCCGATTGCCATCTATCATCTCAATCTTTTCCAAATTTATCAGATATGATTTATGGACTTGCTGAAATACTCCACCAGGAAGAGCCTCTATCATACGCTTCATGGTAGAACGTACAAGCAGCTTTGTGCTTTCCGTATAAATACAGACGTAATTTTCCAGCCCCTCTACCACCAGAATATCCTTAAACAACACCTTATGCATCTGACGGTCTGAACGGACAAATATAAAATTATTAGCTTCATCCGGCCATTTCTCCTGCTGCAAAAGACCATGTACTTTATTCACCGCTTTCAGGAACCGGTCAAACGAAATCGGTTTCAACAGATAGTCCGTAACATCAAGTTCATAACCTTTCAATGCATACTGCTCATAAGCGGAAGTGATAATCACATGAGGCGGATGGGCAAGAGATGCCAAGAGTTCAAGCCCCGAAAGATAAGGCATTTCAATATCCAGAAACAACAAGTCCGGCTGCTCAGTCTGCAAAAGAGTGTTCAACTGCATAGCATCTTCACATACACCCATTAAAGAAAGGAAATCCACCTTTTCCACATAGCGTTGCAATCCTTCACATGCAGTAGGCTCGTCATCGGTTATTACACATTTTACCTGTTTCATCCTATAATTCTATCACAAGTTTTACTCTAAACAAAGTATCTCCTCTATTTATGTCCAGCGTATGACGCTCCGGATATAGCAGCTCCAGCCTGCGCCTCAGATTTTCTATGCCGATTCCATGTTTTCCTTTCTGGTGCACTAATGGTTCCGGTATAGAATTTTCAATACTAAAACACAACTTGCCTTCTTTCAGACACATATCCATAGCTATAAAATAGTTCCCTCCCACATATTTGAAAGCATTCTCCACCAACGGTACAAACAACAATGGATAAATCTCAACCTGCGCCTCCATTTCATCGAAATGCACCTGCAACTGCAGCCGCTTCGTAGCACGAAGTTTACATAGGCTGATGTATTGTTTCAGATATTCCAATTCCACACGAACCTGCACTTTCTCCCCATCATTGTATAATTGGTAACGAAGCAAATCGGACAATTGCTCAAGAGTATGCCGTGGAGCCTCATTATTCTCATCTATCTGAAAATAAACCGTATTGAGTACATTAAAAAGAAAATGTGGATGATATTGCGCTTTAAGGAATTTCAGCTCTGTCTGGAGCTGGTCATTTTTTATCTTCTCCAATTGCAGGCGTTGAGCTTCGTTTTCCTTCTGTATCATCTGATTACGCAAGAATATATAGAAGAAGCCGCCAAGCAACATACTGACTATGGCGGGAATAGGCACATCGTATAAATCAAGACTTACCCCCATCAAAAAGCGGATAACCCACATCGTCAGAAGACACCAGACGGGAGCTGTCAGGACAACCACCCCGTATTCCTGCCACCACACCAGCTTCCGCTTCCGGCACAAACAAAGCCAATACTTCAATAGAAAAAAGATAGGGTAAGACATGAAGAGTACCACAAGCATATCCTTCAACATGAAATTCCACTCATTGCTTTCCCAATAGTATTCATGTTTCGGAATATCATTCGCCACACGAATACATAGAAAAAGAATCACGGCAAATAATGCCGGCATCAGCCATTTGTTCCACAGTCTGCCCATAGTAGTTACAAATTTACTCTTTTTGTTTCATCTATTTCTTTTTTTCTTCTGCTTTCTTTGTATCGCTGCCTTTTTGAAAACGCCAAGAGAAAGCAATACCCAGCACACGTTTGTTGTGCCGTTCGTCAACAAACGCCTGCACACCGGGAGACCGAATATCTACTTTTTGATAATTGGTGTTGAATACATCCTTGGCAAACAAGGTAACGGTGCATCTGTTACGGAACATCTTCTTTTGGATACCGATGTTCACCTCCAGCACCGGATGTACAGTGGCTTGTCCGTAGGCCATTCGCCCATTATAATTTGCCGAAAGTTCGGCCGACCATACTGAAGCGAAAGCAAACTGGTTCATGCAGCCGAGTATCGGGGTAAACATACGGTTTTTCATTTTCTGCCCTTGTTCCGTCCAACCATAATTATTATAAATACCGATAGCGGTCAGATTCACTTTCCAAAAAGAAGCAGGTGAGAGGTTGGCAGCATGTACACGCACACCCGTCTGTACATAGGAAGACAGATTCTGAGGCATTACATAGATACGCCGTTCCTCTTGTTCGCGATAGCTCTTCATGATAGCATCATCTGTATACGAGAAAAAGAGAACCGTCTGAAACCAGTCACGATACACATACCCCAACTCTATATTATCAGAAAAGGAAGGATGCAGTTTTGTATTTCCTCCTTCATGGGTATAGTCATCGAATATGTAGGTAAAAGGATTCAAATCACCATAATTGGGGCGGGTAATACGCCTGCCATACGAAAACTGAAACAAATGTTCCGAAGTCAAACCGTATTGCAAAGCAATGGTAGGAAACAAATGGAAGTAATTCGTTGTAAACGAAGAGTCTTTCTGTTGTGTATTTCCTCCAAAGTCCCCGTGTACATGGGTATGTTCCAACCTTAGACCCGCTGAGATTTTCAAGCGGTCTTTCTCATAGCCGGCTTGCAGATAGGAGGCATTGATATTTTCATCATATACAAATCGGGAACCAAGCGCCCCGTCCGGCAGCCAGCCGGAAGCCGACGGACGCATATAACCTGCCGTATTGTCTATCGTAACAAATGAGGTTTTGACTCCGGCCTGCAACTTCCAAACCTCACTTAATGGATAAACCGCATCTATCTGTCCGACATATAAGTCTGTATTTCCCTTCATGTCCCCTTTCAATGTATCGGGCTTAAAACTATCCATCAACTGGTTTCCAACACGGTAATAATGGAAATAATCAAAAGAAGCGCTGAGTTCTCCCCCTTCTCTTTTAAGCTTATGCACCATACTGGTCCCGGCAGAAAGATTGTTCCGGTTTTGCTCCGCATAGCTATAAGTATTTCCCGCAACTCCGATTTCTTGGATTTCCGTAAACATGCCTGCATTTTCCTTTTGCCGGGAAAAGTTTCCACCCAACGAGACTCCCCAAACTGTCCGTTCATTGAGATAATAATCACATCCGGTACGAAAATAGTGCGAATAATTCCTACGCTTCCGGTAAGAGTCCTGCATCATTCTTCCTCCATCCCGTTCGAACGCACGGTCGATAAACAAGTCTATGACATCCTTTCCCTGATAATACGAATAATTCAAATAAAGATTGAACTTATTCTCCCTGACATTCATGGAAACGCCGCCATAACCGCCACCCGTCCGTCCAAGACTGCCATTGCCGTTCAAGGCCAGATTCACACCGCGCAGCCTTATTTTTCTTGTACGTATATCAATCAACCCGGAGCTTCCCGCCGCATCGTGGCGTGCGGAAGGCTGGGTTATCAAATCTATCTTATCAGCATTAGTTGCAGGAGTAGATTTCAACAGACTCATCAATTCATCTCCCGAAAGATAAGTAGGCTTGCCATCCATCAGAATCGTTGCACCGCTTTGTCCGTTCAACAAAATATTGCCATTGGAATCTATCACGACTCCCGGCAGGGAAGCAAGAACATCATAAAGACTGCCCGTACTTTGAGTGACAGATGCATCCATCCGATAACTTGTTTTACCGGCAGATATTTCTACCAACGGGAGTTTAGCAGTTACCATAATCTCTTCCAAACGCTGGTCGGCAATCGTATCCTGCTGCGACCAAACCACCAAAGGCATACTCAATAAAATTTGCCCCTAAAAAAACATTTCGATACATACTCTTCCTCATTTTTTATTTCAAAAGTAGGCAGGCTGTAGAAAGTGAACAAATTATAGTGACAAAGGGATGTTATCCAGTGACAACATGCAGTTTTACCCTATTCTTCTTTTGATATTACCAAATAACCCCTATCTTTGCAAAATCTATCAATCTGACAGTAATTGCGTAATTACACCAACAAAATTATTAGATAATGAATAAAATCATTAGCAAAGAACACTTTTCTGAAAAGGTCTTTAAGTTAGTCATTGAAGCACCATTGATTGCCAAATCACGTAAGGCAGGGCACTTTGTCATTGTACGTGTGGGCGAAAAAGGCGAACGTATGCCGCTTACCATTGCGGAAGCCGACCCGGTAAAGGGAACCATCACACTGGTGGTTCAGGAAGTCGGGCTCTCCTCTACCCGTCTTTGCGAACTGAACGAAGGCGATTACATTACGGATGTTGTCGGCCCGTTGGGACAAGCTACGCACATTGACAACTTCGGTACTGTGGTCTGTGCCGGAGGTGGTGTAGGCGTAGCTCCCATGCTCCCTATCGTGCAAGCGCTGAAAGCTGCCGGCAACCGCGTCATCACCGTACTGGCAGGACGTACCAAAGAACTGATCATCCTTGAAAAGGAGATGCGCGAAAGCTCCGACGAAGTCATTATCATGACCGACGACGGTTCCTACGGACGAAAAGGTCTGGTGACGGAAGGCGTAGAAGAAGTCATCAAGCGCGAGAAGGTGAACAAGTGTTTCGCCATCGGCCCCGCCATCATGATGAAATTTGTTTGTTTGCTGACAAAGAAATACGAAATCCCCACGGATGTATCCCTGAATACGATTATGGTTGACGGTACCGGCATGTGTGGCGCCTGCCGAATCACCATCGGAGGAAAGACCAAATTTGTATGTGTGGACGGCCCTGAGTTCGACGGACATCAAGTGGACTTCGATGAGATGCTGAAGCGTATGGGCGCTTTTAAAAGCATCGAACGCGAGGAGATGCACAAGCTGGAAGAACCTCAGACCTGCCAAGCTACCGGTGAAAACATGGAAGATGAGAAAAGCCGTAATGCTGCATGGCGTCAGGAGTTACGCAAATCCATGAAAGCCAAAGAACGGACTGCCATTCCACGCGTGGAGATGAACGAGCTCGATGCAGAATACCGCTCGCACAGCCGCAAGGAGGAAGTCAACCAAGGGTTAACGAAAGAACAAGCGCTGACAGAGGCCAAACGTTGCTTGGACTGCGCCAACCCCGGATGTACGGAAGGTTGTCCGGTAGGTATCGACATCCCCCGCTTCATCAAGAACATTGAGCGCGGTGAATTCCTCGAAGCGGCCAAGACACTGAAAGAAACCAGTGCGCTGCCTGCCGTCTGCGGTCGCGTCTGTCCGCAAGAGAAACAGTGCGAATCCAAATGTATCCATCTGAAGATGAACGAAAAGCCGGTAGCCATCGGCTATCTGGAACGTTTTGCCGCTGACTACGAACGAGAGAGCGGACAAATCTCCATACCTGAAATCAAGGAAAAGAACAGTATCAAAGTAGCTGTCATCGGTTCAGGTCCCGCCGGTCTGTCATTTGCCGGAGATATGGCGAAGTATGGCTATGACGTGACTGTTTTCGAAGCACTGCACGAGATTGGTGGTGTATTGAAATACGGCATTCCTGAGTTCCGCCTGCCCAACAAAGTGGTGGATGTAGAAATTGACAACCTTGCCAAAATGGGAGTAGAATTCGTCAAGGACTGTATCATCGGCAAGACGCTCAGCGTGGAACAACTGGAAGAGGAAGGCTTCAAAGGCATATTCGTAGCTTCCGGTGCAGGACTGCCCAACTTTATGAACATCCCCGGCGAGAACTCCATCAATATCCTCTCGTCCAATGAATACCTGACCCGTGTCAACCTGATGGATGCGGCAAGTGAAGATTCCGATACACCGGTTCCCTTCGGCAAATGTGTAGCCGTGATAGGCGGCGGTAATACTGCCATGGACTCCGTGCGTACTGCACGCCGCCTCGGTGCAGCGCGCGCCCTAATTATCTACCGTCGTTCGGAAGAAGAAATGCCGGCACGTATCGAGGAGGTGAAACATGCCAAGGAAGAAGGTGTAGAATTCCTGACCCTCCACAACCCAATCGAATACATTGCCGACGAACAAGGAAAAGTGAAACAAGTGGTGCTTCAGAAAATGGAACTGGGTGAACCGGATGCCAGCGGACGCCGCAGTCCCGTACCCATCCCCGGAGCCACGGAAACCATCGACATTGACCTTGCCATCGTCAGCGTAGGTGTATCTCCCAACCCGATTGTCCCAAGCTCCATCAAGGGACTGGAATTGGGCCGGAAAGGAACGATTGCCGTCAACGATAACATGCAGTCGTCCATCCCGACCATCTTTGCCGGAGGAGACATTGTCCGCGGAGGTGCTACCGTAATCCTTGCCATGGGAGACGGACGAAAGGCAGCAGCAGCGATGAACGAACAGCTAAAAAAAGTAAGAATCTGTCATGAAAGGTGGAGACATACGAACTCCACCTTTTTTATTCTACTACAACCTCTCCTTCTACTTTCCCCTTCTAACATACAACTTAATATTTCAAGAATATGAAACATATTCATCTATCCTTCCTTCTCTGTCTGGCTTCCCTATTGGCAAGCGCCCAAGAGCCCCTAAACGGGGATTCCCTTGCTTCAGACTTTCGGTATCTGGTAAAAGAACTGACAGCAACCCATCCTGACCCTTTACAGCGGCTTCGGAGGAAAAGTATTCTTCTACGAACAAGCTTTCCATCTGGAGAACGAGTTACGCCGGACTCCCAGTACGAAACAGACCTTTTTTGACAAGGTAAGCATTTTCCTATCCAATCTGCAAGACGGACACACCTACCTTTTACCTCCCACAGCCAATCAACAAGCAAAGCAGCGTTACCTGGCACTGGAAGTACGCACCATCCCCGACGGCATTATACTTCAAGGAATCCCTGAAACGTACAAAGACTTGTTAGGTAGCCGTATCACAACCATCAACGGAGATTCTTTAGAAGAGGTACTGGCCCGCACTGCCGCTATCCAAGCCAGTGAAAACCTATATGACCGTTATGCCAATCTATGCAAGTCCATGCCTACGGAACATTTCTTGAGACAGCTTTTCCCTGAAATGAAAGACAACCTTCACCTCTCACTTCTTACTCTCCCGACGGCAAATCAAGAGGATTAACCCTTCCCTTATTGTCAAGGCAGGAAGTGCAAAACACACCCATGCAACACAATAACAGTTGGAAAGCTTATACAGACAAACAACTGACCTATCAGTTCGTAGACAACGACAAGCAAATAATGCTCATCAATATCAACAGTATCATGGCACGGGATAATTTTGAGTATATGCAAAAACAAGGGCTGAAAGATTTATACCGGCAAATAGGATTCTATTATCGGGATATCTTGAAACAAGATATGCCCGCCGATACCCTGCAAGCCATTCGGCAACTCCCGTCCCTTTCCGAAGTTTTCGCCCATATGTTGAAAGAGATGAAGAAGGAAGCCTCCTCCACTCTCATCATAGATTTGCGCAACAATAGCGGCGGCTGGACTCCGATTGTCCTACCCACACTTTACCAACTGTTCGGTGACCACTTCCTGCAAACGGATATGGATATAAAATTCTATCGTATCATCTCTCCCCTCTACATGCAAAAACTACAGACAAACTTGCAGGATTTCAACCAAACATACGGAACAGACTATACCTACGGTGACTACACTTTTAGTACGGACGAAGCAGATACCACAAACATAGAACAGCGACGGGCCGACTTCATCGAGAACTGTATGTCCAGTGCACCGGAAGAACTGAGAAAGCAACAAGGAAAGGCGCTCTATACTCCGGAACACATTTACGTCATTACCAACGAACGTACCTTCAGTGCAGCTTTCCACTACACTTTCTATCTGTGGAAAATGGGTGCTACCCTTGTAGGAATACCCAGTGGACAAGCCCCCAATACCTATATGGAACAAACCTTATTCCGGTTACCTTATACCGGCATGCAAGGCTCTATCTCCAACTCCATACAAATATGCTTTCCGGGCAAAGACCGGTGTGCCCACACACTTTATCCGGACTTGATGCCCACCTATCAGGACTACCAAAGATATAATTTCGATGTCCAAACTGAGATTCTGTATTTACTCGATAAGATTAAATCGGCTCCTCATTCTCATACGAACCCTGCGGGGAAGAATCAGAAGTAAAAACAAAGCCCCGTTTACAGAAAAATTGCAAACGGGGCTTTATTTCCATATTTCAATAAAGAGACTACTTCACCACCTTGTTCGTTGCCGGGTCGGGAAAATCACCGTCGGCTTGAATGACTTGGCTTCTTCAAAGTCCATCAGCGCGTAGGACATGATAATAACGATGTCATCAGGTTGCACCTTGCGGGCTGCCGCACCGTTCAAGCAAATTTTTCCAGAGCCGCGCTCGCCCTTAATAATGTAGGTTTCAAAACGTTCACCGTTATTATTGTCGGCTATATACACCTTCTCGCCGGCAATCATGTTGGCAGCATCCATCAAATCCTCATCAATCGTAATGCTTCCCATATAGTTCAGGTTTGCTTCCGTGACGCGGGCACAATGGATTTTCGACTTCAACACTTCAATCATCATATCTTTATAAATTACGAATTACTAATTATAAATTACAAGGCAGCAGGCTCTTTGTACTTGATATTGTCAATCAGACGGACTTCCCCGCAGAACACCGTGATACAACCCACAGCATAAGAGGTTTCCTCCCAATCGGCAATCTTCTGTAAGGTACTGCCATCCACCAGCTCAAAGTATTCCAAACGCAATCCGGGGGTGGCTGCGATGGTGTCTTCCACAAACTTCTGTGTCTCAGTTACCGTATGCGAGGTTGCAAAGGTACGACTTTCAAATAAAGTCTGCGAAATTCTCAGTGCATTTTTGCGTTCTTCGGCAGATAAACGGGCATTGCGGCTGCTCAGAGCCAACCCGTCTTCCTCACGAACAATGGGACAGCCTACAATTTCCAAAGGATACTTCAGCTGGCGGACCATCTCGCGAATAATTGCCAGCTGCTGGAAATCTTTCTCGCCGAAGTAGGCACGATCCGGCTGCACAGCATCAAACAGTTTGCTCACAATCTGGCAAACACCATTAAAATGTCCCGGACGGAATGCCCCTTCCATCACTGTGTCCAGCGGTGCATAGCTGAAACGGCGGGTATCCGGTTCCGGATACATCTCCTCCACCGAAGGAGCAAAGACAAATGCCGCTCCACACTCCTCCAGCAAACGGCAATCAGCCTCCGGCGTACGGGGATATTTCACTAAATCATTCTTGTCATTAAACTGGGTCGGATTTACAAAACGCTTACTACGGCAGCGTCATTTTCTGCCACACAACGTTTCACCAATGAGGCATGACCGGCATGCAAGGCACCCATCGTAGGTACCAGACCTATCTTCTTTCCCTGGGCTCTCAAAGCCGAAAGTCCGGCCTGCAAGTCCTTGATAGTATGTACTAATTTCCATTTTAATTGGTTATATAATAACTTGGTTGTTCTCAAAAGCGGTGCAAAATAAACCATTATTTAGCATATAAAGAAGAAATATCACAAATTAATGCAAAACTCAGTACACTTTCCGACAATTCCAAAAGAAGATTTCTCACTGAACAACAATCAGTTAACAATTCATAAGGAATTATAGACGGGCTCTGTTTGCTTTATTGCCCGACTTTTTTTTATATCTTTGCAGAATAATTGAGAACATTGTTATTATGACAAAGGCGAACAAGGTTTTATTTATAACCCAAGAAAATTACCCCTTACGTTTCAGAATCCGAAATGTCCCTCGTAGGCAGAAACCTACCTCAGGCTATTCAAGAAAAAGGCAGAGAAATCAGAACGTTTATGCCAAAATGGGGAAATATCAACGAACGCAGAAACCAGCTGCATGAGGTGATACGACTCTCCGGCATGAACCTCATCATTGACGATACCGATCACCCGCTCATCATCAAGGTTGCCTCTATCCAGTCTGCACGTATGCAAGTATACTTCATCGACAACGATGACTACTTCCAGAACCGCTTGCAGGTAACAGACGAAAATGGTGAAGAGTATGAAGACAATGATGCCCGTGCCATCTTCTATGCCCGCGGCGTACTGGAAACGGTGAAGAAACTGCGTTGGTGTCCCGACATCATCCACTGCCACGGCTGGATGACCGCTTTAGCGCCTCTGTACATCAAGAAAGCCTATAAAGACGAACCTTCTTTCAGAGATGCCAAAGTCATATTTTCCCTTTATGAAGATGACTTCAAACAAGCTTTCCACACAGACTTTTCTAACAAGCTATTGTTGAAAGGCATTGCCAAAAAAGGATATTGCAGGATTGAAGGAACCCATTGACTACACAGCACTTTGCAAACTGGCTGCTGACTTCTCCGACGGCATTATACAGCAAAGCGAACACGTCAATGAGGAAGTACTGAACTATGCCCGCGAATCCGGAAAGCCCGTATTGGAATATCAATCTCCCGAAAACTTTGCTGAAGCCTGCAACGACTTCTACGACAAGGTATGGAAAACAGAACAAAAATAAAATCGATTTAGACAGTTAAAACTATGAAAGTAAGATATCTGGGAACATTACTTTTGGCAGTCCTGACTTTCTTTGGATGCGATGACAACACCGGCACATTAGGCCTGGGTATGTTGCCCGATTCTGACGGCATGTCAGCGCATACTGCTACTTTTAATGTAACAACATGTTCATTTCCCGTTGATTCCGTATTTGCCAAAACGAGTACCGGCTATATAGGCAAGTTTTCCGACCCGGAATTCGGTTATTACGAAACAAGTTTCCTTACGGAGCTGAACTGTACGGAGAACTTCTCACTTCCGGAAGTGTATAAAGTGACCGAATGGGACAGTGAAGGAAATCCAATCAAGGCAACAGGTACAATGACTGCCGACTCGGTAGTTTCAGTACAACTAGCAGTCTATTATTCCAGTTGGTTCGGCGATTCCCTGAATGCATGCCGAATGAGTGTCTATGAACTGGACAAGAAGCTGGACAAAAATCGCTATACCAACATCAATCCAGAGGAGTACTACAATAAGTATGACCCCAAGTCCCTGCTCGGACGTAAGGCCTATTCAGCTTTCGACACGTCTGTTCCAGACTCTGTGAGATTTGAAAAGGACAATAACGGTTATTATACTTTCTATCCCAATGTAACGTTCCCATTGGACAAGAAAACCTTCGGCGAAGACAGAATATTGAAGGTTTATCGCGAGCATCCCGAATACTTTAAAGACGCCGCAACTTTCATAGACAAGATTTTCAAAGGAGTATACGTGAAGAGCGATTATGGAGATGGAACCATCCTCTATGTGGATTATGTGGCTCTGCAAATGCAATTCCGTTTCCACCACGTAAATGATACTACCGGTGTAGCACTGAAGAAAAAAGATGGTACAGACTCTTTGTTCTATAGCATGCAAACTGTATTCGCCTCTACCAAAGAGGTTATCCAGGCAAACCAGTTTCTGAATTCTGATTTGATAAAAGCAAAGGCTGCCGAAACTCAACATACCTATATCAAATCTCCTGCCGGTATCTTCACTCAAGCTACCATGCCATACGATTCAATATACAATAAACTGACCAATGACACCTTGAATGCCGTGAAGTTAACTTTCACGAATTATAATATAAACAGTGACTATGAATATAGCATGAGTGCTCCCAATGACGTGCTGTTGATACGTAAACAAGACTTGAAAAGCTTCTTTGAAGAGAACAAAGTCATGGATAATATTACCTCATTTACAACCACCCACAATGCATTTGCCACTAATCAATATGTATTCAGCAACATCGCCCGGTTGGTTACCACTTGCATCAACGAAAAACAAGCTGCCAAGAAAGCCGCCAAAGAAAAGGCCGGCAGTTCTTGGAATGAGACAGAGTGGGAAAAAATCTTGGAACAAAGAAAATGAAGACTGGGATAAGGTATTGCTGATTCCGGTTTCCATTACCTATGACAACAGTACAAGCAGTAGCGGCAACAAAACCATAACCGGTATCCAAAACGACCTCAAAGCCGGGATATGCCAAACTGAAAGGCGGTCCGAAAGAGAATGCAAAAGGCGAAGTGGAATCGCCTCTGAAGATAGAAGTTACATACACCAGTTTCAACAAGTAACTGACAGATATTCCATAAAAAG
>ENA-OQBL01000343-OQBL01000343.1-human-gut-metagenome-genome-assembly--contig:-NODE-343-length-26110-cov-4.931494_pt1 | contig 26110 bp, 25 predicted proteins | sample MGYA00242747_ERZ504553 | MGnify/ENA primary metagenome ERZ504553 (study PRJEB26092, sample SAMD00036240) | human gut metagenome | host: Homo sapiens | study: EMG produced TPA metagenomics assembly of...
TTCCGGGAGGCAGCCGTTAATGGGTTCACCGCCTTTTCCACGCCGTGCCAAACCCGATGACGCTTGCGCAAAACGCGGCGGCCAGCGCTTCTATGGGGAACCCGTCCCCGGTTTGCGGCAGCGCCGCCGGGGCGGCAGCCTTCACAGTCCGTGTGCCAGCCGCCGCGGCTGACGCAGTCACCGCTGCCGCGGCGGTCTCCGGCGGGTCATACCGGTTCACAAACAGCACGCCGTCGGCCTTCGCGGTCTCCCCGCTGCGCACGGCCCAGAGCCCGGCGGCAAGACCGCCGTCCGGGCGGCCCGTCACCCGGACCGTGACCGTGTAGCTGTGCGCATCGTAGGTCGTGTGGGCAGCGCCGCCGCTGCGCTCGGCAACCAGATACCGGTAATCCCCCGGCTCGTCAAAGGCAAAGCCCGTAAAATACACGGTGCCGCCGTTTTTTACGGTCAGGGCACGCTGCACAGGCGCGGGGGCCGCGTCCAGCGGCGTCAGCTCCACCGTATAGACGGCGTCCGCCGCCGCGCCGTCGGTGCGGACACTGACGGGGATCGCCGTGCCCGCCCGCGCAGCCGCCACGGGCAGCGGGCAGAGCAGCGCCAGCAGCAGGGCCGCTGCGGGCAGCCAGCACCGCAGGGCCATTTTGCCAAAGGTCATTGCATTTCATCTCCTTCTTTCAGGGGGCAGAGCCGCCCCAGCACGACGACCCGCCCGTTTGTCTCGCTCCCGGCGCAGGTCGAAAGCGCCACCAGCCGGTCCTGCGCCGTCACACCGATGTCCCGCTGCTGCACGGCCTGCGCCGCCGCATAGTCCAGCAGCGCCCCCACATCGTCGTGGTAACGCTCCGGCGTGTAAATGGCGGTGTCGTAGGCATCGGTCACCACACAGGCGAACAGCTCGATCGTATAGGCGGCGTCGGGCAGACTTATGCTGCCCGCGGGGTGCGCGGCAAAATAGTCTGCCTCCGCAAACCGCGCCACATCGCCGAACATCGCGCTGTTGTCCATGTGGTGGCCGTAAATCACCGTGTACGGGTCGGTCAGGTCGGCGGCGCAGCGGCTGTCGAGAAAAATCGCGCCCGACAGGGAAAAATCACCGTAGACGTCGCGGTTGACGTAGTCCATGTTCGTCGCGCCCTGCACAACGGGGTAGTCGATGCCCGTGCCGTCCACCGTCAGCCAGCCGCAGACGTCGGGGTTGACGGTTTGCAGCCCGGCCAGCGTCGGGTTGTCGGCAGCCGGTGCGGCGGGCTTATACTGCAAAAGCTCCGCGCCCACAAACGCCCCGCGGCGCAGCGCGGCGTCCTGCCAGAGTGCGAACCCGCCGAAGGCCAGCAGCGCCAGCATCAGCAGCCCGGCCAGCGCACTGACCAGCCGTGTGCCCAGGCGTGCCAGCCGCGCCGCGCGGTCCAACATCAATCCTCACGGCGGCGCTTGCGGAAGAACACCAGCCCGCTGCCCGCGGCCAGCGCCAGCATCGCGCCGTAGGGGGCGGCGTCCAGCAGCAGGCCGGTGGGGGCAATCGAGCTGCGGGTATTCGTGACGGTCAGGGCCGTGTCGGCGGCACCCACCGTCTGCGTGGGCAGGGTCTTTTCGGTGCTCAGCGTCTCGCCGTCCAGCGTCCAGGCCGTCGTATACTTCCCAGCGTCCAGACCGCTCTCGGTGATCGTGTAGGCCGCGCCGGCGGGCAGGCCGGTCACCTTGATCACATCGCCGCCCCGGATCGTCTCCGAGAAGCTGACCTTGCCGTTTGTAAAGGGCTTCACCTCGGCGTTGCTCGTCACGCCCGCCGCGCTTGTGGTTTGGACCGTGACCGACGCCATGCGGCCCGGGTCTGCGTCCGGGTCGGTGATCTCCAGCGTGAAGATAAAGTTGTCGGTGTAGTCGGCCCAGTCGCCCGCCAGCGCCTTGGTCACGGTCAGGCCGTGGGTCGTGTAGGTATTGGTGATGAGGTCGCTCTTGGTATTGTCATCGAGCGAGGTCAGCGTAGCGTAGTCGATTTTGAACGTTGCACCGTCCGGCTCGGACGTATTGTCGTTGACAATGCGCACCTTTAGCAGGTAGGTCGCCGTCGTGGCGGTCAGGCCGTGGATGCCGGGGTCGCGCTCGGTCAGGTGGTAGTAGTAGATGCCGGGGGCCTCGAACTTCGAGGTGTCAAAGCCGACGCTTACATCGCTCTCCTTGTTGGCAATGCCGCTGTCATCCGCCGCAAACGTGGCGGTGATGTCGCTGCCGTCCAGCTGATCCACGCTGCCGACATAGTTTTTCTCTCCGTCGTCGGGCAGGTCGCTCTCGTCGGCGGCGGTGACGTCAAAGGCAATCGTGCCCGTGATGCCGCCCGCGCCCGCGGCGTTCGTCACGTCGATGGCCTTGCGGAAGGTGATGCTGCCGGTGGTCGTGGTCAGGGTCTCTGCCGCAGACGCCGTGGCAGAGAGCGCACCCGTGAGCAAAGCAGCGGTCAGAACAGCGGAAATCTTGATGGTGTTCATACGTATGTGGTCCTTTCGGGGTGGTGTATGGTTATGTGGGTGGTTGCCGGTAGGTCGGCCTCATCCGGCCTCGGGCGGGGCCTCGGCCACCTTCCCCCGCAGGGGAAGGCATCCCGCCCCAAGCCTTCCCCCGAGGGGCTGCGCCCGCAGGCGCGTGTCGGAGCGCAACCGCTGTAGGCGGCTCTTGGCGCGTAGACTGAAGGTGCCGCCGTAGCGGCGGATGAGGGCAAAGTTCACCTGTATCTCCTTCTTGCCCTTATCAAATCTCATTCCTCCTCACAATCGCAATGACCCGCCCGGCGATATTTTCTGCCGTCACAGGGCCGTACCGGCGGCTGTCGGGCGCACCCTCGCGGGCGTCGCAGAGGATAAAATACTCGCCGTCGGCCAGGGTCAGGGGGTAGGTCACGTCACTGTCGTAGCGGGGGGTCGTCTCGTAAATGTCCGGCTCGGCCACAAGGCTGCCGTTGATGCGCAGCAGCGCGTTTTCTGTCACCTCCACGGTGTCGCCGCCGCGGGCCGCAACACGCCCCGTGCAGCGCCGGTCATCCTGTGTAAAGACGACTACCTCCCCCGCCGCAAAGCTGCGCGGCAGCCGGTAGTAGAGCAGCAGGTCGCCGGGCTTGAGGTGCGGGTACATCGTGTCGTCCGGCTGAATTGCCAGCCCGAACACGACGCCGAACAGCACCAGCAGCAGTGCGGCCAGCGCCCCGGCGCGCAGGAAAAAACTCCTTCACGTCCGCCAGCGCACGGCGGCGCTGTGTCTCGTTCACGGTGCAGCCTCCCTTCGGCGGCGGCAGACCACGGCCAGCGCCGCGTCCGCCGCCAGCAGCCAGACTGCCGGGGCCGCGTCCTGCGCAAGGCCCGTGGGCGGCACGCCGTCCTTATTGTTGACGCAGGTCAGCGCCGCGTCGCCGGTCAGGGTCGCGGTATAGCTGCTGCCCAGCGTGACGTTGCTGCCGTCGTCCATTGTCGTTTCGTAGTCGGTCAGCGTCTCCTCGGTGACGGTCACGGTCTGGCCGGGCTTCAGATGCCCGATGACAATGCTGCCCTTGTGCGGGATCGTGAAGCCGTCCGCGGTCAGCGCCGCGCCGCCGTAGGGCTGCACATAGGGGGTATCCGCGGTGACCGCCGCGCCGTCAATGGCCGCCGTAAACGCAAAGCCGCGGCGCGTGTCGCCCATGCCGCCCGTGACCTGCTTGGTCACGGTGACGCGCAGGAACGGCGCGTAGGTGTTGGTGATGACAGCCTCTCCCACGCCGCCGGACGGCACCTGCACCGTTCCGGCCGCCGCGGCGGCGGTGGTCGTGCAGTACCAGCCGGCTAAGTCGGGGTGGTCGGTCTCGGTCACGGTGTAGCTGCCCACGGGCACATCCTCCACCGTTACGCTGTGCAGCCCCTTGAGCGGCACGGTCAGTGCGCCGGGCGCGTCCAGCGTGACGGTGCGGGCCGTGCCGTCGTCATAGACCAGCGTATAGCTGCCGATGGGCAGGCTGCCGACGGTGAAGGTGTTCGTCACGGCCTCGGCCTCATCGCGCAGGGCCGTGTCGTCCACGGCCTTCGTCAGCCGCAGGCTGCCGGTCTGCCGGGCGTAGGTGTTCTCAAAATCGGCGTAGGTCGTGCCGTTTTGCAGCAGCATTATGTTGGCCAGCCGTCGGCGGGTCGCCCGCGGGCTGCAGCGCGTCGCCGTTGACGGCGGCGCGGCTCGCCAAATAGACACCGCCGCCGGGGCGGCGTGGGCGGTCTCGGTCACGGTGTAGGTGTAGAGTGTGCCGCTCTCCGACTCCACAGGCAGATCCTGTATTGTATAGCTGCACTGGGCCGGGTCGGTGCCGACGGTCATATCCGCGCCGCTTATGACGGCCACAGCCGTGCCGTCGGAGCGGGTCACGGTGAAGGTCAGCCCCGCGCGCACGGCGGTCAGCTCGTCGGCGGTCAGGCTGCCCGCCAGCGTCTTGCGCAGCGTCAGGTTGGCGTGCCCGGCCACGGGCGGCGCAGGCTCGGTGCTGAACCAGACCTTATCCAGCAGGTTGCCCTCGCGCCGGTCCCCCTTGCCGCTGGACAGCGCCAGGAAGAAGAACCGGCTGACATACTGCCCCGCCCGGACCGTGTAGTCGCCGCTGTGGACGCCCCACTGGTCGTTGCCGTCGGTGATCTCACCGCCGACCATGAAGCTGCGGATGGGGACCTCCTCGCCGTTGTATTGCACGGTCCGGTCCAGCGCCGCGCGCACCAGAAGTCCCCTGTTGTCGTCCTTGCTGGAAGCGCCCGCCAGAATCTCGGTGATCTGCGCTGCCACATCCACCGGCGCGATGAGCAGCGCCATCGAGTCCTGCATACCCCTGCCGCGGGCGCGGTGGGCCAGCGACCAGTGCAGCGTGGTGCCGGGCGCGGTCAGCACATCCTGATACAGTGCGCCGTAGGCCTCGCAGTTCAGCTCGGCAAACTGCTGCCCGTCGTAAGCGCCGTCGATGCTGTAGCTGGCCTCGGGGTAGTTCCGCGTGCCGTTATAGCTGCGGTTGGAGCCGTCCGCCAGCTCAATGCACAGGCCGGCACTTCCGGTTTTCCAGTGCTTGGCCACGCCGGTGGTCTGCCAGACGATGCCCCCTTCCCCCGACGGGTACTGGGTAAAGAAGGTGCCGGTCTTACCGTCCCGGGAATAATACAGCCGGGATGCGGGCGTATTGTTGTCTTTGTCGTGATACGCCTTCAGCCCGGCAATATCCGGCGTTTCAAAGCTGCCGTTCTGCAGCTGGATGCAGTAGGGCACCTGCATGGCCGCGGCGGTGAGTTTTGCGCCGTCGGTGCCGGTGACCTCGACCTTATAGTACAGCCGTTCCGCATCCCTGACACCGGCAATGCAGGCATCCAGCGCAGCGTTCAGCCGGTGCTCGCTGCCCGGCGTGATGTTCCACGCATCGCCGGAGCAGAGCTGCTGCGGAACCTCCTCCCAGTTGGTGCCGTCCTTGCTGCGGTACCAGGTGTACACAGCGCCGTCGAGTCTGTCCGTGCTGCCGTTGACCTTCGCTGTAAAGCAGCCGTCGGTCCGAATGCTGTCCACCAGCTCTGCGCTTGTGACAACGGCAGTCTGCGCCGCGGTGTCGGGCGCGGCGAGTAGCGTATCCATCACGAGGGTGCGTGCGGTCTCGGGCGTTGCCGCGGGGTCAGCCGCCGGGGGTCGGCTCCGCCTCCATTTCGGGTTCCGGGGCAGGCGGGTCCGGGTCGGCGGGCGCAATCGCCGCCGCAGACTCCGCCGTGGCGGGCAGTTCATCCGCCGCAAACACAGCGTTGGCCATGCCTGCCGCCATACAGCAGGCCAGCAGCACAGCCAACAGACGCTTTTTTCATGTACGGTTCCTCCTTTGCTGGTTTCCCGCGCGGGGCTTGTCTCCCCGCCGGGTCAATTGGGAGTATACCGTCCGCCGTTCGCGGAACACGTCGAGGGCTGCTTTCTGCCAAAAGGTTACGAAAAAAAAAGACGCACCCCGGTCAAAAACCGGGATGCGTCTTTCTTTGTAGGGGAGGGATTTATCCCTCCCGGGGTGTTTGCGGCAGCCGCAAGCTCTACCCTTCCGGCGCTGCGGCGCCACCTCCCCTGCAAGGGGAGGCAAGGGACCTTGGCCCCCTCTGCGAGGGTGACTCCCCACTGCGTGGGGAGATGTCGCGAAGCGACAGAAGGGCCCGGGCCCGAAGGGCTCCGCCCGCAGGCGGTGGGGGAGAGAACCTACCGGCAAGCAGCCGTTTACACCACCGTCACCAGCGTCTCACAGTCGCCGGTCACGGCGTACTTGCCGCTGCCCGCGGGGATAAAATAGCTCTCGCCCTTTTTGACCTTCACGGTCTCGCCGCCGCAGGTCAGCGTGCCCGCGCCGTCGGTGATGAGCAGCGAGACAAAGCTCTTTTCGTCAGCCGCACCGTCAAACGCGCCTTTTTTCGCGTCCACCGTGAAATACTCGCACTGCGCGAGATGGCTGCCGAAGTCGTGCTTTTGCGGCGGCGTGCGGCGGGTCACGTCCAGCGCCTTTTCAATGTGCAGGGCGCGGGGCTTGCCGTCCGCACCGACGCGCCCGTAGTCGTAGACGCGGTAGGTCACGTTGGAGTTTTGCTGCACCTCGGCCACGACGATGCCCTGGCAGATGGCGTGCAGCGTGCCGGACGGGATAAAAAAGCAATCCCCTTTATGCACCGGTACGGCGTTCAGGACCTCGGTCAGGGTGTTATTTTTGGATGCGCTCCGCAAATTCCTCTTTGGAGATTTCGTGCGTAAAGCCGTAGTAGAGGTACGCCCCCGGCACGCAGTCCAGCACATACCACATCTCGGTTTTGCCGTACTGGTGTTCGTTTTTCAGCGCGTAGTCGTTGGACGGGTGTACCTGAATGGACAGGTTGCTGCTGGCGTCGATGAACTTTGTCAGGATCGGGAACTGCTCAAATTTTGCGCAGTCCGTGCCCAGGGCTTTGGGGTGCGCGGCCACGTAGTCCGCCAGCGTCGTGCCGCCGGGCAGATAACTCGGGCCGTCCGGGTGGCAGGACAGCACCCACGCTTCGGCCAGCGGTTCAAGGTCGCTCTTGATGCCGAAATCGGTGCGCAGGCGGCTGCCGCCCCACAGATAATCCTTGCAGCTCGGGGTCAATTTCAGAATTGCCATACCATTCACACTTTCATCATGTCCGCGGCGGCTTTGGCCAGCGCGGCGTTCACGGCATCGGCGGCTGCCTCACTGCCGCCGACGGCGGAAAGATAAACTTTAATTTTCGGCTCGGTGCCGGAGGGGCGGACCATCAGCTTATGCCCGCCGTCCAGATGGTATTCCAGCACGTTGGCGCGGGGCAGGCCGGTGCCGTCGGTGTCGTAGTCCACGACGGACTCCACCTTGTACCCGGCAATGTCCTCCGGGGCGTGGCGCGCAGCTTCTTCATCAGCTCCTGCATCGTGTGCATGCCGCTCTCGCCCTCAAAGGCAAAGCTGCACAGCGCATTGCGGTAGTAACCGAACTCCCTGTACAATGCCTCGATGGCGTCCAGCAGCGTCTTGCCCTGCTGGGCGTACCAAGCCGCGGCCTCGCAGACCAGCAGCGTCGCGTTGACAGCGTCCTTGTCGCGGACGTGGCCGCCGGACAGGTAGCCGTAGCTTTCCTCAAAGCCGAAGATATAGCGTTCGGGACGCCCCTCGGCCTCCAGCTTGCCGATCTGCTCACCGATGAACTTAAAGCCGGTCAGGGTGCGGCGCAGCTCAACGCCGTATTTTTTTGCCACCGGCGCTGCCATATCGGTGGAGACGATCGTCGTTACCGCCACGGGGTCGGCGGGCATCGTGCCCTGTGCCAGACGGGTGCGGCAGATGTAATCCAGCAGAATGATACCCATCTCGTTGCCGGTAATCAGGCGGTAGCCGCCCTTGCCGTCGGGCACGGCGGTGCCGCAGCGGTCACAGTCAGGGTCGGTGCCCAGCAGCAGATCGGGGCGGACCTTGTCGCACAGCTCCAAGCCTTTTTGCATAGCTTCGCGGATCTCGGGGTTCGGGTAGGGGCAGGTCGGGAAGTCGCCGTCGGGCTTTTCCTGCTCGGGCACAACGGTCACATGGGTCACGCCGAGCTTTTTCAGCAGCTTTTTCACACATTCCAGACCCGTGCCGTTCAGTGGGGTGTAGACGAGCTTGAGCGCGTCGATGCCCGCGCCGTCGCCGACGCGCTGGTCATAGACAGCCTGCACAAAATCATCGAGGCATTTTTCGTCAATTGTCACAATGCGGCCCGCGGCGGCGGCAGCGTCAAAATCTGCCAGCCGGACATCGTCAAAGCAATCAATTTTTTCGATAGCTGCCAGAATTTTCTCGGCAGCCTCCAGCGTGATCTGGCAGCCGTCCGCGCCGTAGACCTTGTAGCCGTTGTACTTAGCGGGGTTGTGGCTGGCCGTCACGCAGACGCCCGCGCCGCAGCCGAGGTACCGCACCGCCCACGAAAGCGCCGGGGTCGGCTCAAGCCGGGGGTACATGCAGGCGGTAATGCCGTTCGCGGCCAGCACGCGGGCGGTCTCGCGGGCGAACAGCGCACCGTTATGGCGGCTGTCGTGGGCAATGGCCACCTTTTTGGGCAGGCCGGACGCATTGAGGTAGTCCGCCAGCCCCTGCGTTGCCTTGCGCACGGTGTAGAGGTTCATCCGGTTCGTGCCCGCGCCGATCACGCCGCGCAGGCCGCCGGTGCCGAATTCCAGATCGCGGTAAAAGCGGTCCGTGACGGCGTCGCCGTCGCCCGCGATGGAGACGAGCTCGGCTTTGACGGCGTCGTCCAGATCCGGCTGGGCAAGCCAGCGGTTATAGAGGTCATTTGTATTGTTCATGGAGTTTCTCCTTTATCTTCCCTTGGGTCCTGCGGGCAGCCGCAAGCCGCCCTGCCTCTCTATTATCTTGCATTTTTACCGCTTTTGCAAGTACCAAATCATTGTCGGCACCGCCGGATTTTCCGGTCAGCCCTGCCAGACACCTTTTATTGCCTCCGCTTCACTTTCCGCCAGCGCCGGGGCGTCGGAATTGGCAAACAGGCTGCCGTAGCGGTAGAGCCCCGCGCCCTGCACCCCTAAGCGGGCAAGCAAAGCAAGCTGGTCGGCCAGCGCATGGCCGGAAAACCACTCGGAGCCGGCATCGGACCCATCCCCTGCGCCGACGCGGTAGGCCCCCAGCCCGGCGTACAGCTTCACACCCGCCGCGCGGGGCAGTGCGGCCCACGCGGTGGCCAGCTGCGCAAAGCTGTGCGACGCATCGCCGTTTTTTATATATTCCTGCCCCCAATAAAGCTGGGGCATCAGGTAATCCACAGTCCCCTGCCGCAGCCAGCGGGCCGCGTCGCTGTATTGCAGGGTGTAGTTCTGCTCCGGGTCGCCCGCCGGGGCTGCGCCGAACCGCACGCCGTACCGCCGGGCCGCGGCGTGGCAAAGCTCCATCAGGGCGTTCACGTTCTCCCGCCGCCAGTCGTCCTGCGTCAGTGTGCTGCCGCTGGCCGCGTAGTCCGCCGCGTCAAAGGCCGGGTCGGTGGTGGGGTAAAAATAGTCGTCAAAGTGGATGCCGTCCACAGCGTATCTTGCGCACAGCTCCCCCACCCCGTCGGCAATGTACTGCCGCACGTCCGCGTTGGCGGGGTCGAGATACGCGCCGGTGTCGGTGTACCTGACCCAGTCCGGGTGCAGCCGCGCCGGGCTTGCGCCGCACAGCGCCGGGGTCTGCCCGGCCTGGATGCGGTAAGGGTTGACCCAGGCTTCCAGCTGTAAGCCCCGCGCGTGGGCGGCGTCCACCAGCAGTGCCAGCGGGTCAAACCCGGGGTCCTGCCCCTGCGTGCCGGTGCAGAGGTGGCTGAACGGAAAATAGTCGCTGGGGTAGAGCGCATCGCCGAAGGGCCGCACCTGCGCCAGCACGACTGTTGCGCCAATCGACTGTATATTGTCCAGCATTGTGCCGATTGCCTGCGTGAACGCCTCCGCCGACGAGAAATCGACCTGCTCCCATTCCAGATAGCTGACCCACACAGCGCGGTAGGGCGCGGCGGCCCGGGCGACGGCGGTTGGGGCGGGGGTCGGCACCGCGGCGGGGGCCGGGACAGCCTTTTGCGGCAGTGCAAGCAGCGGCGCAAGCAGAAAGACGGCTATTATAAATAAGTAGAATCCGATCCGACGCATGGCATGTACCTCCTGCGGTATGTATATGCGGGGCGGGCAGCGGGTAGGACAGGGCCGCCGGGAGGCCGCCCCTGCGGCTATCCGCTGCCGGGCGGTCATGGGGTCCCCCTTTACCACATTGACAAAAAACACCCTGCAATGCTATAATATTCTTATATATAACATAATTTTATCTACCCATTCCTTCACACAAAGGCGGAAGCATTATGACCAGAGAACAGGTCGAAACGGAAATGGCCCAATACCGCACCATCTTTACTGTGGTGCGGCTGCTGGATGCTGCGCAGGTCGGCGGCAAGGAGTCCGTCAACAGCTATTGCAGCTGCTACAGCTATTGGGGCAAAAACACCCCCTGCCGGAACTGCATCTCCCGGCAGGTGCTGGAGGATCACCGCCAGCGCACCAAGCTGGAATACATGGGCAGCGAGGTCTTTCAGGTCACCGCCGTCTACCGCGAGGTCGACGGCGTTCCCTGTGTCATGGAGCTGATCCAGAAGCTGGACGGCGAGACCCTCATTGACCCCGAAAACGGGGACCGCCTGATAGACAGCATCGCGAGCTACCACACCAAGCTCTACCACGATGCACTGACCGACAGCTACAACCGCCTCTACTTTGAGGACGCGCTCAAGGACAAGACCGACCCCGCCGGTGTGGCCGTGCTGGATCTGGACGACTTTAAATTGATCAACGACACCTACGTCCATCAGGCCGGCGACATGGCGCTGCGCACCTGGGTTGACGTGGCGCGCGCCTGCATCCGCAAATCGGACGTGCTCATCCGCTACGGCGGCGACGAGTTCCTGCTGGTGCTGCCGGGCATTGAGCGCGCGGCGTTCCTGGCCAAGCTGGACCGCATCCGGGAGCAGCTGCACACTGCCAGCGTGCCGGGGTATTCCCGTCTGCAGCTGTCCGCCAGCATCGGCGGCGTGATAACGCAGCCCGGCGAGACCGTGGAGCAGGCAGTCTCCCGCGCCGACAAGCTGATGTACCAGGCCAAGAACCGCAAAAACATGGTCGTGACCGAGGACAACGCCCGGGACGGCGCTTTGAGCGCTGCCGGGCGCGAAAGCCAGACCCGCCAGAGCATTTTAATTGTGGACGACTCCGAGATGAACCGCGCCATTCTGGCGGAGATCCTGGGCAGCGACTACAACATTCTGGAGGCGACGAACGGCAGGGAATGCCTGGCCATGCTGGAGCAGTACGACACCGGCATTGCGCTGATCCTGCTGGACATCGTCATGCCGGTCATGGACGGCTTTGCGGTGCTGAGCGAGATGAACCGCAGCCACTGGATTGAGGACATCCCCGTCATCATGATCTCGAGCGAGGACGCCGACACCGTTGTGCGCCGCGCCTACGAGCTGGGCGTCTCGGACTATGTCAGCCGCCCGTTCGATGCGGGCGTCGTCTACCGCCGCGTTTTCAACACGATCAAGCTCTACGCCAAGCAGCGGCGGCTCGCCTCGCTGGTGACGAGCCAGATCAAGGAAAAAGAGAAAAACACCAAGATGATGATCTCGATCCTGAGCGAGGTCGTCGAGTTCCGCAACGGCGAGAGCGGCCAGCACGTGCTGCACATCGGCACGCTGACCCAGCGCCTTCTGGAGCGGCTGACGCAGAAAACCGACAAGTATGACCTGCCGCCCGAAACGCAGGAGCTGATCGTCATGGCATCGGCGCTGCACGACATCGGAAAGGTTGCGATAGACGATAAGATCCTGAACAAGCCCGGGCGGCTTACCCCGGAGGAGTTCGATCTTCGATCTTATGAAAAACGCACACCGTTGTGGGCGCGAACATGCTGGACCGTCTGGGCCGCTATAAAAACGAAGCGCTTGTCAAGACCGCCCACGACATCTGCCGCTGGCACCACGAGCGCTGGGGCGGCCGCGGCTAACCCCGACGGCCTGGCCGGGGACGACATCCCGATTTCGGCACAGATCGTCTCGATGGCGGACGTCTACGACGCGCTGGTCAGCAAGCGCGTCTACAAGGCCGCCTACTCACCGGACACCGCGGTGCAGATGATCCTGCACGGCGACTGCGGGCAGTTCAATCCCCTGCTGCTGGAATGTCTGGTGGAAATTCAGGACGTCTTAAAGGCCGAGATCGTCGGGCGGGAGAACGAATCGGAACTCGCGGCGGCGGAAACCTCTGCGGAGGGGTCAAGACCCCTCCCTACGATGCCACGATAACGAGCGGTTTGTAGGGAGCGGTCTTGACCGCTCCGTGCCCGTGCGCGGCGGCGGAAACCTCCCCGGGAGGGATGAAGCCCTCCCGGGGTGCTCGCGGCGGCGGAAACCTCTGCGGAGGGGTCAAGACCCCTCCCTACGATGCCACGATAACGAGCGGTTTGTAGGGAGCGGTCTTGACCGCTCCGTGCCCGTGCGCGGCGGCGGAAACCTCCCCTACCGCGCCACTATAAATTGTGTAATTGTTATGATATTGCGGATTTTGTTGAAAATATCCTCTGTCTATGGTAAAATAAGAAGATAACTATTAGAGAGGACTTCTCCTTCTTCATGACAAGTAAACGCGAAAAGCTGCAATACGCTTATGTATTTTTCGCCGATCTGCTCACGATGGCCGTCAGCGTGCTGCTGGCGTGGCTCATCACCGACGGGCTGTTCGGCGTGCTGATCCCCTACACCAGCACCGATTGGCTGCAGACCCTGTGCCTGCTGTTTGTGGCGTTCGTCGTCACCTTCTTCTTCTTTGACCAGGACAAAAACATCGTAACACGGTCTGAAAACGAGGAAATCAGCCTTTCCCTCCGGTTCAACATCGCGCTCGGCCTTGTTTATGCAGGCTGCATGCTGCTGGCCAAGGCCACGATGCTGGACTCCCGTTATTTTGCGGTCACAGTGCCCGCGGTCAACGCGGTGCTGCTGCCGTTCTCCCATGCGATTTTAAAGCGGCTGCTCATCCGGTTCCAGCGCAGCTGGGGCATGGAGACGCTCGTCGGCGTCGTCACAACATCGGACCGGGCCGAGCGGCTGATCCCCGAGATTCAAAAGGACTGGTCCCGCCGGGTCGTGGGCGTCTCGCTGCTGGAGGCCACGCCCGCCGCGATCTCCACCAGAGTCTGCGGCGTCGAGGTCAAGGCGACGTTCGACGACTTCATGGACTGGATCCGGCGCGAGGCGCTCGACGAGGTCTATGTCGATGTGCCGATGGACAGCGGCGAGAGCTTCATCCCCTATCTGGACGAGATGGAGAGCATGGGCCTGACCGTACACTTCCGCCTGCCGCTGCTGGACCGCATTGAGGAAGCCTGCTGCGACGAGACGAGCGCCGCGCGGCTGAGCCGGTCCCTGGGGCGCTGCGCCGGGGGCAACATCGTCACGATGGGCACCGTTGAATTGCAGCTGCGCGACCAGATCGCCAAGCGCTGCATGGACGTGGTGGGCGCTGTCATCGGCTGTATCATCAGCATCCCGATCATCGCGGTGGTCGCCATCCCGCTCAAGCTCGAAAGCCCCGGCCCGCTGTTTTTTTAAACAAAAGCGTGTGGGCCGCAACGGGCGGTATTTTTACATCCACAAGCTGCGCAGCATGTACGTGGACGCCGAGGCCCGCAAGAAGGAGCTGATGGCCCAGAATGAAATGAACGGCCTGATGTTCAAAATGCAGGATGACCCCCGCGTGACCAAGGTGGGCAAATTCATCCGCCGCACCAGCATTGACGAGCTGCCGCAGTTTTTTGACGTGCTGCGGGGCGATATGAGCCTTGTGGGCACCCGCCCGCCGACGGTGGACGAGTACAAGCAGTACGAGAGCCACCACAAGCGCCGCCTGTCGATGAAACCGGGCATCACCGGTCTGTGGCAGGTCAGCGGGCGCAGCGACATCGAGGATTTTGAGGAGGTCGTCAAGCTCGACGTAGCCTACATCGACAACTGGTCCCTCTGGGGCGACGTAAAGATTTTGTTCAAAACGATTTACGTTGTGTTCGCGGGGAAAGGGGCGAAATGATAGCAAGCAGCCGTTCCGGAAAGGGACGGCTGCTTTTTTTTACTGCCGCGCGGCCCCCATATAGGGTAAGCTGACGCTGCCGCAAAGCACCCGGAGCGGTCAAGACCGCTCCCTACGAACTGCCGCTCACGGGTGCCTTGTAGGGAGGGGTCTTGACCCCTCCGGGCAGCCGGTGTCTGCCGCCGCGCGGTAGGGCCAGGGCGCTTGGCGGCGCACAGCGAGCGCCGCCAGCCAGCAAAGCTGGCCCGCTCGTGCGGTTGTTTGCCCCGCGGGGGCAAACATTGTTCGCTCCCCCGGTTTCGCTCCGCTCAACCGTGGCCCCACGCTCACGACCCCGCAGTGTCCGGCCCCTACCGTGCTGCCCAAATCCCACAAATTTTGCAAAAAATTCAAAATCTCCCGCGCGAAATGGCGCAAAACCCCTTGACGTGTTTGTTATAATAGTATTAGCAGTTAGTGTAATAGATTGCCAACCAACTGAACATCTGAACACATCTTGAATAGAGGTACCCAACTATGGCTGAAAAGAAAACCAAAATCGACATTTTCTCCGGCTTCCTCGGCGCCGGCAAGACCACCCTTATCAAAAAGCTCATCAAGGAGGCCTTCGCCGGTGAGCAGATCGTCCTGATCGAGAACGAATTCGGCGAGATCGGCATCGACGGCGGCTTCATGCGCGAGGCCGGCATTCAGGTCAATGAGCTGAACTCCGGCTGCATCTGCTGCAGCCTGGTCGGTGATTTCCGCGAGGCACTGAAGAAGGTCGTCGAGACCTACCACCCGGACCGCATCCTCATTGAGCCGTCGGGCGTCGGCAAGCTGTCCGACGTGACCCGCGCCGTCGAGGGCGTCGCCGAGGATCTGCCCGTCATCCTGAACAGCTTTGTCACCGTCGCCGACGTGAACAAGGTCAAGATGTATATGAAGAACTTCGGTGAGTTCTATGACGACCAGGTCAGCCATGCGTCCTGCATCATCCTGAGCCGCACCGGCAACGCCAGTGAGGAGAAGGTCGCTGCCGCCGTCGCCCTGCTGGCCGAGAAGAACCCCACCGCCACCATCGTCACCACCGACTGGACCGTCCTGACCGGCGCACAGATCGTCTCCGTCATGGACGGAAAGCGTGACCTCGTCGCCGAGCTGCTGACCGAGGCCCGCGCCGCCAACGTGGCCCATGCCGACGAGGATGAGCACGAGCACCACCATCATCACCATCACGACCACGATGAGGACGAGCACGACTGCTGCTGCCACCATCATCACGACGAGGACGACGATGAGGACGAGCATGAGCATCACCATCACGACCATGATGACGATGACCACGACCACGACTGCTGCCATCACCACGACGACGAGGACGAGCACGAGCATCACCATGAGCACCACTACGACGAGCACGGCGTCTGCTCCTGCGGGCATCATCACCACCACGACCACGACGCCGACGAGGTGTTCACGAGCTGGGGCAAGGAGACGGCCCACAAATACAGCCGTGAGGATCTGGACAAGGCCCTGCACGCGCTGGACGAGGGTGCTTACGGCATGATCCTGCGCGCCAAGGGCATTGTGGACGGCGGCGACACCTGGTACGAGTTCGACATGGTCCCCGGCGAGCACGAGATCCGCCCCTGCGGCCCCGACGTCACCGGCAAGCTCTGCGTCATCGGCTCCCAGCTGAAGGAGCATGAGATCGCGGAATTGTTCCACGTTTGATAAGAATGCCTTCCCCCTTGGGGGAAGGTGCCCGAGGCCCCGACCGAGGGCGGATGAGGGGCGAGCCTGCCGCAGCAGCCCACGAATGACAGGCCGCGATCAGCTCTCCCCTCATCAGTCCGCTTCGCGGACAGCTTCTCCCCCGGGGGAGAAGCCTTTGACTGCTACTAACCGAAAGGACGTCCCCTATGCCTAAACAAATCCCCGTATATCTCTTCGTCGGCCAGCTGGAGAGCGGCAAGACGAAATTCATTCAGGAAACGATGGAGGACCCCAACTTCGACTCCGGCGACAAGACCCTGCTGCTGGTCTGCGAGGAGGGCGAGATCGAGTACGACCCGTCCAAGTTCGCCTTCGGCGGCGTGCACGTTGCCCAGATCGAGGATAAGAGCGAGCTGACCGCCGAGAACCTGACCGCGCTCGAAAAGAAGTCCGGCTGCGGCCGCGTTATCATCGAGTACAACGGTATGTGGCTCATTCAGGAGCTGTACGACGCCCTGCCCGACAACTGGCTCATCTACCAGAGCCTGGCCACCGCCGACGGTACGACCATCAAGACCTACGCGGGCGACAGCGCCATGCGCAGCCTGCTGCTGGACAAGCTGCGCGGCAGTGAGCTGCTGGTCGTCAACCGCGCCGAGGCTGTCAACGACGACGAGAGCCGCCAGCTCATCCACAAGCTGGTGCGCCAGGCCAGCCGCCGCTGCGACATCGCCTACGAGTTCAAGGACGGCAGCGTCGCCTATGACGACATCCCCGACCCGCTGCCCTTCGACGTGGACGCGCCGGTCATTGAGATCCCCGAGGAGTTCTTCGGTATATGGTACATGGACTGCATGGACGACCCGAAGAAATATGACGGCAAGACGGTAAAATATCTGGCTCAGGTCTGCCAGACCCCCCAGGCCGGCAAGGGCGCGTTTGTGCCCGGACGCTTTGCCATGACCTGCTGCGTGCAGGACATCCAGTTTGTGGGCATGCCCTGCAAGTACGACGATTACAAGTCGCTGGAGCAGCGCAGCTGGATCAACATTACGGCCAAGGTCAACCTCAAGTACCACCCCATCTACAAGGGCCAGACCCCCGATTCCACCGGCCCTGTACTGACCGCCATCTCCGTCGAGCCGGGCGAAAAGCCCGCGCAGGACGTGGTGATGTTCAGCTGATATTGCAATAGAAAAGCACCTGCCTTCGATAAAAAGGCAGGTGCTTTTTGATTGACAGGCGTTTTCCGAAACGTGCCGCGGAGCGGTCAAGACCGCTCCCTACGGGCTGACGTTCACGGGTGCTTTGTAGGGAGGGGTCTTGACCCCTCCGTCGGGTAGACAGGGCGCTGATATGGCGTCTGCTAACGGAAAACCTCCGGGCCGGGCATGCCCGGCCCCTACGGCGCAAAAATTACCCTCTCGTCCCCGCGATCTTGGAATCGGTGCTCCAACCCTGCAAATCGGTGGGCGTCAGGCTGCTCATCCAATTTTCGCGCTCGGTCTCCCACTGGTCCCAGGCGGCCTGGCTGCGGATGGCGGTGCCGCTCTCAAAGGCATCGTCCCACGGGTTGGCCGGGTCGGGGTCGGTGGGGTCCCAGCCGCGCTTCTCGGTGTCGGCGGGGTCGGTGTAGATCGTGCCGGGCTTTCCCATCGGGCCGGGGTCGTCGGCGTCGTTGTAGATGATGACCGGCGTGCCCAGCGGGCAGTTGTCGTAGATCCACTTCACGTCCACCACGGCCAGCCGGATGCAGCCCAGACTGGCGCGGGTGCCCAGCAGGTTGAACTCGTCGTACTCCACATCGTCCTTGTGCTGGCTGTAGTAGGGCACGCTGTGGAACAGGTAGCTGTCATAGATGCGGGTCGCGTACTGGCCGTAGCTCGGGCCCATCAGCAGCCGCCAGCTGTAGTCCACCGGGGTCGAAAAATACCCGGTGGGGGTGTCCATGCCGCCGCTGCACACCATCGCCATGAACGGTACAGCGTACTTTTTTTGTGGCAGAATCCACGGCGTAGACCGTGACCACGCCGCCTGCGTTGTTGACCGCCAGCAGGTAGGGGCAGCCCTCCTTCGCGTCCAGCGTCAGGCCGTAGGCGGCAAACTGCGTTTTCAGCCCGGCCAGCGTCTTTGCGGCGTTGTCGTCCCAGGTCGTCGGGTCCTTGATCTGCGGCGCGTCCTTGGTGGCGTTGCTCGTGGCCGTCGCCATCGCGGGGGCCACTGTCGGCTCGGGCGTCGGCGTGGGGCTTGTCTCCGGCGTGGCGGTGGGGGCCGCCGTGGACTGCGGCGTCGGGGCGGGCAGCACGTCCTGTGGGGTGTTGGGCATCTGCACGCAGGCACACAGCAGCGCAGCTGTCAGCAGAAGCGGAAAAATGCGGCGTAGAATCGACATAAAATCTCCTTAGTGTTTGGTGACGCCGTACTCCTCGGCCACGAATTTCTCCAGCGCGGCAAAGCTGCGGCGGACTTTTTCGGTCTCGATGCAGTACGCCATGCGGAAATAGCCGGGGCAGCCGAAGCTGTCACCGGGGACCAGCGCCAGGTCATATTTCAGCGCCTTTTGGCAGAACGCCTTTGCGTCGTCCTCCAGCGCCTTCGGGAAGATGTAGAACGTGCCGTCCGGCTTGACGACGGTGAAGCCCAGCGCGATCAGCTCGTCGTAGATCAGGTTCATGTTCGTCTCGTAGACGGACAGGTCGCTGGTCACGTCAAGGCAGCGCTCGACGGCCATCTGGATGAGGGACGACGGGCAGTTGTGGCCGGTCCCGCGGGAGATCTGGCCGCACATCGGCACGATGTACGCGGCGTCCTCGCACCGCGGGTTGGCGGCCACATAGCCGATGCGCTCGCCCGGCACGCTCAGACTCTTGGAGAAGGAGTAGCAGGTGAGCGTATCATCGTAGAATTTGGCGGGGTAGGGCGTGACCCTGCCGCCGAACGAAATCTCGCGGTACGGCTCGTCGGAAATCAGGAAGATGTGGTGACCGTATTTGGCGCTTGTCGCGGTCAAAAAGTCGGCCAGCTGCTGCAGGGTCTCCTCGCTGTAGGCGGTGCCGCTGGGGTTGTTGGGGCTGTTGATGAGCACGGCGGCGGTGTTCTCGTCCACGAGCTGCGCGAACGCCTCAAAGTCGATCTGAAAGTCCGCGCACCGCGGCGGCGTCACGCGCAGGGTAAGCCCCGCGCCCTCGATGTACGGCTTGTACTCGGGGAAGAACGGCGCAAACGTTACGATGTTCTGCCCGGGCACGCCGACGCAGCGCACAGCATGGGCCAGCGCACCCGCCGCGCCCGTCGTCATAAAGATATGGTCGGCGGTGTAGTCCATGCCGAACCGGCGGTTCAGGCTTTCGGCCACGGCCTTGCGGGCGGACGGCAGCGTCAGCGTCGGCGTATAACCATGCAGCCTGACGGGGTCGGTGTGGGCCAGCAGGTCCGCGCAAGCTGTGGTGAACTGCGGCGGGCAGGGGACAGACGGGTTGCCCAGCGAGTAATCGAACACGTTCTCATAGCCGATCTCCGCGCCGCGGGCGGTGCTCCATTCAGAGATCTGACGGATAACCGACTTGGAGCCCAGCATATCTTTATAGTGCTGTGCAATCATAATAACAGCTCCTTTTTGTGAAAAATGTTGTAATTTGACCCGAGAACGGCAGTCCGTAGGGGCCGGGCATGCCCGGCCCGCAGCCTTGCCATTGTATCCCCTTTAACGGTTTGCATTGTAGGGAGGGGTCTTGACCCCTCCGCGGGGCGTCGGGGACGCCGTCCCCTACAACGATCCGCAAGGCTTCTCCTTATCGCAAACGGGCACGGCGGCCTGTGGGCAGGCCGCCCTACGTATGGTCCGTAAACTTCTGCTACGCGGGGCGTCCTCGACGCCCCGGAACGGTCTGGTCAAATCCCGTCTCCGGGCAATCTCCCGGCATTCCAGGCGTTTCGGGTGCCCTGGTCACTCACGTCACCCCAAAACAACCTTTTCCAACCCCTGGGTATCCTCGGCCAAATATTCTGCCCCGGCTTCGGTCAGCTCCTCGCGGGTCCGGAACCCCCACAGCACCCCGCAGCAGGGCAGGCCCGCGTTGTGGGCGGTCTCCACGTCCACATTGCTGTCACCGACGTACAGCACACTGCCGTCGGCCTCGACGCCAAGGCGCGCCATCAGGGCGCGCGTCCCCTCGGGGGCGGGCTTCGTGGGCACGTCGGGCAGCGCACCGCGGACGACCTCAAACAGGTCGGCGTCAAAGTACCGCGCGACCACGGCGCGGGCAAACTCGTCCGCCTTGTTGGAGAACACCGCCATCCGCACCCCGGCGGCCTTCAGCCGGGCCAGCAGCGCCGGCATGCCGGGGTACGGCGCGGTCTTGTCGTGCATGTGCGCGCCGTAGACCTTATCAAACTCGGCCAGCGTCGCGGCCAGCTGCTCCGGGCTGCGGCAGCTTGCGGGGCTGAACCGCTCCACCAGCTTCGGGATGCCGTTGCCCACAAAATAGCGGTACTGCGCAGTTTCATACTGCGGCCAGCCGTGGGCGGCACAGACGCGGTTCGCGGAGTCGGCCAGGTCGTCAATCGTGTTCAGCAGGGTCCCATCCAAATCAAACAGTACGGTTTTATACATTTCTCAAAACCTCTTTGCACAAGAAATCACTCTTATTATAGTTGCATTTGACGAAAACAGCAAGCCGCCGCGCCCATTTACCGTAAAAAAGATGTAAATTCTCAAAAAGCTGTTCCCATTTGCACGATTTATGGTATTATATAAGGTAGCACGTAAGGAGGTTTCTCGAATGGATTTGTTTTTTGATTTGCTGCGTTCGCTCATCTACGGTGTGATCGAGGGCATTACCGAGTGGCTGCCCATCTCCAGCACCGGTCATATGATCCTGGCCGAACAGGTACTTAAATTCAGCTTCAGCGCCGAATTTATGGAGATGTTCCGCGTCGTCATCCAGCTGGGCGCGATCCTGGCCGTTGTGGTCATGTATTTCAAAAAGCTGTGGCCTTTTTGCGTTGACAATGGCCGTGACTCCGGCCTGGCGAAGCACATCCGCTGGCCGGTCATGCGGCTGTGGTTCAAGATCATCGTCGCCTGCCTGCCCGCCGCCGTGCTGGGCCTGGCGCTGGACGACTGGATCGACGCACATTTTTATAACAGCGTCGTCGTCGCGGTCATGCTGATCGTCTACGGCATCGCGTTCATCCTCATCGAGCGCCGCCCACGTGTGCCCACCACCACCAAGCTGAGCCGCATCACCTACAGGCAGGCGCTTATCGTCGGTGCGTGGCAGGTGCTGGCGCTCATCCCCGGCACGTCCCGCAGCGGCTCCACCATCATCGGCGGTCTGCTCTGCGGCATGAGCCGCGCCTGCGCGTCCCAGTTCACCTTCTTCCTGGCCATCCCGGTCATGGCGGGCGCGTCGGGCCTCAAGCTCGTCAAGTTCCTGGCGGGCGGCGGCGTCTTTACGGTTGGCGAGATCGGCGCGCTGCTGGTCGGCTGCATCGTGGCGTTTGTCGTCTCCATTCTGGCCATCCGCTTCCTGATGGACTACGTCAAGAAGCACACCTTCACGGCCTTCGGCTGGTACCGCATCGCCCTGGGCATCGTCGTCCTGGGGGTCTGGGCCCTGCAGACATTCGTGCTGGCGTAACATTGTAAATAAAAAGCTGCTGTCTCCCGGCATGGGGGGACAGCAGCTTTTTTGTTTGGTGCGTGCAAAGCCTCCCTTGTCAAAGGGAGGTGCCGCCAAAGGCGGCGGAGGGATTCCGTCGGGCTTTACGGTGGCTGCTTGCCCGGGCAAGCGGGCAGAGCCCCTCCGGCCTGCTTCGCGGCCACCTCCCCACCGTGTGGGGAGGCTTGCTTCGGACGGCTTCGCCGTCCGCGAAAGGCTCCCCTTACAGGGGAGCTGGCCGAGCCCGCGAGGCCGGAGGGGCTTTGGAACTGCACGGGTGCAGCGGATGCCTCCGGGAACGCGCGGGCCGGGCATGCCCGGCCCCTACCGCGTTGCGAAGTTACGAATTTTTCGGGAACGTCACCCGTATGGTCGTCCCGGTGCCGACCTGGCTCTGCAGGTCAATTTTTGCGTCGTGCAGCAGGGCAATGTGCTTGACGATGGCAAGCCCTAAGCCCGTGCCGCCCGTGGCCTTGGAGCGGCTCTTGTCCACGCGGTAGAACCGCTCAAACACGCGGGTCTGGCTGTCCTGCGGGATGCCGATGCCGTTGTCCTCGACCTCAAAATACGGGCAGCCGTCGCCGCCTACACCGCAGCGCAGCTCCACATGGCCGCCCGGGCGGTTGTAGCGGATGGCATTGTCGCACAAATTCTGCGTCAGTTCGCTCAATTGGTCGCGGCTGCCGCGCACGGTGGCGGGTCTGGCATCGTATTGCAGCGTCACGTAGGCCCGGCGGGCGTTGACCGTCATGTTCTGGGCCGTCTCCTTGACCAGCGCGGCCAGATCCACAGGGGCCATCTCGGTCACAGGCTCGCGGCTGCGGCTGGCCTGGGTGCTGTCCAGCTCACTCAATTGCAGAATGTCGCTGACCAGCGCGATCATCCGCTGTGCCTCCTTGTGGATGCGCGCGGCGAAGGTCGGCACGTCGGCGGGCTTTGCCATGCCGGTCTCGATCAGCTCGGCATAGCCGGAAATGCTCGTCAGCGGGGTTTTCAGCTCGTGGCTGACGTTGGCCGTGAACTCGCGGCGCATCGTCTCGTTGTCCTCGCGCAGCTTGCGGTCCGTCTGGATCGTCCGCGCCAGCGGGATCAATTCTTCATAGGGCACATCGGCCTCAATCGTGTCCAGATGCTCGGCCAGATGGTTGATGGGCTGCACCATGCGGCGGGTCAGCCACCAGCTGAACAGCGTGGCAGCGAGCAAAATCAGCACGACTGCGCCGCACAGCAGCGGCAGGGTGTCGGTGCTCAGGCCCCAGATGTTCGCGACGTCCTCGCCCACGCGCAGCACCTGTGCGCCCTCCGGCAGGTCGATGCGCACGGCGTAGTAGTGCGTCTCCAGCTGCAGCGTCTCGCTCTCGCGGGTGATGCACGCGGAACCGCTCGCCATTGCCTGTTGAAATTCCGGGCGGTCGGCGTGGTTGGGCAGGTCGGTCTGTGCCGCGTAGATGTCGCCGTTTACGTCCACGATGTAGGAACCGCGCTTGGTGTCGTACAGCACCGTGCCGTCTGTGTCAATGAGGGTGATGCGCAGGGGGCAGTTCTCAGGCAGCAGCTTCAGCAGCGTGGTAGCACTGTGGGTGTCCTGTGCCTCGTAGGCTGCGGCGTAGCCATGGCAGATCTGCATCAGGTAATTGTCAATGCGTTCTGCGTAGCTGCGCTGAAAAAGCACCGTCGCCGCCGTCAGCACGGCCAGCGCGCAGAGCAGCCCGGTCAGGATCAGGCCGCGCCGGTAGCGGCGGGTCATGCTGAGGGGTGGCGCGTGCGGCGTTCGTCGTCAGTCATCGCTGCCCTCCGTGCTCAGCTTGTAGCCCACCTTGCGCACGGTGCGGATGGCCTCGCCCGCCGCGCCGAGCTTCTGGCGCAGCGTGCGGACGTGCATGTCGATGGTGCGGGATTCCAGTAAATCGTCGGTGTCCCAGACGTCCTTCATGATGCGCTCGCGGGCCAGGACCTCCTCCGGGTGCTCCAAAAACAGATGCAGCAGCGCGTATTCCTTGAAGGTCAGCTCCACGGGCACGCCGCCCACCCGGACGGTGCGGGACACGTCGTCCAGCACGATGTCCCCGAAGCGCAGCGTGGACGCGGCGGGCGCGGGGACGGCAGCGGCAGCGCGGCGCAGCACGGCCCGCACGCGGGAGATGAACTCCATGATGCCGAACGGCTTGCACAGGTAGTCGTCCGCACCGTGGTCCAGCCCCTTGACGACGTCGATCTCGCTGGTTTTGGCCGTGACCATGATGACCGGCGTTGCGGCGCAGGTCGGGTCGGCGCGCAGCTTGGCCAGAATCTGGTAGCCGTCCTCGTCGGGCAGCATGACGTCCAGAATGACGAGGTCGGGCCGCCCGCTGCGCAGCGCCGCCCAGAAGCTGGCCGCGTCCTCGCAGCCCGTGGTCTCGTACCCGTTGGATTGCAAAGCGTATTGCTCCAGCTCACGGATGCTGGAGTCGTCCTCGACGATGTAGATCATAGATAACTACCCTACTATGCCGGTTGCAGACGGCTGATTGGCGGAAAAAAATAGGTTGGCTCCCGCTGGCGGGAGCTGTCCGCGAAGCGGACTGATGAGGCGACGTTATCGTGGTCGCCTGTTTACGGATTGCAGCCGGAAGGTCGCCCCTCATCCGGCCTTTTGGGCACCTTCCCCCATAGGGGAAGGCAGGTAATTTTTAGTTTTCAGCCGGATTTTCAGCGGGTTCGGAATACGCCTCCGGCGGGAAGGTGTAGCGGCCACGGTATTTTTCGTAGCGGCGCTCAAACTTCACGCTGCCGCCGTGCTTGACGTTGGCAAGATATTCGTGGGTGTCGAACTTGTCCGCCGCGACCTCGATCATGGCCACCGCAATGTTCGAGCAATGGTCGGCGATGCGCTCGTAGTTCGTCAAAAGATCGTCCAGCACAAAGCCGTACTCGATCGTGCAAACACCGGCCTGCAGACGTGCGATGTGGCGGGTCTTGACCTCGCGCACCAGGCCGTCCACGACCTGCTCCAGCGGCTCGATCTTGCCGGCGGCGTAGGTGTCGCACTTCTGGAACGCATCCACCGTGCGGTTGACGATGTCCTGCACGGCGGCCTCCAGCACGGACAGGTCATTCAGCGCTTCTTCGCTGAATTTGATGTCCTTGTCGCGGATCTCCCGCGCCGTTTTGATAATGTTCACGGCGTGGTCGGAGACGCGCTCAAAGTCGCCGATGGTGTGCAGCAGCGTGTTGACGGAGCGGTTATCCTCCACGGACAGATGCTTGGCGCTTAATTTGACAAGGTAGGTGCCCAGCACGTCCTCATAGTGGTCAACGGCGTCCTCTTTGCGCAGGACTTCGTCCGCGATGGCGTCATTCCAGACGCGGGTGGTGGACATGGCCTGCAAGAGCGAGGTGCGGCAGATCTCGGCCATATCGCCGCCGGTCAGCATGGCGCGGCCCACGGCCACGGACGGCGTAGTCAGCAGACGCTCGTCCAGCAGGGTGTTCTCCTGCTTCTTGTCGGACGGGGAGTCGGGCACGGTCAAAATGGCCAGTTTTTTCCAGCAGGCGGTTGAACGGCAACAGAATAGCTGTCGTTACTACGTTAAAAATTGTGTGTACGATGGCAATGCCGAAGGTATTGGCCGTATCGTTGAAGAAGGCAAAACCGATCAGCGCGTTCAGCCCGTAGAACCCGCACAGGAAGAGGATCGTGCCGATAACGTTAAAATAGAGATGGACGAAGGCGGTGCGCTTTGCGTTCTTGTTTGCACCCGCCGAGGAGATCAGCGCCGTGACGGTGGTGCCGATGTTCTGGCCCATGATGATGGGCACGGCAGCGGAGTAGGTGACCGCGCCGGTGCTGGTCAGGGCCTGCAGGATACCGACGGACGCCGACGAGGACTGCAAAACAGCCGTCAGCACCGCGCCCGCAATGACGCCGAGGATCGGGTTTTTGAAGCTGAGGAACAGATCCATGAACCACGGCTCGTCGGCCAGCGGGGACATGGCATGGGACATCGTGTTCATGCCGGCCATCAAAATAGAGAAGCCCAGCAGGATTTTACCGACGCCGCGCTTGCGGTCCTGGCCGATCATATACAGCCAGATGCCGATGAAGCCGAGGATCGGGCTCCACGCGGTAGGGTTCATCATTTTTGTGAGGAAGCTGTCGCCCTCCAAGCCGGACAGCGAGAGCAGCCAGCCGGTGACAGTCGTACCGATGTTTGCGCCCATAATGACGCTGATAGCCTGATGCAGCTCCATCAGGCCGGAGTTGACGAAGCCGACAGCCATAACGGTGGTGGCACCGCTGGACTGAATGACGGCAGTGACGGCCATGCCGAGCAGCAAACCGCGGATGGGGCTGCTGGTCATGGTGGACAGAATGCCCTGCAGCTTACTGCCGGCGGTCTGTTCCAGAGCTTTCCCCATCAGGTCCATGCCATACAAAAACATGGCAATGCCGCCCATCAGGGTGAACACATTAAAAATGGTCATCCGGTGTTACACATCCATTCTCTTATTGAGTTTTACACTATACCGCCTTCTATTATAATGTATGCGCCGCAGCTACACCACCACGGGAAGGTAAATGTTGCGTAAAATTTGTGTAAAACGGGCTATTAGCGGCTGCCTCCCGGGAACTCC
>ENA-OQBL01000344-OQBL01000344.1-human-gut-metagenome-genome-assembly--contig:-NODE-344-length-26108-cov-5.056233_pt1 | contig 26108 bp, 24 predicted proteins | sample MGYA00242747_ERZ504553 | MGnify/ENA primary metagenome ERZ504553 (study PRJEB26092, sample SAMD00036240) | human gut metagenome | host: Homo sapiens | study: EMG produced TPA metagenomics assembly of...
GCGGCGGGCCTTGCCACTACAACCCGTTACCGGGCAAACCCCCTCATCCGCCCTCGGGCGGGGCCTCGGCCACCTTCCCCCTCGGGGGAAGGCTTTTTACTTATTACTCCGGCTTATACCCGTCCCACATCGCGTTGAACAATTCCTCAATGCGGTCGTTCCTGCCTTGCAGGTACAGCCAGCCCAGCAGGCACTCAAAGCCGGTGGAGGCGCGGTACTCCTGCACGGTGGCGTGCTTGGCGACAGTGGCCTTGCTGGCGTTTTTGCCGCGGCGCAGCACGGCGGCCTCGGCGTCGGTCAGCATCGGCTCGATGATGTCCAGCTCCAGATTCTGCGCGTGGGCGCTGACGTAATGCGTCGCCACAGTATGCAGACGATTGGGCTGCAAGCGCGTCGTGCCCACCAGGCGGGCGCGGACGAGCAGCTCCAGCACGGCGTCGCCCACAAAGGCCAGCGCCAGCGGCGACATTTCGTGAATGTCGACTTCGGATTTTTGTGTAAACAGCATATTTTCTACTACTTAGTACAGATAATCGAATTCGTACTCGCCGATCTTGATCGTGTCCTCTTCCTCAACGCCCTGGGCGACCAGCTCGTCCAGAATACCGGAATCACCCAGCTGCGTCTGGAAATATTGCAGGCTCTCGTAGTCCTCGACGTTCGTACCGGCGAGGATACGCTCCAGCCACGGGGCATCGACGGTGAACTCGTGGTCGCCGGTGCGCTCCACCGTGAACGGGCGGGTCGGCTGGGCGTTCTTGTCGGGGCGCTTGTACTCGGCCTCATAGACCTTGACCGGGGGCAGATCCTTCAGGCGGTTGTAGACCAGCGCGGGCAGGTTGTCCACACCCTGACGGGTCGCCGCGGAGATGGGCAGGAAGGTCAGACCCTTGGCCTCGACGTACTGCTTGAACTCCTCGACCTGCTCGGGGCTTGCAATGTCGCACTTGTTGCCCAGCACGATCTGCGGACGGTCCGCCAGCTCGGCACTGAACCCGGCCAGCTCGTGGTTGATCTGCTCAAAGTCCGCCTTGGGGTCGCGGCCCTCGCAGCCGGAGACGTCAACGACGTGCAGCAGCAGGCGGCAGCGCTCCACATGGCGCAGGAAGTCGTGGCCGAGGCCGACGCCCTCCGCAGCACCCTCGATCAGACCGGGGATGTCGGCGCAGACAAAGCTCTGCTCCGGGCCGACGCGGACGACGCCCAGCACGGGGGTCAGCGTCGTGAAGTGGTAGTTGGCGATCTTGGGACGCGCGGCAGAAATAATGCTGATGAGCGTCGATTTTCCGACGTTCGGGAAGCCGATCAGGCCCACGTCCGCAATGACCTTCAGCTCGAGCTTGAGGTGCATATCCTCGCCGGGCAGACCGGGCTTGGCAAACTTGGGGATCTGGCGGGTAGGGGTCGCAAAATGGCTGTTGCCCCAGCCGCCGCGTCCGCCCCTGGCCACGACAACAGGCTCACTGCCCGTCAGATCGGCCACGACGAGGTCGGTCTCGGCCTCCTTCAGCACGGTGCCGCGGGGCACGCGGATGACCAGGTCGTCACCGTCTGCGCCGCTCATCCGCTTGGCACGGCCATTCTCGCCGTCGGGCGCGGTGTACTTGCGCTTGTAGCGGAAGTCCATCAGGGTGGACAGGTTGTCGTCGGCCACAAAGATGATGTCGCCGCCGCGCCCGCCGTCACCGCCGTCGGGGCCGCCCGCCGCCACGAATTTTTCGCGGTGGAACGTCACCGCACCGTCGCCGCCCTTGCCGGCGTGCAGCCAGATCGTGGCGGTATCAATAAAATTACTGGTTGCCATGTGGTACCTCATTTACAAAAAATCACAAAAAACGAGCGAGCCGCAAAGGCCCGCCCGTACCGGTTTTTTTCACTGCTTGACCGTGCAGCGCTTGCGGTCACGGCCCATGCGCTCGAAGTGAACGCGGCCATCGACCAGAGCGAACAGGGTGTCATCGCTGCCGATGCCGACGCCCTCACCCGGATGGATGTGGGTGCCGCGCTGACGGACCAGGATGTTGCCGGCCAGAACAAACTGACCGTCGCCGCGCTTGACGCCGAGGCGCTTGGACTCGGAATCACGACCGTTCTTGGTAGAACCTACGCCTTTTTTATGTGCCATTGTGATTTACCTCCTTAGCCGTTGATCGCGGTGATTTCCACCTTGGTGTAAGGCTGACGATGACCCTTGCGGACCATGCTGCCCTTCTTGGGACGATAGGTCAGGATGTTGAGCTTCTTGCCCTTGCCGGTCTTGACGACCTTGGCAACAACGGAAGCGCCCTCAACAACGGGAGCGCCGACCTTGACAGAGCCCTCCTCGCCAACGGCGAGAACCTGATCGAAGGTGACTTCGCTGTTGTCCTCAGCGTTCAGCTTCTCGACGTAGACGACGTCGCCGACCTTAACGCTGTACTGCTTGCCACCGGTTTTGATAACTGCGTACATAGTGGATAACCTCTTTCAATAAGTCTCGCTGGTCTGTAGGGCGTTGCACCGATAAAAGCACACACTTATAGAGCCCATACCATGCGGCTCTAGTATCATACCATATAGGAGCAGGGCTTGTCAAGGGTTTTCGGGCGTGGGAAGGTTAAAATTTCAGAATTTCTTTTGCCTTCCCCCCTAGGGGGAAGGTGGCCCCGCAGGGCCGGATGAGGGGCAAGTCTGCGGTTGTATCCCATCCGTGGGCTGCAATGGCAAGGTTGCCCCTCATCAGTCCGCTTCGCGGACAGCTTGCCCCCCAACGGGGGGGAAGCCCTTTATTAGCGGCTCTGCCGCTCTGCCGCCTCCACCGTGTTCAGCATGAGCATGGCGCGGGTCATGGGGCCGACGCCGCCGGGGACGGGGGTGATGTAGGCGGCCTTTTCGGCGGCCTCGGCAAAGTTCACGTCACCATGCAGCTTGCCGTCCGCACCGCGGTTGATGCCCACATCAATGACGACGGCACCGGGCTTGACCATGTCGCCGGTCACAAAGCCCTCGCGGCCCACGGCGGCCACGAGAATATCCGCGGCGGCGCAGACTTCTTTCAGGTTCTTCGTCCTGGAATGGCAGATCGTGACCGTGGCATTCTTCGCCAGCAGCAGCAGCGCCGCGGGCTTGCCCACGATGTTCGAGCGGCCAATGACGACGGCATTCTTGCCCGCAATGTCGGTGCCCGTGGACTCGATCATGCGGATGCAGCCCGCCGGGGTGCAGGGCAGGTAGCACGGCTCGCCGATCTGCATACGGCCCACGTTGACAGGCGAGAAGCCGTCCACGTCCTTCTCGGGCGGGATGGCGTCGATGACAGCCTTCTCGTCGATCTGGGCGGGCAGCGGCAGCTGCACCAGAATGCCGTGCACAGCAGAGTCATCCGCCAGCTTCTTCACCTCGGCCAGCAGGGCGTCCTGCGTGGTGTCGGCGGGCAGGTTGATGCTGCGGCTCTCAACGCCGCACTGCGCACAGTCGCTGATCTTGCCGCGGACGTAGACCTGGCTGGCGGGGTTCTCGCCCACCAGAATAACCGCCAGGCAGGGGTTGATGCCCCTGCTTTTCAGCTCCCTGACCTTTTCTGCGGCCTCGGCCTTCGTGGCTGCGGCCAATGCCTTGCCGTCAATGACAGTTGCTGGCATATAGGTTCTCCTCTCTATGTTAGGGTAGATTTCGGGTTTTGGTGAGGTTCTCTCCCCCGCCCGCAGGCAGCGGAGGGAGAGAGCCTTGCCATTATCCGAAACAGTTCCCTTTTTTTACTCCTTCGGTTCCTCAATCTCCTCGATCTCGACCTCGCTCAAATCCAGCGCATCCAGACGCGCATTCATGGCATCGGTGGCCTTGACAAACTCGGCGTGGGGTGCGACGGCGGGCAGGGTGTCCGCCGTGAAGCGGTCCCCTGCCTCGGCCTGCTTTTTCAGGTCCTTCACAGCCAGCGGCACCATGAGCGGCTTGCCCTTGGCATTGCGCAGACCGATGACCATAAGCGCGGCGGCCACGATGACCGACCCAATCGCCACCAGCTGGCTGGCGCGCAGACCGGTATTGCCGATCAGCAGCGAGTCGGTGCGCAGCCCCTCGATCCAGGCGCGGCCCAGGCCGTACCAGATGATATAGCTCAGGAAGATTTGTCCGTTGAACCGCCGTTTTTTGTAAAACGAAGCCAGCACGGCGAAGCCAACCAGACACCAGATGCTCTCATACAAAAACGTCGGGTGCACCGGCGCGGCGGGGTCCACGGACACGCCCGCGGGCAGCGTGACCTGCACGGATTTGAGATACGCCTCCGTGCCCTCGCTGTACATGCCCCAGGGCAGCGTCGTGTTTGTACCGAAGGCCTCCTGATTGACGAAGTTGCCCCAGCGGCCAATGCCCTGCCCGATCAGAAAGCCCAGCGACACCAGATCAAACAACGGCAGCAGCGGCACCTTGCGCCATTTGGCGGCCAGGGCGCCGAACACAAACGCGCCGATGACCGCGCCATAGATGGCGATGCCGCCCTTGCGGATGTCGATCATCTCCCAGAGGCTTTGATACGCAAAGGGTGCCATAGCTACGTAATAAATACGGGCACAGACGATGGCCATGACCGTGCCGATGGCCACAACGTCCACCAGACGGTCCGAGTCGATGCCGTAGTCCACGGCATTGCGGAAGGCGTAGAGCATCGCCAGCAGCATGCCCGCCGCGATGATGACGCCGTACCAGTAAATGTTGAACCCGCCGATGGCCAGCGCCACACGGTTGACCGTCAGATCCAGGCCCAACCCGGGAAATTGCACATGATAGACCATTTTCAACTTAACCTCGTTATTTTTCTGCCGGGTCGATCTGCACGTAGGCGCGGTTTTCCTCCCGCAGGGCCGTCTGCAGCAGGGCGTTGGCGTCCTCCACGGTCAGTGCGGCCAGCGCGGCGATCTCGTCCGCCAGCGTGCGGCCCTTCAGGCAGGCCGCGGCGGCCTCCTCGGCGGCATCGTCCACGGCCTCCACGTCGCCCAGGCAGCTCGCCGTACATCTGGTTTTTCACAAGCATAAAGACCTCGGGGTCAACGCCCTCGCGGCGCATCCGCTCGATCTCCTCCTGTAAAAGGTCCACGACCTGGCGCGGGGTGTCGCTCTCGCCGGTAAAGGCCACGGTGCAGGCGCCGCGCACGGCGATAAAGTCACCGGAGAACTCGGGGTTGACCAGCGCTTCATCGTACAGACGGCGGTAGAGCTTCGTCAGGCCGCCGACGACCAGATCGCCCAGCATGTCCAGCAGCAGCTCGCGCTTCAGGTCTCCCTCGGCCAGCGGCTCCTCGCGGTAGGCCACGCCGAAGCAGGGCTTCGTGACAGGCATCGTGAAGAACGCTTCCTTGTGGGGCAGCGGGCCGGTCTGCGCCGGGATGTCCCACTCGACCTCATGCGGGGCACGGGCGCGGTACAGGCCGTTGCGCTTGCAGGCGTCCACAGCCTGCGCCAGCGTGATCTTGCCCGCGACGCTCAGCACCATATTGGACGGCGCGTAGAACCCCCTGGTGCAGCTGTAGAGCATCTGGGGCGTCAGCTCGGCAATGCTCTCCACCGTGCCTGCGATGTCGTCGCGCAGCGGGTGGTCGGCGTAGAGGCAGCGGAACAGCGCGTTCAGCAGCCGCCAGTCGGGGCTGTCGTCGTACATTTTGATCTCCTGCCCGATGATGCCCTGCTCCTTGGCAATCGTGGCCTTGGTGAACCACGGCTTGCCGACCATGCCCAGCAGAATGTCAAGGTTCTCGTCAATTTTCTGGGTCGCTGAGAACAGGTAGCAGGTGCGGTCATAGCTGGTAAAGGCGTTGGCCGACGCGCCGGTCTTGGCGTAGAAGGTGAAGGAGTCGCCCTTGGGCGTCTCGCACATTTTGTGCTCCAGGAAATGCGCCGTACCGGCGGGCAGCGTGACCTGTTTGCCGTCCAGCTTGAACGCGCGGTGGACGGAGCCGAAGCCCGTGGCGTAAATTGCGTGGACGCTGCTGTAGCCCGGCATCGTGCGGCAGAGCACGGTCAGGCCGCTGGGCAGCACGACGCTTTCACAGCTGACGGCGGCAGCGGCGCGCGCCTGGGCAGCGGCGAAGCTCTCGTGATCGTTATTCAACATCCTCGCTGCCTCCTTTCCCCTGCGTGCCCGGCTCGGCGGTCACGGCGTAGCAGACCGAATAGCTGTAGCTCTGCAGCGTCTGGCGCACCTCGTCCAAGCTGACGGCGCTGGTCAGCACCTTGCCGTACTCCGGCGGGTAGAGCGGCTCGCCGCGTGTGATCTGGCCGTAGTACCAGTTTTCCAACGCGGCCAGACTGTCGCCGAGGGCGTCCATGCTGGACAAAAGACCGCGGCGGCAGTCGTCAACTTCTTCCTGGGTGATGGGGCCGTTTTTCAGGCCCTCCAGCTCGGCAATGAAGGCGGCCTCGGCCTGCTGCTCCTTGCCCGGCTCGACGCCGGAGTCGATCATCATGACGCCGGTGGCGCGCTGGGCGGCAGAACCGCAGTAGTAGCAAAGGGACTGCTTCTCGCGCACGTTGCGGAACAAACGGCTGGTGGCAGAGCCGCCCAGCACGCTCATGGCAACGCGCAGGATGCTGACACTGGGCGGGTTGGGGTTGGCCTCGCCCGTGGTGAACAGCATACAGAGCTTGGCCTGGGTCAGGCCGGGGATCTCCTCTTTAAAATGGCGCAGCGGCGTGGCGGGCATGGCGACGGGCGCGGCAAACGGGTGCGGGTCACGGCGGATGCCGTCGAGCTTTTTCAGCAGCATATCGGCCACGCGGGCCTCATCGACGCCCTGCACCATCACGTCGATGTACGCGGTGGAGAGGATGCGGTCATACTCGGCCTTGAGGCTCTGCGGCGTCACATTGACGAGCTCGCCGGGGTAGCCGCCCAGCTCGATGCCCGCGGGGGTGTCGCCGTAGAATTTGCGGCGGGCCTGCCGCACGCAGTAGAGACGCTTCGAGTTGAACTCGGCCTCAAGGCGGCGGGCCTGGGTCTCGGTCTCGATGCGCACGGCCTCGGGGTCGAACGCGCCGTCCACGAGATACGGGTCAAAGATCGTGCCGAACACAATGTCGGCGTAGGCGGCGGTCAGGTTCTCCCCCGCCAGCGCGTAAGCGTCCTTGATGCCGCAGATATCGGCGGAGAGCACGCGGTCCGTGCCCGCGCTGGCCAGGTCAACGCCGAGGTCCGCGCCGTACAGCTCGGCCAGACGGCGGGACAGCGCGGTCATATCGGGGCAGGCCGCGTAGCCGCGTTCCAGCACAAGGGCCAGCACCGCGGCGTCGGTGGCAGATTCCCGCTTTGCCGGAAAGCGCAGATGCAGCGTGATGCAGCAGCGGTTGAATTTAGAAGCATCCAGCGTTGTAATGCAAACGCCGGGCGCGAGTTGTTTACGTTCCAAATCGTTATTCCTTTCAAACATCAATAGATATTAGTATTATACCGCTTTAGCGACGTAAAGTAAATAAAAAACTTGCAACAGATGGGGCAGATTGTTTATAATAGAGTCTGGAATCGCCGCTTTGTAGGGGGCGGCGTCCCCGACGCATCGCGGGTGGGCAGACACCTGCCGGGTGGTTTGTAGGGCGGCCAGCCCTCTGGCCGCCAACCCCCCTCCCTACAAAACGAATTTTAAAAGGGCATCTGCCGTAAACTTGCGGGCCGGGCATGCCCGGCCCCTACAGAGCAATTCTATATAAAGAGGTATACTATATGAACACTTTCACCCTGAAAGGCACCTTCCTCGACACCCCCGCCCCGGACACACTCCGCGTCCGCGAGGGCTATCTGCTGTGTGAAAACGGCCTGTGCGCCGGATTCAGCGAGACTGCCCCCGCCGGGGTGGAAGTTCTCGACTATACGGGTAAAATCATCACGCCGGGTCTTGTGGACCTGCATCTGCACGCGCCGCAGTACAGCTATTGCGGCACGGCGATGGATCTGGAGCTGCTGGACTGGCTGCAGCAGTACACCTACCCCGAGGAAGCCCACTACGCCGACCCGGCCTACGCCAGGCTGGGCTACTCCTATTTTGTGCGCGACCTGAAAAACAGCGCCACAACACGCGCCTGCATCTTTGCGACGCTGCACACCGACGCAACGCTCGAACTGATGCACCAGCTGCGCGGCGCGGGGCTTTCCGCCTTTGTCGGCAAGCTGGGTATGGACCGCAACAGCCCTGACAGCTACCGTGAGCCGTCCGCCGCCGCGGGTCTGGCCGAGACGCGCCGCTGGCTGGATACCTGCCACGCCGAAAACACCCTGCACGCGGGCCCGGTGCGCCCGATGATCACGCCGCGCTTCACCCCCAGCACGAGTGACGAGTATATGCGCGGTCTCGGCGAACTGGCAAAAGAATACAACGTACCTGCGCAGAGTCACCTGTCCGAGAATCCGGGTGAGATCGCGTGGGTCGCCGAGCTGTGTCCCGGCACAAAATTCTACGGCGAGAGCTACAGCCGGTACGGCCTGTTCGGCGGCGGCGTGCCCACCGTCATGGCGCACTGCATCTACAGCCCCGATGACGAGGCCGCGCTGATGAAGCAGAACCGCGTCATGATCGCCCACTGCCCCACCAGCAACGAGAATGTCATTGCGGGCATCGCCCCCGCGGCGCACTACCTGCGCGGCGGCTGGCGCGTCGGCCTGGGCAGCGACGTGGCCGGCGGTCAGACGCTGGACCTGTTCACGGTCATGGCTACCGCCGTGCAGGTCAGCAAGCTGCGCTGGCGGTATATCGACCAGAGTGAGAAGCCGCTGACGATGGGGGAAGCGCTGTATATGGCGACTGTCGGCGGCGGAAATTTCTGGGCCGATTTTGGCGAGAAGGTCGGCCTGTTTGAGGACGGCTATGCGTTTGACGCGCTGGTGCTGGATGATGACCCGCTTAAAAATATGCGGGCGTTCAGCGCTGCGGAGCGTTTGGAGCGGTATGCGTACCTTGGCAAGGGTAAGCTGACGGCGAAGTTTGCAGCAGGCGAGAAGCTTTTGTAATAAATGGTAACAGGCAGAACCCCTCAGGCCTCGTAAACTCGGCCAGCTCCCCTGATGGGGCGCCTTTTTGCGCGGGCTGCGCCCGCGAGAAAGCCTCCCCATCAGGGGAGGTGGCCGCGCGTCAGCAAGGCCGGAAGGGTTCTGCCCGTTTACCCTAACAACAACGTCCCCCGTGCACCATCGTGTGCACGGGGGACGACCCATTTCCCTCTATATAAGAAGACCTTACAATCAGTTGATGAATGCGTCGTGGATGGCGGCAACTGCCTTGTCGGCGTCGGCCTCGTCGATGATGACGCTGATCTTGATCTCACTGGTGGAGATCATCTTGATGTTGATGTTCTGGTTGAACAGGGCCTCGAACATCGTGGAGGCCACGCCGGAGTGGCTCTGCATACCCGCGCCGACGATGGAGACCTTCGCGCAGGTCTTGTCAACGGTGATGTCGCCGCCGCCGATACGGTTCGTGGCGTTTTTCAGCGCGGCAACGGCGCTCTCGGCGTCGCCCAGGGGCACGGTGAAGCTCATGTCCTTCTTGCCGTCGCGGCCCGTGGTCTGCAGAATGATGTCAACGTTGATGTTCTTCTGGGCCAGCAGGCTGAAAATTTTGAACGACATACCGGGCACATCCGGCACGTCCTTCACGGTCAAAACGGCGACGTCGGTGTCCTTTGCAACACCCTTGATGAGCATACCTTCCACTTTGGTTTCCTCCTTAACAACGGTGCCGGGCACCGGATTGATGCTGGAGATGACCTCCAGCTCGACATTGTACTTTTTGGGCCAAGCTCGACGCTGCGGTTGTTCAGCACCTGCGCGCCCAGGGACGCCAGCTCGAGCATCTCGTCAAACGTGATCTCCTTGAGCTTGGTTGCCTTGGGGATCTTGCGCGGGTCTGCGGTGTAGACGCCCTCGACATCGGTGAAGATCTGGCAGCGATCCGCGTGCAGCGCAGCGGCCAGCGCCACGGCGGAGGTATCGCTGCCGCCGCGGCCCAGCGTCGTGATGTCGTCGGAACGGTTCAGGCCCTGGAAGCCTGCCACGACGACCACACGGTTGCGCGCCAGCTCACTCTCGACACGCTCGGTGTCCAGGCGCTTGATGCGCGCCTTGGAGTAGGCGCGGTCTGTATTGAAGCCCGCCTGCCAGCCCGTCAGGCTGATGGCGGAGACGCCCAGCTCCTGCAAGGCCATCGTCAGCAGGGAAATCGAAATCTCCTCGCCTGCGGCCAGCAGCATATCCATCTCGCGGTGAGACGGGTCGGAGGTGATCTCCGCCGCCTTGGCGATCAGGTCGTCGGTGGTGTCGCCCTGCGCCGAGACGACCACGACAACGTCGTTGCCGGCGTTGCGGGTGTTCATGACGATGCGCGCCACGTTGAAGATGCGGTCCCGGTCCTTGACCGAGGAGCCGCCGAATTTTTGTACGATCAAGCCCATTGGTGTACTCTCTCCCCTGTTCCTGTATCAGCTCACCACTGCGCCGACATTGTCGGCCAGCAGACGATGCACGGTAAAATGGCGCAGCGGGCTGTCCGCAGCCAGCGCTGCCTCTGCGCGGGTGAAAAACTCGGTGTCGTCCTTGTGCACAACGGCCATGATGGTCGGCCCGGCGCCCGAGATGTAAACGGCCTGCGCACCCAGGTCCTGCGCCAGCTCAAAGACGTCGTCGCCGCCCTCGATCAGCGGCAGGCGGTACTTCTGGTGCAGCACATCCTTGGTCGCCACACCCAGCAGCGCGTAGTTGCCCTCGCAGAAAGCCGCCGTGGCCAGCGCCGCGCGGGACAGGTTGTAGACGGCATCCTTATGGCTGACCATGGCGGGCAGCGCCGCGCGCGCCTTGCTGGTCAGCAGGCGGAAGTCCGGCACAAACGCCGCAAACGCCAGCTCGGGGTCAATGTCCTTCTTGACGCTGTAGACCTGGCCCTCGTCGATGACGCTGGTCACAAAGCCGCCCAGCATGGCGGGGGCGACGTTGTCGGGATGGCTCTCGATGGCCGTCGCCAGCGTCAGCATCTGGCGCTCGGTCAGCTTGTCGCCCAGCAGGGCGTTCGCGCCCATGATGCCCGCCACGATGCAGGCCGAGCTGGACCCGAGGCCGCGCGCCATCGGGATGTCGTTGCGCTGGGTGATGCGCAGACCCTTCAGCGGGATGCCCAGCTGGTCATAGACGACCCGGGCCGAGCGGTAGACCAGGTTGTTGCTGCCCGCCGGGACGTGGGTCCCATCGACGGACGAAATCTGAATACGGTCCGATTCCTCAAACGTAAAGACGTTGTGCATCGAAACGGCCAGACCCAGCGAGTCAAACCCGGCGCCAACGTTGGCGCTGGTGGCCGGGACGGTTACAGTTACCATATACCCTGCCCCCCTCTCAGTCTTCCAGCTTCTTCATGGCCAGCGCGACCTTGCCGCCCAGCACTTCGATTTTCTCCGTGACAGCGGCAATATCCGCAGACGTGGCGGCATCGACCAGATAGGCGGCCTCGCCGTTGTCCTCAAAGACCACATGGCCCGCACCGGCCACGCTGGGCAGCAGCGCCGCCGCCACACCGGTCACGCGCAGATACCACGGGTAGGTGTTCCTGTCCGCGAGCAGGCCCTCCGGCTTCTCGGCGGGCTTCCAGAACAGCGAGTCGTGTACCTTGACGCCCTCTTTCAAAGCGTCAATGACGTCGGCCACAACGGCGCTGGCGGTGGGCAGCTTGCCCGCGCCCTTGCCGTAGAACACGACGTCGCCGAGCATATCGCCCTTCATCAAAACGGCGTTGAACACGTCATCGACGCCCGCCAGCTGGTTCGAGTTGGAGACGAGCATCGGCTCGACGCCCGCGGCCATCTGACCGTCCCCGCCCTCGTTGTACCAGGCGATCAGCTTGATGGCGCTGTCGAGCTTTTCGGCGGCCTTGATGTCAGCAACGGTGATGTCGCGGATGCCGCGGGTCGGGATGTTGTCCGGGTAGACGTGATGCCCGCAGGCGAGGCTGGCCAGAATGGCGATCTTGCGGCAGGCATCGCGGCCATCCACATCGTCGCCGGGGTCCTTCGTCTCGGCGTAGCCGAGCTGCTGGGCAATTTTCAGGGCCTCGTCAAAGCCCATGTTCTCGCGCTTCATCTTCGTCAGCATGAAGTTCGTCGTGCCGTTGACGATGCCGCGGATGCTGCTGATATGGTTGGCGGCCAGGCACTGGTGCATCGGGGTGATGATCGGCGTGCCGCCGCCGACGCTGGCCTCAAACAGGAAGGCCGCGCTGTGCTCTTTGGCAAGGGCCAGCAGCTCTGCGCCGTAGGTTGCGACCATCTCCTTGTTGGAGGTGCAGACGCTGCGCCCGCTCTCGAGGCACCGGCGCACATACGGGTAGGCAAATTTCGTGCCGCCAATGGTCTCGACGACGACCTTGATTTCGGGGTCATTCAGGATCGTGTCGATGGATTTCGTAAAAAGCGCGGCATCCGGAGAACCGGAAAAGTCCCGCACATCCAGGATATATTTGACCTCGACGGGCTCACCGGCGCGGCGGGCGATGGAGGCCGCATTGCGGCGGCAGACCTCCAGCACACCGGAGCCGACCGTGCCGAAGCCCATGATTGCGATTTTAGCCATTGGAAAAATCCCCCTATTCTTACACACACTCGGTATATGCTCTGTAGGGGCCGGGCATGCCCGGCCCGCGGCTTTCCCGCGATAGAGCTATTCCGGCAAGGCTGCGGGCGAGGCATGCCTCGCCCCTACCCTGCGGTCACGCGCCTCTGTGGATCTCCACCACGCACGGCTGGTGGGACAGGCGGGTCAGCATCTCGTCCACCGGCATCTGCATCGTGCCGGTGCGGACTGTGACCTCGACCTGGGCTGCGCCGTTCTCCGGGCGGGACTGGGTGATGGTCACGATGGACGCGCCCGCCGCCGAAATGCCCGACAGCAGCCCCTGCAGTGCGCCGGTCTTATCCAGCAGCGTTGCCACCACGGTGATGGACTCGCGCCCGGTTTCGGCGTCAAACACCGTATCCTTATATTTATAGAAAGCACTGCGTGATATGCCTGCCTGCTTGGCCGCGGCGGAGATATTGCTCACCGCACCCGAGGCCAGCAGCTCCTTGGCCTGCAGCACCTTGACAAAGACTTCCGGCAGAACATCCGCGTCTACCAGCAGAAAACGCCTCTCGGCCATCATGTATCCCCCTTGTGTACAACTGTTCTCGATGTGTCCCATCATACCACGGGCAAGGCCCGGTTGCAAGCCTTTTGCGGCGGTTTTGTGCAATTTGTCAAATTGCACAGCCCACATCAGAGAAAAGTCGGCATCTTTTGTACGAGAACAACTGTAGCTGATACAAAAACACACCATCCAAACCGGGTACGATTCGAATGGTGTGCTTTTCTCTGCTGTGCGGTAGGGGCCGGACATGTCCGGCCCTGTCGTGTAAGGCAGACGTATGCTTACGGAAAGGCCGCGGGCCGGGCATGCCCGGCCCCTACATGGGAGGCAGCTTTTTATTCTGTCGGCTCAGTGGTGGTGTCCCCTGCGGCGGCGGCAGCGTCCGCGGCGGCCTGGGCCAGGGCGGCGTAGGGGTCGTCCTCGGAGACCGTGTAGCTGTTGTCGGGCAGGTTGTCCTCGGTGTAATAGCCCACACTGCCGCCGCTGGAGATGATCGCGCCGGTGGAGGTGTCAAAGTGTTTCTCGACGACGTTCTCGCCCTTGGCGAACTCCTTGACCGGCAGGTCGGCCTGCAGGTTCTCCATCAGTGCCTTCCAGGCGTACTGGATGGGGCTGGCGTTGCGGCCCGCCTTGCCCAGCGTGTCCATCTCGGTCGGGCGGTCACAGCCCCACCAGATGGCTGTGACATAGTACGGCGTCAGACCGGCAAAGGTGTAGTCCTTGTAGTTGCTCGTCGTACCGGTCTTGGCCACAGAGTCCATCTCGCCGTCGGGGGCTTTGCCGTAGGCACTACCCTTTCTGCTGTGCAGGACATTCCACATCATGCGGTTCATGATGTACGCCGTGTCCGCGCTGATGGCCTGGGTCGTGTTGATATACTTGTTGTTGTCCAGGATCATGTTGCCCTGGTAATCGGTGATCTCGGTATAGTAGTGCGGTGTCGTGAATGTACCGGTGTTGAACATCGTGTACGCACCGGCCAGCTGCACCACAGTCAGGCCGCTGCTCTGGGAGCCCAGGACCAGCGGTCCGAGGTCCATATCGTTCTCGGCGTTGATATAGCTGCATTCCAGCGTGTCATGGACAAAGTTATACAGGAAGTCCACACCGACCATATCGCCGACCCAGACAGCCACCGTGTTGTAAGACTGCTGCAATGCGTCGTAGACGAGCATCGGGTTGCCCTGACCGCCTACACCGCCGTAGTTGGTGGGCCAGGCGCGCCAGACATCGCTGCGGGACTGGGCAGCCTCGGAGAAGGGACTCATGACGCCGATATACTGATCCTTCAGGACCTTCTTGTCCTCCGCCGAGTAGTACGGGGAGTCCAGGATCTGGGAGGAATAGTTGATCAGCTTGTAGTCCAGCGCCAGCGCGTAGGCACCGATGGGTTTCATCGTAGAACCGGTCTGGTGCGGGGAGGTCGCGCGGTTGAAGCCCAAATCGTACTTCTTCTCGCCGATGCCGCCGCCTATGCCCAGAATGTTGCCGCTGTAGTCCACGATTGCCATAGCGGCCTGGGTGCGTACCTTCTCATACACGCAGAGGTAGACGGTGGTGTCGTTGGGGCAATCGGGGTCGGTGGAGGTACCCCTTTTCAGCGTCGTGCCTTCCTCGTCCGCGTAGACGGGGATGGCCTCCTGCCCGTAGACCGCATAGCCTTCCTTCGTGATGGGCAGACCGGTGGCATCGTCGTACTGGACTTCGTCCCAGCTGCTGCTGTCGGCGGGATAGTCGCGCAGGCAGACGGGCTCCTCATGCCACAGGGCGGGGATGAGGTCGTCCTCATTGTACATCGTCTTTTCGACGCCCTCCTGCACCTTGGGGTCAACGGTGGAGTAGATGCGCAGACCGCCGGAGAAGATCAGCTCCTTCGCCTCGTCGGCGGTGTAGTTCAGGTCCTCCTGCAGCTGGCTCAGCAGCTGGGTGTACAGGGCATCGGTGAACCAGGAGTTGCTGGACGAGCGGGTCGCGTTCTCGGTGGTGCTCGTCTTTTCGGTCAGGGTGACAGTCTCGGCCTTGGCGGCGTTGAACTCGGTCTCGGTGATATACCCCTGGGTGTACATCTCATACAGCACATGGTTGCGGCGCTTGATGAGCTCCTCGGGGTTCGTGGCGGGGTTGTACTTCGTCGGGTTCTTCGTGATGGAGGCGAGTGTCGCGCACTCGGCCAGGGTCAGATCCTCGACATGCTTGCCGAAATACTCGATGGAGCCGGCCTCCATACCGTGGATGATGCCGGTCAGCGGGATCGTGTTCAGGTACGCCTCAAGGATGGTCTCCTTGCTGTACTTGTTGTCCAGGCCCAGCGCACGGAAGATCTCGCGCACCTTACGCATGTTGTCCTGCTCGTTATCGCCGGTCAGGTTCTTGATGAGCTGCTGCTCCAGCGTGGACGCACCGCGGTTCGTGCCCCAGATGCGGTTGCCGGTGAAAGCGTTCAGCGCCGCGCCGATGGTGCCCTTGAGGTTGATGCCGGGCTCGGTGCGGAAGTTCTTGTCCTCGATGGCGATGACCGCGTTCTGCAGATTCTCCGGCATGGCGGAGAGCTCGCGCCAGATACGGTTCTCGTTGCGGGAGAGCGAGGCGTACTCGTTGCCGTTGATGTCGTAGATGATCGACGTCTGGCGGTTTTTCTGGTTGTCCAGATCGAGGGTCTCGCCGTCATCCGCCGTGACCTGCACGATATACATGGACAGCAGCACGCCGCCCACGCTGGCCGCCATAATGCACAGGCAGAGCATACAGCCGATGAAGCTGAAGATCATACCGATGATGCTGCGGCGCTTTTTGGGCTTTTTCTTGTTCTTGGGTGCGGGTGCGCCGGGCTGGCCGGTGGCGCCTGCCGTCGTCTTTACGCCATCTGTGGAGATATGGCGCTGCTGATTGGGTTCTATGGGAACCGCCTCCTTTGGTCTGTATCGAAGCGTGGTAACACGAAATTGCACAATGCTATAGAATGGATTATACCACAAAAAGGGGGCAAAAGTACAGCGTCAGACGTAAAATTCACAACTTTCGGTGTTTTTGTCTGTCATGGCGGCCATACTAACCGTGCAAGGGGGAATTATTATGCAAAACCGACAAATCGACGGGCACGGGCTGTACCTTTCGCTGCTGGCGGGGCTGGCCGTACTCTGCCTTGCGGCGGCGCTGGTCTGGTTTGCCCGCCCGCAGCCGGAAACCGCCGCGCCGCGCTACCTTTTAAAGGACAGCGGCGGGCACGTAGCGCTGTACACCGCCGACGGCATCGGCCCGCTGGCGACCTACGACGACCTTTACACCCGCCTTCTGCCCGAAAGCGACGTCTTAGCCCTGCAGCAGGGCGTTTTTGTAGCCGACGAGGCGGAATTGCAGCGGCGGCTGGAGGATTATGGGCTGTGAACATCAGTGAGGAGTGAACACCGTGGGAAACGGTCTGTAGGGGCGAGCATCGCTCGCCCGGGGAAGGCAGAGGCCGCCGCAGACTTTCCGGGCGGATATGGAATCCGCCCCTACGTGCAGGGGTCGATGCTCGTCATCGACCCGGAAACGCTGCGGCATCTCCTCTCTCCTCACTTTTTCTTGCGTCTGCCCCGCTTTTATGCTATAGTATAGGTAACTACCATACTATAAAGGAGCTATACTATGAGCGAACAGGAAATTCTGAACGCGGTACAGGATATTTTCCGCGATAATTTTGACGACGACACCCTGGAGATCACCCGCAGCACTTGCGCCGATGACATCGAGGACTGGGACAGCCTGGAGCAGATCAACCTGCTGACGGCCATCGAGAAGAAGTTCAACATCAAGTTCAAGCTCGCGGATGTCCGCGGCCTGAAGGATGTCGGCGACCTGCTGGATCTGGTTAGCACGGTGGTGTAAAAAGCCTTGCCTCCCCCTGGCAGGGGAGGTGGCCAAGAGAATACGTAAGGCGGCATCCTGCCGCCTTTTTTTCGAACAACGAAGGAGCCTGCCATGAACCACTACACGCTGGCGGAGATGACCCCCGGCCTGACCGAGGAATTTACCGTGACCGTCACGCCGGAGATGATGGACGCATTCCGCGCCATCACGGGGGACGTCTCCCCCATCCACATTGACGCCGACTACGCCCGGGGACGCGGCTTCCCGGGGCGGGTCGTCTACGGAATGCTGGGCGCGAGCTTTTTCTCTACGCTGGCGGGCGTCTATCTGCCCGGCGAGCACTGCCTGCTCCACGGCGTGGAGTGCAAATTTGCCAAGCCGATTTTCATCGGCGACACGCTGACCGTCAAGGGCACGGTTGTCAGCGTCAGCGAGATCGGCAGCGAGGCCGAGATCAAGGCCGTTATCACGAATCAGGACGGCAAGCGCGTGACCCGCGGCATCATCAAGGCAGGGTTAGCGAAATAATGTAGGGGTCCGCTTGTCGGCGCACAACGAGCGCCGACAGTTGGCAAAGCCAACCCGCTCGTGCGGTCAAAAGCCCCGCCGGGGCTTTTGTTGCTGCGCAGCCCCGCAATGCAAGCATCCGCCCCTACAACAATTGAGGAGAAAATCATGTCCTATACCTATTTAATAACCGGTGCCACCAGCGATGTGGGCCGCGCGCTGATCGAGCGGCTGCTGCAAAACGCGCCCGCCGATACGCTTGTGCTGGCCCAGGGCTGCGGCGATCTGGAAAAGCTGGCTGACCTCTGCGCCCGCTTCCCCGGTCAGGTGCGCCCGTTCGACGTGGACCTGTCGGACCGCGCCAAGGTCGATACCTTCGTGCAGGTGCTGGCGGCCTCCGCCCCCGCGCCGACGCATTTCATCCACCTGCCCGCGCTGCCCGTTGTGAACGCCAAATTCAAGGCGTTCGACCAGACCCGCTTTGACCGCGATCTGGAAATTCAGGTCCACAGCGCCGTGCGCATCTGCCGCGCCGTGCTGCCCGCCATGGCCAAGGCCAGGTTTGGCCGTGTGCTGTTCATCCAGACGAGCTACACCATCGGCTGCCCGCCCAAGAATACCGCCGCTTACGTCATGGCCAAGAGCGCCATCGGCGGGCTGGTCAAGAGCCTGGCCGTCGAGTATGCCCGCTTCGGCGTCACGGTCAACTGCGTCGCCCCCAGCATGATGGAAACGAACTTCCTGAAGGACACGCCCGATCTCATCGTGCAGGCCGCGGCGGAGGAAAACCCCATGGGCCGCAACGCAACGCCCGCGGACGTTGTACCCGCCATGGCGTTCCTGCTCTCCGACGAGGCAGGCTTCATCACCGGCGTAACGCTGCCGGTCACGGGAGGTTCGGCCATTGTCTGATACAACATTCCGGCTGGCACGCCTCGGCGAGGATGCCGCCATCATCGACTTTATCAACGCAAACTTTGATATGCGCCTGCCGCTGCTGAACCGCCCCGAGCTGTACCACCACTACTACGCGGGCCGCGGCGGCGTGCCGCAGTTTGCCGTGGCGGAGCAGGACGGCGAGTACGTCAGCGCCGCCGGGTACATACTGGCCAACACAAAGCGCAGGCCGGACATCTGGGTCAGCGTCTGGGTCGCGGCCAAAAGCCACAACGGCGTGGGGTTGGAATTGATGAACGCCCTGCCCGGGCTTTTGAATGCCGACGTCGTCGCCTGCAATAACATCCGCCCCAACACCTGCACGTTCTACCAGTTCCTGGGCTGGAAGGCCGAGCGCCTGCCCCATTACTACCGGCTGGGCCGCCGCCGCGCCTACTATCTGGCAAAGCCGCTGCGGTATTCCCTGCCCCCCGTGCAGCGCGATCTGGGCCTTGCTAAAATCGAGAGCGCCGCGGACCTGATCCCGCTGGGCATGCCCGCCACGCCCCACACGCCGCGCAAGGATATGTGGTACATGCGGCGGCGGTACTTCCACTATCCGCACTTCAAGTACGATGTCTGGGCCGCGCAGGAGAACGGAAAGCTGCTGGCCTACGTCGTGACCCGCACCGTCACCGCGCAGGAGACCGGCTGTGCCGCCGTTGTACGGCTCGTGGATTTCATCGGTGAGGACAGCGTGCTGCCCCGCATCGGCGCGGCGCTGGACGCCATCATGAACCACGCGGGTGCCGAGTACATGGACTGCTACAACGCCGGTATCCCTGCAGACGTCTGGCTGGCCGCCGGCTTCACCGAGCGCGTCGAGGGCGACGGCTGCATCATCCCGAACTACCTGACCCCGCCCGTGCACGAGAACACCGAGTATTACTACTTCACGAACAAGCCCGAGAGCTTCGTCTTGTTCAAGGCCGACGGCGATCAGGACAGACCGAATCTGAAATAATCGCGAAAAAGCCCGCTGTTGCGTTGAACAGCGGGCTTTTTTCTATCTCAGGGGTAGTGCTTACCGGTCGTTCGGTTCCTTTTTGCCCCAGCGGTCACGGAAGTAGTGGGCGGCCAGCTTGGGGGGTGCGCTCACGGGTGAACAGGCCCTTGCGGTTGCAGCTGCCCACGCGCATCGGGCCCTGCTGGGTCGAGAAGTCCGCGAAGTTCCACGGCCACTCGCCCACGACAAAACGGCGCTCATCCAGACAGCCGTTGATCGTGCGGTAATACTCGACCTGGAACTCCTCGGTGAACATCTCGGGGGCAAAGCCATGCATACCGGCCACCGTGTCCGCGCCGTACTCCGACAAAATTAGCGGCTTGTCGATGGTCTCCCAGAAATCCAGCTCCTTCTTAAAGGCGTAGGCCGCGTTATCCAGATCGCCGCTCAGGTTGTACCAGCCGTAGTAGCGGTTGATGCAGACGACGTCCATCGTGCGGGTCGTGATGTCCTTCGTGTAGTCGTTCTGGCAGCAGACCATCGTGACCGGGCGGTCCTGCGGATCCTGGGCGTGGGCCTGCTCATACAGCGGGTGCCAGTAGTCGCGGGCGCTCTCGGGGAAGTGCTCGGTGTCCGGCTCGTTGCCCAGGCTCCACAGCACAACGCAGGGGTGGTTCTTGTCGCGCTCGATCATCGCCCGCAGCACGGCGCTGTGGTAGGTCTTGAGCGGGAAGGTCTGATACGGGTCACAGGCCGGGCCTGCGCCGATACCGACGGCGGGCGTCTCGTCGATGACGACGATGCCCAGACGGTCACACAGGTCGTAGACCTCCTCGGCATAAGGATAGTGGCTCATCCGCAGGGCGTTGGCGTTCAGCCACTCGTACAGCTTCAAATCGGTCACGGTCACACAGGCATCGTAGCCGCGGCCACGGAAGGCCGAGTCCTCATGCTTGCAGGGGCCCTTGAAATAGAACGGTGCGCCGTTAATAAGGAACTTGTGCCCGCTGACCTCCACGCTGCGGAAGCCGAACTTCTGGCGGTACTCGTCCTTGCCGAACCTGACCAGCGCCGTGTAGAGATACGGCGTGCCGGGGCGGGGCTGCCACAGGCGGGCGTTCTCCACCTGCACGGTGCCCGCGGCACCGTCGGCGCAGGCCACAACGCAGCCCTCTGCGTCCAGGATCTCCACCTTGACGCTGCCCTCGCCCACGGTGTCCACCGTGTAGCGCAGCGTACCGGTCATATCGGCGGCGACGGTCACATCGCGGATGTAGGCCGCCGGGGTCGTGTAGAGGTGCACCGGGCGGGTGATGCCCGCATAGTTGAAGAAGTCAAAGTTCGGCAGGTTGATGCCCTGAGCCTGCTGGCGCGCTTTGCCGGCCTCGACGGCGGGAATGCCCGCGTTGTCGGAGCCGAAGAACGCCGTGCCGCCCTCGTTGCCGACAGGCAGCGAGCTGTGGCCGATGCGGTTGTCCACCTCGACATCGAGCGTCACGGTCTCGCCGGGCTGAGCCAGCGCGGTGATGTCGGCCTCAAACGGCAGGAAGCCGCCGCGGTGGCTGGCGATCTCCTGCCCGTTCAGCCGCACCACGGCGTTGTGGGTCACAGCGTCGAAGCGCAGCACCCGGCGCGCGCCCTCGGGCACGGTGAAGGTCGTGCGGTAGTAGGCCATGCCGTAATGGCGGCGGAACTCCGGGTCGGGGCTCTGGTCGTTGTAGGAGGCCGGAACCGCAATGGGCTGCCACGGCTCATTGGCGTTGAAGCGGAAATCCCACACGCCGGACAGATCCCGGACACTGCGGGCAGAATTGGACTGCGGATACATATACATTACCTCTCCTCTAGTATGCGAATAGGTCTTACTTATACCAACTTTCCACTGTGGTGGTAAAGACGGACGTGCCGACGGGGACGTCGTACCTGACCGCGGGGATGACCGTGTTGGGGTCGTACAGGTTCGTGTTGGGGTAGGCGTTTACAAGGAAGCCCTCGCCGCCCCGGCCCTGCACGGTGCAGCGGCAGGTGTCGTTGTGGGCCTCGGCCCCGGTGCCGTTGGCCGCGGCGGCAAAGCCGGCGGCGAACTTGGGCACGGCAAAGCCGCAGTCATACGCCGTGCAGGCGATGGTGCTCTCCACCGTATGGTTGCGGACGTGGCCCCACTTAGTGGGCACCAGCTCCGTCGTGACCTTGATGCCCGGGAAGGGCCGCCACTCGCTCAGCAGACGGTCTCCCATCAGGACAAACCTGTCGCTGTGGCGGCGCACGAAGGTCCAGCCGTCGATGACGAAGGCCAGCATACTGTCGGGCGCGGCCTGCTCCAGCTGCACATAGCTGCGGCTGGCCGAGAAGCCGAACCGCGTGTTGTAGACGAACTTGCCGTACTTTTCGACGAACTGGCCGTGGTCGCCCTTCTCGTAGTTGGCGGGCGAGTAGGCGTTCAGCTGGCCGTCCGGCAGATGCTGCAAAAGCAGGTCTGCGCTGGGCTGGCCGGTCACACCGGCGCGGGTCAGCTCAACGGGCAGCGGGGCGGCCTCGGCGGTCCAGAACGGGTGGTCGTCGGGCAGGGCCAGCAGCAAAAAGACCTTCAGGCCCCAGTACGGGCTGCCGGGGGCGTTGTACTGCTCGGCCATATACTGCTGCGGGTAGCCGTAGCCGATGGTCAGCACGCCGTCGCGGTCAAAGATGGGCCGTGCCAGCCACCAGTTCAAATTGCGCACGATGATGCCCTTCATGACCGGCAGGGGCAGCGGCTCGAGACCGGCCCAGATGCAGGCGGAGTAGAAAGCGCTCTGGCCGATGCGGTAGGTCAGGCTGCGGCCAAAAGGCAGCGCCGCGCCGTTTTCATCGAACCAGCGCGCAAACTGCTGGCCAAACTTGGTCGCGCGGTTCCGGTAGAGCGCCGCGCGGGCGGGGTCGCTCTTAGCGGCAAACACGCTGTAGAGCACGGTGTAATACTGGATGGCCCAGGGGTTGTAGTAATCCTTCTGGGGCTTGATGTCCGCCGGGCCGTCGGAGTACCAGCCGTCGGCGACGTACCATTTATCGACCTCGGCCATGTCAGCGGCGGCGCGGGCCATATCGCAGGGCATCCCGACAGAGTCGAGCGCCAGATTGACGAGCACGCGGAACAGCAGCCAGTTGCAGCCGGCAGGTCATGGTGGTTGATCGTGTCGAGCCACTTTGCCAGACTGGCCTTTTCGTCGTCGGTCAGCGGCTCCCAGACGCTCTCAGGCGTCTCCAGGATCGCGCAGGCCAGCGCGGCCATCTCCACAAAGAGCTGGTCATAATCGTTCGGGTCGCCCCAGTATTCGGGGTTCTCGGGGTCGGTGCCGCTGGCCAGACCCTTGCGGTAGATGCGCAGGAAGTCATCCGCCCTGCCGCCGCCCGTCCAGAACGGGGCCAGCGCCCACAGCGGGCGGGAGAAGGCTTCCATCTCGATCGTGCGGCCCGGGTAGGTCACGCCGGTGTCGCCAAGGTGCAGCCGTGCGCCGCCCTCGGAATACAGCGGCAGCAGCGGGTCCAGAAATCGGTGCACCAGCGCCGTAAAATCGGACTTTGTATGTAATTTCATCACCAGTACAGCTCCCAATCCTTTGTCAATCTCGTCAGCGCTTCCATGTAGAAGTAGTCGCCCCAGCTGACGCACTCGTCAACGCCCTCGGGCGTGCAGGTGTTGTAGGGGCTCTTTTTGCTGTAGGTGCCGTGGCGCACAAGACCGATGCCCTGCGGGCCTTCCTTGACGGCGTAGTGCGCGGCCACGCTGCCCAGCATCTGGGCGGCCAGCTTCGTGTACTCGGCAGCCTCGTCGGTGCCGACGTACTTGGCGGCCTCCAGCAGACCGCAGGCCACGATGGACGCGGAGGAGGAGTCGCGTGGCTCCTCGGTGCCGCTGGTAAAGGTCATATCCCAGTACGGGACCAGGTCCTCGGGCAGGCGCTCCAGATAGTAGGCCAGCACGCGGCGGAAGGCGTCCAGATACTCGGGGCGTCTGGTGTAGCGGTAGCTGATGGCCGTGCCGTAGACGCCCCACGCCTGACCGCGGGCCCAGCAGGAGTCATCCTTATAGCCCTGACAGGTCGCGCCGCGCACAGGGCCGCCGGTCACGGGGTCCATGAAGAAGGTGTGGTAGGTCGAGCCGTCCGGGCGGATGGAGTTGGCCAGACAGGTCGTGACATGCTTGTGCGCCAGATCGGCGTAGTGGGCGTCGCCGGTGGTCTCGCTGGCCCAGTAGAGCAGCGGCACGTTCAGAAGGCAGTCGATGATGTAGCGGTAGTTGTCGGCAGCGCCGAGCGCGCCCCACGCCTGAAAGAACTCGCCCTTCTCCTGAAAGCGGGTGCAGAGCTGGTCGGCAGCCAAGATAGCGGCCTTTCTCCCCTTCTCACTGCCGGTCAGCTTGTAGGCGGCGACACAGGACGGGCTGTACAGGAAGCCCATGTCGTGGTGGTCGACCTCGATCTTGTGCTCAATGCGGTAGAGGAAGCTGTCCACCAGGGTCAGCGCGGTATTTTTGAACGCCTCGTCGCCGGTGCGCTCATAGCTCAGCCAGACCTCACCGGGCCAGAAGCCGCAGGTCCACTGGTTGTTCTCGCATTGGGGATAGATGTCATGGACGCTGGAATGGTTCTGGCAGTGGTCGGTATACAGCGGCAGATTCTGCCGCACAAGAGCCACGGCAGTATCCAGCGCCTGCTCAGCCTCGGGTTTGGTCAAAATGGGGTTTTTGAAAGTTTTCATGGAGAACCTCCTTTTTTTAATAATAGATAATAAAAAAGGGGGAGTTTTTGCCCGTTGGCAAAAACAAAATGGCGGTTGAGGAATTTCGTGCGGCGCCTTGTCGGCGCACTCCACCATATTTTTTATCTTTTATCTATTATCTCTTATCTTAATAAAAACCGGGGCGCAGGGCTTTCGCCTTGCGCCCCGTACAAATGGGTAACTGCTGGGTAGCTATATCAGCCCTTCAGGCCGGAGGATGCAACGCCCTGGACGAAGTACTTCTGCAGGGACAGGAATACGATCAGCACCGGGATCAGCGCAATGACCGAAGCCGCCATGATCAGGCCGTACTCTGCGGAATACTGGCTGATGAACATACGCAGGCCGATCTGGATGGTCTTGAGCTCGGTCTTGGTCAGGTAGATCAGGGGTCCGAGGAAGTCGTTCCACGTGTTGACGAAGGTAAAGATGACCAGCGTCGACACCGCGGGCAGAGAAAGCGGCAGCATGATGCGGGCATAGATGCCGTACTCGGACAGACCGTCGATACGGGCAGCCTCGCACAGCTCGGTGGGAACGCCCTCATAGAACTGCTTCATCATGAAAACGCCGAAGGCGCTGAACGCCTGCAGGCAGATGATGGCCAGATGGGTGTTGTTCAGGTGCCAGGAGCGCATCATCATGAACTGGGGCACCATGTAAGCCTGCCAGGGCACCGCGATGGTCGCGATGTAGCCCAGGAACAGCACGTTCTTGCCCTTGAAGTTCAGCTTGGCGAACGCATAGGCGGCGAAGGAGGAGGTCAGGACCTGTAAGATCGTGACGATGATGGTCAGGAACGCGGTGTTCTTAACGAAGGTCAGCAGGGGGATCTTCGTCCAGATGTCCACATAGTTCTGCGGGCGCGGGTTCGAGGGGATCCACTCAATGGGGAACGTAAAGACGTCCTTGTTCAGCTTGAAGGATGCGGAGAGCATCCACAGGAACGGGATGAGCATCAGGGCGGCCACGATGATGAGCAGTGCGTAGATCAGCACGCGGCTGACAACATGCTGCGCCTTCATTGAGCCTGTCTTTTTCTTAACTGCGGTAGTAGCCATGTGTGTTTCCTCCTTCCCTTAGTCGTTGCTGGACGAGCCCTTGAACTGGATGATGGTGACAAACAGCACCAGCACAAACAGCACCATGGACACGGCACTTGCGTAGCCGTACTTCGGCGTGTTGACGAAGGCTACGTTGTAGATGTAGTAAACAAGGGTCATGGTCGCATTGCCGGGGCCGCCCTGGGTGATCATGTACATCTGGTCATACACCTTGAAGGAGGCGATGGTCAGCATGATGATAACGAAGAAGGTGGTGGGCTTCAGCTGCGGCAGGGTTACATTCCAGAAGATCTGCCACTTGCTGGCACCGTCCAGCTCGGCAGCCTCCTCCAGCTCGGGGTTGGTGCCCTGCAGACCGGCCAAGTAGATGACCATGTAATAGCCCATGTTCTTCCAGACGCTGAACAGGATGACCGTGAGCATAGCGGTGTCCTTACCGGCGGCCCACTTGGGCAGGTTCTCCACGCCAAGGGTTGCGAGGATCTGGTTGACCGGGCCCATGGAGGGGCTGAAGATCATGTTCCAGACCGCAGCAACGGCGACCAGAGAAGCAACGTAGGGGAAGAACGAAACGGTACGGAAGAAGTTGCGGAACTTGACCTTCTGGTTCAGCAGCATGGCCAGACCAAGGCTGCACACCAGCGTCAGCGGCACCGTGCCGATGGCGTAGACCAGCGTATTGACAAAAGCAGCCTTGAAAGTTTTGTCGCTCAACAGGGCAACAAAGTTGCTGATGCCGGTGAACTCAACGGGATGGACGCCGTCCCAGTTGCAGAACGAAAGCCCCGATAGCGAAGATCATGGGCACCAGCGTAAAGATGCAGAAGCCGATGAAGTTCGGTGCAATGAAGCTGTAGGCAACCAGACTGTCGCGGAGAGATTTGCTCATGCCGCGCTTCGGTTTTGCCTGCACAGCCTGCG
>ENA-OQBL01000345-OQBL01000345.1-human-gut-metagenome-genome-assembly--contig:-NODE-345-length-26092-cov-3.867360_pt1 | contig 26092 bp, 24 predicted proteins | sample MGYA00242747_ERZ504553 | MGnify/ENA primary metagenome ERZ504553 (study PRJEB26092, sample SAMD00036240) | human gut metagenome | host: Homo sapiens | study: EMG produced TPA metagenomics assembly of...
TCATTGGCGGCTGGTCCGGAAAATACCGATACATACGCCACACGTAGTAAATCACCATAAGAACCACACACACGACACAGCCTGTCTTAAACCATTTTCCAATCAGCTTCTTACAGATATAGCGCTTCCATGCAAATATCACCACACCTGCTGCGAATGCATAGATAAACGGATGCATCTTCCATGCTCCCTTGAAGTCCAGATGCAAAAGCCGGATTCCTGCTCTTGTAAGTCCGCATGCCGGACAGGGAAATCCCGTGATCCAGACCAAAGGGCAGATACCCGGCAGAAATTGACTTCCAAATACAAAATAGGCGATTATAAATATAACCGCCCATTTTGCCTTCTTTATATCATTTTTTTAATAATACAAATCCGTCTTTCAATATCTTTTTCATCCTGTTATGAGATAACTTTCTTCGGACATTTTACTGCACAGGCACCACAGTCTTTACATTTCTCGTAGTCGATATGCGCAATGTTATTTTCCACTGTAACAGCTTCAAACTTACATGCTTTCTCACACATCTTACATCCGATACATCCGGCTGTACATGCCTGCATAACTGCTTTACCTTTGTCCTGTGAATTACATTTTACCAGATGCTTCTGATCATATGGCACGATCTCGATCAGGTGTTTTGGACATACAGCTACACATTTTCCACATGCTTTACATGCTTCTTTATCTACAACTGCTACACCGTTCACAATATGAATTGCATCAAATGGACATGCCTGAACACAGCTTCCGTCTCCAAGACATCCATAAGAACAGGCTTTCGGTCCGCCATCCTGCATCATGTTGACCATAGTACAGTCGCTCAGTCCGTGATATTCATATTCCTGTTTTGCTTTTTCACAGTCTCCGCCACATTTTACAAATGCAACTTCATGTACCTGTGCACCTGCAGCAACGCCCATGATCTCTCCGACTTTTGCTGCTACCGGAGCGCCTCCGACCGGACATCCGCCAACTTCAGCTTCTCCTTTTACGATTGCTGCTGCAAGTCCGGAACATCCGGCATAACCACAGCCACCGCAGTTATTTCCAGGAAGAACGCCCAGGATGGCTTCTTCTCTTTCATCTACCTCTACCGCAAATTTCTTACCGGCAACGCCGAGGAATACACCAATGAATAATCCGGTGCCTCCTACGATAACTGCCGCAAGAATAATACCTGTAACACTCATTGTCTGCCTCCTCCTAAATTAATCCTGAGAATCCACAGAACGCGATCGCCATCAGACAAGCTGTGATCAGTACGATCGGAGTTCCCTGGAAGGACTCTGAAATATCATTGTATTCTATCTTCTCACGAATACCTGCCATGATCACGATCGCGATCAGGAATCCGACGGATGTACCAATACCATTGACAACACCTTCGATGATAGAATATTCTTTCTGAACATTTGTAAGTGCCACACCAAGTACCGCACAGTTTGTTGTGATCAGTGGAAGATACACACCAAGTGCTTTATACAATGATGGCATACTCTTTTTCAGGAACATTTCTACAAACTGTACTAAAGCTGCGATAAACAGAATGAATACGATTGTCTGCAGATATTCAAACCCCAGCGGAACCAGGATGAATTTGTAAATCAGTCCTGTAAAGAATGATGATAATGTAATAACGAATACAACTGCTCCACCCATACCGGTTGCAGTCTCAACCTTTTTCGAAACACCCAGGAACGGACAGATTCCGAGAAACTGGCTGAGTACAACGTTATTTACGATAGCTGAACCAATTGCAATAATCAATAATTCTTTCATACTATGTACTCCTCCTACTCTTCATTCCCTGTTGGGAATACTTTGCTTCCGCATCCGCCGCATGATGCACAGTCTGTACCGCATCCCTGTGGCTCGGCAATCTTCTTGCCTTTCTGTGCTGCGCGTTTCTTAAGCTTGTTCATACCTGCAACTAAGAATGCAAGAACAAGGAAAGCTCCTGCAGGCAGGATGAAGATTGTTACTGGTACATATCCGCCTTTTCCTGCTGCTGCGTCTGCAAGTGGAAGAATCTGAACACCGAAGATAGCTCCGGTTCCGATAAACTCACGAACGATCGCGATACAGGTAAGACCAAATGTAAATCCAAGTCCCATACCAATACCATCGAAGATAGATGGAAGTACCGGGTTCTTAGATGCATAACTTTCTGCACGTCCAAGGATGATACAGTTAACAACGATCAGTGGGATGTAAAGTCCAAGTGAATCATACAGACTTGGAACGAATCCCTCTAAAAGGAACTGTACAATTGTTACGAAAGATGCTACGACTACGATGAACGCCGGCATTCTGACTGAATCCGGAATCACTTTACGTAACATGGAAATCAACATATTTGACAGTACAAGTACGACTGTAGTAGACAATCCCATACCTAAACCGTTAATTGCGGATGTTGTTACCGCCAGGGTCGGACACATTCCTAACATCAGAACGAAGGTAGGATTTTCTTTGATCAGACCGTTATATACTCTTTCAGTACATTTATTCATGATATACTACCTCCTAATTTACTTAAATGCATTCTGATAATATCCGAGTGCTGTATTGACAGCTCCTGTTACAGCTCTTGAAGTAATGGTTGCACCACTTAAGGCATCAATCTGTTCTCCGTCGCCACCGTCTTTGGAAACTACGAATTTATCAGCATTTTTTATTCACATACTGATTATAGAATGAAGGCTCTGTAGCTTTCATACCAAGTCCTGCTGTCTCACTGATAGAAAGGATAGACACACCATTGATGGTTCCGTCTTTCTTAATACCAACTGTGATCTGGATATTGCCGCCGAATCCGTCTTTATCTGTTGTTGTGATGACATATCCTTCATCACCTGCTGTACAGACTTCATCAACTGTTGCATTTGTACCCATATCTTTTACAGCCTTACTTGCTGCTTTCTGATCTACATCTTCTGCTTTAAAATCATCAAGCTTCACATCTGAAAATACCGCCTGCCATGCTTCTTTCTTTGTCTTTTCCTGAGACTGGGCAATCGGATCTTTTGTGATCTCATATACAGCTCCGAGTAAGAATCCGGCAATTACAGTAATCAATGTAAGGATCAGTGTATTCTTAACAATCTTATTCATTATTTTTCTCCTCCTTTACCGAATGGTTTTGGAAGAGTAACTCTTTCGATCAATGGCACCAGAAGGTTACTGATGATGATCGCATAAGAAACTCCTTCTGCGGAACCGCCAAACAGACGGAACAGACCTGTTAACACGCCAAGGATAATACCGTATACATACTGTCCTTTCGGTGTGATCGGAGATGTTACATAATCGGTTGCCATGAACCATGCACCAAGCATCAGTCCGCCTCCGCAGAGATGTGCTGTGATGTACTGTGGATCAAAGAATCCGACATCCGGATTTGCAATATGTCCGAAGATTCCGATAAAGATCACAAATGTAACAATGTATGTTCCAGGAATTCTGAGATCAATTACTCCCATAAGGATCAGGAAGATTGCTCCGATCACGATTGCGATCACGGATGTCTCACCGATTGTTCCAGGAATTCTACCGATCAGCATATCCATCGTATTCACTGTATTACCAGCTTTTAACTGTGCAAGTGGTGTAGCTCCTGTCACACCATCATATACAAAGCTTGTCATCTGGCTTGTAAATGAAAGCAGAAGGAAACATCTTGCTCCGAGGGCAGGGTTCATGAAGTTCTGTCCCAGACCTCCGAATAACTGTTTTACGATCAGGATTGCGAACACACTACCGATCGCACCCATCCACCATGGTGCTGTAGGCGGCATATTCAGACCAAGTAACAGACCTGTTACAACTGCACTCCAGTCGTTGATCGTAATCTTTTTATGCATTAATTTTTCATATATGTACTCCGTCAGTACTGCTACAACTGTTGTTGTAACCAGCATTCCGAATGCCGGCAGTCCAAAGTTCCATACACCAAATGCAGACGCCGGCAAAAGTGCGATGGCCACCAGCATCATAATATTACTGGTAGTCGCTTTGGAACGAATATGTGGTGAAGATGACATTTTCAAATTGTTCTCACTCACTTTTGTTCACCTCTTCTTCTTTCTAGTTTAATTTTTTCTTTCTACGGTTCGCCAATGCAATCTTTCTCATAGATCCGATTGCCTGTTTCAGCGGACGTTTTGCCGGACATACGAAACTGCAGGAACCACATTCCATACATTCAAGTCCTTCGTGTTTTGTAAACTTCTCTTCGTCATGATGTTCTGCATAATCCGCCAGTCTCGATGGAATCAGGCGGCTTGGACAGGCTTCTACACAGCGTCCACAGTTGATACATGCAGATGGTTCCATCTTAGCCACTTCATCTTTGGTAAATCCAAGAATAGATGAAGAAGTCTTTGTTACAGGTACATCTAATGAGAACATAGAGAATCCCATCATCGGTCCGCCGGAGATCAGTTTCTCAGGCTCTGTTTTAAATCCTCCTGCTGCCTCTACAAGCTCCTGCTGATTGATGCCAAATGGTACTCTGAAATTGCCTGGCTCTGCAACAGCGTCCCCACTTACTGTTACAACACGTTCCATTGAAGGCTTTCCTTCTACAACAGCCTGGTATACGCTTACCATTGTTGCCACATTATCTACAACACATCCTGCGTCTGCCGGAAGCATTGCGGAATTAATTGCGCGCCCTGTTGTAGCGTAAATAAGCTGACGCTCACCACCCTGAGGATACTTGGTCTTCAGTGCCAGAACTTCCATACGAGGTTCATCTTTTGTCAGTTCTCTTAATTTTTCGATACAGTCTGGTTTGTTGTCCTCTACACCAAAGATTCCTTTCGCGTTGTCGAACAGACGGAGGATAATCTTCATTCCTCCAACCAGCTTTTCCGGAGTCTCGATCATTGTTCTGTAGTCAGCTGTGATATATGGCTCACACTCCGCACAGTTTGCAATGATGTAATCAATCTTTTCCGGTTCCTTTGGTGAAAGTTTTACTCTCGTAGGGAAACCGGCACCACCCATACCTACTACTCCCGCTGTTCCAATCGCATTCAGAATATCTTCCTTGCTCATGTCTTCTAACGGAGTTACAGCTGGATATTCCACTTCTTTGTATTCGCCATCATTTTCGATCACGATACTGTTCACTCTTCCTCCTGTCGGATTCAGATGTGGTGCGATTGCTTTTACAGTTCCAGATACAGATGCATAAATCGGAGCAGATACGAATCCTCCTGCTTCTGCTATCATCTGGCCTTTTAAAACATGATCGCCAACGGCTACCACAGGATTTGCCGGAGCACCGATATGCTGTGATACAGGGTACACCAGATTGCCCTTAGGTTTTACGTCGACAATTGCCTTATCTTTAGCCAGGCTCTTGCCGTCATCCGGGTGAATACCACCCTTAAATGTTAACAATGCCATCCTTTTTTCCTTCCTTCCTATTTACTCTTTATATAATATACAGGAAATATAGACTAATTTCTATAGAAAGTGACTAATTTCATTGTATATTTTCATGAACATCTTGTTGCATTTTTAACAAATGCACATACGCACAGAAAACCTGCCAATGGCAGGTTTCCTTCTATCCTCAGGCATAGAAAGGATAGAGACTTTCCTCTATCCTTTCCTGTCTGTATATCTGATTTGATATTACTCAACGTCTGTCTCTTCTGCAGCTTCTTCCGGCTGTTCTAAAGCTTTCATGCTCAGGCTGATCTTCTTCTCAGCTTCATTCAGATCAACGATCTTAGCTGTAATTTCCTGTCCAACTGAAAGTACATCAGACGGTTTATCAACATGTGCTCTTGAAATCTGAGAAACATGAAGTAATGCATCTACTCCTGGAGCCAGTTCAACAAATGCTCCGAAGTCTGTCATTCTTGCAACCTTACCTGTAATTACTGTTCCGACTGCATAATCCTCTGCTGCATTAGCCCATGGATTTGTCTCTGGGAATTTCAGGCTGAGTGCGATCTTTGTATCATGGATATCTTTGATCATCACTTCTACTTTATCTCCAACTTGGAAGACCTTCTTAGGATTCTCAACACGTCCCCAAGACATCTCAGAGATATGAAGAAGTCCGTCTACTCCGCCAAGGTCGATGAATGCTCCGAAATCTGTAACGTTCTTTACAGTTCCTTCCATTCTGTCACCTACGTTAATCTTAGCAAACAGTTCTTTCTGTTTTTCAGCACGTTCAGCAACAAGAAGCTGTCTTCTGTCACCGATCACACGATTTCTTCTAGGATTAAACTCGCTGATTACGAATTCAATTTCCTGTCCTTGATATTTGCTCAGGTCTTTTTCATATGTGTCAGAAACAAGGCTTGCAGGAATGAATACTCTTGCTTCATCAACTACTACGCTTAATCCGCCGCCAAGAATCTGAGTTACAGGAGCTTTTAATACTTCATGATTCTCGAATGCTTCTTTTAATCTTTCATTGCCTTTTTCTGCTGCAAGTCTCTTATATGTCAGCAGAACCTGTCCTTCTCCGTCATTTACTTTCAGGACTTTTGCGCTCATCTTATCACCAACAGATACAACTGTTGTAAGATCAACGTTTGCTTCGTTAGTATACTCATTTCTTGTAATGATACCGTCTGCTTTGTAGCCTATATTCAAGATGATTTCATCAGGTTTAACGTCGATGACTGTACCATCTACAACCTCTCCATTTCTTATTGTCTTAAAAGACTCTTCCAACATTTGTTCAAAAGTTAATTCTGACATTATTTTGAACCTCCTCAATTATTTTATTGGGCGTGGATGCCCCTGCTGTAATACCTACTGATTCCACGGACCTTAATTGATTAATATCCAAATCGTCAAGTGTCTGTATATAGTACGTATTCAAACATTCCTCTTTGCAGATTTCAAATAGCTTCTGAGTATTCGAACTACGCTTATCACCTATCACAACCATAGCATCTACTCTCGCTGCAATTTGACGAGCCTCAGTCTGCCTTTCTTTCGTCGCATTGCAAATCGTATTTAAAACAACTATATCATACCTCTTTTTTGAAATAATTTCAACTAATTCTTTGAATTTATTGTAGTTAAATGTCGTCTGGGCCACGATACATACTTTCTGTTCTTTTTCAGGTAATTCAAATCTTTCTGCATCTTCCGGAGTCTGTATCACAGTCACCTGTTCTCCTGCCCATCCGCGGATACCTTCTACCTCCGGATGTTCGCCATTTCCGATGATCACAATGTACGATCCTTTGGCACTTTCTTCTGCAACAATCTTATGAATTTTCTTCACAAAAGGACAAGTCGCATCTACACATGTAATCCCGCGTTCATCCATGATATCATAAATGTATTTTGCTACACCATGAGACCGGATCACAACCACATCCGCATCCACTGTTTTCAATTCTTCTTCATCATTCAGGACTTCTACTCCATGGCTTCTCAGATCTTTGATCACTTCTTCATTATGGATGATTGGTCCATAAGTGAATATCTTTTCACTTTGATGTTTTTCTATCTGTTTATACACTGTATCTACTGCACGCTTTACTCCAAAGCAAAATCCTGCTGTTTTTGCCAGTTCAACATTCATATAGTGTAATTCCTTTCTGTACCACAGCTCTTTTTCAAATATATTACCATTATCTTCGTCTGCCGCTTTGTGCCGGATTGTCTATTTGCACAAATCTACGATTGCTTTTACCACTTCTTCGATCGTCATGTGTGAGCTGTCTACCAGCACTGCATCCTCTGCCTGCTTTAACGGTGCGATCTCACGGGTCATATCTCTGTGATCACGTTCTTCGATGTCGTGTGCGATTTCTTCCAGATTGCAGTCCTCGCCCTTTTCCTTAAGTTCGTCATACCGTCTTTTCGCCCTGGTCTCTACACTGGCGGTCAGATAGATCTTTACGTCTGCGCCCGGCAGGACACATGTACCGATATCTCTTCCGTCCATAATTACATCCTGTGTCTTCGCCAGGTTCTGCTGCAGTTCCAGTAACTTCTTACGCACTTCCGGAATTGCAGATGTTACAGATGCCATGTTCCCCACTTCTTCATTTCTCAGACGTGATGAAATATCATTACCATTCAGGTATACATGCTGCATACCATCTTCATAGGCGATTGTTACTTCTGCATCTTTACATGCTTCGATCACTTTATCCGTCTCTCCCGGTTCAATGCCCTTATCCAGGAAATGAATTGCAAGGCCTCTGTACATTGCCCCTGTGTCTACATAAATGTATCCCTTTTCTTTTGCTACAAGTTTTGCGATCGTGCTTTTTCCGGCTCCTGCCGGTCCATCTATTGCTACGTTATATCCCATGATACGTTCTCCTTATTTCTATTTTTATCACTCTATATCTGGATCCCCGTTCCGGCCGCATATGCCGTAGACCACGCGATCTGAAGGTTGAATCCACCTGTTACCGCATCCAGATCCAGTACCTCTCCTGCAAAATGTAATCCCTTCACCAGTTTGGATTCCATCGTTCCAGGATCAACTTCTTTGATTTTAATTCCACCTTTAGTTATGATTGCCTCGTTATAATCTCTTAAATCTGTCAATGTACACGTCAGGCCCTTGATCAGTCTTACAAATCCAAGACGTTCTTCTTTCGTGATCACATTGACCTTCTTCTCGGGATCAATCCCGCTCAGTTCAATCATAACCGGGATCAGTTTCGACGGGAACAGCTTGTGCACCGCGTTCTTAAACTGTCGGTTCTGATTCTCTTCAAATTCCCGGAGCACTCTGTGATCAAGCTGTTCTTCCGAAAGAGCTGGTTTCAGATCAATCTTAAGTGTCAGTTCTTTTGCCTTCAATTTCTTTCCCAGATAACTGCTGGCACTTAGGATCAGCGGTCCACTCACACCGTAATGCGTGAATAACATTTCTCCAAAATCATCATACAGCTTTTTCTTGCCGTCAAGAATCGTTACATTAACATTTCGAAGTGAAAGTCCCTGCAATTCAGGCACCCACTCCTCTTTACATTCCATCGGCACAAGCGCAGGCATACAATCCGTCACCGTATGTCCGAGACTTTCTGCAAACCGGAATCCATCTCCGGTTGATCCTGTTGACTGATAAGACAACCCTCCTGTTGCAACGATACAGGCATCCGCATGAATCTGTCTCTGATCTCCAAGTATGATTTTTTCAAAATGTCCGTCTTTTGCGACAACCTTTTTCACAGCTGTCCGCAGATGTACTTTCACACCCAGGCGGTCCATCTCCCGCTCCAGCCCGCGGATCACGTCCGAAGAATGATCCGACACCGGGAACACACGGTCGCCGCGCTCAATCTTTGTCGGCACACCGATTCGTTCAAAGAAATCAATCACCTGCTGATTCGTGTATCCATAAAAACTACTGTATAAAAACTTTGCATTTGTTCTGACCGCATCGAACAGGCCTTCCATATCACAGGCATTGGTAATATTGCATCTGCCTTTTCCCGTGATATAAAGTTTCTTTCCAAGCTTTTCATTCTTTTCATATACCACGACCTGATGTCCACACCCGGCCGCTGCAATAGAGGCAAACATTCCTGCAGCACCGCCTCCGATGACAACTACTTTACTCATCTTCTATTTGTCCTTTTCTATTTGTCTTTTTCTTCATATTCTTTTCTGCCGGTTCTACTCTTTCTCATTTCCGGAAAGTTCGACTCTGTCGTCCACCATATTCAATTCATCTTTGCTATACACCTGATACTCATCCCAGATCTGCTCCAATGTCTCAAGTGTTGTGATAACCTCTTTCTGTTTCTTCATACAAAGAGCTACCACCAGCGCATTGATCACACTCAATGGTGCTACCAGCGAATCTACGATTGACGCCATATCACTTCTTGCGATCAGATTGCAGGAAGAATACAGTGTCATCGGAGAATGTACACTGTCCGTCAACGTGATCACTGTTGCTTTTCTATTACTTGCAAATTCCAGTGCTTTCAAAGTACGCATCGAATATCTGGGAAAGCTGATCCCGATCACCACATCATCCTCGCTGACACGGATCAGTTGTTCAAAAATCTCACTAGAACTGTTCGTATTAACCGCTGTCACATTCTCACAGATCAGATTCAGATAAAAACTTAAGAAACTTGCAAGTGGCGAACAGCTTCGTATCCCGATCACATAGATCCTCTTTGCTTTCAGGATCGTATCTACCGCCATCTCAAATGCTTCATGATCAATTGCTTCCATCGTAAGCTTGATCTTCTCAATATCCGAATGCAAAACCGATGTCAGAATCTCCCCCTGGCTGATCCGTCCATACGTCACTTCCATACGCTGGATGGAATTCAGCTTCATCCTCACCAGTTCTCCCAGAGCTTTCTGAAATTCCGGGTATCCGTCATATCCAAGAGCCGTCGCAAATCTCACCACCGTCGATTCACTGACACCGACCTCTCCCCCCATCTTCGCAGCTGTCAAAAAAGCTGCCTTATCATAATCCTCACGGATAAAATCCGCCAGTTTTTTCTGTCCTTTGCTGAATTTGTGATATCTTTCATCGATCATCTTCAGCAGTTCATTCTTTGCGCTCATGCGATGTACCTCTTTTTCAAACAATATTTTTATTATATAGCTTTGTGGGGGAATAGTCAATCGGATGTCGGGTGTGTGGGGACGGGAGATGTGGAGGTTTGGGTGGATGGGCGCTTATGGACGGGAAGAAGATGTAACAAAGAAAGCTTGGGTAAAATCAGGCACCGAATACATTCGGCGAGAAATCTGATGATTTCTCACCTCAGGTATTCTTTTCAAGCTGTGCCCTGTAGCACAGAGCAAATCCTGATTTTACCCAAACTTTCTTTTAACATCTTCTACTCCCGCCAACGGATGCCCATCCACCCAAACCTCCACATCTCCCTCAGCCATACACTCCGACACCGAAGTGAATTTACTGTTACCACCAAGGCTATTGGGGCTCCGCCGGAAAATGTCTTTCATCTCGCTTTTCCCACTACTTTCTGAGAAGCCACACTCCCCGCTATCCTCGTATATTTTCGCGAACAGTCAAGTGTAGAAGTTCCTGGTTCAATGCATTCGCAGGGTGCTTTGCAAGGAGTTGGTGAAAAAAAGACGATAAAATAAGATTTGGGATGTGCTACAAGCACATCCCAAAAGAATACCTGAGGCGGAAAATCATCAGGATTTTCCGTCCGAATGTATTCGGTTCTTATCTTATCGTCTTTTTTTCGCTTACGCCTTGCAAGCACCTGAAGTCGCATTGAATCAGGAACTTCTACACTTGACGTCCTCTCGAAAACCTATACAGGATAACTACCATTCTCCGTATCCGCTACCGTCGCATCCACCTTCGTCTGCTGTGCCTCTCTATACTTAAAGAACTCAACAGCAACCTGTGGGAACAGAGCATAAGACAGTACGTCTTCATCCTGCTGGATCCACTGTTCGCATTCTTTGCGGAGTGTATCTAATTCGTCCGGAATCAGGTCTGCAGGACGACATGTGATGATCTCAGGATCGTCTCCAAGTACTTTCTTGATTACGTCTGGATTCATCGGTTTTACTGTCTGTCCGTATTTTCCACTTAAGAGGTCTTTTGTCTCTTTTGTAGCAACTTTGTAACGTTCTCCCATCAGTACGTTAAATACAGCCTGTGTACCAACGATCTGTGATGAAGGTGTTACAAGTGGTGGTTCTCCAAGGTCTTTACGTACTCTTGGCACTTCCTCAAGTACATCGTAGAACTTGTCTTCAGCACCCTGCTCTTTTAACTGTGATGTCAGGTTAGAAAGCATTCCGCCTGGTACCTGATACAGAAGAGTCTTGATGTTAACACCAAGGTTCTTTGGATTTAAGAGTCCGCTGTCAAGAGCTTCGTCACGGATTGGACGGAAATAGTCAGCGATCTCTGCCAGAAGTTTCTGGTCTAATCCTGTATCATAAGGTGTTCCCTTGAATGTCTCAACCATAACTTCTGTTGCAGGCTGAGATGTTCCAAGTGCGAATGGTGAGATTGCGGTATCAATGACATCTACACCGGCCTCTACTGCTTTCATGTAAGTCATAGAAGCAACACCTGATGTGTAGTGTGTATGAAGCTGGATTGGAAGATCTACAGCTTCTTTCATTGCTCCGATCAGCTCTGTTGCCTTATACGGTGTCAGAAGACCAGCCATATCTTTGATACAGATAGAGTTTGCACCCATCTCTTCAATCTTCTTGGCAATGTCTACCCAGTAATCTAGTGTATAAGCATCACCTAAAGTGTAAGATAATGCGATCTGAGCTTCTACTTTTTCTTTGTTTGCAGCCTTAACTGCTGTCTTCAGGTTACGAAGATCATTTAAGCAGTCAAAGATACGGATGATGTCGATTCCGTTGGCAGCAGATTTCTGTACGAAATATTCTACCACATCATCTGCGTATGGACGATATCCTAAGATGTTCTGTCCACGGAATAACATCTGAAGTTTTGTATTTTTGAATCCATCACGGAATTTACGAAGTCTTTCCCATGGATCTTCTTTTAAGAAACGAAGAGATGCATCGAATGTAGCTCCACCCCAGCACTCTACGGAATGATACCCAACCTTGTCCATTTTATCAACGATCGGGAGCATCTGCTCTGTTGTCATACGGGTTGCGATCAGAGACTGATGCGCATCACGCAGGATCGTTTCTGTAATCTCTACAGGTTTTTTTACTATATCTGCCATTTTCTTTCCTCCTAATTATATATCGCTTAAATTCCTACGCCAAAGATTGCCATAAATGTTCCGGCAGCTACGGCTGTACCGATAACACCGGCAACGTTTGGTCCCATAGCATGCATCAGAAGGAAGTTTGTCGGGTCTGCTTCAGCTCCGACCTTCTGTGATACTCTGGCTGCCATTGGAACTGCAGATACACCGGCAGAACCAATCAGTGGATTAACCTTACCATGTGTTGCAACACACATCAGTTTACCGAACAGTACACCTGCTGCTGTACCGAATGCGAATGCGATCAAACCAAGAATTACGATCTTGATCGTATCCATATTAAGGAATGCCTCAGCACTTGTTGTTGCTCCTACGGATGTTCCAAGCAGGATAACTACGATGTACATCATTGCATTGGAAGCTGTCTCTGTTAACTGTCTTACAACTCCAGACTCACGGAACAGGTTACCAAGCATTAACATACCAACCAGTGGTGCTGTTGTAGGAAGAATTACACACACAACGATCGTAACGATGATTGGGAATAAGATCTTCTCAAGCCTGGAAACAGGTCTTAACTGTTCCATCTTAATCTTACGTTCTTTTTCTGTTGTCAGAAGCTTCATGATCGGTGGCTGGATAATCGGTACCAGTGACATATAAGAATATGCTGCTACTGCGATTGGTCCAAGTAAAGCTGTCTGCTGTAACTTACCTGCAAGGAAGATAGAGGTAGGTCCATCAGCTCCACCAATGATTGAGATCGCTGCTGCCGCTTTGTCAGAGAATCCCATAGCCATCGCTCCAAGGTATGCTGCAAAGATACCGAACTGAGCAGAGGCACCAAGAAGGAAGCTCTTAGGGTTAGCGATCAGTGGTCCGAAGTCTGTCATCGCTCCTACACCCATGAAGATCAGGGAAGGGAGGATTGACCACTCATCCAGTTTATAGAAGTAGTAAAGCAGTCCGCCTGTTCCATTTGCCGCATCTTCTGCATGAAGCATGATGTCCGGATAAATGTTAACCAGTAACATACCGAATGCGATTGGAACAAGAAGCAGAGGCTCGAATCCGTGTCTGATTGCAAGATAAAGGAAAACACATGCAACCGCGATCATGACTACATTGCCCCATGTAAGACTGAAAAAGCGCCGTCTGATGCACGAGGTTTCCTAATGTTGTCGTTATATATTCCATTTTTTAACCTCCAGTCGTGTTAGATAAACACCATATAAATGATGTTAGTTCAATGTAGCAAGAACAGCGCCTGAATCAATTGCATCGCCTACTGCTACATCAATGCTTGCAACGGTTCCGTCTTCCGGTGCTACAACTGGAATCTCCATCTTCATAGCCTCGATGATGACAACTGCATCACCTTTCTTTACAGCCTGACCTACATTTGCTTCGATCTTGAATACTTTTCCGGCTGCTCCGGCTTTTACTTCGATGGATCCTGCTCCACCTGCAGGTGCTGCCTTTGGTGCTGCTGGTGCTGCCGCAGGAGCTGCCTTCGGTGCTGCTGCAGGTCTTGCAACTGGTGCTGCACCTGCTCCGTTTTCTTCTACTGTTACATCATATACATTGCCATTCACTGTGATTGTATAATTTTTCATTGAATTCATCCTCCTAATTAATTATGCGTGCCACTTATTTGATGGACGACGCTTGATGCTTCTTACTACGAAGCCGTCTGTGCTTCCACCGGCTTCTGCTTCATAAGCAGCGATCGCTGCGGAAATAACTGCTGCCAGTTCATCATCATTCGATGCTTCTTCTACTACAGGTGCTGCAACTGCTGCCGGAGCCGGAGCTGCTTCCTGTGTGCTTTCTGCTTTTCCTTTGTTCTTGAATTTTTCTTCAAGTGCAGGAATGTATTTGAACAGGGAGATCAGAATTGAGATAAAGATCAGGATTACGAATACGGTACCCATTCCAAGGATTGTATTCAGTCCTGCTTTTTCCATGATCTCACCGATGCTGTAATGTGCATCGATCGTTGTACTGTCCAGATAAAGGTCCTCATCAAAAACAAATGTAATGTCTGCATCACGGTCTTTGAATTTTGCACTGGTCGTTACTTTCAGTTCATCAGAGGATGGTTCGAATTTGTAATCACCGTGGCTTACATATTCCCCACACTCTTTTGTTCCCTGCTGCCATGCATCCAGAGCTGCAAGGAAACTATCTTTTGTAAATGGAACACCCGCCTGGTTCAGCTGGGACTCGATCTGAAAATCTGTCATCTTGTTCCACTGTTCGATAGTATCTGCATCTGCACTGTTGCAATACTCGATCAGAAAATCTGTTGCCTGTGTGATCGTTGATTTATCATACTGAAGATTTTCTTTCTTACTTCCGCAAGCGGTAAAGCAGAGCATTGCGACAAGCACACAAAGTAATACGCTTAATTTTTTTCTTCACTTTGCCTCACCTCTCTAAACCGTACCGTGTTTCTTTACCGGACGATCCTCTCTTTTTGTGAATAACATCTCGAATGCGCCGATCACATATTTTCTTGTATCTGCTGCTTCGATGATTGTATCCACATATCCTCTTTTCGCTGCTGATAATGGGCTTGACTGCAGATTCTTATATTCTGCTGCTTTTTCTCTGATTGTTGCTGCATCAGCGTCTGCATACATGATCTTGGCTGCCTGGTTTGCGTCCATCATTCCAATCTCTGCTTCCGGCCATGCATATACCATATCTGCTCCGACTGCTTTGCTGTTCATTGTCACATACGCACTTCCGAATGCTTTACCGATTACAACATTTACCTTCGGTACTGTTGCATCTGCAAATGCATAAGTAAGTTTTGCTGCTGATTTTGCAATACGTTTTTCATCGTATTCGCTTGCTGTAAATCCGCTTACATTTGTAAGTGTCAGTACAGGGATGTTGAATGCATCACAGAACTGTACGAATTCTGCAGCCTTTTCAGCTCCGTCAGCAGAAAGTGAGCCGTCAAATTCAGCCTCCACTTCAGCTTCTTCGTTATATACTTTTGAACGGTTTGCAACTGCACCTACAGTCATACCATTCAGTTTGATGAATCCTGCCACCATATCTTTTGCATATGCTTTCTTCACTTCGCAGAAGATGTTGTCATCAGAGATCATTGTAAGAGCGATCGCTGTGTCTTCTTTTGCATTAGCAAGGTCTGCACATACACGGTTCAGATCATCGTTACATTCTTCATAAGAAGAATCCTCTTCGTTGTTGCTTGGTAACATGCATACGAGAGAACGGATATCTGCAAGAATCTCTTCTTCAGATCCGATTCCGTCTACAAGACCGGTTGTCTCACTCTGGAATTTTGCGGAAGATGTATCACATTTAGAAATGTCATTTCCCGGAATTGCATTTGGAGTATTGGTAAATAATTTACCATTCTTTGTCTCCATGAATGTGAAATCTGTCAGAGCAGGTACGATAGAAAGTCCACCGCCACATGTTCCGAAGATTGCTGTGATCTGAGGGATCACTCCGGAAGCCATTGACTGTTTCTGATAAAGTTTTCCAAATGCCTCTAAAGCATCTGTAGCTTCCTGCAGTCTGAATCCGGCGCAGTCAACCAATCCGATGACCGGTGCTCCCATCTTCATTGCCATATCGTAGATATTAGAAATCTTCTTTGCATGCATCTCACCGATCGCACCATTTAAAACAGTAGCGTCCTGGCTGTATACGTATACCAGATTTCCATCGATCACTCCATATCCGGTGATAACACCGTCTGCTGGAGTTTCTTTTTCCTGCATGTTAAAATCAGTTGTTCTTGCTGTTACAGCTCCACCGATCTCAACAAAACTGCCTGCATCAAGTAAACTGTTGATTCTCTTACCTGCTGCATTGTCTGCTGCCATGTTGCCCATAGTCTAGCCCTCCATTTTCATTATTTTAAATTGGGTTTTTCCTGATTCTTGTATCAAAAGTAAAACCAAATTTTTTCCCGATTATATTATACTGTTTTTGACACTTTAGTGCAATACCTTTATATTGTTTTTTGTTAAATACTTGACGAGTCGTATAAATCCTGTATATAAAAAAGCCATGTGTCCCCGTACTTCTTCCGTACGCACATAGCCTTTTCATCTGCAGCATTCTGTTCTAAAACTTCTTCACTTTTTTTCTCTTCATATTCCTGCATCTTTCCAGAAGAAATTCTGCCAGTTCGTCCGTATTGTTTCCTTCCAATGCAGTCTTTGGAAATCCGATCATCACTCTTGCCGATCCGACCGTCTCGGGATCTGCCTTCACAACTACACCGAATGCCTCTTTCGTCTCCAGGATCTTGGTAACATCTTTGTACGAAAATGATCTTGTCTTTTTCGCAGTTACACTGTCAAAGTGATCATCAAAAAAGTGGATTTCGGAACTCACCGGTCCACCGTTCAATCTGCATCGTCTGTCAAACTGATCTTCTGCATCCCCGACCGCCGTTGTCGATAACACCTTTCTCCAGATTGTTCTGTTCAGTATCACTGCCGCAACAAATGCCAGTGCCCAGACTACAATATACTTAATGACAAAAAAAGGTCATTCCTCCCGGCGTACCGCCTCCCGGGTTTCCATATTTGCACATAAAATAGAACACAAGCGGTCCCATCACCGTCACTATAAACTTAATCGTAATATCACTGCTGTCCACACGGAAAAGTTCACAGATCTGTTTCAGCGTGTTCTTTGACTCCTTATAAGCCACACGGTAATAATTTGCCATATCATTTTCCCCTTTACAAAATCTGTGTCTTATTATATCCTTATATAGTTGATTATTCAAGAATATCCTTTATATTATTTGTAAATAATCTATAAACTCTTTTATGTATTCTATCTATGTAGTTTCTCTATAAGCGATCCTGTTTATTTTTTTGATTTCTATTATCATTTAGTGATTTTTTGCTTACATTTTCCGGCTATATATGGTCGTTTTATTACATTTCAACATACATATTCCTAACAAAGCATAAAAACCTTAACTTTTTCTTAAACAATTAGTTGTACTTTAATCTAGTTTGTGATAAGATTAACTGCGTTGAGAGTTTTAATCATAAGGGGGGTTCCTCGTATTATTAAAACCAAAGAAAAATTTCATATTGGAGGGTGAATCTCATGGAGAACACTAAGCAAAAAATTTCCATTTGGTTTCTATGTGTGCTGTCTGACTTTCTCTTTTGAAAGACTTGCATACTACGCTGCTAAATGGGGGCTTACGATTTTCATCGCAGCCAAAGTAGCAAACGGTGGTCTTGGACTTGATCAATCCGTAGGTGCTGCAATGAGTTCTAACCTTGTAGCGTTCACTTATATCACACCTATCATCGGTGGATATATCGCTGACCGCTGGATTAGTCCTCGTATCCTCGTACCAATTGGAGAGATCATGATGGGTCTTGGATATCTGTGTGCCTGGAAAGCAAACGGAGTCGGAATGTTATGGGCAATGATCATTCTCGTTTCTATCGGAACTGGTTTCTTCAAAGGAAACGTATCTGGTATCAACGGACGTCTCTTCCCATTAGCTGATCAGGACGAACTCGACACTGTATTCAACTTACAGTACATGTTCGTTAACATCGGTTCTTTCTGCGGAACTACTTTCCTTTCACTTGTTGGAAAGAGCGCTGGATACCGTGCAATGTTCCTTGTCTGCGGAATCTTCCTGTTCATCGACTGCGTATGGTGGTTCGTTGGAATGAAGTCCTTCGGCGAAGCCGGAAAGAAACCATTCCTTGTTGACAACCGTACAGAAAATGTTGACAAAGCCGACAAAGAGAAAGACAATGCACCTCTTACCAAACTTGAGTAAAAACCGTGTGATTGCTATCTGCATCGTAACACTCTTCTCTGGTATTTTCTGGCTGATCTGGTACATGGCTTACATGCCTGTTTACTATGAATTCGGTCCAGTATCAGAAGCAGGACGTGGATGGGCTAACTGGAACATTGGTTCCTTCGAGATGCCTACTGCATGGTTCGACTCAATGAACGGACTTCTTTGTATCATCCTTTGTCCTGTATTCGCAGGAATCTGGGCTAAGATGAGACAGCGTCCACAGGGTGACTGGGGAATGTTCACAAAGACTGCTCTCGGAATCATCGTTCTTGGTCTTTGTACAGCTTCCATGGTACTTGCAGCAGTTCTTTGCGGACAGAGTGCAGATAAACCAGTTGGTATCTGGGTAATCGTCCTGGCTTCTGTATGTATGTCAGTCGGAGAAGTTATCTTCTCACCACTTGGAAACTCATTCATCAGCAAATATGCTCCAAAGAAACTTCTTGGAACTATGCTTGGTGTATGGCCACTGGTCATCTTCTTCTCTGGTAAAGCTTATGGACCACTTTATAACTGGCTCGAAAACTTCAACTTCGTTAAAGCATATGGTGTTGTTACAATCATCATCGTTGCCTGCGGAGTTATCATGTTAGCATTTACTAAGAAGTTCGACAAGATGGTTGAAGGTAAATAATTCGTGAATTAAATACCGTACATAAAAAGAAGACTTGCTTATGCAGGTCTTCTTTTTTATTATCTACATAACTCACATGCCAATGGTAACGAGGTTTCCTTTTTATGTTGTCTACATGAATTATGAACACACGACAACAAAAAAGGAAATCTGCTCCCACAGATTTCCCCTTACACGTTATATATTTCTTTTATTTTTTACGATACTTTTTATTCCCCGTACTGTAACTTCTTTTGATCTGATTATTATTCTTTGTCTTCTTTTTAGTGTTTTCTTTCTTATTCGCCTTGGCGCTGAACGAATCTCCGGATCCACGTGGTGTAATATTCTTCTTTGTTCCGATCTCTTTCTGGTCTTCAAATGCAGGCTTCAGAAGTAATTCCGCACCAATTACAAAGCAGGCAACTTCTACTGCAAGCTGAACCATCTCACCGCTGTCCCCGATACTTTCAAAGAACGGATCCAGAACTCTTGCTCCGGAAAGAATCACCAGTGTCAATCCGGCATAAGCAAACAATGAATAGAACATCATCGTCTTACCTCTGCCTTCATTCTGCTGCATGAAGTAGTATCCTGCGATAAAAATCACACCGCCAAGGATCATCAATATGTACTTTAACATTTCTATCTCTTCCTCCCAATCATGTTTTCTGTAAAGTCTATTATTTATTATACATGAAATCCATCTCGATTCCTATCTTTTTATATGTATATTTTTTATTTTTCCCGTTTACGCACTTTTAAAAGGGATGCACCTTCCGGCACATCCCTCGCAACTTTTCACTACTTATTTTATTTCTGATTTCTAAACTGCATCGGAGTCATATCATAAGCTTTCTTGAACAGTCTGTTGAAATGCTCAACATTCTGATATCCGACTGACATTGCAATGTTCTCGACTGTCATATTACTGCTTTTGAGCAGTGCTTTCGCTTTCTTCATGCGGATTTTCTTCACCAGATCCCCAAATGTCATTCCGGATTTTTCCCTTAATGTATTTTGACAGATAAGGTTTGGACAGGAAGAATTTTTCTGCCAGGTCATCTAATGTAATGTCAATATAATTTGCCTGTACATAATTCATGATCTCGATCATTCTTGCATCCGTACATGCATCAGCACTCCCGAGTTCTTCAATCTTATTTACCGCAACGATCAAGGCTTCAATGGAAGCTCTGATAATATCCGGATCGATTCCTACACCCCCAGAATGTCTTTTCCGTTGCATATAATTCCCACATAAGCAACAGCCTTAGAAGAAGATCCCTTTGTAAGCGAATGTTCTTCGTAGAAGGATAATTCATAGCTGATATTGAAATACTGCTTAATTGCATTACTTACTGCGTCCAGACGTCCATTTCCGTTCGAAGTGATCACTTTACTCTCTCCTGCATGATTGATCGTCACTTCTGCGGTAATTCCGTCTACCTGTTTAAAATGGCACTCATCAATATGGAAGATGGATTTGTATTAATATAGTGATCAGAGAAGATCTGGTATACCCAGTCTGGTGTCAGCTCTTGTGTGCTTTATCCGATACATCTTTTACCATATATCCTACTTCTTCACGCATTGCCTTTGGAAGATTGATTCCGTGGCTGTGCATTAAGATGTAGTTTACGCCGCCCTTACCAGACTGACTGTTGATACGGATAACGTCCGAATCATACTCTCTTCCGACATCTTTTGGATCGATCGGCAGATACGGAACTGTCCATTTATCACATTTCTTCTCATCTCTCCATGCCATACCCTTGGCAATCGCATCCTGATGTGATCCGGAAAATGCAGTAAATACCAGGTCTCCGGAATATGGCTGACGGTCATATACCTGCATTCTGGTCAGACGCTCATATGTCTCGCGGATCTTTCTCATATTAGAGAAATCCAGTCCCGGATCTACACCCTGGGAATACATATTCATTCCAAGTGTGATGATATCAACGTTACCGGTACGTTCTCCGTTTCCAAACAATGTACCCTCGATACGATCAGCTCCTGCAAGAATACCCAGTTCTGCAGTTGCCACTCCGCATCCTCTGTCATTATGTGGATGAAGTGAAAGTACCACATTCTCTCTGTGTTTCAAATGCTTATGTACATACTCTAACTGGCATGCAAATGTATGAGGCATTGCGTTTTCTACAGTTGTAGGAATATTGATGATTGCTTTATTATCAGCTGTTGGCTGCCATACATCCAGAACAGCGTTACAAACTTCTACGGCATAGTCCACTTCTGTTCCGTGGAAACTTTCCGGACTGTATTCAAATGTGAAGTTACCATCTGTCTCATTAGCCAGCTTCAGAAGTAATTTTGCCCCGTCGATCGCAAGTTGTTTTACCTGTTCTTTATCTTTTCTGAACACCTGCTCTCTCTGTGCAACAGAGGTAGAATTGTATAAATGGATCACTGCGTGAGGTGCTCCTTTTACAGCTTCAAATGTTCTCTTGATGATGTGTTCTCTTGCCTGTGTCAGGACCTGAACGGTTACATCATCCGGAATCATATCTTTCTCAATCAAAGTTCTCATGAACTGATACTCTGTCTCGGAAGCAGCCGGGAATCCAACCTCAATCTCCTTAAATCCGATATCAACCAGCATCTGGAAGAACTCCAGCTTTTCATCCAGACTCATTGGTTCGATCAATGCCTGGTTACCATCTCTTAAATCTACACTGCACCATTTCGGCGGCTGTTCTACCGAATCTTTTTTTGCCCAGTCATATGTGACCTCAGGCGGCATGAAATAACTTTTCTCATATTTCTGATAATTCTTCATAATTAAAAGCCTCTCCTTTTACCCGATATTTCAAATCTTATCATCTTGCAATAATAATCATCAATTTTGTTGTTCATTTTTAATACTTTTATATCCTAACATATCCCTACGCAAAAGGGAAGTGATAAATTTAATCACTTCCCTTGATGTTTTTTAATATGTTCGATTTTTCAGATTATTTCGGTTAATTCTGTTCCAGAGAACGTTTCTTGGTGATTGTAACCTTCTCATCATAGCAGGCAAATATCTCATCCACCCTGTCTTTCTTAAGTTTTGGTGTAAGTACACTCACTACCGGCACTACGATCAGTCCTGCTACCATCGCAATTGCTCCTGCATTAATCGGAGATGCAATAAAGTGGAAGAAGAGGTTCAAAACCGTAATTCCGACACCTGCCGCAAAACTTGCCCAGACCGCGGCTCTTGTCACACCTTTCCAGTACAATCCATACATGAACGGTGCAAGGAATGCTCCGGCCAGTGCACCCCAGGAAATTCCCATAAGCTGTGCAATGAATGTAGGTGGATCCATTGCAATCACTACTGATAATACAATGAAGAATACTACCATCACCTGCATGGTTCGTACCTGTTTCTTCTCACTCATATCTTTCATCACATTGTCTTTTAAGAAATCCAAAGTCAATGTCGAGCTGGATGTCAATACCAGCGAAGCCAGGGTTGACATGGAAGCCGATAATACCAGCACTACTACGATACCGATCAGGATATCCGGAAGTGTTGATAACATATGTGGAATGATTCCGTCGAAGATCATATTGCCCGCCTCATCATGTAATTCCGGTACATCAAACAATCTTCCGAATCCTCCGAGGAAGTAACATCCTCCGGAGATCACGATCGCAAACAACGTAGAGATCACAGTTCCTGTATTAATTGATTTTTCATCTTTAATCGCATAGAACTTACCAACCATCTGTGGAAGTCCCCATGTTCCAAGAGAAGTTAAGATAACAACCCCCAGAAGATTTAACGGATCCGGCCCAAAGAATGAAGTAAACGCGCCCGGCTGTCCCATTGTCACCGGCACATCACTTGGAATCTCTGCCATTGTCTTAATTGCCTGAATAAATCCGCCCTGACCATTTAATACCGCCAGGATAACTGCCACGATACCACCCAGCATGATAATCCCCTGAATGAAGTCATTGATCGCCGTAGCCATGTATCCGCCAAGAATAACATAAATTCCCGTAAACACTGCCATTCCGATCACACAATATTTATAAGGAATATTAAATGCCATTCCGAATAACCTTGACAATCCGTTATATACAGAAGCCGTATACGGAACCAGGAATATAAATACGATTGCAGAAGCTGTAATCTTAAGCGCCTTGCTTTCGTATCTCTCACCAAAGAAATCCGGCATCGTCTTAGAATTCAAATGCTGTGTCATAACCTTGGTACGTCTTCCGAGTACAACCCATGCCAGCAAACTTCCGATAATCGCATTCCCAAGACCGATCCATGTAGATGCGAGACCATATTTCCATCCAAACTGTCCTGCATATCCTACGAATACAACTGCGGAGAAATATGACGTTCCATACGCAAATGCCGTAAGCCAGGGGCCTACCGATCTTCCTCCCAATACATAGCCGTCTACACTTGTCGCATGCTTTCTTGCATAGATGCCGACCGATACCATAATCGCAAAAAATATCACCAGCATCAATAATTTCATCGCCATAACTTTTCTCCTCTACTTTCCTCATTTCTTTTTACTTGTTTTCGCTAATTCGCTTTAAAGCGTTGCACTTTAAAGCGTTAAAGTTTACGGTGTAAGAATAACACAGATGATACGGTATGTCAATCTTATTTTGCAGAAATATAAAAGGCAAAAAAACAGCTGCGATTCCTTTTTTTGCGGAATGCACAGCTGCTCTTTAGCTTCTATTTCATCTTCTCCACTCTGTCCTGAATGGTCTTGTTAAAGTTCTCTACCTTTCTTTCATATGTAGAATTCATAAATTCAGACTTCAGCATGAAATCTGCTGTTGCAAGATTGTTAGCTGTAGGAATATCGTAAAGTACGGCAATACGGGATAATGCTCTTACATCCGGATCGTGCGGCTGCGCCTCTAACGGATCCCACAGGAAGATCATAAAGTCGATCTGTCCTTCTACGATCTTCGCTCCGACCTGCTGATCTCCTCCGAGCGGGCCGCTGTTATATCCCTTTACCGGAAGCCCGGTCTTCTCTGCGATCAGACGTGCGGTTGTACCTGTACCGTATAAGAAATGACCTTTTAAGATTTCCTTATTCTTGTCGCACCATTCGATCAGTTCTTTTTTCTTACCATCATGGGCAACGAGTGCGATATGCTTTGCTTTTCCAATTTCAAATGTTACAAAATTATCGTTTAACATCTGTTGAATTCTCCTTCCGTTTTAACTCTCTTCGTTATCTTTATATATCAAACTTATATTTATAATAAATGTATTTTATTATCTGTCAACTTTAAACCGGAAATTAAATTGTATTTTAGTTACAACAATTTGCCCATCACTTTCAGAACGTCTCAACGATTTCCTGCATCTGATCAAACTGTTCTTCCATCTCTTTTACAAGCCTGAACTGTGTTCTTGCCCGAACAAGATTGTGTTCCGGATAAGTTGTTTTGAAATATACATCGCCCTGGAGGAAGTCAGCAAGAAAACGCATACCGCATTCCAGCGTCATAAGTCTCGCTCCCCACGGAAGACTGGCGTTCTCCGCCGGTGTCAGTACATCCTTCGCCATCTCCAGATACCCTTTCACGTAGATGCGGTAAAGCTCTATATCAAAGTGCACCTTGTTCAGATCCTTCTCATCTTCTTCCGCTGTCGATGCCCCGAACCGGATGGAATCACCAAAGTCATTTGCCGCAAGTCCCGGCATGATCGTGTCCAAATCGATGATGCACAGTCCCTCTCCTGTATTCCTATCAAACAAAATGTTATTCAGCTTGGTATCGTTGTGCGTCACACGGAGCGGAAGTATTCCTTCCTCAAGCTGCTTCATAAGGACACCGCAGTCATCCTCGCGTGCCAGTACAAACTCTATTTCTTCACGGCAAAGTCTTGCCCTGTTCTTCACATCTTTCCGCAGTGCGTCTTTGAAATCATGGAAACGCTTCACCGTATCGTGGAACTTCGGAATCGTCTCATAGAGACTCTCGGCCGGATAATCCCCCAGCTGCTTCAGAAAATGGCCAAAGCTGAGTGCCGACTGATAGAACTGTTCCGGTCTCTCCACCATCTGATAGCACACAGAATCCGGTACATAATGCAGGCAGCGCCATGGCTGTCCATCCGCATCTTCAAAATAGCTCTCTCCTGATTTTGTCTTAATATAAGACAATGCCTCTCTGTCTAGATCTCCACCTGCCTCACGGATCATACTGCGCAGATACTCCGTAACGCCGAATATATTCGCCATTACCTGATCCGGGTTCTTGAATACATTAATATTGATGCGCTGCAAAACATAGAGCGGCGTATCCTTTCCATCTGCGCCCGGCATATAGACTGCATAAGTCTCATTGATGTGTCCTTCTCCGAATGGCTTCACATAACTGCACTGCTGCCCGAAACCAAATGCGTACACGGCATCTTCCAGACTCCGGCTGTCCACGCCCTCGATCTTCCTTCTGGTTGAGAAGATCACTTCTCCTGCCTCCACTTTACATCCGCTCTCGATCGTACAGTCTGACTTTACAACACTCCCCAGTCCGACATGCGCTCCGGCACATACTACTGAATTGTGATCTACGATTGCCCCGCTGTTCACCAGCACCGCACGTCCGATCCGGGTATTGGTATTTACCACTGCTCTCTGCATCACAAAACAGCCCGGCTCCAGCACCGCACTCGGACTTACGACTGCAGACGGATGCACGATTGCCGGTACCTCATACCCTTTTTCCAGCAATTTATCCGTCCAGTACAGACGCATCTTGTTATTTCCAAAAGCTGCTACTGCCACCGGATACTCCTTATGCCTGATCTCATAATCACAGCACATTCCGATGACCGCTTCATCCTTCACCGCATCATCCAAAAATACAACCTTTTCATACCCCAGTGCCTGCGCAGTCTCCGCTACCATCCGGCCGAATCCGCCTGCACCGAGAATCAGCAAACTTTTCATTACGTA
>ENA-OQBL01000346-OQBL01000346.1-human-gut-metagenome-genome-assembly--contig:-NODE-346-length-26087-cov-3.204430_pt1 | contig 26087 bp, 32 predicted proteins | sample MGYA00242747_ERZ504553 | MGnify/ENA primary metagenome ERZ504553 (study PRJEB26092, sample SAMD00036240) | human gut metagenome | host: Homo sapiens | study: EMG produced TPA metagenomics assembly of...
TCTCCAATGAGCCGGACAAGTGGTGGGCCGGTATGGATTGTGCCTGCGCCTTGGAGAACATTTTCCTTGCAGCCAAGTCCCTCGGCATCGGTTCCTGCTGGATTAACCAGTTGGGGCAGACCTGCGACGACCCCGATGTCCGCGCTTTCTTGACAAAGCTGGGTGTACCCGAGAGCCATAAGGTATATGGCTGCGCAGCCCTGGGATATGACTCCCGCCGATGCTCCGGTGAAGGAGAAAAAGGTGAAGGAAGGTACGGTGACCATCATCCGCTAAACAGAGATACCCGCAGGAGAGGTGGCGGTTAGGTAATTAATCATACATGAAGCAAAATAACGTATAATTCCGTCACTCTCCGTTGGGCTTCCTCTTCATAGAGGAAATGGGTTATCGCTGCATATTAATGATGCCGCTGTCCGTATCACTGTTGTTCAGCCCCTTGTTGCCTGCCTTGTGCTTGCGTCCGAACTCGAATGTATAGCCCATGCGCAGTACGACCATCTGTCCCGTCTCCCTGACGAATGTTTCGGAACGGAAAGGAGCCACTTCACTGATTCTTTCTTTTCCCACCTTATAGTTATTGGTGAAAGGAAACATAATACCGATTCCTGCTTGAAGGTTACGTCGGGTGTACATTGCCATGAATGCCGTCTGGTTTTCGTTCTTCTTGATGGTTTCGCCGAAGAAATTGTTCTGCACTTTCCGGAACTGCCCGAGCAGCGAGAAGTCTTTATATTGCACTTGCGCCATCACGCTGTAATAGAATTCATCGTACATATGGCTATAGTTCAGGCCTTCCGACCAACTGCGCGTATATCCTCCCGAAGCATAAAGCGTCAGGAAATCCTTCAGCCCGAACAGCGTAGCGCCGTTAATGCCGACCATCAGTTCCGCATTCAGGCTTTGGAACGACCGCTGGTTTTCATCTTTCAGTATCAGTTTGCCGTCCTCCACGAAGATGCTTTCCATGATGGGATTGTCATAATACTGGTGGCGCACACTCAGATTGGCGTTGAACTGTTTCTTCGAATAGCTGTAAGACAAGGAGTTCGTGAACTGTTGATACGTTTTCAGCAACGGGTTGCCGCGGACTATCTGTATCGTATCCATCGCCTGCTCCACATCCGTCAGCGAACCGAGTGACGGTATGGCAGGACTGATGTTGAATCGGTAGCGCAGGAATCCCGCCTTCTTCAGATTATAGCTCAACCGCACGGTGGGCGTGAAGGTATAGTAAGCATGGTCTTCCTCACTCTCCTTGAACCAGGCACGTGTCATGCCTACGCTGCCCGCATAGCTGAAGTCCTTTACCTTGCCTTGCACCTCGAAGAAAGCGGATGTCTGCGACTGGTCCATCTTCGAAGTGGTGGGATGGGAACCTTTATACTCATTCTCCGTCCGCATCTGATAGTGGCGGGCACCGCCGCTCAGCTTCACCTCCTTGAAGTTCTTTTCATAAATGGCTTCGCCGATGACGGAGCGTTTGTCGCCGTCCACTAATGTCTGGATGTCTGCCAGCGGTGCGTTCTCGTCCTTGTACTCCTTGTATTTCCGGTTGTTCTTGGTATGGATGAGCGTTCCCGTCACATTCATCTGGATGCTCTGCTGATGGGGCAGGGTATGCTGGAAGTAAAGGTCGAGTGCCGGAGAGTAGCTGGATGTGTGGTTGTTGACGTACGAATAGATGGACTCCGTGCTGCCCACTGCCCACATCTTGTTCAGTTCATTCTGGTAGGGGGCATTGCTGAGGTTGTTACGGAAGATGGCATTGAATACATATTTGTCCGCTTTCGTCAGATTGTACGTCAGATTCAGGTTGTTGATGAAGCTCAGAGAGGGCGACTCGTCTTCGATGCCTTCCTTGATGCGGTCGATGGTGCGGTCGCCCAGATAGAAGGTTTCGTGGGATTCGAGGCGGCTGTGATACTTGCCGTTCTTGTTGAAGTAGTCGATGCCCCATTCGGAGTTCTTGTAATTGAACTTCGCGCTCAGGAAATTCTCTCCCCATAGGGTGTGGGGCGAATCGGAGAGTTGGAAGTTCACAACACCGCCCGTTTCGCGGCGGCGCAGGATAATGTTGACTACGGCGCCCAGTTCATCGTCTCCGTACTGCTTGCCGGGGTCTTCGATGAACTCCACACGCAGTACGTCTTTGGCTCTGACGGCCGCTATCTCCTTGTCTGTCACTTTAATGCCGTTGATACGGGTTTGTACGGCCCCACCACCGCTGACGCTCATGCTGTTGCTCAGATTGTCCACTTGCAGACGGGCAATGCCGAGATTGTTCAGCAGGTCGTAGGCACCGAATGAGCGTTTGAGCTGGCTTTCGGAAGGCAGGATGATTTGCCGGTCTACCCGCTGCAGCACATTGCTAGCGGATACCGTCACTTCACCGAGGCTCACGGCATCTTCCTGCAACTGTACATCGCCCAGGTCGAGGCTTTTATTCAGTTTCAGCAGTATGTTTTCACTTTGGAGGCCGATGAAGGAGATGGAAAGGCGGTAATCGCCTGCCTTGATTTTATGGAGGGCGAACTTGCCTTGTGCATCCGAGGTTACTCCGGTCACCAAAGTAGAGTCTATGGTCCATAATGACACATTGGCGGCTATAACTGCTTCTTGCGAGGCGTCCGTGACGCGTCCTTTGATGGAGAGGCTCTGTGCCTGCGTACGGAGTACGGAGAGGGCAAGCAATAGTAAAAAAAGTTTGGTTTTCATAATCGTTTGTATTAGTCTGTTACTGTTGGATAGGGATGTAAAAGTCACTCTTCCCGCTAAGGGAAGATGCTGAAGCTTGTATATCAGTTGTTTATACTTTCCTCGTCTGTCCGATGAAAGTTAGGAATGCATGAAGGAATAAATCTCGTACATCAGTGTCGAAACTTTGACAATCGTAAGTCCGAAGAGGAGTCCGAAGGTAATCCATAATGCAGTCTTTGCGTATCTCTTCATGAACCGTCTTTTTTAAGTTTGTTATATCGTTCTGTTATTTCTTCTATACTGATGCCGAGTAGCTCCATGCTGCGGAACATGTCGGCAAGCTGGTTGTCAAAAAACTCTTTCTTCTGTATTCGCATCACTTTCTTCACCGCATCTTTGGAGAGGTAGAACCCCATTCCCCGTTCCGGGTAGATGATGTCCTCCGTCTGGAGGTATTCATAGGCCTTCAGCACGGTGCGCGAGTTCACTGCCAGTTGTGTGGAGAGCTCCCTCACGGATACCACCCGCTCTTCCGCCCGCCATTCGCGGGTGAGAATCTTGCTGAAACAGAAGTCTACAATCTGCTGGTATATCGGCTTGTTGGTCTTGAAGTCCATAGGCTACAGTTGTTTTTCTTTGAGCAGGAAGTAGCTCGATACCCATGAACCGAGCAACACACTGATGGGAGCCGCATAATTGCAGAAAGTCACGATGGCTTGTGCACCGGCCGACAACGGATAGTTGGTGTGGGGCCATGTGGCAATGTTATCCATCCAGTATCCGTCCGCTCTGGCTTCGGGCATGAGGGAGGCCACAAAAGTTACAATTCCTATGCAGACGGCAATGGAGCCTACAAAGATGGTGAAACTTTTCAGCAGGACTTGCCGACTGAAGGCGAAGTAGCCGATGAAGGCGGAAGCATGCAGGATTACATAGGTCAGTATCTGGGTGTTGTGTATCCGGAACATCGTGATGTGCGTTGCAAAATACTGCAGGAACTCGCTGTCGCTTAAGGACAGCAGACCTTTGAGGCAGGCTATCAGCAGACTGCAGAATAGGGGAAGCAGCAGCAGGTATTTTATCCAGATATGCAGGAACTTCTCGAATGCCGATGTCGGCAGCAGTATATCGAGAGTGGAGCTGCGTTTGCTGAAATTTGTTTCCAGCAGGCAGGGGGCCATGAGGATAAACCATAGTATGTAGCGGGAGAATTCGGTGGCAGAGGTATGTTTGCCGTAGTAACTTCCACCGCGGTTTATGTCGTAGAGAATGCACAGGATGCAGATGAACGATACGACGGCTGCTGACCAAAGTAGGTGTCTGCCGGTCTCATTCCTTTTATATTGTTCCAGTAGCAGGAAGCGTTTCAGATTAAAAGTTGCGTTCATAGTTCTGTTTGTATGATGGATTTTCATTGAAACATGCTCTTTATCTTTTCCGGTTGTTGCAGCACCGCTTTATACAGCAGCTCGATGTCCGGTGTGTTCTCCTCTCCGTCCTCGTTGGGAATGATGGAGAAATAACCCGATAGATTCTCTTCGCTGTAAATTCTTTCTTCCGGCAGAATGTCTGTCCGGGCAAAGAGAAGCCGGTTACTGATTTCGTCCAGCGAACGGTTCAGTAATATTTCGCCTTTGCCAAGGATGATGAGGTGGTCCAGCAGGTTCTCGAAGTCGTGTGCCTGATGGGTGGAGATGAGTAGCGTGCTTTCATCGTCCATGCTGCGGCTGATGATACGCTTCAAGGCTTGGCGAGAGGTGATGTCCAGCCCGTTTGTCGGTTCGTCGAGTAGGGTGTATGGAGTATGCAGGGCAAAGGCGTATGCCAGCATTGCCTTCTTCTGTTGTCCGTAGGAGATGGAAGAGAGTTTTTGTTTCCGGTCGATTTTCAATTCTTCCAGGTTCAGCTCGAATTCTTCTTGATTGAAATGTGGATAGAATACGGAATGGCGTGCAGCGAAGCTGACGATACTCTCGGTTGGCATCTGCATCTCTTCGGGCAGGAAGAAGTAACGGTTTAGCGCCCCGGACTGTCTCTCCGCCGTGTTTCTTCCGTCTATACTGCACTTTCCGTTTTTGGGGAAGAGTAGTCCGCAGATGAGATGCATCAGCGTTGTTTTGCCTGCGCCGTTTTCCCCCAGAAGTCCATATATACCATTTCCTATTTTCAAAGATATATTGTTGAAAATAAAAGGATTGGACTTGTAACCGTAGCTCGTATTCTCTATCGTTATCATAGTTTTATTAGTGTTGTACTGATGTACAACACTGCAAACGTAGGGTAAGTTATGGAGAAAAGCAAGGGGGAGAGATACTTATTAACTTCTTTTAGCGGTTGTGCGCTTGCCGTTTGCTTACAGCATCTTCACCAGTATGTCCCATACAGCCACCATGTGGCAGGCTGAACCGCCCAATACAAAGAAATGGAAAACCGAATGCATGTACCGTGCTTTGCGCAAGGAGTAGAAGGCGGCTCCCGTGATGTAGCATACCCCCTCGGCAATAATCCAGTAGCAGGCTGTGGGGGAGAGGGCGAAAAGCTGCTTGAATACTACCAGTACGGACAGCCCCATCAGGATGTAGCATACTGTTTCCACGTAACTGTGCTCCTCCATCTTGCGGAAGCTGACAACAGTGCCGATGATGGCGCATAGCCAGACGAAGCCGAAAAGTCCCCAGCCCCAACCGCCGTCCTCTCTCAATGCAATGAGTGTGATGGGGGAATAACTGCCTGCAATGTGCCAATAGATGGCTGCATGGTCCCAATGCCGCAAGCGTCGTTTCCACGGATTATGATGTTTCAGGGAGTGGTAGAGTGTGGAGGCAAGATAGGAGCCGCCCATACCGAACAGATAGAGCCATACACCGAATGCTGCCCAAAGATTCTGTGCTTGGTAGCATTTTATCAGGAATAGTGTACTTACAATTACTCCCATGGCAATGCCGATGCCATGGGAGATGGAATTGATGGTTTCTTCTTTTTTACTATAAAATAGTCCGTTACGCTTTCTTTTCATCAGTCGAAGCATCCATAGCATGTGGGCAACAGTTTACGGTCTCCCAACGTGTTGTCTACACGTGCCACGTTCACCCAGAACTTGTTTTCGCGCACGCTTTCTATCGGGTAGGCTGCCTTTTGGCGGGTATAGCTGTGCTCCCCACGTGTCGGCTACCACTTCGTATTCGGGATGTGGGGCATTCACCAGCACGTTGTCCGTCTTGTCGGCTTCGCCGTTCTTTACCTCTTGAATCTCGTCCCAAATGGTCAGCATCACGTGGACAAAGTTGTCCAGTTCGGCAAGGCTTTCGCTTTCCGTCGGTTCAATCATCAGTGTGCCGTGTACCGGGAAGGAGAGGGTGGGGGCATGATAGCCGTAGTCCATCAGACGTTTGGCGATGTCGTTTTCACTGATGCCCGTCTCTTCGTGCACCTTGCGGCATTCCAATATCATTTCGTGTCCTACGAAGCCGGTAGCACCGCGATAAACAATGCCGTACGTATCCTTGAGGCTGGCTGCCAGGTAGTTGGCGCTGAGGATAGCTATCTTCGTGGCACGCGTCAGTCCTTCCGTTCCCATCATGCGGATGTAGCCGTAAGTGATGGGCAGGATACCTGCGCTGCCGAAGGGAGCTCCGGACACCTGGTTGGCTGCATTGCCGAACAATTTGTGTCCCGGAAGGAACGGAACCAGATGCTCTGCCACGCAGATGGGGCCTACGCCCGGTCCGCCGCCGCCGTGAGGAGAGGCGAACGTTTTGTGCAGATTCAAGTGGCAGACGTCCGCACCGATAAAGCCGGGATTCGTCAAGCCTACTTGGGCATTCATATTGGCGCCGTCCATATATACCTGCGCACCGCAGGCATGTATGATGTGGCAGATTTCCACAATTTCCGTTTCAAAGATACCGTGTGTGGAAGGGTAGGTAATCATCAGGGCGGCGAGGTCATCCTTGTTTTCTTCCGCTTTGGCACGCAAGTCGGCCATATCCACATTGCCTTGTGCGTCGCAGGCGCAGGTCACAGTGGTAAAGCCTGCCTGGATGGCAGAAGCCGGGTTGGTGCCGTGTGCGGATGCCGGTATCAGCACCTTATTGCGGTGTCCTTGCCCGATGCTTTCCAGATAGGCGCGGATGACGCGGAGTCCGGCATATTCGCCTGCCGCACCGGAGTTGGGTTGCAGGCTGACGCCGGCAAAGCCGGTAATTATCTTCAGTTCTTCACTGAGGTTGCTTATCAGTTCGCGGTAACCTTCGGCCTGGTCTTCGGGCACCAGGGGATGCATGTTCATGAATTCCGGGCGGCTGAGCGGAAGCATCTCTGCGGCAGCGTTCAGCTTCATGGTGCACGAGCCGAGGGAAATCATGGAGTGTGCCAGTGAGATGTCCTTGCGGTCGAGACGCTTGATATAGCGCATCATCTCCGTTTCCGTATGGTATTTGTTGAATACTTCGTGTGTCAGATAGGCGCTTTGGCGTTTCATCTCCGCGCTGATGCTGCTTGCCATGGGTACGTCGCTTGCCTTTTCCCAATCCCTTCCGGCGGCAATGGCAAAAGATGGAGAGCAGTACGTTGACGGCAGTGATGTCCGTAGTCTCATCGATGCTCATACCTACGTCCCCATTCTTGAAATAACGCAGGTTCACTTCCTTGCTCAAGGCGATGGTACGTATCTGCTGTGCCGAAATGGTGTCGGGCAGTGCAAAGCGGAGCGTGTCGAAATATTGTGCATTGACCTGCTTGTACCCCAGTCTGTTGATACTTTCTTCCAGAAATACGGCAATGCTGTGGATGCGTTCTGCAATGGTGCGGATGCCTTCCGGACCATGATATACGGCATAGAAGCCTGCCATTGTAGCCAGCAGTGCCTGCGCGGTACAGATGTTGGAAGTCGCCTTTTCACGCTTGATGTGTTGCTCGCGGGTTTGCAGCGCCATGCGGTAGCACAACTTGCCGTATTTGTCTTTCGACCAGCCGATGATGCGTCCCGGCATATTGCGCTTGTACTCGTCGCGGGTGGCAAAGTAGGCTGCCGACGGCCCGCCGTAGAACATCGGTGTACCGAGCCGTTGTGTGGTTCCGAAGACGATGTCAGCTCCCCATTCTCCCGGAGGGGTGAGCAGGGCGAGGCTCAGAATGTCGGCGGCAACGGCCACTTTGCAGTTGGCTGCATGGGCTTTTTCCACGAAGGCGCGATAATCTTCCACGTTGCCGGCGGCGTTGGGATATTGCAGTACGCAGGCGAAGATGTCCGGCGTGAATTCCATTTCATGGTATTTTCCTATACGCAGCTCGATACCTTGCGGAATGGCGCGGGTAGTCATTACTGCCAGTGTCTGCGGGAAGACGGCTTCGTCTACAAATACCACGTTGGCGCCCGATTTCTGCATGTCGCGCGGACGCAGGGCATACATCATCGTCACGGCTTCGGCTGCGGCAGTCGCTTCGTCCAGCAGGGAGCAGTTGGCAAGGGGCATGCCGGTGAGGTCGCATACGGCAGTCTGGAAGTTCATCAGGGCTTCCAGGCGTCCTTGTGAGACTTCGGTCTGATAGGGGGTATAGGAAGTGTACCAAACGGGGTTCTCGAATACGTTCCGTTGGATAACGGCAGGAGTGATGGTGTTGTACCATCCCATACCGATATAGGTTGTATAAAGTTTGTTTTTGGGCAGCCAACCCTGCAATATGTTGTCCGAACTCGTACTCTGTCATTGTCTTGGGCAGAGCCAGCGGTTCTTTCAAGCGGATGTTGGCAGGAATGGTTTTATCAATCAGCTCGTCCAGGCTTTTCACTCCTATTTTTTCGGAGCATCTTCTCCTCGTCTTTTTCGCTGATGCCGATGTGGCGGTAGGCCAATAGGTCGTTTTTCATGGCTGTAATGATTTAAAAGTTTGCTGTATATTTACCGGAAGAACGGATTCTCCGCTTTCTCTATTCCTATGGTAGTCGGCGCTCCGTGTCCGGGATAGACAATCGTGTCGTTGGGCAGGATGAACAGACGGCTGCAAATATGTTCTATCAGTTCGTCGAAGTTGCCACCGGTGAGGTCGGCACGGCCGATGCTGCCTTGAAACAACACATCCCCCGAGAACATGCAGTGGTCTGCCGCGCAATAATACACCAGACTGCCCGGCGAGTGTCCCGGTACATGGATGGCTTCCAGTTTCGTATTGCCGAAGGTGATGATGTCTCCGTCGTGCAGATAAGTGCCCAGGGGCACGGGGCTTCCTGCAGCTGGAAGCCGAACATGCGGCTTTGTTTCGGCGCTTCGTCAATCCAGAACTCATCGGCCTGGTTGGCTTCGGCCTTCAGACCGAACTCTTTCAGCATGAAAGGATTGCCGAAGATATGGTCCAGATGCAGATGGGTATTCAGCAGATGTTTCACATTCAGCCCATTCTTGGTAATGAAGTTTTTCAAGGCCTGCTTTTCTTCCTCATAAAAGCAGCCCGGGTCAATGACGACCGCTTCATTGGTTTCGTCCCAAAGCACATAACAGTTCTCCGGGAACATATTAAATTCGAATCTCTTTATTTTCATATTATGTATTTAGATTTCTAAACCTCAACTATCTCTCAACACCCTACGTACACTACTTTTTTTGTCTCGAAGAACTCCTCTTCAAAGAACTCCTTCAGGTCCCACAACGTGGTCTTGTTCTTGACGGGCATGGTTTCGTTCCCCAATTCGCCCCCCTTGAGGCAAATCAGTCCGTTGGGCAATGCGTTCTGCTGTTTTGGGGAGATGTTCTTACGGATAATCTTCAGCAGGTCTGTCAGCGGCATCACGGCACGGCTCACCACAAAGTCGAACTTCCCTTTTTTCCTCTTCTGCACGGGCATGACGGAAGGTGGCGTTTTTCAGCCCGATGCTGTTGGCTATTTCGGAGGCTACGCGTACTTTCTTTCCGATGCTGTCCACCAGATGGAACTGCACTTCGGGGAAAAGGATGGCAAGCGGGATTCCCGGAAAGCCTCCTCCCGTGCCGAGGTCCATAATCTGTGTCCCCGGTCTGAAGCGGATTACCTTGGCTATGCCCAGAGAATGCAGCACATGGTGTTCGTACAAGTTCTCTATATCTTTGCGTGAAATGACATTAATCTTAGAATTCCAGTCCATGTAGAGGTCGTAGAGGGCGGCAAACTGCCGTTTCTGTTCTTCCGTCAGGTCCGGGAAATATTTGAGTATTAAATCCATTGTGAATTTTATGTTGATAGACAATTGATTACGGTTCCTATTGGTCGCCTGCTTTTATCGTATTGCTCAAGGTGACGAATTCGCTGTTCATCAGATGGGTTATGTCCTCATAAGACAACGTGATTTTGGTTGCTCCCATTACGTATGGGGCCAATTTCATATACATTATAATAGAAGGTGATTCCCGTTGGGTCCAGATAGAAATTCTCGATAGGCTCCAGGTCACCGGTGGTGGCGTAGCCCATGTCCTCCAGCTCTTGGCGGGTGCTGACGTTGTTGTCTGCCATCAGCTGTTTCCAAAGCAAGTCGGTCAGCGCTTCCTTATAGTCGCCTTCAAAGAGGTCGCCTAGGTGGATGGGGCTTAGGGTCTTTAGGTCGAGGTTGAGGAAGGTGGACATATAGATGCCGTGTGCGCCGCCGGTATATTCGTTGTAATCTATACGGTAGGTCAGTATTAAGGTATTGCACAACTGCACATGGCTTTCGATTCCTTTATAATAGGAATACCAGGCTCCTATGCTCTGCTCGTCCTGTTTGTCCTCCTCGTCTTTCTTGTACATCGGCTCCAGGTCATTGCGGTAGTCGCCGACATATTTCTCCGTATATTTCTTGACAGCTTCTTCGGGTGTCATCGCCATGTACTTGTCGCCGAAGCAGGCAGATAGGAAGAAGGTGTTCAGACTGTCTTTCAGCCTTACGTCGGATGACTGGCTGGCGTAGGCAACGTTGAGGATGAGGTTGCAGGCCGGCTTGGCTGTGTCTCCGAAGAGATGTACGGTTTCGTTTACTTGTATACTGTCGAACTCCAACGCGTATGCGTTTTTGTTCACGGTGTTACCGCAGGAAAAGAAAAAGCCGCTTGCCGCAAGCAGAAGGACAAGTAGGCTGACAGTTTGCTTTTTCATATTGAGTTTCGTTTATAAATCAACATATCAATCAAAAAACTTTATCGACAAATATAGAACTTATTAACGAACTGCAGGCATAAAAAAGGAAAAATTAATTCCGGCAAACGGTTAAAACTTTCTATCTTTGCAGCGCTTATGAAGGAACTCCGTTACATACTGGCTGTACTCTTTTCCTCTCTTATCATTATAAGCGGAGTGGGGATTTCTGTAGTTCAGTATTGCTGTGCCGGATGCGAGACGACACAAAGTTGTTGCACCTCCGGCTGTTCCAAATGCCATCATGCACATCGTGGTTCACAAAAAACGTGCAAGGATACCGGTTGTACAGCCGTCTACTACAAGGTGGATTTCGTGAAACATGCACACGAGTCTGCTTCGTTCGTGCCATCCCTTACACTGTTTTGTGAGCAACTGCCGTTGTTTGATTACTCCTTGCCGCAAGTGGCCTGTACTCCGGAAGTGCATTTCGGGGCACCGCCATATGTCGTCGGCTCGCGTCATTATCTGGCGCTCTATTCCACGTTTCTCATTTAGTGTTGTTTTATACGGGGCAATGACATGAATTGTCCGGAGGGAATTGTTTGTTTTTTTAATCACTTCTTTAAGTATAAAACAGAAATGAAATATAGTTTGATAGCCATCCTTCTGTTCTCTTTCATCCCCTTGCAGGCGCAGGTAAAGGGAATGGTAAAGGATAATTTGGGCGACCCGATTGCGGGTGCCAACCTCTTCTGGCAGGGAACCACTCAAGGAACCACCACTTCGGCAGACGGTACCTTCTCCTTGTCCAAACCCAATGACAAGCATATGCTTGTAGTCAGCTTTATCGGTTTTGAGAATGATACGATACACGTCAGTAACCGCAATGAGACGCTCGACATTGTCTTGCGCGAAGGGGTGGAACTGAGCGAGGTGAATGTGGTCAGCCGTAAGTTGGGCACCATGAAGTTGCGCAACAGTGTGATGAACGAAGATATGATAAGCAGCGCCGAGCTGAGCCGTGCCGCCTGCTGTAACCTGGGAGAAAGTTTTGTGACCAATCCTTCGGTGGACGTCACTTACTCTGACGCCGCCACCGGTGCCAAGCAAATCAAGCTTCTGGGCTTGTCCGGTACGTATGTGCAGATGATGACGGAGAATGTCCCCAACTACCGCGGCTCTGCTGCCCCCTACGGCTTGGGCTATGTCCCTGGGCCGTGGATGCAGAGCATTCAGGTGAGCAAGGGCAGTTCGTCCGTGAAGAACGGCTATGAGGCCATCACGGGACAAATCAATGTGGAATTCAAGAAACCCCAGTTGCCCGAAGCGGACTGGTTTTCGGCCAACCTTTTTGCCAGCAGCACCAACCGTTATGAAGCCAATGCCGATGCCACGGTGAAACTCTCCAAACGCTGGAGCACCTCTTGCTGGCACATTACGAGAATGAGACCAAAGCTCACGACAGCAACGACGACGGCTTTGCCGACATCCCCCGCGTGGAGCAGTACAACCTCTGGAACCGCTGGGCATACATGGGCGACCGCTACGTTTTCCAAGCAGGCATCAAAGTGCTTACGGAAGACCGCAACAGCGGACAAGTCGGTCATGGCAAAATGCCTCTGACAGACCCTTATAAGATAAGTATAGGCACCGACCGCTACGAAGCTTTCACCAAGAACGCCTATATATTCAACAAGGAGAAGAACACTAACCTGGCATTGATCCTCTCCGGCTCCCTGCATAAGCAGGATGCCTTGTACGGACGGAAAATCTACGACGTAGACCAGCACAATGCTTATGCCTCCTTGTTGTTCGAGACGGAACTGACCAAGCGTCAAAGCCTTTCTGCCGGACTGAGCTTCAACTATGACTCCTATGACCAGCACTACCGCCTGGACAATGACGCCGCACAGCCTTTGACGAAGAAATTCACCAAAGAAGCCGTCCCCGGCGCCTACGTGCAGTACACCTACAACTGGGACGATAAACTGGTGCTGATGGGTGGCATCCGCGGCGACCATAGCAGCGAGTACGGCTATTTCGTCACCCCGCGTTTCCATGTGAAGTACAATCCCAACGAGTATGTACATTTCCGTCTTTCGGCAGGAAAAGGATACCGCACGAACCATGTGCTGGCCGAGAATAACTACCTGCTGGCAAGTAGCCGCCGGATAGACATCGCCAAACGTCTTGACCAGGATGAGGCCTGGAACTATGGCGCAAGCACTTCCGCCTATATTCCCTTGTTCGGCAAAACCTTGAACCTGAATGCGGAATACTATTACACGGATTTCAGCAAGCAGGTGGTGGTAGACATGGATACGGACCCACATGCCGTTCTGTTTTACAACCTTCACGGCCGTTCCTATTCGCAGGTAGTGCAGGTGGAGGCAAGCTATCCGTTCTTCCCGGGTTTCACCTTTACCGCGGCTTACCGTTGGACGGATGCCAAATCGAATTACAACGGAGAGCTGATGGAGAAACCCCTTACCAGCAAGTATAAAGGTTTGCTGACGGCTTCTTATCAGACACCTTTGGGATTGTGGCAGTTTGATGTGACTTTGCAACTGAACGGTGGCGGGCGCATGCCGGCTCCATACGAACTGACAGACGGCAACTGGTCGTGGGAAAGGCGCTATGGCGGCTTCGAGCAGTTGAGTGCCCAGGTGACGCGTTATTTCCGTCGCTGGTCTATATACGTACGGTGGCGAGAACCTGACAAACTTCAAGCAGAAAAAGCCCCATCATTGATGCTTCCAATCCCTGGGGAAGCAACTTGACGCTACGATGGTGTGGGGACCGATGCATGGGGCAAAAGCCATATGTAGGTGTCCGTTTTAACTTGCCGAGAATATAATATTATTTATTAAATCAATAGCGAAACAATGAAAACAAGAAGATTTTTAATGACTTTGGCAGTTGTACTCTTCTGGGCATCTGCCGCAATGGCAAAAGACATCCGTACAGCCGTGTTCAAGGTGGCACAGATGAAGTGTGAGAACTGTGTAAGGAAGATAAACAATAACATCCGTTTTGAGAAGGGACTGAAGGACTTCCACACAGACTTGAAGACAAAGACGGTAACCATCACGTATGATGCCGACAAGACCAATGTGGAAAAGTTGAAAAAAGGTTTCCAAAAGTTCCATTATGAAGCGGAGTTTGTCAAGGAAACCAAGCAGGACGATAAGAAGTAATTGAACAAACTGCTCATTCCGGTTGTTGCTTTATTAAAGCGGAACAACAATCATCTAAAAAATTAAATCGAATGAGCAATATAAATTACTAAGGCGCATCCCGTGCTGGATATGCACAGCACGGAATTGCGTGTCGTCGGCGCATGGCTTTTTGCCATCGTGCTGATACTGTTTTCTACAGTCTTTGTGCATATACCCTATACCCGTGAAATACAGATGGTACTGGCAATTCCGGTACTGCTGTTTTTCGGCTTTCCTTTTTATGCCGGTGCCTGGAAGGGAACCTGGTCGGGCCGCAACAATATAGACCGTCTGGTGGCACTTACCACCTCTGTGGCTTTTCTGTTCAGTGTGTTCAATACTTTCTTTCCGGATTATTGGCTGGGCATCGGGCTGGAACCGCATGTCTATTATGGGGTTGCCGCCGTCATCATCGCCTTTTTCCCTGACTGGTGAGTTTATGGAGGAACGTGCCCGAAGAACTGTGTCGGCGGCTATCCGCCGGTTGGGAGGCTGGCAGCATAACGCAGCCCGCGTACTGCCGGAGAAGCAACGCATTGACGACCGCGTCGCCGGCTTTTTTTGTCCCGGTCATTCTCATCGTTTCCTTGCTGAGCCCTTTTTTATATGGGTGTTCTTCGGAGGCATAGGTGTAGTGTCACACGGTCTATTTGCCGCTTTGTCCGTGTTGGTGGTGGCTTGTCCGTGTGTGATAGGGCTGGCCACTCCCGTAGCTTTGGCGGCTGGCCTCAATAAAGCCGCCCGCAATCATATCCTGATCAGGGATACTTCCGCTTTAGAGCAGATGCGCAATGTGGATGTGGTGGTATTCGATAAGACCGGGACCCTGACAGAAGGGCATCCTACGGTAATAGGCTGGCTGTGGGCGCAAGGGCAGGAGGATCATTATAAAGATGTACTGCTTGCTGCCGAGTCTACTTCGGACCATCCTCTGGCGGAAGCTATCGTTACGGCCCTGGAAGGGGAAGAGCAGGTTATCCCTGCCCATCTGGACGGTTTCGAAAGCATTGCCGGAAAAGGTGTCAGAGTGGCCTATCAAGGTGCGGAATATTGGGTAGGAAGCCATAAACTGCTGAAAGATTATCAGGCCAATTTGTCGGATATTCTGGCCGATATGCTGACGCAATATGAATCGGACGGAAACAGCATAGTCTACTTTGGGCGTGAGAACGATTTACTTGCCGTTATTGCCATCAAGGACCAGTTGCGGGTGACTTCTATGGAAGCTATCCGGGAACTGCGTACCCAGGACATCGAGATATGCATGCTTACGGGAGACGGTGAGCGTACAGCTTCTTCCGTGGCCGGCAGTTTGGGTATCATGCGTTTTGTGGCCGATGCCATGCCCGATGACAAAGAGGATTTCATCCATAAGCTGCAGCTTCAGGGTAAAACGGTCGCCATGGTAGGTGATGGCGTGAACGATGCGCAAGCCTTGAGCTGTGCTGATGTAAGCATTGCCATGGGAAAGGGGACTGATACGTTGATGGACACCGCCATGATTACTCTCAGGACTTCAGACCTGCTGCTGTTGCCCAAAGTTTTCCGGTTGTCTCACCAGACTGTGGGCCTCATGTACCGGAATCTGTTTTGGGCTTTCATCTATAATACAGTGGGTATCTTTGTCGCAGCCGGAGTACTCTATCCCGTCTATGACATCCTGCTGAGTCCTGCGCTGGCAGGTGCTGCCATGGCTCTTTCCTGTGTATCCGTGGCTTTGAGCAGCCTTCGTCTGAGTTCCAGGTTCTGATGTTCTCAGCTGTTCCTATACTCCAGCGGACTCATGCCCATGTGCCTCTTGAAGTATTTTCCAAAGAAGGAAGCACTGGGGAAATTCAGGGAATAGGCAATCTCCTGAATGGTCATATTGGTTGATTTCAGTTTGGCTTTCACGTCTACGATGACGACGTGGGCGATGATGTCCAATACATTTCTGCCGGTCACCTGTCTCACGGTGGTGCTGAGGTGTTGCAGGGAGATGCCCAGTTTATCGGCATAGAATTACGCGCGGCGTTCGCGGGTATAGTTTTCAATGACGAGCTGCACCAGTTCGTGGCATATTTCCTCTTTCCGGCTCTTGTTCCCTTTTTGCATTTGCGGACGGTGGCAATACATCTTGTCCACCCCACTGAGGAGCATGCTTAGAGCGCTCTGTGCCATTTTGGTGTCAGGAGGGTAGGGGCCGGTCGTGATGCGTGCCCATAAGGCAAAATAGTCCTTGAAATAGGAGGCGACGGTAGGGTTGACAGCCAGTACCGGATACTCCAGTATGTTGGAGAAAGAGCTCAATGTAGACTGGATGAGGTTGACCCCATTGAGGCAATGGGAAGAAAACCCCACGAATCCCAGGCACATTTTTTCCTTTTGTTCGTAAAACTGTATGATAGTTCCGGGAAGCAGGGTAATAAAATCCCCTTGCTTGATTTCCGTATCCATCAGGTTGATGGATACCGTGATGGAACCTTCTATGCATAGTGCAAAGATGCATGCTTTCAGACGGCAAGACTGTTTGTATATGTTTAGAATGTCTTCCGTTACTTCAGTCCATGCAATCATGTCTACTGGCAGGTCGACTTGAGGAAATTCCATACGCTTTGTCGTTTAGAGTTCGCACAAAGGTAATTCATTTTCCGGGAAAAAGTAACGGAAGACAATTCTGTTTTTAAAATGAAATAGTTCTTTTTAGAATTCAAAAAGTGCTATATTTGCTTGCATGAAACTGGAAATATCAGATTGGGACATGATTCCTTATGCCGGGGCATGGAGCCGGCAGACGGAATGGTTTGACGCACTTGTACATGCCAAGCAGGCAGGAGAGTGCTATGTCAATCATATTGTGCTCTGCGAGCATCCCCATGTCTATACATTGGGGCGTAGCGGGAAAGAAGGGAATATGCTGCTGGGAGAAGAACAACTGCGCAGGATAGGGGCTACGCTCTATCATATTGACCGTGGCGGAGACATTACGTATCATGGTCCGGGACAGTTGGTCTGTTATCCTATTCTGAACCTTGAGGACTTTCTTTGGGGTTGAAGGAGTATGTGCATCTGCTGGAAGAGGCGGTAATCCGTGTTTGTGCTTCGTTTGGCATCGCCGCCGGACGCTTGGAGAAGGCAACGGGCGTATGGTTGGAGGGCGATACTCCCTGTGCCCGTAAGATTTGTGCCATCGGCGTGCGCAGCAGCCATTTTGTTACCATGCATGGGCTGGCACTGAATGTGAATACTGATTTACGTTATTTCAGCTATATCAATCCCTGCGGATTCATCGACAAGGGGGTCACTTCTTTGCAGAAAGAGCTGGGACATGAAGTGCCGATGGAGGAGGTGAAGGAGCGTCTTTGCAAGGAGCTGGTAAATCTTTTGTCATGAACTATCTGGCACATATATTTCTTTCCGGTTCGAACAGAAAAGTACAGTTGGGCAATTTTGTAGGCGATGCCGTAAAGGGAAGCTCCTATAAGAATTATCCGCCGGATATAGCCAAGGGTATTCAGCTTCACCGCGCTATTGACGACTATACCGACCGTCATCCGGCAGTCTGCGAGGTGGTGCATAGGCTTCAACCAGAATTCGGACGGTATTCGGGGGTATTGCTGGATATTTATTTCGATTATTTGCTGGCTTCCCGTTTCGAGTCGTTCTCCGGAGTTTCCTTGAGGAGGTATACCCGGACTTTCTATCTTTCCCTCCTCATCAATTACCGCTATCTTCCGCTACGGTTCAAACGTTTTATCTGGCATTTTATCCTGACCGACCGTTTGCGGAAATACGCCACTCTGAACGGAATAAGAGAGTCTTTGAACATCATGGTGGAATATCATCATATTGATATATCCGTAGACAAGGCTATTCGTTACCTTGAAGAGCACGATGAGGAACTGTTTGCTGTGTTCCAGCCATTTTTTATTGAATTGCAGAGGTTTTGTGCTGAATACCGGCATGATTATAAGGTATAGTTTTAAGGACGAAGAAGAAATTCATATCGTGTCGGCAAGGAATTAATTTCCTGCCGGCACGATATTTGTTTTTTGTATCACACGTTATTGATTTCCTGCATGACATGTTATTGATAGCTTGTGCCCTGTGGAATCAGCTTCCCGTACTCCGCTTCTCTCTTGCCAGTACCGAGATGATGTACCCTCCCTTGCTGTTCACCTTGCTCCAGTTCGTCCCATTGAATATTTTCCAGACGTAGTTTCCCAGCCTGCCGTAGTCCGATAACTTCAGAATCTTCCTGATTTCCTCCCGGTCGGTGATGTAGAGCTTTTCCAGATTCAGCATGAGGCATTCCAGGTTGTGCGTATTCCTGTTGTAGGCATATCCGGGAATGTCCAGATCAGGATTCCCCTGCGCTCCTCCGCTTTCCCCCCGGGGGGTAGTAAGAGGGGGAAGTGCTTTACTTTCTTTTGCTTTGCTTTCTTCTACTTTGCTTTGTTTGGAATTGCATGCATTTTCGGGGAAAATTGTCCGCATCCTGCGTACAATTTTCCCGTTTTTGGCATACAAGTCTTGTCCTTGTCCGGTTTATCTTCCTCCGTCTCTACCTGCAGATAGGGTAGGGTGGTGAGGTCCCTTTTTCTTCGTTTGGTGGCTTCCAGCCATATTTTCTGTATCTCGGTAGAGGTCAGTACCCCTTGCTCCTTATAGGTTTTGGGGTCGAAAAAGGCTTTCTCCACCAGGATGTCCACGATTCCCTGCATCTCCTGCTCGTTGATGTCCTTTCCCGCCTTGTTTGTGAACAGTGTGCATTGCTCCGCGTTCCATTTCAGGTAATATCCGTTTTCCTTGTGTATCTTGCACAGCAGTTTCATTACCGCCGCTGTGCCTTTCAGTCCGAACCTGGCTTCCACCAGTTCCACTGCTATCTCTTCGAATAGATTTACTTTGAGGGGGAAGTATAGCATTCCCCCGTACATCATGGCCATTGTTTTTAGTGTTTAATGATTAGTGATTAATGGTTAATGATTAGCATATGGGGCTCCATTCGAGGAAGTTCTCCAGCTGGAAAGTTTTCCATGCCTGCAGTTCCACGTCCCAGAAGGCTATGGTGCTTGTTACTCTTGTGATGTCATAATCTCTTCTGAAGTCAGCCTTGTAGGGCAGTAAGGTGGCTTTCGCCAGCCTGAATGTCCCGTCCTGCTTGTGGTAGGCTATGAGTGCGTGTCCGTATTGCATATGGTCTATCAGGCTTTCTATTCGTCGGGCCATCCATGTGGTGCATGTTTCCGTGTAGTTCTTTTCCAGCATGATACGTATTTTCCATAGGTTTCTCAGTGCTTCGTGAAGTGAAGCGTTCTTTGTCGACTTTCTCATCTTGTTGTCTTTAAAATTAATAATTGTATTAGTTTGGCAGGAGGTACGCTTGTATATAAAAAAAGATGCCGCATTCATTGAGAAAGCGGCATCTGTAGGTGGTGTGGCTTCATCCTTACCAAAGTGGCGGCAAAGATAAGTGGTTTATTCCTTAAGTTGTTTATATTTAATTATTGTCAATAAGTTTCGTGGTTTCTGCCCTTTTTTGTTTTATTCCCTATATCTCTCCTGCTACCTTCATTTCCCGCCACACTTCACCGAACTCTTGTATTATAGTGTTTTCTGACAGTCTTTTATAGTCTGGCGTTCTGAAGTCGAAATGTGAGTATGCCCATTGTGCCAATGCCTTGTTGCTTGTCGGCTTTTCTTCTATAAAGTATCTTGATTTTTTACCATAGGATGATGTCTTTAATGACTTCTTTCCTATATTGTGGCAGTATTCCTATAACCTCCCCACTTGAGGGCGTCCTACTCCTGCTTTCGGAGCTGATATGCCGTGCTTTACATCCGTTTTAAGGGTGTCTCTTTTTGTTTTTTTTGCCTTACTTTGGAGTGTCTCTTTTGCCTTCATTTTCTAATGTTTTTGGGTTAATAATTAAAATTACTGTAGTTTGTAAAATAAATGCAAAGGTATATCAAGTTTTTTCGTTTTTGGTGGAAGTAAGGATGGAGATAAAAAGCTGGGTTTTATCTTTATGATGGGTTAATGCGTTGATATATAAATGGAAATGACTTTGACTTGGAAGTGATTTTTTAAACGTTCGTTTAATGGACGCAAAGATAAGACTGCTTTTTTATATCCTCAAAATGTTTAATAAAAATATTTTGGAAAACCCATCGTATCTCAGTTTAATCTACAGTAATTCAGTATATTAAGTATCTTATTTAATATTTAAAATTTCCATTCCCCTTTTATTAACTCATTCCCTATTTCATTTCCTGAAATTTGACGTCCATTAAACGAACGTTTAAAAAACGCTTTTTGTTTGTAATCCGTTCGTTTATAGTCTCTTACCAGAAGGTAATGACGAACTGCTAAAAAAAACTGTTGGCAAGAAGGGCACAATGCTTGCTGTATTTTACATAAGGTGCTCGCAAATGATTGGATACCAGGTATATACCGAGGGTTCAAAGCCCCAGAGGAACACTCTTTTGTGAACAAAACAACGAAAATGGAAACGGATAACGAGGTTGAAGTCTGGCATGCCATGCGTGCCACATACCGCAGAGAGCTTGATGCGGTGCATCTTCTCGAGAAGGAGAACCTCGGCTGTTTTGTCCCCATGCAATATAAGGTAAGTATCCGTAAGGGTAAGAAAGTCCGTACTTTGGTTCCCGTCATCCGTAATCTGGTTTTTGTCCATGCACGTCCTTCCGACGTACAGCGTGTTAAGTCTCAAATTACTTATTTGCAATATATAACCGATACCCGCAGTGGTCAGAAGATAATTATTCCCGACCATGAGATGCAGCGCTTCATCGCCGTTGCCGGAACCTATAACGACCATTTGCTTTATTTCCAGCCCGAAGAGTTGAATCTGTCGAAGGGAACTAGAGTCCGTATTACGGGTGGTGACTTTGCAGGTCAGGAGGGTATTTTTCTGAAAGTAAAGGGGGCACGTGACCGCCGTGTGGTTATAGAGATACAAGGTGTCATTGCTCTTGCCATGGCCACTATCCATCCGGATCTTATAGAAGTGATCGGCTGAATTATAATTCATAATTTACAACTCATAGTTCACAATTCATAATTCAAAAAAATGTCCTCCTCCCTTTTCGAAGAAGCAATTAATCTCCAGCGTGCTGCGCACGAACTGATGTATTTAGGTATGGACGGTAGTCCTATCTATAGTGATGACCTTTCCCGCCGCAACGGTGAGGTTTACCGCTTGACTGCGGCTTTGTATGGTTCCAGTGCCCGAGGTACTACTACGGAAGAACAAGCAAACGTCTGTCTTGCTCTCCTGATGGGTTATAACGCATCGTTCATTGACCATGGCGAGAAGCAGGATCACCTCCAGAAGATATTAAACCGTTGCTGGAATCTCCTTGATACCCTTCCCGCCTCGCTGTTGAAACTCCGTCTGCTTACTGCCTGTTATGGAGAAGTGTTCGATGAGCCCCTGGCCGACGAAGCCCGGAAGATTATTTCTTCCTGGGACTCCGCATCGCTCACTGCCGAACAGCAGGAAGCTGTCGAGGAATTCCGGAATGTAGTTGACAATCCCTATCCGTGGGAATATCTTGAGGACTAAAACAGGTGAAAGTTTTCTCGAAAGGCAAAAAAAGAAATGGAGTGGAGAATGCAGGAGACACGGGAAAAGTTAAAGGCATATAGAACTAAACATACAAGTGATATATTCATGTAATGAGTGAAAAGGATTCCACACATTGTATTACGAAAAATAGTCTCCAGAGAAACGGATTATATGGCATTTCTGCCAATGAATATAGTAAAATAACTTATTATTTGATTAAAAATATAATTCAAAGTGGGTTATACCCCTTTAGTAGATGCCCAATATCTATTGAATATCCGGGAAGCGTGGTACTAACTCTTTCATTACTACGCGAAGTAATAAATATAAACACCTTTGGTTCCACCTTCCCGGATTAGTTTGATTTTTTCAGTGTGTGACATATAAGAATCTAACAAACATTAAACTATGCGTCGAATCTTATTTCTGATTTATGTCTTTTCATTTTCTTCGGTTCTGCCTATGCCCAGCGCATGTCCGACGAGCAAGTGGTTGAATATGTGAAACAAGCACAGGCAGCCGGAAAATCTCAGAAGCAGATGACTGCCGAACTGTTGCGCCGTGGGGTGACCCGCGAACAGGTGCTCCGCATCAAGGATAAATATGAGAACTCGGGTGTTGCTGTCCCGGGTTCCGAAGCTTCCTCACAGATGCGCAAGCGTTCGATTGCTGTGGGAGAATCCTACGAGGCTGCCGAACTGGATGATCAGAAAGCGGTTGTTAATGAGAGACTTGAAAGCCAGTCCGCCCCTGAGGCTGCCGGCATACAGATTTTCGGTCATAATCTGTTCCAGAACCGTAATCTCTCCTTTGAACCTAGTGTGAATCTGGCTACTCCGGCAAATTATCGGCTGGGGCCCGGTGACGAGGTGATCATAGATATCTGGGGAGCTTCCGAGAATACCATCCGCCAGACCATTAGTCCCGAGGGAAGTATCCAGGTGAAAGACCTCGGTCCCGTTTATCTGAACGGCATGACTGTTAAAGAAGCCAACGCTTATCTGCAACGGGAACTGTCCAAGATCTATTCCGGTATCGGAGGGGGGCATCCGAATTCACAGATCCGTCTGACTTTAGGCGATATACGTACCATTCAGATTCATATTATGGGTGAGGTCACGGTGCCGGGTACTTATACACTTTCGGCCTTTTCCACGGTTTTTCATGCCTTGTACCGTGCCGGTGGTGTGAATAATATCGGTAGCTTGCGTGACATCCGTCTGGTTCGTAACGGAGAGACGATAGAGCATTTGGACGTCTATGAGTTCATCATGCAGGGCAAGATGAATGACGATGTCCGTCTGCAGGAGGGCGATGTGATTATCGTGAGTCCCTACCAGTCGTTGGTCGAGATAGTAGGCAAGGTGAAACGTCCCATGTATTATGAAATGAAGCCTGCCGAGACGGTTGCTTCCTTACTGAAGTATGCGGGTGGCTTTATGGGAGATGCCTATAAGAAGGCTGTACGCATCATCCGTAAAAGCGGACGTGAACATCAAGTATATAATGTGGATGAGATGGACTATTCCGTATTCCGTTTAGACGACGGTGACTTAATGACGGTTGACGCCGTACTCGACCGTTTTGAGAACAAGGTTGAGGTCAGTGGTGCCGTCTATCGTCCGGGGCTTTATCAGTTGGACGGTGAGGTGAACACGGTGAAGCAGCTGATAAAGAAGGCTGAGGGACTCCGGGGAGATGCTTTCCTTGCCCGTGTCCTTCTGGACCGTGAGCGTGAAGATCTTACGCACGAAATGGTTGCCGTTGATCTGGAGGGTATTATGAACGGTACGGTTTCTGATATACCCCTTCAGAAGAACGACCATCTGTATGTTCCCGGTATCCATGACCTGAAGGAGAGCGAGACGGTCTCCATTTATGGTGAGGTGCTCAATCCCGGTACTTTCCTGTACTCCGACAACTTAACGATAGAGGATATGATTGTCCAGGCGGGAGGTCTTACCGAGGCTGCCGCCACTACCTGTGTGAGCGTGACGCGCCGCATCAAGGATCCCAAGAGTACTGCCTATAGCAGCAAGCTTGCGGAGACATTCACCTTTGACATCAAGGACGGTCTTCTGACGGGTGCCGGTAGTTTCTGCCTGCAACCTTTCGATGTAGTCCAGGTTCGTCGCAGTCCTGCCTACCAAGTTCAGCGCATGGTGACGCTTGCGGGTGAGGTGCTTTTCAGCGGCAGCTATTCGTTGTTGAAGAAGAATGAACGTCTGAGTGATGTGATAGGTCGTGCAGGCGGAATTACTCCGGCGGCATATATAAAGGGGGGACGTTTGATTCGCAAGCGTAATGATGAGGAACGTCGGCGTGAGACGGATGTGCTTCGCATGGCACAGAGCGGTGAAGGTTCCGATAGCATTGCAGTGAACAAGCTTGCTATCTCCGACACTTACACGGTAGGCGTTGACATGAAAAAGGCTCTGTCACATCCGGGTAGTGATTATGACATTATCCTGCGTGAGGGAGATATCGTTTATATTCCTGAATACGTCAATACGGTGAAGATTAGCGGTTCTGTGATGTATCCTAATACAGTAACTTGGGAGAAAGGTGCCAAACTGAAACATTATATCAATATGGCAGGTGGCTATGGCGAGAATGCGAAAAAGAAGAAGGCATACATTATTTATCTGAACGGTACGGTAGCCCGTGCTAAGAAGAGTGACAGTGATTTAATCCAGCCGGGTTGTGAGATTGTGGTTCCCACGAAGTCTGAGAGGAAGCGTCTCCAACTTTCCGAGATTATGGGTATAAGCTCCATGACTGCGACGATTGCGGCGATGGTGGCTACTTTGGCTAATACTTTTAAATAAGAAACAAGTGGAAGATATAAAAGAAAGAATGCTGATATGAATGACGGACAGCAGAATAAACATCCACAGGAAGAGGAGATTGATTTGCTTGAGCTTGCCTTGAAGGTCTGGGCAGAGCGCAGGTGGATATTGAAGTGTTGCAGCTATGCAGTGATTGTGGGACTGGTGATTGCTTTCAGTATTCCGAAAGAATATACAGCTACAGCTACGATTGCTCCGGAGTTGTCGGATGGAAAAAGGTGGGGGCAGGATTGTCTTCTCTTGCTGCCATGGCAGGATTTAATATAAATACTTCTTCTGGTGCTGATGCTATCTATCCTGATTTGTATCCCGATATTGTGAGTTCGACTCCCTTTATTACTGGTCTTTTCAATATTCCAGTGAAAGACCTGGAGGGGATAATAGATACTACACTTTATTGTTATTTGGACAAGTATCAACGTTCTCCTTGGTGGAGTGTGATAATTTCTGCTCCTTTCAAGGCTCTTGGATGGGTGGCTTCTTTGTTTAAGGATGAAAAGGATGAGGATAGAATTACAAAGCTTGACCCTTTTCACTTGACAGTAAAAGAATCATCCATTGCAAAACTTTTGAGTAATAGTATCAGTGTTTCTGTTGACAAGAAGACGGGGCTTGCCACTTTGTCTGTTACGATGCAGGATGCTCGTATTGCTGCCTGTTTGACAGATAGTGTAATGTATCGTTTGCAGAGCTATGTTACGGATTACCGTACAAATAAAGCTCGTCAGGATTTTGAGTTCCAAAAGAAACTTTTTGAACGTAAAAAGAAAGAATATGAGACGGCACAGGAGAATTATGCAAAGTTCTCTGATACTAACAAAAATATTATTCTTCAGAGTTACCGTGCTGAACAAGTACGATTGGAGAATGAAATGAATCTTGCCTATCAAGTATATACAAGTGTTGCACAGCAGTTGCAAGTGGCTGAGGCGAAGGTACAGGAAATTACTCCTATTTATACGGTGCTCGAGCCGGCGACAATACCTATTGCTCCCTCTCGGCCTAGTAAAATATTAATATTAATAAGTGCTTTGTTTGTGACAATGATGGGATGTATGAGTTGGATATTTTTAGGGAGGGATATAATAATAGCTTTAAAAAGTAAGGATTTGTTTTGAGTGTAAATATGTCATCTGCATTGAAGGATAATCGGCGTATTGCCAAGAACACATTGATGCTATATATTCGAATGCTGCTAATTATGGTAGTATCTCTTTATACAAGTCGCATTATATTGGGGGTATTAGGAGTTGAAGATTTTGGTATATATAATGTCGTAGGGGGGAGTGGTAGCTATGGTCTCATTTTTAAATAGTACATTATCTTCTACATGTCAACGCTATTTCTCTTATGAAATAGGTCGTGGAAATCAGGAGGGAATATCAATTTTATTTCGCTTGAATTTAACAGTTTATTTGTATTTCATTTTAGTAGTTATATTTTTTGCAGAAACTATTGGGCTTTGGTTTGTCAATAACTGTTTAGTTATTCCACAGGATAGGATTGTTGCAATGAATTGGACTTATCAATTTTCTATTTTAACATTCATCGTTTCTAGTTTCTCCATTCCTTATAATGCTTTGATTATTTCTCATGAACAGATGTCTGTTTATGCTTATATATCTATAATAGAAGTTTTGTTAAGGCTTGGTATCGTTTTCCTT
>ENA-OQBL01000347-OQBL01000347.1-human-gut-metagenome-genome-assembly--contig:-NODE-347-length-25779-cov-5.092118_pt1 | contig 25779 bp, 17 predicted proteins | sample MGYA00242747_ERZ504553 | MGnify/ENA primary metagenome ERZ504553 (study PRJEB26092, sample SAMD00036240) | human gut metagenome | host: Homo sapiens | study: EMG produced TPA metagenomics assembly of...
TCTTTTTTATAGCCTTTTCTACCATTAGTATATATGAGGTCACCCATACGTATGTACAAAACAAGACTTCAATTTCAAGTATTTCTACTGTAACCATCACCATTTATGGCTTAAGGTTACCAAAAATTTCCTACCTTTGCACATAACATTATGAAAAACCTATAAACATGAATATTCTAATCAACCTGAAATACACATTGGCTGTCACAGCCGGAGTGTGCTCCTCTTTTGCATACGCACAAAAACATCCTCATATCATACTGATAATGACCGACCAACAGCGAGCTGATGCCATAGGCTGTATGGGAAACGATGCGGTTATCTCCCCTAACCTGGACGCACTAGCTGCCGAGGGAACATTATTTATGAATGGTTATTCTTCTTGTCCAAGCAGCACTCCGGCACGTGCAGGTCTGCTGACCGGACTTTCTCCTTGGCATCATGGCTTGTTGGGATATGGAAAAGTATCTCCCGAATATAAATACGAAATGCCACAGATGCTAAAAGACGCTGGTTATTATACTTTTGGAATCGGGAAAATGCACTGGCATCCCCAACGGATAAAACATGGTTTCGAAGGCACTCTGCTAGATGAAAGCGGACGCATGGAGGACGAGAATTTCACCAGTGATTACCGCCAATGGTTCCAAACAAAAGCCCCCGGAAAGAATCCTGACGCCACCGGCATAGGCTGGAACGACCATACGGCAAGTATCTATAAATTGCCCGAAAACCTCCATCCTACCTATTGGACAGGAGAAATGGCCTGTGAACTTATCAGCAACTACGATCCGACCAACAAACCGTTATTTCTGAAAGTTTCTTTTGCCCGTCCGCACAGTCCGTATGATCCACCACAAAGATATCTGGACATGTATAAGGATGCCCTAATACCCGATCCTGCCATCGGAGACTGGTGTGGCAAATACGCCAAGAAACTAAATCCTGAAGAAACGGCACAAGACGCTCCATACGGTAATTTTGGCAATGAATATGCACGCAATTCCAGACGTCATTATTATGCCAACATCACTTTCATTGACGAACAGATAGGCAGAATTATCCAAACATTGAAAGAAAAGGATATGTATAATGACGCATTAATCGTTTTCGTTTCCGATCATGGCGATATGATGGGCGACCATTATCACTGGAGAAAGACCTATCCATACGAGGGCTCCACTCATGTGCCATACATCGTGAAATGGCCTTCTGCCAACCACGTTACACCGGGAAAAACAGACGCTCCCGTAGAGTTGCGTGATATTCTTCCCACTTTCCTCGATGCAGCCGATGTGACCATCCCCACTGACATGGACGGCCGTTCCTTGTTACCGCTTGCCAAAGGCATGGAAACAAACTGGCGCAAGTATCTGGATCTGGAGCATGCCACCTGTTACAGTGATGATAACTATTGGTGTGCACTGACTGACGGCAAAATAAAATATATATGGCGTATCCATACCGGTACCGAAGAATTATTCGACTTGACCCAAGACCCTCAGGAATTGCACAATGCCGTCAATGACAAAAAATACAGGAAGCAGCTGACGGAAATGCGTAATGAAATGATTCGCCACTTAAGTGAACGCGGCGAAGAGTTCGTGAAGGACGGCCGATTGGTGGTCAAGGAGAAGACCATGCTTTATGGACCTCATTATCCGGAAAAAGAAAATAAAAGATAACGTGTGTTGTACAGAGGAGTCGTTTCCAATTGCCCCACTTTCCTACAACAGAGTTTTATAATTCTGTTGCCACTGCTGTCACCTTTTCCCTGTACTCCCTATGAATAGGGAGTTAGAGAGGTGATGGCAATACATTATTTTATGCAAGAAAAATGCCTGCAGCCACCACTTTATCCACCTTGTTCCATGGTACAAGCCTGCCCTGTCCGGTGGACAAAGCAGGCTTGTGCAATAAACACGGTAAGCTTGTGCAGCCTCGAAACTGCGACTTTCCTTGCTAAAGTATTCAGAATCTTGATACAAGTTCTGTCGGATCTTGCAGCAAGTTCCACGAAATCCTGTACCAAGTTTTGCCGTCACATCCAGCATCCTTCCCTTTCGGAGGAGAAGGCTAAACCGGTAGAGCCGGAAAGACTTAAACTAAAGATTGAAAGATATAGATCTTTGGAATGAAACGTCTTGTTCTTTTTATCAGACGTCTTCATCTTTTTTGTAAACGTCCTTGTCTTTTCCGAAAAGAATAAAGACTTTCGGAACGATACGGAACAGTGACCGGAAACGGGTTTCTACACATACGTTTCCAAATGAACCTCTATTTACACCCGACAGATTCTTCATTTCGGCAAGAAAGGGTGCACAAGTTTCATCAAATTTCTGATACCTCTCTATTCTTCTATTTTCCAACAGTTCCTCAGCCTGTTCACAACTTAAAATATAAAGCCTAACCCTAACGACAAATTGGAAAGGGCCAATTTATCTTTCCCTTCATTCTTCTCGTCAGTAATATTAGCCGATTTCAAACCTTTTTGATAAGCGACATTCAAAAACAAGCGTTTCCAATAAATGCTGCCCTGTACGGCAATTCCCCAATCAAAACGGTTAATATTACCTTTAGGATCGTCCGCATCATCATTCTTGCCAAAGGAGGGACAATCATCTTTGGTTATGGTATGTTTATTTTCTCCATATTTATCGGGGGATACTGTCAAATATTTATCCGACTCATATTTAAACTTACCAAACAACCCATAAGAGAAGTAAGGCCCTACTCCCAACTGAACCCTAAACGATTCTGACAAAGGTAAAGCATAAGCAAATAAAATAGGAACGTCCAAATATCCCAGATTATGTTTCTGAGTGACACTAGTGCCGCGAGATTCCGTCACATCATATTTCTTATAAGAATCCAAATCGAGCCGATGCGACTTTTTAGTGGTAAATTTATCGTACTCATAAGTGATACCTTTCATAGAAAGTCCAACAGCAGGCTGAATACTGAAGTTTCCAATCACAGGAACATCTATAAAATAATGGATACTGTAACCCATATAGCTTTTATTATTATAATCTTGATCTGCCATAAGATCATTATACTTCCCTGTAACACTGGTCATATTCAACCCCACACGAATACCGGAAGTAGTTTGTGCTTGTGCCGTGAATGCACATACGGACATAGCCATGATAAAAAACAGTTTCTTCATAATGCAGTATTTTTATTAAAATTTGTAATCTTGTTTCACTCCTTTCATAGTGAACAATAAAGAAGGACGGACAGACCAAGTTTCATCAATAACATACCCAGCTCCTATTCCTGCATAGAAACCTGGATGCATTTTAGATTCCTCTACGTTAGACATGCTGCTCATATTGAGTTCAGCCTTCGCAGTCCACATTAAACCCTGTGCATACGATGTTAACGAAATCAGCATTAAAAGTGCTGCAATAATTGTCTTTTCCATACTTCGTAACAATTGACTCTATAAGTTTACATTTGCAAATGTATTGCAACTTTTATATTCAAAAAACCATCATTTGTCAAGATTTACACTAAACACACTAAAGCAGATACCAAGCAGCTAAAATTAACGACTATATATACAATAAATAAATTATGCCAATAAGACAAGCTTGAAAATTTGTAAATTAAGCTTCACATTCCAGCTCTATATGATATGAAATTGGAAGAGCCATCAAAAAAACAGTTCTACTTTTCACACCTCTCCAAGCTGGCAGTATAGAACCATTTAAAACATAAACAAACAAGCGTTCATTTCCAAAGAATAAACGCCTGTTTGTTTTATGTTTCACTATTCAGCCATATCAACAAATCTTTTTGGCAAGTAACCTATTTTCACTTCTGTTGACGAAGCCGGCTAACTTAAACACTTATTTTATTTCACGAATCAACATTCCCGGATAAAAATCGCCACCCGATACTTTTCGGAAAGTGGTAAAACCAAAGTCCGAACCATAAGCCTGTTCCTCGGAAGCCATATAGCGATTATCCCAAATCAGATTTTCCTTAGGCTGAATCACTCCTACACGCTTATAAGTCATTTTGCCTTCTTTGCTCAATTCAGCTTCCAGCACTTCAAATTTAGACATTTCAGTGACTCCCTCTTTCAAGCCAATATAAGCTTTCAGGGGAGAAACACTGATTAAGGGAGTATTCACTTTGAACTGGTCAAAATTCTTTTGCAGACTCGCTATATTTTCATCAATGGCACGTTGGCATGCCTTTCGCACCATTTGCTGGGGCTCATCCAAGTTAATACCCAAAAAGGAAGTGTTACTTCCATCACTATGCTGGCTGCCCACATACTTCAACTTGAACATCTTACGGTTATTATTGAAAGCATTCACCTTCTCCTTATTATCCTTATCAGTATAATATTGAGTATAGAATTTTGTTGCAGTCTCTTCATCCCAAACCAGTTGATAGAGATAAGTATCAATATTTACTTTAAACCCCTTATAGGATGCAACCATATCTCCCGTAGAATTACCTAAATCCATATAGGATGTCTCACCGGTGTAAATAGCCGCTGCCGCACCCAGTCCTTTGACAATTCCTCCCCACACACTTGAACCTTTTGAACGGTCAATATAGCGAATGTCATTCACAATAAGAAAAGTATTTCCAATCAAGTCCTCACCGGCATCTTCCAGCAGAGCGTTTCCGCGTTGAGTCTTGGATGCCAGAGCCTTGTCCAGTTCGGAAGCGTTATACAGCCCTCGTTCTTTCACCAGTTCCACATCACAGATCCCTGTCATGTAATCACGGTTAAACCAGCGTCCTACCATACGGCTGGCAATACCATTGTTTCTGATAAATTCATCTATCTCCTCATGGTTTTTATCCAATTTCTTTTCAGAAGTATAGATTACTTTTACACTTAAATCATGGTTATTATATTTATCAGGGACAGGAATTTTGAGAAAAACATCCTTTATTTCATCACCAAATTCTCTTCCTTCGTGATTGATCATCATGCTATAAAGAGAACTGCGGCGATATTTTATTTCGCCGTCTCCCTGGGCTTGAATTTGAGCGGCGAATACCACCGCCAACAGCTGTATTATAATGAATCTTTTCATTTTTCAAACATTCAATAATTAATAATCCCAATGTTTATCCGGAATGACAGAGGTTATCTTAAACATATTTGTATCCGGGTCAAAACGTGCAATCACTCGAAGAGCCTCTACTTCGGTCAAGTTCTTCTTGTCTTCCGCTAACATATATTGTTTGGCCAAGACCATATCCTCTTCTTTCTCGAACAAGCAAGGCACCAGTACCTTGCCATCCGGATCAATAATCCCCCACTTTCCATCAGACATCACATAAGCCATCTCATTATCAAAGTTGGACGCATTGGCAAATCCCTGCTTCAGACGAACAGACTTTTGCACCCCATCATAAAGATAATACAGGTTATCCTTTTTCACCCATATCAATTTCGGATCGACTATAGGAGCTACACCTTGCCACTCTAAAGGAACGACAACCCGGTTCTGCAAATCAATAGCCCCCCATAATTTGTTCAGGCATACGGATGCATACCCCTGATGAAAATTGCCTATACGGTCATACTTATCGGATACGATTTGTCCTTTCATATCCACATAAAACCAAGAAGCATTTTTTTGTACTCCCAAACGTCCATTGTTCACGCTGGTAAGCGAATTGGTATATTCAATAGGAATAACAACTGCCCCTGTAGAATCAATAGCGCCAAAAGCCGATCCCTTTTGTACCACCCGGTATCCTTCATTACTCAGGAAAGCCTTTGACAGGCCACCAATCACCTTGTTCCCCTTTTTATCTATGAAATACAACTCATCATCCAATGAAACCGGAGCTAAATTATGGCTGAAAGCTCCAAACTTTCCCTTTTCTGAAGAAGATATTCTGACCATCACTTCAGCATCCAAATCATAATAAGCTTTAGCTATTTGCTTCTTTTCCACTTTAGCAAGCCTAAGCATATTGTCTGAAGGAGGAAGAATAGCCTGATTGGCAGTTAAAGGAATAATAGTATTTCCATGGATATCTACCAACCCTTGGGATTTCTTATTAATGAAATAAAAATAATCGACCCTCGATGAAGGCAACTGGGACTCAGCGGCATGAGGTTTGGGAAGCAGCAAGCTCTGTATTTCCTGCTTGGTAGCCGGAAATGCAGACTGGTCTGCCTTGGTATAAAAGGCAGCCTCATCAAGCAAAGCTCCGGTTTTCTTATCTCGCAAAACAGGGAAGTTGCCCACATCTTCATACTTGGCAGGAATTATTTCCCGCCCATTTTCATTGATTAACCCGAATTTACCTTTAGACACCATGTTGTTCTTTTTATCGTATTTGCCACCGATATTAACCCAACAGATTCCTTGGTTATTGAAACTGCCAATAAAATTATAAGTAGGCTTCACTATGATATTGCCAGCTGAATCAATGAACCCGAACTTCTTGCCTTTCAAGACATATATCAGTTTCTTATTCAAATCTCCCATTGCTTCATAATCGGTTTTCAGGATTTCCTTACCTGTCTTATCAATCAACCCCCATTTTTCACCTGTATTGCTACTAGCTTTATTGCCTATGAGCCCACCCGTGGTTAGCATTACTCCTTTTTTAGTATTTCCACCTTCAGCGACGGGGCAAACCCCGTTATAAAATTCACCGATATATGTATATTTCCGTTTTGTAATGATTTCACCATCTTCATTAATCAGACTGTATTTTCCATCTTTTCCTATTTTAGCGATACCGTCTTTAAAGGGAGTAGCTTCATCATATTTATATTTTATCACTACCGTCCCGTCTTCCGTCATAAAGCCATAACGCCCCTTTTCATTCTGCACGGCCTTCAACCTCTGAGCTTGCACAGAGCCACTGACCAGCACCAGCAGACATAGAATTAGGATAACTTTTTTATTTCTCATATTCTCTTTATTTAAAATCATTTGAACTTGAATTAATGGAGCCAAGTAATATTAGTAGTAACCGGTTGCTGCCCATTACCAAATGCTACACCTATAGCTCTGGCAGCTTCTATCCTCTGCTTTTTCAGCCCCGCTTCATCCTTATATTTCTCACGATTCTCAAAATCCCAATCACTGGTCACCTTTTGCTTTATTTCATTATACAAAACTTTAGCTTCACCTTCACAACTGCTTCCCGGTTCAATGAAAACCAACCAGTCAAAAGCCTTTGAAGCACCTTCCGCATCGGGTGACTTCGCCCATTCGGATCTGGCGTATTGCATAATCAATTGACAATTATAATTCACATATTGAGTATAATAAGTGTCTATCAGTTTACTAGCTTCCTCATAGCCGACACAACATTCAGGAATAGAGGTAACATAATACAATGCAGCATCATACTCATGCATAGAAGCACTTTTTTGCGCTTTTACCAATATTTGCCTGTAATTACTATTATACCAAGAGATAATTTTTTCTTTCCCTTCGCGTATAAATTCTTGTATTTTCACGTTATTGCCATTTATTGCACGGAAAGCATTGATATATGCCCGGTTAATATTAGTACCTACTCCTTTTTGCATCCACAGTGAGAGTAGAAAATACTTTCTGCCCTACTGCATCGCCTATATACAAAGTCAATTGAACAGTAAGCGCTGTACTGACAGGAGGACCGGACAATGTTTTCCTTATATAAAGTATTGGTCTTAGCTGTGATAAAGAATGGTGTAAAAATTGGGAATTTGGGCAACACTCCCCCTGACCGGCCACTGCCGCAGCTAAACGATTTCCTAAAATCTCTTGTACCTGGGATGGAAGTTCCTCTTTCTGGGCAGCTTTAGCTATGGTAAGGCTTATCTCACAATCCTGTGCTGCCACAGACATGACACAACATGCGCACCAAGCGGCAAATATCATATTCCTTATTTTCATATCTTTTCTATTTTTCTCCGATAACCAATTCAGCTTTACCTAACCCTTTCGTCATTACTTTGCAGGTAAGATTGGCTTTCTGATTGAGATATTTGCGCAAATCATTTGCAAAGCTTCTTGTATCTCTAGCCATTCCATTTTCACGATAAAGCGGAATGCGTACCTGCTCAAAAAGCATCATATTCTCAGTTGCATCAGTTAAACTAAAACGATGAGCCACCGTATTCTGCGCCACCCAATCTTCTATGATTTCCTGTAGTTCATCCCCCCCAAATTCACTTTCCAAATTAACGCCGCTCCCATTATCAAACACACGGACTTCTAATGCCACTTCACGGCCATTAGCCATCAAATCATCAAAATGTTTCTGTAATTGACTTACGAAAGCATCCATCTTGTCTACTACCGCTTCTTCCAACAATACTGCCACTTCAGCAGCCATAGAAGGTTCTCCCGTACCTTGCGTCGCTGCGACCTGCTTATTAGTGTAGGCATCCAAGCCTCGCAAAGTATAAGTAACAGAACGTTTGGGACCCATTGTATTAATATTCCAAACTACTTCAATCAGAATATCAGCTTTAGCTCTATTCATTAACCGATCCAAAGGAGACTCTGCCAGTGAAGCTCCCGAAGTAGAACTGGTAGTCATCTCATGTTCCGCCGAACTCTGCTCTATGGAACGAATAGAAGATGCCATATCCTTCAACGGAAAATCTTTTTCAGCCATCAATTCACCTATTTTCGTTATGACATTCACCAAGTTCAAATCATTATCCAATGCCTTTTTATAATCCGGAATTTCAGTAATAGTGCCTTGATTGTTATATTTTTGTGTATAACCATTATGGGTACACCACACATTAGCGGGAACAACCATAATGGTGGGTTTTTTAGCCTGCCCATACACTCCGGTGTGTATAAGTGCTACAAGAAATAAAATAGCATATAATTTTTTCATGTTTTTCTGTCTTTATGGTTTTAAAATTTTATCTTCTATCAGTTTCTGCTGTAATTGAGAACGAAGCACACGCACCGTAGTGGAATAAGAAATTTGGGTTTTATTAGAAGCCTTCGTGTTAGAATTTGTTTTCTTATCTTCCATACTTACATACTTCAGATATTCCCCTCCGTCTCTAAAAAAGTCGTTAAAATAAGATGCATACCGTTCCTGTGCATTCACTTCTGTTATCAAAGGGCGCACACTACATTCACGACTACCGGCAACAACACCTTTGAACAAGACATCTCTTACTGCATTTTTCTTTGCCTGCTCTATAGCATCTGTACGATTTTTCCCTCTGCCCCAGGCGCGAAGTGTTTCCGACCCATCCAGTTCTACTCCCAAACATTCACTCTCAAAGGAATGATAGGAAGAAACACTTTTTTTGCTGCTGCATCCGGCAAGGATAAGTAAAAGCAGACATCCCAATTTCCACGTATAAAACAGATGTTTCATAATTTTTTCTTCTTTAAAATTCATAGTCTAATTTCAATGATACAAGTTACCATTATTCAGATTAATCACATCACGAGCCTGCCGGGCAAAAGCAGACAATAATCCGTCAGCCAGTATCAGAAAAGTAACAATCAACCTCTTATACATAAGCTAAAATCCATTATTTAGTCCTTTAATAACTCCGGCTGATACCAGCTCTTGATAGAGGGCGTCTTTCGCAACGGAAACCACTGCTGAAATTCGATACTGCTTTCCCATCTTCACCACTGAAAGATTCTCTCCTACCATATTGGCAAAATTCATGTAAGAACCTCCTTTTTGGAAAAAGACATCAAAATAATCCTGATGTTGCTGTTCTACCACCATACTTCCTGCCAAAGGTTTCTGCCGGGTGCGTGAAGTCTGGCTGGAAAATCCTTTAAAAAGCACCCCATGAACTGCACACTTCTTGATCACATCGGCATCCAATTTACTTTTCTTCTGGATTACTGTCACTTTTACCAAATAAGTACCTTGTGCACCTACTCCTTCTCCCTCTATCTCATATTTTAAAGGGGCATCATCTGCGTGCGCTCCAATACAGATGAATACAAAAAGAACCGTCATAATGATTCTACCGACAAATTTCACATTCATTACTCTCATAATTCTATTCTTTAATTATATATTATTGTTCACACCCTTCTTTACCGGCAAACTGCAAATATTCATCCTTCACTTTCCGATAATACTCTCCCATCAATTCGCCCGTATTCTTCTGAATCTTTTCTTCAAGATCTTCTAACACATATTTCAAAAAACCACAATGATTACTACCTCCTGCTATAGCAGTAGCTGTAGACCCACCAAGGGCATCTACCTCATCCATAGAAACTCCCAGATTAATTCCGGATGAAGGCTTATTTTGATTCCTGCTTTCATCTTTAAAAGAATTAGAGTTTGTAGATTCCAAATCATTATGCACACTTGCAATGTAACCAATCGTATTCAACGTTCTTTTCTTCTTGTCCTTTTTGGCTTGCTTCAGCGCTAACGCTACTTCTCCATTATCCGGATCCAATTCTGCCGCTATCTTCAGATGCTCCATTCCTTTAGAATAAATGCCATCAGTCACTTGCCCTTTTCCCATATAATAGTGGGCCATGGCATAGTCCGGAATCAAATCTGTCAATAAATTAAACATACCCCAAGCACCTGCCACTCCCATTTTTTTCTTCTTTCAAAAAGGATTCTGTCACATCCTCTGCAAAGCCATCAGAGAGTTGTCCCTTCGTATCTATCCAACCGAGTACGGAATTCAGCCAAACAGGTGCTTTGCCATCCACAAAACTACCTATATAATCAATCCTTCCCGGTAGTAATAAAGCACCTTGACTATTATATAGCCCCATTGCAAGACTTTTGGCAATCCAGACCTTTGCCGATACATCATAATATACCCATTGATAAACACAAGGCAATATAGTACGCCCATATATATCCAAAGCCCCCCATTTATCCTGCTTGCAAGCAAGAACAAATCCATCTTCTGCTATTATAAGCTCCTCATATTCTGTAGGAATTACAGTTTGTCCTCCCACTACAAGGCCCATTTTACCATTATCTTCCCTTATTCTGAGAGAATCGGTTATAACTTCTGCTCCAGGATTATTAATTTTTTCATTGACCTCTCTGCTACATTCAGCGATTTTATCAAGCAAATCATCAAAATCACCGTTCCCTTTCGCATTTTTCACTTCTTCTTGTTTCTGGCGATATACCTTATTGGATATAGGAACGCTTATCATTGCTTCTTCTAGAATATATTTACATGGAACAACGATTTCTCCCCTTAAATTAATAGCCCCGAACTTACCCTCTTGCTTGATTGTAGCCAACATGTTATCTCTAAAATTATCAGCGTAATCAAATTGAGGTTCAATGACAAATTCTCCTTTTTTATTTATAAAGCCAAACTTGCCATTCTTCTTTACCGCAGACAGTCCTAAATTAAATCCATGAATATCATCTGCATTTTCAAACTGCGGTTTAATTATAAAACGGTTGTGTATGTCTATAAAACCTACTTTTCCTCCTAAAACTACTCCTGCCAACTTTTCTGTAAATCTCTTGGTCACCCCTTCATATTGTGGAGAAATCAACCAATTTATCTCATAATCCTGATTTACTAAAGCCGCATCCCATCCACCAAACATAGAATTACCCCTATATTTTGAATTTTCCCACCATCCTTTATTTTCGGTCTGCTCATATCCCCATTTCTTTGTTACAGCATTTTGGCGCGCCTTCTGTGCATAAAAACTAAAAGGTATAGCACAGCATAATAAAAACAATATTACTTTTTTTACTTCATTCATATACATGTCTTTTTTTAACCTTATGCGGCTTCAAAGAAAAACAATTAACGTCATTTTACAAATTCACAAAACCAAGAGAAAGTATCAAACAGCCTAACAAGCATACTATTCTATCTAAATTAACGACTATATAGCCTCATTTCCATATACCGCAAAGGGAAAATTAAGCACTAAAAACAAAAAAAGCAGCAATCTCACGACTCCTGCTTTTCCACTGTGACTTAAAATCACTTTCTATAAACTTGTATTTTCAACGTCATCAATAGATTCACTACAACAAATAAAACCTATCCTGCAATTCTTTTCTGAACTTCTTGGAAACCTGAAGTTCCGTAATATTCTCAAACGGGGGAAACATGACGCAGCGGTTCTCCTTAATCATCATCAGATAATTGATATTAATGATATACGACTGATGGATCTGGACGAAGCAGGAGTCATATCCCTTGATATGATCGGCCGTAGTATTTTTCTTCAGCAGCAAAGGCAGCTGGTTGTTCAGCACCACTTCCCACAGTTTCCGGTCGGAGTTATAACGGAAAAAACCGATGTCAATGGAGCGCAGAATGCGCAAGTCATTGATGGGTGTGGATATCATAAAAGTATGCTCGCCGGCCGAATACACACGCGGAGGGATAACCAAAGATGCGGCTGCCGACTCTTCCGCCTTTTTCATGAAGCGGTCAATGATCCCTTCCAGCTCCTTCTTGTCTATAGGCTTCAGCAAGTAGTCGAAAGCTGCTCCACGAATAGCATAAATCATGTACTTATCATAAGCTGTATAGAACACAATCTGCATATTCCAAGTGATTGCCCCCCTTAGCTGTTCCAGCAGTTCCATGCCCTTCATGTCCGGCAATTCCACGTCCAGAAACAGCAAGTCCGGATGAACTTTTTCCAGCAGTTTCCGGCCATTCGCACCGTTACGTGCCATCCCGTCTATAGACAGCCTGTTATATTTCTTCAACTCCAGACAAAGATTGTCCGCAGAGAACTCATCATCATCAATTATTACGACCCTGTATAGTTTATCCATAGTAAACAATCCTGCTTTAGTTATTAACGGAACAAAAGTATTAAAACATGTTTTAACGCACAAACCCGACACTCCGGTTATGGAACTATAGCGACCGTTTCGGACACTATCCTAGCAAAAATAACAACTAAACCATCTTTTTCAAATTATAATCATAGCCTTGGGGCAGGAAGACAGCAAACTCGCAACCGGTTTCTCCGTCTTCCAGCTGCACATTGGTTATGGATATGTCGATATGCTTTTTATTGTTGGCGTTCAACAACTGTATGGTTTGAAGAATCACTTTTATACCGGTGCCTGTACCATGGTTGGCACTGTTTATCCGGTAACCTCCCCCATTGTCACGCACCTTGACGCAGATTCCCTCCCCGGTCTTCTTGATATCAATCCACAGTCTTTTCATCCCCTCTTTGTCCTTCAGGGCATGCTTGATGGCATTTTCTATCGGAATCTGTATCATCATGGAAGGAAGTATTTCTTGGTCAAGATGGATGGCAGCATCTATGGATGTGGACAGTATAAAGCTATCTCCCAATGCTTCACGTTCCAGGTTGATAAACGTATTGACAAAGTCCAGTTCCTCGGCCATGGTAACGCACAGCTGTTCGGTCAGTTCCAGGTTGCGCCGCATCAGCTTTACCAACCCACGCATATTTCCGGCCTGCTCATCGGTGTAGTTTCCCATCTCACGGTTCAGAATGTTAAAAATGAAATGGGGGGAAACCCGGTTACGGATATTCTCCATACGCAAAGTGGCAATCATATTCTGACTTTTCATTTGCAGCAGGAAACGCTGTCTCTTGTTGTACATGTAAACAAAAACAACGAGCCCCAAAATACAGATGCAGGCAAACATCCACAGGTAAAGCGTCTGATTCAGCGCCAGTACTTCATTCTCTTTTTGCTGGATAAAAATTTTCTGCTTCATCAGCGTGGTGTCCTGACTGTATTTCAGATCAATTTCAGCTGTACGCATTTTAATACGCTCATTACGTGTAGAATCATCAATACGCTGATTTTCCATTTGATAATAATAGGCTTGTTTGAAATCCCCCACCTCTTCAAAATAATGTTGCAGGTAACGGTTACGGATATGCTGCATATTCGGTTCCACATAATCAGGCTGTATAGCCTCAGACATACGTTTACGTGCTAAAGACAAATTATTCTGCTTCAAGGCAAGTTCAATCAATTGGGTATCCAAATAATAGAGAGCCGTCTGATTTTCGATAGAACGAAAAAAATCACTGCAAAGGTTTAAATAGTATGCGGCAGAATCAACCTGATTCATCAATAGAAAAGTTTCTCCCAAATTCATTTCAGTCAGATGTTCCTCAAAAATCATATCCGGATAAGAACGAGCTAACAATAATGATTTTCTGAAAAATTCCAAAGCATTAGGATAATCAGCACGAAAATAATAAGAATTACCACGATTATTTAAATAAATATGTTTCTCAAATGGAAGCATCTTATCATATTGCCGGGCAGCCAGTTCATAGTAATGATCACAAGACGTAAAATCACGAAGTTCCATATAAACCTGTGCCAATCCGTAATAAACAGGAAAACGTTTTTCTTCAGGAATCTTCAATGAATCACAGTAAGACAAAGCTTTACGATACCACATCGCGCCTTTATCATAATGACCGGTACGGACAAAAGCATCAGCCAAATTAATAGAAATATCATGAAGCATATCTCTGTTACTACCCTTCAAACGATAATCAAATGCTTTTTGAAAACATACCACTGAAGAATCTGTCAACCCTTGACGAGCACATACATTATATAATCCGCAAAACGAAATGTTTCGACTTTTGAGAACGAAACGTTCTTTTTCCCAAAACGAAACGTTCCTTTTTTTCGCACCCCTAAACACCCCCTACCCTGCCCTTTTCCGCTTAATTTCTCACTTCTAATTATTACTAAGAAATTTGGTAATCTCGCCAAAAATCGCTATATTTGTATAGTATAAATTGGTGTGTTGTGCACTCTCTCACACATACTAAAGCACTATCAAATTTCATTTTCTTAAAACATTTTCGACCGGCTTACGCCGGTATTTATAATAACACGAACGGTGTTCAGAAACCATCCGAACACCGTTCTTTCGTTTTAGTCGCTTCGCTCCACGCTTTGGCGCTTTGCGCTTACAACACTTCGCGAATCGCTTTATACGCTTCCACGCTTTCCGCCCGAACGAGTTTGCCGCGGAAGGCCAGACGCGAGCCGATATTCGCACTCGTATACGAAGCATCGTAACTCGCATACGCATACGACACACCGCCAAACGCGCTCGCACTGTTGCACCCGCGATAGACCACACGGAAGGCTGCGGTACTTATCCAGTATTTATCGCAATAATACGTGCTGGACGAGCCGTTTGCGCTCCCAACAGGCACCATATCCATATACTTGCCATGCGCGACACCTACTATCCATTGGTCGCTGGTGGTCTTGCCTTTGACAAAACGGGTACTGCCGTCCGGCATCCAAATACGCCATTTACCTTGGTTGCCACTATCGTTGGGTAAATCAACACCGTCCATCATCTCGTACTTATGGCCGTAGATGTCCTCATAGCCCAGACAACTGATATTGTTTACCTGAGTCACGGTCGGAGAACCATACTCGTCCTGCCCACGATACCAAGCGTACTGGTGGATAGAACCGTCCACGATGGAATTCGTGATCTTGTCGTTTATTTTATACGCTTCGTCATAACCGATCGTATCCTGCATACCATAACCGGCTGTACCGCCCGTGATACGATTGCTCGTATGCTGACCGCCTCCGCACTGTTCCTGGCTGTCACGACGGCCATATCTTGCGTAAAACAAGTTCGCTATACGGGAGTGCATCAACGCGTCTATCTGTTGCATACCGCGCTGAACCGAGTAATAATGAAAGTCGATCCAGTTCATGCTGGCCGTCGTGGAATTACCCGTTATGCATGAACGCAATTTGCTACCTACCACGCTACTGCCTACTACCGCACAAAGATGTTCCTCGTTGGCCACCCAATCGGGCTCCATATCCTCGATCTTGTCGGAGTTGGAAAGTACGACCTTGTCGAACTCGGCCGTGTTCAAGATCGAGAAGTGCAAGGCCGTGGCGTCCTCCGGAACATCCGATATCAAGTACATGCCGGCCTCGAACTTCAAGCCGATCGTTGGAACCACGATGGTTTTGACTACGTGTCCGGAGCCGTCTACAAATAGACTGCCGACCAGACCCGTGCCGGGAACACTCGGAAAACGCACACGCTTGTAACCTTGCACATCCACCTTGCAGACCGAATAAGTCTTGTCCGTGCTATAGGAGTCTTTCAGCGTGGGCTTGCCACTCAGTAGTTTGCGTTCCGCCAAGTAGCCGTCCTTGCTCTCTTTTATATCATCCAGTGTCAAAACGGTTGCTTCGGGGATGGGAGGCATATCGTCGGGGCCATTGGAACTGTAACAGCTGTAATATTTCTCGTTCAGATAGTCATTGATACCTTTCGACCAGAAGAACGGCTCGTACATCATCCAGTCACCCTCGCTGCTGTCAAGTTTGGCTGCGCTTCCGTCGTAGTATTTATTGCTGGTGGTATCATCCAAAGGACAATAGGTCATCTCACCATCCAAATTGTTGATGTCGACCGCCTGGCCCGCCATCTCCACTTTACGGCTCGTGGGTTTCTTCGTCACCTTGGCAAGCACACGGTGGCGCTTCTTGAGGATCGCCACTACGTGGGCATTCATGACGTAAGCATTTCCATACTTATAGCCGGTCTCGTTGTCCGGGTTGGAGATATTGGCATCGTCCGGTACGCTCTCGTCCGACTCGATGATACTGTAGGCCGGTTGCACGATCTCCAGTTCAGGGTACCGCTCCCTGTATCTGTCCGCTTCTTCGTCCTCCATGTACTTTGTCAGGCGGAGCCTGCCACGCAATCCGGAATGACGGTTGTCTATCGCTCCGGTGGAGGTATAGGTACCATAATCGTAGTATTTCCCGAGCAGCCTGCCGTCACCCTCCATATCGATGTCAAGGACAAAACGCTCCAGTTTACCGCTACCGTTCAACTTGGCCTGATGAAGACGTTCCAGCATGGCAAACCCGTCAATGCCCGGACAACCCATGAACCGGTAGCCTCGCACGTTACCGATGCCATCCAGTACCAATCCGCTCTCTGCCAACCTGGGAAGATATTCCAGAAACAGTTCCTCTATCGTTTCCGGCAAGCATAACTGCACAACAGGCGCACCGGTGGCAAGTTTCACGCGGGTAAGCCCCGTGCCTCTCACGTCCAGCTTCTTCAACCGTCCCTGCCAGCTCAAGTCCAAGGTCGTCACGTTGCCGTTATCGCCATTCCGCGCCAGCAGGTTGTTGCGCATATTAAGCTCTTCCAGAAGAAGCATGCCGTTCGTCGAGGCCATGAATGAACCGTTACGATAACCGCTGGCTTTCTCCACGCTCATGTCAAGTTTAACCAATGAGGTAAGCAAGCCGAAATTGAATCCGATGGCAAACGCGTCCTCATGCCACACCAGCTCCTTGATTTTGGCCGCGCCGATAATCTTCAGCGGGTCGTTCTCACCGAAGGCACGGGCCAGCTGCAGGGAGTGGAGCACGTCCGCATCCACCACGCCGCTGTCGGCCTGCACGCCGTTGCTGGTGGAAAGCTGCACACGGTACGGGATGGTCAGCCGGTACTGCATCGGCTTCAGTTTGTATGCCTTGTCCAGCGATGCCGTACTCTGGTAGAACTGGGCGCCCAGCGTAGAGACATAACCGTACTCCACCTGCTTCAGGTCATACCTGCGCTGGATGAAATAGTTACGGTGAGCTTTCAACGAACCCTTCAGACCGTAGATCTGCGGATACGTCTGTTTGGCACCGTCAGCCCCCACCGGCATCTCGTTCAGGAACGGATACACATACTTGAAGATGCCTGATTTGTTGTACAGCCGGCTGCACCACTTCTTCATCTGCTCGGTGTCGAAATGGTCAACGGCCTTCTGGATGCTGAAGGCACTCATGAAGCTGGTACCGCCGTTCACACCCCTGGTCATCACTTCCTCCAGCAGATTGCCCATATTGCCCAGTATCAGGTTCCACAGCCAGCTGTTGTGTCCCTGCATCACATAGGCACCGTCTCGCTTCGTCTGCCGGTTGTCGTCATACTTCCCGGTCAGGAACGACTTGTTGTCCGAACCCAGCTGGCAGTCACCGTCGTAATAGGTTATCCACCACATCACGCCGTCCCATGTCCGCACCAGCATATTTTTCGCCAGCTGGTCCACACCCAGGTTGAACTGTACATACAGGTAGTAGGCGGCCAGGTTGGGAAGGTTGAAATACTTCCCGGCTTCCGCCTTGAAGGTCGGGCTCGCCCATTTGGCCGTCGGGAACTTGTTGCCGTCATCCTCATAGTCCACCCCGTCAAAGGTGTGCGTCTCCTTGTTATAGGCCAGATTCTTGCCGGCAGGCGTTTCCTTCACGCATTTATAGAGGAAACTCATCATGCGGTCAAGCGCCTTGTACATCTTGTCGTACTTGTCACCGGTGCCCAGGTGTTCCTTGATGTTCGGTTCTTCTTCGGCATCGCCTCCGCCATCGTTCCAGAACACGTCTTTCGGATGGTTGAACTCGAAACCGCCGTCAAAGTTGAAATCCATGAAGTCCGTATGGTCGGGCTCCGTGGACGGAAGCCAACGGAACAGGCACAGGTCGTTCGAGTTGTTCAACGTCTCGATGCAGATGGGCAGGTATTCCTTCGCCCGGTCGCCGTTCGCCTGCAGGTAGTTCAGCGTATCGCCGGTCCCCACTGCTCGTTGCCGATGGTCTTGTCCTGGCCGAATATCGGGTAGCTGTCGCTCTTCTCGTTGTTCATGTTGTACTGGCCGTAGTAGGTCAGATCCTCATCCACGCTCTTTGCCACAAACAGGTCACAGGGGCAAGCCGTCAATGGCCGAGCGTATGTCTTCCTTGCACGTATCCGCATGGTCGGCGGCATACTGCTGGGCAGGGGTCAGGATGCCCATTTCCTTCATGCCGTCATGGATGAACTTCGCGCCACCGGTGTTGGTGGTCATGGAGGAGTCCGAAAAGTCACACTTCGCACAGGCGAGTTTCGCCCCCACCGAGTTGTCCCGCAGTCGGAACAGGTTCTTCTTACCCTCCGTAGCTGTCGGGTTGCTCTGCTGCCCGTTACCGTCTATCTCGCCGTAGCTCATCCGTGCCGTGTAACCGCTGGCTGTCTTCTGGAAGTAGAAGCGCAGGTTCTTGCGGGCATAGTTCACCGAACTGGTACCCTGGATACGCAGATAAATGTCACGGGCTATCCAGTCCAGCGCCCGGTTCTCACCGTTGTAGAATCTAACTTCCCGGCACAGCTTGTTGGCCTTCTTGTTGTTCAGCTGGGCCAACGCGTCCATCACGTTCAGCGTGTCGCTCTCGCTTGGCACCTCACTGCCCACGCTGCCCGTGCCTATCAGTACCAGGATCGAGTTCCGCCGCTTCTTCATCAGTCCCATCAGCTTCTCCATGCTCACCGTGTCCCCCTCGTTCAGCACGCGGTTGTCCTCATCCAGCGAGCGCACGCCCGGTTCCCCGTCGGCATCCTCCAGATGGTTGCGGTCCACGATGTAGTTGTTCAGCACCTCGTCCGAGGTCAGCGCCTTGTTATAGACGCGCACGCTCTTCACGTTCAGGTCAGCCCCCTCCGATTTAAACTCCAGCTGGCTCCGGATGTCGAAGTTCACCTTGTCCAGCCACTTCGAGGCGGCCGACTCCTCCCCGTTCACATAGAAGCCGATCAGCGTCCGCTGCTCGTTGGTCTCCACGTCCGGGTAGAACACGTAAGTGATACGGATATTCTTACCGGGTTCAAACTTCGTACCCACCGAGTCCTCATAGCGCAGGACCTGACCGGCATCCATCGCCTCCGTCACCACGCCGGTAAGGAACTTCGCCTCCTCCGGGGTCACCACCAGCCCGTAACGGTTGCCGTTTTGCAGGGTGCCCAGACAGGTGATCAGCTCCGCGTCGGTGTCAGTCACGTTGGCCGTGCTGTATTCTATCTCCAGCGTCATGCCCACGTCACGGATGGCAAATCCCTCGGGCTTGTCCGCCTCATTGAACGGGCGATAACCGCCGTCTGCCGTCAGTGTCATGCCCGCACCGCCGGCCAGCAGCAGGCGGTCCTTGTGCCAGCCGCTTCCTGCGCCGTATTCGTTCACGCTCCACAGCACATCACGGAATTCCATCCGTTTGTCCCCGCTCACCCAGCTTTCCGGGTTGTTTTCCGTGTTGCTTCGCCCGAAGGCATCGAACGTGCACACGGCATCCGGTGCCAGCGTGGCTTCAATGTCGGGGTGCGATGTGGTGTTCACCTGCACCTCAAGCACGGCATCACCGCACGACACACGGTAATCCAGCGGTTCCACGTTCACGTTCGTACGCCCGTAGCTGCCGGTCTCACCGCGCTGCAGCAGGTCTTCCTTCACCACACTGCCCCGGCTGGTCACTTTCACACGGGCCGTGTACGCATCCCTGTCATAGCCGGCATACGTGAAGTTCCACGCCGTGAACTGCTCTGCCTCCAGTACGGGGTGCTTCCAGTCACGCTGGAACCCTGCCGCCCGGTGGTTGAACATCATGCCGGCATAGGCCGTCACACCTTCCCCGGCTTTCAGCAGGGTCAGGTAGTGTATCTCGCTCACCACGCCGGAGTTCTCGTGCAGCGCATAGGCTTCCACCACGTTCATGCCCTCCCGCATTTCACTCAGCGCAACGGTGACGTTCTTCTGCTGGACACCGGAACCGGCTGACAGGCCAAGCGTATAGGGCTGCCCGCCGTTGATACGGTAGTAGATGTTCTTCTCGCCACTCGTTCCCTTAGCTGTAAATGGGATGTTCACGTCGTTCCGGTATCCCCCGCCAGCCAGTCCGTTCCCAACCGAATAAGTGGTACTTAGTTCCATAGCCACCATCGTCACCCTGGCGGTAGCGGTTTTCATCAGCGTACCGCCATCATAACCGGCCTGCGCCTCCACCTGCACGGTGTAGGTCGTGGCATCCTTCAGGTAAGGCGACGCGTCAAAAGTATAGCTCTGACCGGCCGTAACGCCGACAAACTCCGCATCCTGGAATTCAGAAAGGACCGTGGAGCCACGTTTTACGACCACCTTGGCCTTCAGGTCGCTGTAGCCACTCACCTCGCCGCCACCGGCCGTGCCCACGCCAACGGCATATCTCACCACGAAACCGGTACCCAACGACAAATACTGGGAAGCGGGCAGGGAGGAACCCGAGGCGTCGGTCAGGTCTATATTCACCACCACCTTGTCATCGTCCGTGTACTTGGAAAAGCGTACCTCCCTGTCGCTTTCCCCGCCCTCGCCATCCTTCTGCGTGACCGTCATCACGTACTGCGTGCCGTCCTCGCTGTCCGTCACGTCGATATTCGTCACGGTGCCCACCAGCGAGGCGAACACCGCGCCGCTCGTGGGGGCTTTCGTCTCACCGGCGGCCAGTTCCTCCGTAGGGGTGGCCTTGTCATCGATACTTTTGATATAGTTCTCCACCAACCGGCCGCTCACCGGAAGATTGCCCGTGGACTCGTCACCGGACCAATTGGTCTTCTGCATGTCCAGACCATCTTCGTCATATACTTTCTTTGCCATATCGTCATTCTTTAAAAGTTATTTCATCCGTTTCCATCCATCCGTTCGGCTCCAAGGTTTGTCACCGCGCCAAAAACCCGCACCGAAACAACTCCTTATCGCCTGCCAAACCAACCTGGCTCCTATATAGACCGCCGCCACCACCCGTTCACCTATGCAGATGGCCGTCACTTCTTTGTTTCCAACACTTATCATACCTATTCCTCCTCGTAAATCAGGTAAATGGTCTTGCCGTCCTTTTCCGGAAGGCTTTCAAACTCTTCCTCGGTCATCTCCTTATGTTTGTAACCTTGGGCTATCGCGTCCTCGGCCTTCTTCGCGGCCGCCTCCGCCTTTGCCGCCGATTCACCCGCCGCCTGAATGGCCTTCTCTGTCTCCCGGGTGGCCGCTTCCATTTCCGGGGCCAGTTCCTCTACCCTTTCAGCGGCCTTGATCGCCCGGGCCGCCGCGTCATCGGCTGGCTTGCTCAATAAGGTGATCGGGACGTTCACCAGCTTGTCACCTTTCTGTCCCGGCAGGGATTTGACCCCGCTCAACGAACCCACGGTTTCCAAAGACTCTACACTCTTCGATTCCGCCTTGACCGCCTCCAGGACCTGGGCGATATCCGATTCTGTCAGTGCCATATCAAACCCCTCCCTCTATAAGTTCATAAACTTGGCCGTAACCGCCGGCCGTCAGGCTCTCGCCACATACCTCCTTGATAAGCGTACCCTCCTCGGTGGTGATCTCCAGGATTCCACCGCCCTGGATGATACGCTGGCACAGGACGTAAGCCTTAAACTTCTCATCACGGCCTACCGGTTTGTCTTTTCCGTAATTGAACAGGGCCTCTGCGACGGCAGTGGCGATGTTGTCGCCATCGAGCTCGTTCCCCTTGAACCCCTTGAATCTCCTGTTTAAGTCAACTTTCATATTCCTTGGTTTTAAATGTTTATTCCCCTGTATAGCCGACAATGATGCCGCCCCTCACGATAAGGCGGATCTTGTCAAGGTCGGGATTTTCCGGCATGCCGTTACCCCAGTTCACTCCCTCGTTATACACGTATGTACCGTCGGAATTACGGCTCTTGATGTACCGAAAACCTTTCGAGGCGCAAACATCACTTATCAATCCGTTACCGGTGTCCCTTACATCTACCGGACCCACAAAGAACCCGGCATAGGTCATACCGCTGGCCGGGTAGGTTAAGGAGCCTATCGATGCGTATATAGCGGCCCCACCGGATGTCGCCCCGACTGATTTTACGCCAAACCGACCACTGGTAGCGCCATTGAAGGCCACGTCCACGACCCCCTCCGTCGAGGAACTCGAGACTCCCAGTTTCAAACTCCGGGAATCGTTTCCGAAATAATCGCGGCTCTTCCAATACAGACGGCCGGAATCGATGGTAAAGCCGCCGATCTTACCGCCGCTCGCCTTGACAGTACCGCTGATGTTCGCGTTCCGGGTCTCGATACTCCCGTCCGTGAGGACCTTGAAATAGCCGTTAGCCGTAACAAGCCCCTCCAGTTTGATTTGGTCGGCTTTAATGGTGACACCGGAAACAAGATTGCCGAACTCGTCACGCTTGACATAGACATTCAGTTCCGCCTTCTTTACAAGCCCGTTGCTTGTAACGCCCTCAGCGAACAGCTTGGAGAAATTGGCGGTAGTCACCAACCCGGATTTATTCCGCAATTCCCCGTTCTCATCGAAATGGACAGAAATCAGCCTGTTATATTTGGCCGTCGTGATAATGGAGGATGCCTCCAGCACATTGCCGTCCTTATCGAAATTCGCCGCCGCGATTCGGATCATCTTCTCCGACTGGTCAAAGAACGTGGCATACTTGTATGCCAGGGCATCCGTCCGGTCGGTCGAGAACACCAACAAGGACACTTGGATAATACCCGTGAACGACAGCTTGAAGTCGCCGGTCCCGTTCCACAGCCCGGAATGGTTGAATACCTTTTCCCCACCGACCGGCAAATCACCGTCGTAAGCGAACATGTTGAAATTCTCGTATCCGTTCTTGTTGGAATTGACAAACTCGATACGCAGGTGCCCGGCCTCGATCACCTTGTAATGGAAGGACAGGTAGACATAGCCCGGAATGCGAAGCCCGTCCCCGTTCAACTCCTTGAAATCGGGAATCGTGCGGAAATCCCCGTTCTTCTGCATGATATAACTGTTCGTTATCCTGACGTAAGGAACCTTGCCGGTCTTTACGACCTCCACGTTGCCGTTCTCGCTCGATGACAACAGTTTGTTACCGGCAAGAATCCACTTGCCGCCGAAAGTCAGGAACGCGGCCTTGTACCCGCTTATCCATTTACTCATCCCCTCGGTAAACGTGGTGTTATCGAAAAAGCTCTGCTCCTCCCTCACCTCGTCGCGCAGACCCTCCACGGCTGATTGTATCTTACCCTCCGTAATTTCAAATTTCGTCAGGATATCCTCGCCGGTCATGAGGACGAACGTACCTTTCAAATATACGTTGTCGCCATAGAGACCGTTCCCGTGCGGTTGGTTATTCGCCGGAAAAGCGCTGTCCTTGATACCGTCAAGATTACCCACCCGGCAACGCAAACAGCCGTTGAAGTTTTTCGCATTCACGCCGTCCAGTATGTCAACACGTGGCTGGCCGTCCTCGGTAGCCGATATGCTGATCAGGTTCTGCCGGAGCGGGTTTTCCGTGTTACCCATCAACACGCACTCATCACCCGCCTTCGGTTCCGTCCCGCCAAACTCCCTCTGGGGTACCGTTATCCCTTCCGTGTCGCCTTCCGACACTTCCACCCAGTAACCCCGAATCTCCGCCCCCGTAAAAACGGCACAGCGCATCAGGTCGTGCGCCACGAACGTGTTCTCCTGCTCAAAGATGATACGGTAATTGTTGCCCTCCTTGGTCACGGTCTTGATCTTACCGTTGGCGGCGGAAACAACCAGCTGCCCTCCCACGCTGCGAACCTTTTCGATCAACAGTTCCATGGCTACCAGCGTCTGACGGATGGTCGCCTTGTCTATCGTGAGATTACTTAGCCCCGTTATTTTATCTATCCATAGCTGCCAGCCCTCGCCAAACATGCCGTCCACGAAACGGGTACTGCGGAGCAATTCCCGGATAACAGCCGTCAGAAACTCGGCGTTCCCGTCGCCGTCAACATTGCCTCCGGATTCACCGGCTTTGTAATCCCCAAAATAAGCCCCTTTCAGAAAACCGATCACCTCGGCAGCGGTATCCCGATGGCGTTTACTCAGGAATTCCCTTTGGCTTCTTTTTGCCGAGAAAAGGTTGTTGTCGGTCGGCAGCGTATTATCGAAGCTCCGGATAATATCGGGAAGCCCGGAACTTTCGGCCTTGGCTTTCGTATAGCTTTTTAGTTCCCCTATGCTGTCGTTTACCCTGTCGAATTTCGATACCTGCAGGGCGTCGCTGATCTCCAGGTCCATCTCCCCGGGAAGGTTCACCTTACGCGTGATCTTCGTAATGCGGCTCCTGCGGTAACCGTCTTTCGGGAAATACTCCGAGCTCTCCAATTTTATGCGCCGGCCGACAAACAGATCGGCCTCCTGCCGCTCGATCCACACATGGTCGGTCGGAGCCTTGTAAGCAGCGATATCCAGCCAGTGGTCCTTATTATATTCGTCCACCGCAGTCGCAAATTCCTCCTCTGCCAACCGGTAATATTCGTCCGGCATCCGGATGTTCCAAAGGACATAGGTATCCCCGGCCTTCGGAACGAGCTTGCCGCCCGGAAGCTGCGTGTCATCGCCGTAAGGCCAGATCGTGATGATCTCGAACTCACGGGTGGCGCTATCGAAATTCACCTCGAAATAATGATCGTCCCCCTCTCCCAGCCCGGAAAGGTCACCGCTCTGGAAGGAGACGCGTTTCGTCTCACCGGCCAGTTCATAATCGTTAGGATCGAAATCCATCCCGCCGTCCTTGAAGTAATAGACGGTAAAGGTCTTACCCTCCTCATTCGTCACCTCCTCGCTCCGGACACTGCTTACCGTTCCCACCCGCCGGGGATAGATACCGCTGAAGGCGGCCTGCTCGTAGTGGTCATAGATACCGTACTCGTCCACGCCCACCTCCACGTACTTCTTTTTTCCGGGGCAGCATCAGACGGGGGCTGCCGTACTTCTCGGCGTCGATGTTCCGGCTGCTGCCGTCGGAAAAAGGCGTGTGTAGAACTTCGCCGTATTGCTCGTATCCCGCTCCAGGGAGGTCAGCCCCTTGCCGTATCCCAACGTGATCTCCTCGCCGTGTTCCGCAACGGCACACGTTCACCGTCTGCCCTCGACCCACCATTCGGCCTTGCCTCCCACCTTGCCGGCGATCTCCTTCAAATGCCTGGCTCGCAGTACATGCCCTCATAG